>OLQV01001692.1_pt1 | contig 16101 bp, 10 predicted proteins | sample 1672371 | NCBI WGS metagenome assembly OLQV01 (sample SAMEA3136676, study PRJEB25190) | human gut metagenome
TTCCGATCGTTTATTTATTTTTTATCATATACTCAAAATCTACAGTTGGCCAACTTACAAAATTAAAATTTAGAATGTTACATCCTTACCATAATAAATACATTCCAGAATCTTCTCCATATCCTCAACAGATGTTTCTCTCGGATTAGATCCCGTACAAGCATCTCCAACCGCTCTCTCTGCGATCATATGCTTCTTCTCAAGAAATTCGTCTTCTTTTACGCCAAATTCCTTCAGATTAGACACAATATGAAGACTTGTTCTCAGATCTTCTACTGCTTTGATCAGTGATAAAGTCAGTGCTTTATCAGTCACTCCAGGAAGTCCTAATTTTCTTGCGATCATTGCGAATCTGTCTTCACAGACTTTGGCATTGTACTGAATAACATATGGAAGATAGATTGCATTGGCACATCCATGAGGAATATGTCCTGTATCAAAGACTGCTCCTGTCTTATGTGCCAAGGAATGTACGATTCCAAGCAACGCGTTGGAGAATGCCATTCCTGCTAAGCACTGTGCGATATGCATATTCCCTCTTGCCTGCATATCTCCTTCATAGGATGCTTTCAGGTTATCAAAGATCATCTCAATCGCATGGATCGCTAATGGATCTGAGAATGGGGAATGTAATCCTGCAACATATGCTTCGATCGCATGGGTTAAGGCATCCATTCCTGTATGTGCCGTTAATGTCTGTGGCATTGTCTCTGCAAGTGATGGATCTACGATCGCTACATCTGGTGTGATCTCGAAATCAGCCAGTGGGTATTTGATTCCTGTGCTGTAATCTGTGATCACTGAGAATGCTGTTACCTCTGTTGCTGTTCCTGAGGTTGATGGAATTGCGATAAAGGTTGCTTTGTTACGAAGTGGCGGAATGGTAAATGGATCTTTGATATCATCAAAGGTTGTCTCTGGATGTTCATAAAATACCCACATTGCCTTTGCTGCATCGATTGGTGATCCTCCACCCATTGCAATGATCAGGTCTGGTTCAAATTCCTGCATCACTTTGGCACCTTTCATAACTGTCTCTACGGATGGATCTGGTTCGATTCCTTCGATCAGTTTTGTCTCAATTCCTGCTCCCTTCAAATATTCAACGACCTTGTCAACAAATCCAAAACGTTTCATGGACCCGCCACCCAGGCACAATACTGCTTTGTTTCCTTTGATTGTTTTTAGTGTCTCTAATGCGTTTTCTCCGAAGTATAAATCTCTTGGTAATGTAAATCTTGCCATAACTAACATCTCCTTTACCTGGATGACCGAAATTGAACCTTTTCTTATATATCCAACATTTGAATATCCGATTTCAATCGATTGTTTTGCTACAAATACATTGTACATCATTGTTAAAATTTTATCAATACTTTTCTTGCAGCTTTTTGCTATTTATACTTTCGACACTTTCATCATTCATATATATAAACAACAAAAAAGAACCTTGTACCATCCCATCACAAGATTCTTTTTCTTTCGTATATTTTTATTTATGTCCTCGGACTTTTAAATATTCCTCTAATCCATGTCTTCTCAACTTACATGCTGGACATTCTCCGCATCCATCACCCATCACTCCATTATAACATGTCAGAGTTTCATTTCTTACAATATCAAAGACGCCTAATTTATCAGCCATCTCCCATGTCTGTTTCTTGTTAATCCACATCAGTGGTGTGATCACTTCAAACTCATAATCCATGGCAAGTGTTAATGTTGTTTCTAAAGATGAGATAAAGACATGGCGGCAATCTGGATATCCACTGAAATCACTCTGGGAAACACCCGTTACTAACACATGAATATCTCTTTGTTTTGCAAAAACAGCTGCAAATGTTAAGAATAACATATTTCTTCCATCGACAAATGAATTTGGTGTTCCTTCTTCTGGTGCTTCATGATCCACTTCCATATCCACTCTGGTAAGAGAGTTTGGTGCTAACTGATTTAACAGTCCCATATCCAGAATATGATGTTCTACACCTTGTTCTTTACAGATTTTCTTTGCACATTCGAGTTCCTTTGAATGTCTCTGTCCATAATTAAATGAAAGCGCGATCACTTCATCATATTTCTTCTTTGCCCAGAAAAGGCATGTTGTGCTGTCTTGTCCACCGCTGAATACCACAACGGCCTTGTTTGGTTTTGCCATTTTGCTTCTCTCCTTTTCTTATTTTCCTGCCTGCATCATAAAATGCCATTTTAATGTAGAATCTGTGTCAAATGCTCCACGAAGTGTTGTTGTCACTGTCTTAGCATTTTGTTTTTTGATTCCTCTTGCACTCATGCAGCTATGGCACCCTTCGATATAAACGGCTACATCTTCACTTCCTGAAACTTCCATGATAATTTCTGCGATATCACTTCCGATCCTTTCCTGAAGCTGTAAACGTTTTCCAACCATATCACAGATTCTTGCGATCTTACTAAGTCCTAATACCTTGTCTTTTGGCAAATATGCCACAGAGACTTTCATATCATACATTAATGCCATATGATGCTCACAATAACTAAAGATATCAATATCTTTTACGATCACCATATCTTTATGATCTTTGACACTTAGATCATCTTCAAATGTCTTTGAAAACATCTGAGCGATCTCATGATTGCTGTAATTCATTCCTTCAAAGACTTCTTCATACATTTTCGCTACACGATCTGGTGTTTCTTTTAACCCTTCACGGTTTGGATCATCTCCAAGTGCAACAAGAATACCTCTTATATGTTCCTTGATCGCTTCTTTATCGATTGCCATAGTATTTCCTCCTATACGCCTGTCTTGTCAGGGTCCCATACAACTTTATGGATCTGAATCTGGAACCTGACTTTGTTAAGCTTGTTTTCTTTCATAAATTCAACGATTTCTTCTGGTTCGATTTTACCAAATACAGGACTGAAGTATACAATTGCTTTTTCACAAAGTCTGAATCGTTCAATGATTTCTTTCGCCCTGTTTAAATCCTCCCTGCTTCCAATAACAAATTTAACAACATCCCACGGTTTTAAATATTCCATATTTTCAAGGCACATATTCTCTTCCATATTACTGGATGGAAGTTTGTAATCCATTGTCATTGTCAGTCTGTTGTCTCTTTCTTTATAATATCTGATCGGTACACTTCCATTTGTCTCAATCTCAATCTCAACTTTTGGCATCATCAAGATACTTCCGATCAATTCTGACACATTTTCGTCAAGAAGAGGCTCTCCACCTGTTAATGTAACAAGTTCGACTCCTGCTTCTTTGATCCTTTCTACAATCTGCGGTGCCGTCAATAATTCACATCTTGCATCTCTTTTATTGGCCCATGTTGTGTCGCAGTAAGAGCAGTTTAAGTTACATCCTTTCAATCGGATAAACATAGCAAGACGACCAGCTTTCTTTCCTTCTCCGTTGATACTTACAAAGGTTTCGACTACTTTAAATGTTTCCATCTCATTTACTCCCCATATGCTGCCATATTATTTGGTGTCTCATAAACTTTCGCTAACTTGACATCATATCCGATTTCTTTCACTCTATCATAAAAATATTTTGCAAAACTCTCTGCAGTTGGACGAAAATCTACGAAGATCATTTTGAAATTTTCCTCTTTCAATGCTTCTACTGTCTTCTCTTTTAATGTTCCATCTTCTATGATCAGACTATGATCAAACTCATCTGCTAATTTTTTAATATCATCTTTTAACTGTCCAAAATCGACAACCATTCCTCGAATCTGCCCTGTCTGTTCTAATGTTTCACTTTGTACGGTAACTTCTAATTTCCAGCGGTGACCGTGGATATTGCTGCATTTTCCTTCATAACCCGATAAAAAATGAGCTGAATCAAAGGATGCATGTGTTGTTAACTGATACATTTTCTTCTTTCCCTTCTACATATATTTTCAATCAAAAAAAAGGATACAAGCACGCGTACCTGTATCCTGAAAATCTTCTTCTCAGTCCTAGTTTTGTTTATAGACAGGATGGTACGAATGAACTGTCTTTGATTTCTAAAATCTTATCTAGTATATCATTGTTTTATCAAAATAGCAAACAGAGATTGCAAAATTTCACAATCTCTGTTTACTTATTATAAATATTGCTTATGAAAATATGAGGAATTAATTTATTGTAAATGGTTATTTACAATCTTATTTATTTAATGGTTTCTTTGTAAATGACATAACGATCATTCCAATAACTGCACCAACTGCTACAGAAATTAAGTATTGTACTGGATTCGTGATGACTCCGATAACAAAGATTCCACCGTGTGGTGCTGGAAGTCCACATTTAAATGCCATGGATAACGCACCTGCTACTGCAGATCCTACGATACATGGTGGCAGGATATGGATTGGATCTCCTGCTGCAAACGGGATAGCTCCTTCTGTAATGAATGATAATCCCATGATGTAATTTACAACACCAGATTTTCTTTCACTCTCTGTAAAACGATTCTTGAAGAATGTTGTACAAAGTGCGATCGCAAGTGGAGGTACCATTCCTCCGGCCATAACAGCTGCCATGATCGCATACTGTTCTGGTCCTGCATTGGCTACTGTTAACTGTGCAGTACCAAATACGTAAGCTGCTTTATTAAATGGACCACCCATATCAATGGACATCATTCCACCAAGAACTGCTCCTAAAAGGATGGAACTTGTTCCACTCATAGATGATAAGAAGTTATTCAGTCCTGTATTGATCGCTCCTACTACTGGATTAACTGCGATCATAACAACTCCCATTACTAAAATACCACAAACTGGGAATAGTAAGATTGGTTTTAATCCTTCTAATGCACTTGGCAATTTATCAAATAGTTTTCTTAATAAAACCATGATATATCCACCAACGAAACCTGCAAATAATGCTCCTATAAATCCAGAGGAAACAGCTTTGGCAGAATCATATGCCATAATATTAGCAAATGTATAACCACCGTTTGCTAAAGCTCCACCTACGAAACCTACAGCTAAACCTGGTCTGTCTGCAATACTCATTGCGATAAATCCTGCTAAGATTGGAAGCATAAATCCAAATGCCTGTTCACCGATCGTCTTTAGTAAAGCTGCTAGTGGTGTATTCTTACCGAAGTTTGCCGGGTTGATTGCCTGATTATCTACTAAGAACGCTAAAGCGATTAAAATACCACCACCAATTACGAATGGAAGCATATGAGATACACCATTCATCAGATGTTTATAAATCTGACGTCCAACGCTTTCACCTTCTGCACTATCTTCTTGTGCTGCTGCTCCTGAATGATGATATGTTGGCGCTTTCTTATCTAAAATTGTCTGGATCAGTTCTTCTGGTTTATTAATTCCGTCCGCTACTTTTGTCTGAAGAACCTGTTTTCCATCAAAACGTGCCATCTCAACGTTCTTATCTGCTGCTACGATGATTCCATCACAATTTTCAATCTCTTCTTTTGTTAAGACATTCTTTGCTCCACCTGAACCATTTGTCTCAGCTTTTAATGTAATTCCCATCTCTTTTGCTTTATTCTCAAGAGATTCTGCTGCCATGAATGTATGAGCGATTCCTGTTGGGCATGCTGTAACTGCAAGAACTCTGATCGTTCCATCGTCTGCTTTCTCTTCTTGTACAGCAGGTTTCTCTTCTTCCTTCGCCGCCTCTTCTGGGAATTTTTCTGTTTCTTTCTTGTCGATCAATGCAAGATATTCTTCCTTGCTTGTTGCCTTCAATAAGCTGTCCTTAAATACTGGATCCATTAAGATCACAGATAATCTTGACAATGCCTCTAAATGCACGTCGCTTCCTTCTGCTGGTGCTGCGATCATAAAAAATACGTCAGATGGTTCTCCATCCATTGCTTCATAATCGACTCCGTCTGGTACTGTCATAGAAGCCAAACCAGCCTTAGTTACTGCTTTGTTCTTAGAATGAGGAATTGCAATCCCTCCTCCGATACCAGTTGTTCCATTAGCTTCTCTTGCTAAAATGCCCTTCTTGTATTCTTCGCGATCTGTGATGTTTCCGCCCTTGACCATTAAATCAACCAGATGATCAATTGCTTCTTCTTTGCTGTTAACCTTCACACCAAGGTCAATTGTTGCATCCTGCAACAGCTCTGTAATTCTCATACAGGTTATCCTCCTTTTCCAAAATTAAAAACGTCAAAATCAATCATTTGTTTCTTTTTTTTCTTCATTATAACACAGTTTCAGTCAAAGTCAATCATTTTAAACCATTTTCTTTCATATTTTTGAAAAAAGGAAATATTAAAAAGCATACCTCTTTTTAATATTTCCCTTCCTTTTAATTTTTATTTCACTTTGATCGCCCAGCGCATCTTTGTTGATTTTGCTCTTCCGTTCTGGGCACATTCCTCTTTTGATGGACGAATAACATCTTTGGCTATATCACTGTAGATTCCTACTTTCTTCCCATACTTAAACGCGTGTTTTACAAGTCGATCTTCTCCAGAGTGGAATGTAAGGATCGCAACCTTTCCACCCGGTGCTAATGCGTCTGGAAGTTTCTCCAATAGTTCTTCTAATACTTCAAACTCGCTGTTTACATCAATACGCAAAGCCTGAAATGTTCTCTGGCAGGATTTTTTAACTGCTTCTTTTCGCTCTTTTTCCGGCAAAAAGTTTAATGCTCTTTCAATGACATCTTTAAGATCCGTTGTTGTCTTGATCTTCTTTCCTCGTTTCATCGTTGCAACGGTTTCTTTTGCAATCTGTTTTGCATATGGCTCATCTGCATTTTCAATGAGCATCCCTTCAAATTCAGCCTTCGTAATATCTTCTAAACGCTCTGCCGCTGAAATTCCTTTTTCTGGATTCAGTCTTAAATCTAATGGTCCTTCAAATTTATAAGAAAATCCTCTTTCTGGATTATCAATCTGCATGGAGGATACGCCAAGGTCGGCTAAAATGAAATCGAATGGTCCAACTTCTTCGGCTACCTGATCAATATTAGCAAAATTAATATGCTTGATCGTTAAGATATCTTCTCCAAACCCTGCATCATGCAGACGTTTCTCTGTCTTTACAGATTCGATCGGATCTACATCTAATGCGTAGATATGACCTTTGCCCTGTAACTTTTCTAACATCTTTTTTGTATGTCCGCCATATCCTAAGGTTGCATCCAATCCTTTTTGTCCCGGCTGGATGTCAAAAAATTCAAGAATTTCTTTTACACAGATGGAAATGTGCATTCCTGCCGGTGTACTTCCTTTACTAATAACTTTTTGAATCGTATCTCCGTATTTTTCTGGATTTAGTTCTTTATATTTTTCTTCAAATCTTCTTGGATGAGTCCCTTTATATCTGACTCTTCGTTTGTGCTTCTTTTCTGGCTGCTGTTGTTCCATTGTTTTCTACCTTTCTTTGTTATAATCATGTTAATCTAAGATCAGGACATTTTTTCCTTCAAATGCAAAACCATAGGCTTTGATACTATTTTCGTTGATTCCTCCTTTATACTGTAACTTCCGCATTCTGCTTGATCTGATCAATCACTGCCATGATCTTCATTGCAATATCCATATCATTTTCAAAAATCTGTCCAATACTTCCGACACTTCGAAATGGCTCATCCATCATAACTCTTCGGTCTTCGATCATTCCATTTACAGAGATATAATCAACGATCAATCGCACAAAACGAATCTGATCAGCATTTAGTTTCTCCTCATTTAAGAATTCATTAAATGCCTCATTTGCTGCCTGTTGATCCATTCCTGTGATTTTTCTTACAAGAATTCCAACTGGTGTATCCCCATATTCTTTTGTATAATCTTCTTTTGATCCTAGTTCCTGCCAAAGAATTTTCTCCAGTTCCTGCATATCACTTTTTTGTAGCGGCTGGTTATTTCGTAATTTACGCACTGCCATGTTATCTTGATGCTCTTTTAAATAGAATTCTACCTTTTTGCGATAATTTTCTAATCGATTCCCCATCTCAATTGGTGTATTTTCCTGATATTCTATTACTTGATCTGCAAAATCTGTATAAACGATTCTCTGTGTCTTTTTTGGTAAAAACTGAATCAGATCTCTAAGTGCTTCCCTGACTACATCCATTTCCAGAATAAATGCTTTTTCCCAGAATTCATTTGTCTGTACCTTATCCAAAATATATTTTTGCTCTTTGATCTGTGGCACAGAATCCTGCATTAAAGATAGTTTCTCTGCAATACCAACAACTGCTCCAATATTTTTCGAAAGATTCTTTCGTTCCAACATTGCAAGTTCAATACTATACATCAGATAATCAAATCTTCGTGCCAATTCATTTTCCTTCTCAGCCTCTATAATTGGTGCGATATGTTTCTTCAGGTCAGCCATTGCTTCTGTCTCAAGAATATCCCATGATTTCTGTTCTCGATATCGAAGAACATATTTCAAATGATGTTTTACAATGAAACTTTCGTTATTCAGATCACTTATCGCTTGTATTAATTCTTTCACTAATGTATTTCGATATTCTCTGAAATCTTCGTCTTTTTGATAGTCTGTATCTTGTAATTCTCTTGCAATCCTTGCTTTACATAAAAAGATCTTCTCGGACAATGTTTCTACAAAACCACTGTCTTTTCCATGTGGATTGACTCTGAAATATTCGAAGTTATTACAATAATCAAAAATCAGGAATTTTTCTTTATCCATTCCAGGACCTAGTAAATCTTTACAAAGTCTTGTTCCTCTTCCGATCATCTGACAGAATTTTGCATAACTTCTGACTTTCTTAAAAAATACAAGATTCAAAATCTCTGGAACGTCAATTCCTGTGTCCAGCATATCTACAGATACTGCAATCTGAGGCATCTTGTCCTTTTCTTCGAATTGTTCAATCAAATGTTCGGACTCTTTGATGCTGTAATCAATCTGTTTGATAAAATGACTGCCTTTCTCTGGAAAAAGCTTCTGAAAACGCTCGACAATTGCCTTCGCATGTTTACTATTTCTTGCAAAAATAATTGTCTTTCCCAATTTATCTCCACCTTCTACCTTTAATCCTTCTCTCATCAGATTGATTAACACAAGATCAATCGTGTCTTTATTAAACAGCCATCGATTTACAGCTGTATTCGGAATATCTTTCTCTACATTCTCATCATCATCGAATTCATCGTCAAATGCTTCTTTTTCTTCTTCAGATAACTGATCATAGTGGATTCCTTCTTCCATGATCTTTGTCTTATATTCTCTTGTTCGATAGTCAACCAGATATCCTTCTTTTACTGCTTCATCAAGCTCATACGCATACGTTGGAACCCCTCGCTCCAGATCAAAGATCGTATAGGTGTTTTTATCAATCTCATCTTTCGGTGTTGCTGTCATTCCAAGTAAAACCGCATCGAAATAGTGAAAGATTTCCTGATATTTCTTATAAATACTTCGATGACTTTCATCTACAATGATCAGATCAAAATGCGCTGGTGTAAATAATTTTTTTCCATCCTTTTTCTTTGTTTCATCGATTGCATTTAGCATCGTTGGATATGTTGAAAATATCATTCTGCTGCTTTCTGGATCTTCTTTATTTTCAAGTAAATTGCATACTGTCAAGTCTGGAAGGAGATTACTGTAACTCTTCTTTGCCTGAGAAACTAAAGCTTTACGATCTGCTAAGAATAAAATATTCTTTACATAATTATGTCTGCGAAGTACGTCTACCAGACTGATACTAACCCTTGTCTTTCCTGATCCTGTTGCCTGTACTAGCAACAGCTTTCTATGATGATTCATGATAGATTCACATAATACCGTCACGGCCTCTTTCTGATATGGCCGGTTTGTAATTTTATCTTGAATCTCTAAATGAATCAAAGGCTTTTTGCTTGTTCTTTGATCCACCATTCGCTGCAGATCTTCTTTTGTGAAAATACCTGAGACAACTCGCTGTGGATCATCCTGTGCATCGTCAATGATCTGCATTTCAAAACCATTTGTTATAAAAATGATTGGTCTTTGCTGATATTGATTTTCCAGACAATCCGCATATAATTTTGCCTGATGACTTCCTTTCATCGGGTCTACACTGCTTCGTTTTGCCTCAATAACTGCCAGTGGTTTCCCATTCTTGCCATATAAAACATAATCTGCATATCCTTTTCCTGTACTATTGGGCATTCCTGTGACCGGTACTTCAATCAGACAGTCCTTGCCTACAGTCCAACCTGCTTCTGCCAAATCAAGATCAATGTATTTTCTTCTTGTCTCTGCTTCTGTATCTTTGTCCACTTCATAACTTCGTCCAGTTTCATTTTCCTCACGAAGTTTGGTCATCTGTGCTCTTAGTTTCTTATTTTCCTTGATTGCTTCTTCTAATTTCTGGTCTTTTCCGCTTAGTTCTTTTTGAAGATTTTCTAATTCTTCCTGTGTTTTTTTCTCTTTTCCGGCATCTGGCAGCAGACTCATATCATAATGGCGATTTATATAGTTTTCACCATAACAGTAATCAATCCATTTACAGAACTGGAAAACACAGCGTAACGAAAGTACCGCTGCATCGTGTTTTACGTTGGTATTTGTATGTACTGCGACATTTCCAAGCTTAATCGTATATTTTAGCATATCAAATAATTTAGGCTGAATCAGCTTGCGGAAAGAATATTCGTGAATCAGGCTGGAAATATTATCACGATATGGCATGGTCAGGGCATCATCGTGGACATATACCCATCGCACTGCGAGTTCTAAGGCTCGTCTTGACAAGATTGCTGCTGTTGACGGAGATATAGCGATGCTTCGTTCCGCTTCTGCTGCCTGCATCGCAAAGTCTTTGAAGCAATCTGTCTGTGCTAGAAAGTCAAAATTCGTCTGCATGTGGTTTCCCTCCCCTTATTTTTCCTGATTCTTTGGTATTTAGTCTTGGCTTTATTATACTCTGTTTATTATCGATGAAGCAATATAGAAATTTGTGGATGACAAACTTCGATTTATTGACTTGTTGAACGAAGGATGCGAATTTGTTTTGTAGGTTTATATCTGGTACATATATTTTTGTTTTTCTTATTTTAGATAATAATAAATTAGCCTGCGCTGATGCACTTTCTACCATATACATTTTTGTATTTACTCTATAACACCATTTTAGGAACACAGAATTCAATAATTCTTTTCTAACTTTTAATAGCGCAACGCTTTTTTGCAATAATGTGTGTATAGTTCTTTCATCAGTTGCTATTGCCGATTTTCCAATTGTAGCGCCTGTATTTACTATTAAAAAATCTCCTATTTCAACATTGCATCTTTTATAATCTTTTTCAAATTCATTAATATTTATCTCTGGTGCTGTATCATAATGTATCTTGTCATCATATATTTCTCTTGCTCCGACAAAATACCTCTTTGTTCCTTTTTCTTGTACACATCCACCATGTTTTCCATCTGTAATTTTCGAACAAAGTTCTTCCAATCTAGCCGTTTGAAAATTTTGTGTAGGATTATCTAATGTTCCAAACATCTCAACAAATCGGGCGCTGATTAAATCTGTTAACAATTTTAACTCTTTATGTTTGTTCTGAATTATCATATAAATTTTCTCAAGAATTTCTACATCTTTCTCTTGCTCTTTTATATCAATTTGTGGAATCAAAAGTTCTTCCAAAGATTTTTTACTGATTGCCTTGAATGTGCTTCCCGTTCCTTGTCTATTCAACTCTTCTTTTTTTGCTTTTAAAACCCAAAAAAGTAATTTTTCTGATATTTTAGTTTTATCAACAGTTAACGCTGCTAATCCTCGACCTATACAACATTTTTCTTTTGAATAATTTATTGCTCCAATAGGTGCCCTCACAGAAATAAGTATGTCATTCTCTTGTGCTACTTTTTTAGGCTCACTACACCAAATTCTTGTCACAGGATATCTGTCACCAAAATCAGCATTCCCCTGAAAAAAAGGTATGCCTTCTCCACTTTCATTATAACTTGATGAATCAGGTGATTGTCCCATATTAATTTTACACACATCTTTTAATTTTATATATTTCATATCCCATTCCTTGCAAATTTCAAATTCAAATTTTAAGGAATGAATCTTCAATTTATCTGACTACGCCATATATTTCTGATGAGATGCCTTTACATTATTCTGATTTACCATTGCATATTGCATCGTTGTATCAATCTGTGAATGACCAAGAATTTTCTGCACTTGTTCAATCGGCATTCCTTTGTCAATCGCTCTCGTTGCCATTGTTCTTCGGAATTTATGCGGATGGATTCGTTCTAATCCGAGTTCTCTTCCTAATTGTCTTAAACGAATTTCTACTCCACTGATCTTTAAGCGATCATATGGTGCATCTAAAGTAACGAATAATGCTGGGTTCTTATCTTTCCTACTTTCTATATATTCAATTAAATGTACTTTTGCTTTCGCATCAAAATAAACTCTTCTTTCTTTATCTCCTTTTCCGTATACAACACATTCTCGTTCTTCAAAATTAATATCTCCTATATTCAAATTTACCAGTTCACCCACACGTATACCTGTCGAATATAACAGATCAATCATTGCAAGGTCACGAATCTGTGTACAATGATCCCTTAATTGTTCGATTCCTTCATCTGTGATCACACTTTTTACCACTGTTTTTGTCTTAATCTTATGAATCCTTCTCATTGGACTTTTTAAAATGTAATCTTCCTCCTCCAACCATGTAAAAAAGCTCGATATATTCCGTCGTATATTATCAATTGTAACATTCGAGCAGTTATTCCTTTTTTGATAATCCGCAAGATATGACCTCATTTCATCTGTCGTTATCTTGCGGATTTCTTTTTCCGTTTGTGAAAGCATATGTTCTGCAGTTACCTTATAATATTGAATAGTACGTTCCGAACATCCTTCTACTCTTTTCGCATCCAAGAACATTTTCAGAAATTCTTCATTCGATATCTGTTGTTTCTCTAGTTCATTTTCTGAAAATGTCCTTAGAATTACTTCCTGTAATTTTTTCATCTGTGACACAGTTAAATACTCTGCCATTTCATTTAGTATTGTTACAATTTTCTCTTCCATGTTGGTACACTCCTATATACCAACATCCTTCAACCATTTTTGTTCCTAAATCTATGAAATAAAATATTGACATTCCTGATAATATGTTTCAGCTTCTTTTTGCATTAATTCTAATAATTGATCCACTTTATGATGTTCTCTATATTCTTTTAGTCCTTCTAAATACTTACTGCGATCATCATCTAAGATAATAAATGGTTTTAACTCATCATATTTCAAGCTTTCCCGAAACAATATCATTCTTCCTGTTCGTCCATTTCCATCCTGAAATGGATGAATTGATTCATATCTTGCATGAAATTCAGCAAGTGCTTTCATACTTTTTTCTTGCTTATGATACCAATCCAAAAGCTGCCTCATCTCTGTTTCTACATCCTTTGGCAATGCTGTTTTATACATTCCGATCATATTGGGACGTTTCTTGTAATCTCCAATTGCATATCCATTTGCCCGGTCTTCAAAAACTCCTGATTTCAACTCATAATGCATGCGTTTTATTAGATTCTCTGTCAATTCTTCTTCCAAAGTATCTAACATGTAATTAAACATTAAGAAATGTCCATTCATTTCTTCTACGTCTTTGGCACGATAATAGTCATCATTGACTGGCAATGTTCCATTGTCAAACAATGATGCTGTCTGTTCTGGTGTTAATGTACTTCCTTCAATCTTATTTGAATTGTACGCCATCGCTCTTTGCGTATAAGCATACACTCCTGATCTATCAAATCGTTTTCTCTCTATTTTAAAACGTTCAATCAACCATTGTTTAAATTCTAACATTTTAATATCGCCTCTTTTCTATCCGAAATATTCTTGCATTAATGAATCAAATAGTAATTGTGTTTTTTCTAATGATTTCTGAACTTCAAACTTCGATTTATTGACTTGTTGAACGAAGGATGCGAATTTGTTTTGTAGGTTTATATCTGGTACATATATTTTTGTTTTTCTTATTTTAGATAATAATAAATTAGCCTGCGCTGATGCACTTTCTACCATATACATTTTTGTATTTACTCTATAACACCATTTTAGGAACACAGAATTCAATAATTCTTTTCTAACTTTTAATAGCGCAACGCTTTTTTGCAATAATGTGTGTATAGTTCTTTCATCAGTTGCTATTGCCGATTTTCCAATTGTAGCGCCTGTATTTACTATTAAAAAATCTCCTATTTCAACATTGCATCTTTTATAATCTTTTTCAAATTCATTAATATTTATCTCTGGTGCTGTATCATAATGTATCTTGTCATCATATATTTCTCTTGCTCCGACAAAATACCTCTTTGTTCCTTTTTCTTGTACACATCCACCATGTTTTCCATCTGTAATTTTCGAACAAAGTTCTTCCAATCTAGCCGTTTGAAAATTTTGTGTAGGATTATCTAATGTTCCAAACATCTCAACAAATCGGGCTTGGATTAGATCATCCAATAATTTTAATTGCCTTTCTTTTTTTTCTATAACAGATGATATTTTATCCATATTTCTAGCTATTTCTATTTGCCTATTTATTTGTGGATAAGGAATTTCTATAGCATCAAAATCTTTTTTTACAATATGCTTCATAGTAGCCCCATGAGTTTTAGTTCCCATTTCCTTTAGCTTTTGTCTTACCGCATATACAAAAAAACTTTTATCTATTTCTCCTTTATCAAATACCACTCTAAATATATGTTGATTTAATAGTGCTTTTCCCTTATTCCAAACATAAACGCCTAAACTTGCAGACCATGAAATTAATATATCACCATTATTAATTTCTATTTTTTTAGGATATTCACCATTATAAAAACCTACATCTCTTGCGTTCCCTGTTAAGTCCTGTATTCTAACAATTGGTAACCCTACATTCCCTCTATCCTTTGGTTTAAATGCATATCCATTTACATATGTTGCAATTTCACCTAACCTAATTTTATTTGTCTCCATCTATCTCATTCCTTGCAAATTCAAATTTCTCTATCTACTATTCATCATTTTCTTCCAACATTTTCCTTAATTCCACCAGATTCTTATGTATCTCCACCTCTAATTCTTCAATATCTTTCAATATTTCTTCTGTTGGTGGATACTCTACTGGAATATATTCTATCTCTTTATACTTATTGATAGAAAGATCATAATCATTCTCGACAATCTCTTCTTTTGGCACAAAAAAAGACTGTTCGGTTCGTTTTCTTTCTTCTTCCTTTTCTAGATTCTGGTATCGTTCAATGATATCTGGAATATCATTTTCTTCGATTTCCTGGCGTTTATCGTCCAAGGTTCTTCCATCGGCTTTCATATCGTAAAACCAAACTTTGTCGGTACCACCTGCCCCTGTCTTTGTAAACAGTAAGATGGCTGTTGATACTCCTGCATATGGTTTAAATACTCCAGATGGCATGGAAATAACTGCATCTAATTTATGATTCTCAATCAATTCTTTTCGAATCGCTTTATGTGCACGACTGCTTCCGAATAATACTCCATCTGGTACGATAACTGCTGCCCTTCCTCCAATTTTCATGATACGAAGGAATAAAACAAGGAATAATAATTCTGTTTTCTTTGTTTTTGCAACTTTTAAAAGATCTGCTGATACTCCATCATAGTCTAAACTTCCTTTAAATGGTGGATTGGCAAGAATTAATGAATACTTTTCTTTATCTGTATTCATCTCTGACAAGCTGTCTTTGTATTCAATATTCGGATCATCGACTCCATGAAGCAGCATATTCATTGCTCCGATTCGAAGCATCGTTCGGTCCATATCGAACCCATAGAACATCTCATGATTAAAATGCTCTCTTTGTTCCGCGTTTAAGAATAAATCTTTGTGGTTTTTACGCAAATACTGCTGTGCTGCCATTAAGAATCCTGCTGATCCCATTGCCGGGTCGCAGATGATATCAGATGGTACTGGTTTTACCAGTTCTACCATCATCTGAATGATATGTCTTGGTGTTCGAAATTGTCCGTTCTTTCCTGCACTTTCCAGTTTGGATAACAGATATTCGTATAAATCTTCTTTACTGTCTCCTTCCAGATTCAATCCATCAATCCCATCAATTACTTTGGTAAGTAATGCTGGCGTTGGAATTTTAA
>OLQV01001702.1_pt1 | contig 16037 bp, 13 predicted proteins | sample 1672371 | NCBI WGS metagenome assembly OLQV01 (sample SAMEA3136676, study PRJEB25190) | human gut metagenome
TAAGAGTTCTCGCACAGAAGTCTGTCGGTGCCAACGACAGCGCTATATCTATTCAAATTACTCAGACAATCCAACAAATCGAGTTACTGGATAGCCAATTAGATAAGATTGAAGCTGAGATGACTGAAATCATGAAAATACACGGATTCTGTCATCATGACCATTCCTGGTATCGGATATATCAATGGTGGAATGCTTCTTGGTGAAATAGGTGATATTCACCGTTTTTCCACTTCTAATAAACTACTTGCATTTGCGGGTCTGGATCCTTCTGTTTATCAGTCTGGTAACTTTCAGGCTAAAATAACAAGAATGTCCAAACGTGGCTCTCGTGTATTACGATACGCTCTTGTAAATGCTGCTTGGAACATTGTTAGAAACAACGCAACCTTCAAGGCTTATTATGATGTCAAGAGAGCTGAAGGCCGGTCTCACTGCAATGTATTTGGACATTGTGCCGGCAAACTTGTCAAAGCCATCTGGAAGATGCTCACTGACAATGTGGAATTAACCTCGAATAAGATATCTGTACACCAATATCGATAGATTTTGAAAAAACACCCTATGGGAGCTCTATTAAAGTTATCCTTTTTTACCGTCAATATGAAAAAAATTTTTTGCTAATTTATGGTTAACTTTTCATAGCTGATCTCCTATATACCCGTTCATATTCATCTAGCAATATTTAGTTACAATGACTATGAATTCATTTGGTATTGTAAAACTCTTACAGATATTCTAAAATCAAACGATATACCAGCTTGTAACTACAAATTTCAAAGTATTTTAGCCATTTAATACTTAATAAATAATAGCTAAAAAACTTTTATGTATGTATTATCTTATAGGAATTCGTTTCTATATACCTATATTACAATTTCCAGTTATTTTTTACATTTTTGTAATATACTGACTTCCCTATCTGAACAAAGGCTTAGCAACAGACTAATACAGTAAGATAACTTTCAAATCTCCGAATACGCTTATCTCAAATTTTCGTAAATCTTTCAGACACTTAAGTAATGTGTTGCATCCATTTCCTAATTTTTTCTACATATACGTAAATCTTACACTCTTCATAGTACCAGATGGCATCAAGTTTAAATTGTTTATTATTTGGGCTTCCATTATTTATATTTTAGCATCAAAATCTTTTCAGTACAAGCGAACTTCGCAGTATTCGTTCAAATCGTTCAAATAATCAATGAATACATAATTCTAATACGGCTCATACACAAATAATATTTGAATTTAGTTTTTGATCAAATCCATAATGAGCTTATACTGATTTCCAATATTGCAAGCATAGGTACCATGAATATAATTCATCTTATTTTTTTTCAATACTTATATTGAATGATTTAAATATTTAAATTCTTCATTTTGTCAACATAAAAGAGCATTCCGTCATCATAAATATCATTATTATCATGTTCCATAAATTCATCTAACGTTCTAATTTGGCTTCTATCCTTGTAATCAGCCTTTCCCATACTCCGTCTAATAATCCATTCTTCTTTTGATTTTGTAAAATAGTGATTTATACGAATTTTCTTAATTTCGTAAATCTTATTAGACCAACCTTCTACTTTTTTCCCATTTTCGTCTACTGAATAAAAACCCTTCAAATATGTTGGAAAGTGAACATGTTCATACTTGAATACACGTCTAGGATTAACTATTGTCTTAATGCAGTTATTTCCTTTCCCGTCCTCTTTCGCTCTGTATAAAAAATTATCTAGCACACCTCCCTGAGTCGGCTTTTCCTGTAGACCACTTGATCCAAACATTCGCCAATTCACGACAATGCCCCCGGCTTTCGGAAAAGACGAAAAAATATCCATCACTTCTTCTCGTACACTTATATTTTGATTACAGGAATACAAAAACTCATCTGCATCAATGATTGCCATATACTTAGTTTTATACTTAAATCTGTTAATTGCATCGTTGTATGCTAAAAGTTGCATGGCAATTCCTGAAAACGGTATAAGATTAACATATCCAGCATCAATATACTTCTTCAATACTACTTTTGTATTATCACTACTATCATTATCATAGAGATAAAATTTTTGAACACTAGCAATAATATGATAGCGAACCCATTCTTCTATATACTGACCTTCATTTTTTATAATTGCCACAATGGATAAATCAACTGCATCTTTATCAATAGAATCTTTTAATGTTAATGATTTATAAACTTTCACTGGTGCTTGTATAGTTTTTCTCAACATTCTTTTAACATTTTTTGTTTTCATTATATTTTTCCTTTAACTATCCGTTTAATTATTCCACAGAAATATTTTCCTTTTGTCGCAAAGTCTATATGTGCTGCATACCGACTCAAATAACGTCTATTATACTTTGGTGTACTTCTTCCGCAGATTTTCATAGCCAAAATCATTGCAGCCATAGTTCCTTTTCGTTTAAACTGAGCTGGCTGGTATTTATGAAATTCACTATCTACACGTTTTGTGAAGTTCTCTTCTTGGACAAGACTTCCTTCTTTAAATACTTTCCTTAAAATCTGTTCTCCAAAATCTGTTCTTGATATCATTATATTTCTTCCATCGTGTTCAGAAAAATCTGGTGTTTCGTTTTCATCTAAATACCAAAAATCGGCACAAACAATATCCGCAGCATCACCTGTACCATCCATGCAAAACCGACATACATTTCTTAAATCTCTTCCTAAGAAACTTCCCCAAGTTTCTTTGTATTCCATTTTTTCAACTGTTCCATCTTTTTTTACAACCGTTGTGTACCCTGGCCATCCATTGCCTCGATAAGTTATACTTTTGCAGGTTGCACGATTACAATTCATTTTATTCAACAAATCATCTTGTGCCTTTACGCTAGGTTCTCCAGCACAAAAAAAAGATAACAAGCAAACAATGCTCTTACTTAATGCCGTGTTTAACTTCATATATCTTCGTAATGCCATAACATCGCAAGGTTTCCCAACAAACGCATATTTTTTTCCCTCTTGCATCATATTAATAATATTTTTTAATGGAACGGATATGCTATATCTTGATCCACATCTTTCAACCACTTCATTGGCCGTATGGCTGATTACACTAATAGTCTTAGTCTGATCTTCTGGGTCAAATGTTGTTTGAATTATCCCATCAACAATTTTGTTATTAAGGAGATATATGCAAATTTCTGTTAACGCCCCTCCTGACGCAGCTTTATAACGAATATTTGGATCTGCAGAATAACCTACATATGCCCCTTTTATTGTACCCCAAATGTCATGCTTCACCTCTTCATTATAATAAAATACCGGGCAAATATTCCTATAAAATCTAACATCATCTTTTTCACTAAGATCAACCGTTGGAAATCCTTTAGCTGTCTCTTTTAACTCTGTTTCCATTATCGAATGGCATAAACCACATCCGGTACAATATGTATTTACATATTTATTTAATTTCATTATTTTTTCCTTTCACCATTTGATATTTTACCTAATGCCGGGATGAAAATTACAATTTTATTCCATTCCTTAATAAGCATTAACACAATATAAACACCAAGAAGTCCCCATCTAATACACCATTTATCTAAAAAGATATAATATATAACAATTGTCATAAGAATATGAGCAAGAGGTCGCACAAAACTTCTCAACGGATATACTTCTGGTTCCAAATTTTTGGCATAATGAGCATGTAATATAAAAGCAATAAAATATGAAACAAGTGTTGTATATGCTGCTGCCATATATCCATATCTCGGAATAAAGATATAGTTTAAAATCAAATTTAATCCTGCCGCAATTACTGTGTTTAATGTGATGTAAGGTGTTTTCTTATAAAAATGCTCAATATTTACATATAATGTATAGGCAAAAATAATATAGTTTGCTAAAACAACTGGAGGAATTATACCTATGCCTTCCCAATATTTTGATGATGCCAACAGCTTAACAATTTCTGGTCCCACCATCATTATACCAACCATAGCATACGTCATTAAGCTTATATAATCCCTAGCTAATGTATTGATACTTTTCAAATCACGTATCTTTAGTTTTTCCGTAAACCATGGAACCCACACACCATCAAGAGATGTTGTCAGAACTGTTGCGATCATACTAAAATTATAAATCAAGCTATAAATACCTGTCTGTGACGCATCTGCTAACCAAGTAATCATAGTTCGATCAGATTGTGATAGAATATTCAGTGCAATTCCATGAAGAACAAGTGGCAAAGAAATAGCAAGTGCATATTTTAAATATACCCAATTGAATAGCATTTTGCTTTTAGCATAAACAAGTACCACAGTAATTAATCCAAATGCTACAGTAATTAATGCAGTAGGAACTATTCGTCCCATATATAAATTTGTTTTTACCACAAATAAAATAGCAATTATTGACGCAACAACTGATAACAAGTTTGGTAAAATCATTAAAGCTGTACGAAACCTATATCTATATTGCATCATAAGATACATAGAATAATTTTGGATAAGTGCTGATGCCAGCCCTTGAAGTAAACATAAAACAACAAGTGTTAAATTTACATTTATGCGCAATAAATAGACTCCTCCACCTATAAAAAAGCACATAATACCGCCACTTATAAGCGTAAATGTTGTGGACACAGAAACAAAATCATCAACATATTCTGTATAATCTATAAAAGCCGCTCTGATTCCCATGTAAATAGCGAATCCCATAACCATTGACAAAATGCCAATCCATGAATTATATGTTGTAACAATACCATAGTCTGTAGTAGATAATATTCTAGTAAAAACAGGTACTGTCAAGAATGCAAATCCTTTATTAAATAAATTTCCTATCAAGTAAAATACACTTGCCTTTTTGTATTCATTCTTTTGCATAAATACCTCGTCACTTTCTTATTACTTGCTTTGATAATTTATAATTTTTTCAGCAAATTCACTTGGTTGATTAATATAGTCATAAAAGTATAACAATTCTTCTGGTGTTAGATTATACCATTGTGATTTTTCAAGAAGTGCAATCGTTGTTTTGTCAAATCGCCATTTAAGAATTCTCGCCGGATTTCCTGCAACAATCGTATATGGTTCTACATCTTTTGTAACTATTGACCCCGCACCAATAACCGCACCATTACCGATTTCATGACAACTTGATGTAATAATTACGCCATAACCTATCCAACAATCATTTCCAACTTTCAACTCATTTCTTTCAATATCAGACACCCTTTCTCCCCCCCATGATTTTTGGTAAAAATAAGGTGACATTGAAGCCCAATTATATGGATGATTTGCGCCAAAATAATGTACATTAGGTCCAAAAGAACTATATCGACCAATTTTTACTTGTCCTCCCACATTAAACCCTTCATCAAAGCAGCTCCCATATGTGTACATACCTATCTTGCAATTATTTTTTTTTAAAGCTTTTTCACGAGCCAATTCAGACGTTTTATACCCGCCTTGTTTTTGAATTAATTTGTATTCATAATGCGCTCTAATGCGCTCTAATAACTTCATAATATTGATATTCCTTTATTTGTTGATAATTTTCTTTAATTCATATTCAAACTTATTAAGTTTTTCGTGTACTAATTGCATTGCATGTCTTGAACTTTCAATAGATGATTCATCCTCTATATACTGTATAGTCTTACTAAGTGCCTGCTCTGTTGTAAGTGTACATCCATCAACAATATATGGATAATTTAGATTTCCATATAAGCCATTAAATTTCCTACTATATGAAAAAGGAATTGTTTTTACTCCCGCTGAGAATGCTGCTATAGTTGCATGCATTCTAGCTCCAACAAAAATATCCATTAAAGCAATATAACTCTTTATATCAACCGGTGAAGTGTATAATGGAGAGACTATAACATTTGGAAATTCCCGCTTCAATTCCATACATGGATTGTAATCTGTGTCATATGCAGGATCTTCTTCATTAACTCTTTTTGTCACATGAGAAATTAAATGAATTTCATATTTATTTTTTAAACAATACTGAATCAAAGATCGTATATACTTTTTATAATCAGTTCTTAATGAAAATTGATTTTGTTCTGAAAATCCACCTTGCCATAGCAACCCTGATACATTAATCCCAATTTTCTTATTTGATGTTTCTTTTTTTTCGTTGTGATATGGCAAAGCAAATGCTAAATCTGTCACTGTCATCACTTGCTTTCTCCTTGAAATTTTCATAGCATAGTCGGATGATATTTGATCTCTTGAAAAAACAAAATCTGCATGTTTGATTGCGTATCCAGCAAGCAATTCCAATGTCTTATGCTTGAACGGGCCATATGTCTGAGGTAACATAATATATTTACATGAACATTTTTCAGCAATAATCGTTAATATTGTATTTTTGTATACAGGATTTGTAAAATATATATCTGAAAATCCATCACCATCATAAATATCAAAAATGATGTTGCATTTCCTAAATAATGAAATATATCGCATCTTTTTATCCTTAATCGAAATTTCTTCTTGCGAAAATCGAATATTAGGAAATTCACTAGTAATATCGCCAAGACTTTTAATAGAGGAAAAATTAATTATCTCTAGTTTTTCTGGTTTATCATAAATGTCATTTAACATACTTAAAAACGCATAAGTTAAAGCTTCACATCCTTTATTTTCATGATCAAAAGAAAAGCCTCTTAATCCAATAACCATTTATCTACATTCCTTTCTCAAATTTTTTATTTACTTTATATACAATTAACAAATCAATAAGTAGTACAAATATTTCTCTGTCGGTTCCTTGTGAAACAGCAAAATATTCTAAATAACAAGTAATCAATGCAACTGCAGCAACAAACGAAAAGGACAATTTACTTTCCCAATTTGCTTTAGATAACTTATTTTTTAAACATAGCATAATTGTTCCACAATACGCGATAACTTGACTAACCAATCCCACAATTCCGAAATAGTATAAAGTAGATAAATACTGCACTTCTATACTTTTTTTTACATCTACTGCATAATATGGACCCACCTTAAAAGTGTATTGATGACTAAATTCTGCACCAAACCCCTTTCCCAATAAGATGTGACCTTGTAATTCTTGCCACACCCAATTATAGAGATCCAACCTATTACCTACTCCGCTAAGATTATCACCACCAAATACAGATGAAATTTTGCTCGAATAACTATCATTAAAAACAGCTAACAACATATAAAGAAACATCTTAACACTGTTTAAAACTTTATTACTTATCATTGAGAGTATAGCAACAGCAAGTCCGCCAATAACAATCACTTTAATAGCCTTTATAATAAACTTTCTTGAACCACTAGTAACATAAAATAAGAATATTTGACTTATAATCATTAAAATTAGCGACGATCTTGAAAGGGTTAATATTGCATTTAACACTGCCATTATGTAAATTAATTGCTTTATTTTTAATTCTCTTTTTGTCCTACAGAACTGCATGGAATACAATATAAGGCACAACATCATTGTTAGATACAAACAGTATGCAATTGCATGCGATGAAAAACTAATAATTCTTAATAATCCAAACCGCAAGGCATTATAATTTAATGCATCATTACCTGTGTTTAATAGGGAAAAAATATTAAAATGTGTTACTTCTTCTATAAATCCCCAAAATGAAACAAATCCACAGGTATACACAAGTGCATTAATCAATCCTATAAACTTGCTTTGAGAGTTAATTACTTCAAGCATAACTGATAATAGCACAACTGTTGTTACAAAATAAAATAATAATGTTTTTATATTACCTGTCCAAAATAGCTGTATTAAACGTATAAAAACTCCCTGACCAATTAATAACATAGGAACGTTAATGTACAGTGGAATTTTTGCATTAACCATAAAAAAAATAATTACGCAAATGATTGTACATATTATATACGAAACATTAGTTCCTCCAAGTTTAAACCAATATGGTAGTATTGGAAATAATATAATCAAAAAGCATAACAAGTTATATGCACTAATAATTCCTTTTTTTTTTGATGTTTTAATATTCATTCTTTGTACTTATCCTTTTTATTACTTCTAAATATCCAAATTTATTTTTTTTATCAGGCTCTAAATATGCTCCCTCTGCCCATTCGTTCCAAGCATTAATAAAAATAAAATCGGATTTTTTTTTGCTTGATATATTAACAAGTTTTGAAAAATAATATTCAAATTTATCCGGTGTTGCTCCGTAATAAATACTTCCCCTTTCTTTTTTTCTCGGCGTATTATCCCAAGCCACAAAAGCTCCAGGATAAACATTATTCCTTGAATCCTTTTTTGTATCTTTCAATATTCTTTTCCATACTCTATCATACGAAGTAAAATATAATGAAGTACTTACACCATATCTCAAACATCTTAACTTGCTTTTTGCTCTGTCTATCTTTTCCAACAATATATTTCTTGCTTTTTCTGTATAATTAGGCTGAAACTTTAAAATTGCTTTGGATTTTGTGGCGTATTTTTTAGTTTGAAATCCATTTAACTCCTCCACAATATGAATTCCATTAAATCCTTCTTCTTTACAAATTTTATTCCAAAATTCAATCATAGAGTCAATTCTAGGAATTGATTCTGTCCTATATATTACAAAAACTGGACATCCATCAATCTTAATATAACGTTCATCCTTAAAAAAAGGCATTAAATATTCAATGTGTTCTCTCCATTCTTTCTCATTCCCGTACTTTTGAGGCATGATAACTTCAGACGTTGCTCCATCCCAAGCTCTCGTCCAAGGTTCATTGGCCCAACACATACAATATGATATTTTGATATCTTTATTTTTTAATAATAATTCAATAGGCTTCTCCATCAATAGTTTTCCAGAAAACCAATAATGATAGTAACAGAATCCATATACGCCATACTTTTGAGCCAATTCTGCTTGCCACTTTAAAGTATCTACTTCTAACATACTGTAATAATTGTCATTTCTTGGAACAACTGGTTGTTCATGATCCTTATATAATGGCTTAGCCTTCTTTACATTATTCCAATCCGTAAACCCTTTTCCCCACCAAGCATCATTTTCTGGGAAAGAATGGTACTGTGGAAGATGAAATGCAATAATTTTCATTTTTAATTCCTTTCTTTATAATCTTCCAAACTTGGTACACACTTACCAATACCTTTATATAGTATTGAAAATAGTACCATAGCTATTTTTATCATCACTTCAAAAAGATTATATACTTTACACTTTACATCCAGCCTTTGATGACTTAATCTTGCCATATTTCGTTTACATCGTAAATCAAATATCTTCAGATTAATTTTATCACAAGATTCTGATTTTCGTAAATATTCCCAAATTTCTCTATCCGATTTATATCCGTTTTCTAAATCTAAAGAAAAATTTTCTCCTGTATGCTTATGAATATATACAATCTTGTTACAGTACTTAACATTATTCTTATTCATAAGCATACACCACAAAAACAAATCATCAGCGCAATTACTTTTCACAATATTCTCTAACCAAAAACTAGGGAAAGCTGTCTTTCTAATTAAACACTGTCCTGGAGATGATAATAAATTTCCTAGAAAATAATAATACTTTTTGTTTTTAGCAGCCAATGCTCTGCAATAATTATTGAGTATTAATTTCAATCCATCTTTACTTTCAAAAACTCCATTTCCAAATACGATATCAGTCGCATTGTCAAAGTAATTATACAAACTTATTATACAATCTGAAGTTATATCATCATCTTGATCTAGCATAAAAATAAAATTACCATCAGCATGTTCAATTCCTGTCACTCTTGCTTGATGAATCCCCATATTTTTTATATGCGAGTAGGTTCTTACACTATATTCCGAACCCCTAAACCGATTTATATCAATATCAATCCACGGACTATCATTAATCAATATAACTTCTAAATCAGCTTCATCCTTTAATGCTAAATAATTATAGTTAATAATTTTCTTTAAATTATTTAAATGTTTATTACCATTGTAAAACGGAATTACTATCGAAATTAAATCTTTCATTACATTTTTATCCTCGTCGAGCCATTTTAATGTACTTATTTTGCAATCGCATAGCTGCATCTTTTACATCATATCCATTTTTTGCAACCATTTGCGATTTATCATGTCTGTCTACTTTTCTATTACAAATAATTTTGTTCGCCCATACTTCAGCTGCTTGTGACAATTCTAAGAAATAAGTCTCATCTGTCAATGCCACTTCCTTTGTTATATTGGTCGATAAATAACACTGAAGGCCAGTACATTCTGCCTCTACCGCTGCTACCGGTAAACCTTCGTACAAAGAAGGCATTACATAGCAGTCTGCTGCGCACAAATATTCTTCTACATTTGATTTGACCCCTAAAAATTGTACATTTTCTAATATGCCGAGTGTTTTCGCATATTCTTTGGTTTTTTCTAGTAACTTCCCTGTACCCAGCAATAACAATTTAGCATCTGGGCACTTAACTAAAAGATTTGCAAATATATCTAAAATAAACATTTGATTTTTCTGTTCAATAAATCGTCCTGTATGAATAACTGTAAAGCTCTTTCCTAACTTCAATTTATTTCTAATTTTATTTCTTTGATCTTCGCTATACTGAAACCGTGTTGTATCTATACCATTATAAACTACTTCAACATTACCATTTTTAATCAACTTGTCTGAAAAAATCCAATCTGCTGCTGCCTGTGAACATGCAAACCAATCAGTCCCCCATTTATTAATTTTATTGCGATAGTAATTATAAATTAATAGTTTGATTTTAGATTTTCCTGATACAGCTGCACTATGAGCATGATAAATGCGCACAGGAACTCCTGCATTTTTTGCTGCTAACAAATATGGTGCTCGAAGAGGTGTTGTATAATGTATATGTACAATATTATATTTATGCTTTTTCAGAAATTTTTCAATTTGCTTGCTTTCATCCCAAATGCGTAATAATGTATTTTTCTTTGAAGAATGTACATAATATTTATGTCCCCCAAGCGAACGAATTTCATCATCATAAAATTCTTTTTGATCTCTAAGAACTAAAAAATCAAATTGCACCTTACTCCTATCTATGTTTCGATACATATTCATAATAAATGATTCAATTCCTGCTGCTGATAACATTTCTGTTATATGTAGAACTCTTAATGGAGTATCTTCATAATTCATAACAATTTCTCCTTTTTCATTATCTCCTTATCAATTTCAAGCATAAGCATAATTTATGCACGATCTTCGTTTTTTAATTTCATATTAACAATAATTGCAATACAAAAATAGAACCGTCTTTTTCCTAACCATACTATTAATTTCCTTGATTTTGGGATCTTGACTTTATCAATATTGTCAAATAATTTTTTGTAGCTTGAATTTTCTCCAATTCTGCTGATTTCAGACACTTTTTTTAAAAAGTTCAAACCTGGGTTTGAACAAATCTTATTCTGACAAATTAAAATATAAGCAATTGCTACAAATGAATAATATGCCTCCATATGTTCAAAATCTTCCTGAGCCCATTCATAAAGCGAATCAATTACATTAGATAACTTATCGTCAATCTTTGGATCAAATCCATGAATTGCTGAATTTTCAAGGATGCGATAATGTAGTAAATTATCATCAATATAAAGAGCTCGTTTTGTCTTTTTGTAAACCCTGAAATTAAAATCTACATCTTCCGCCGTTTTCATGCTCTCATTATATCTTTGATTTCCAATAATCTCCGATTTATATATCTTTCCCCATGCTGTAATTGTGCGCATATCATATAGAAAGAACTCTTTTACTCCCGTCAAATCAAATTTCAATTCTTTTTGACCATATGTTTTCATTTTTACAGTTTTATTTTTATATTCTTTACTATACTCAAAAAATAGTAAATCAGCATCAAAAGATTGTATCTTATTCAATACAATTTCACAACAGTTCATATCAAGCCAATCGTCCGAATCCAAAAACATAATATAATCACCACTAGCATATTGTAACCCTGTGTTTCTAGCATGTGGTAATCCGCCATTTTTTTGATGTACAACTAAAATTCGCTTATCCTTTTCAGCATATTGATCAATAATTTTGCCTGTATTGTCTTTTGAACCATCATCAACAATTATCACTTCAAGATTCTTATAAGTCTGCGCAATTAATGACTCTATGCATTCTCCAACATAATTTTCCACATTATATGCTGGTACAATTATGCTAATTTTTTTGTCCGTCATATTATTTTTTCAGCCCTTCCTTTTACAAATATCTTTTCATACTGTCTGCAGATCTTTTCCCATGTATATTCTTCAGCCACACGTTTCTTAGCTTTTTTTCCCATCTCTACAATCTCATCTGGTTTCATCTGATCTGCTTTGTCAATCAGTCTTGCCAAATCTCCATTTTCTCGGCTCCAATACAATGCACAGTCCTCTGCCACTTCTTTATTAAATCCAACATCAACAAGCAGGTTTAAATCTGTGCTGCCCAATGCTTCAATCAAGCTTGGATTCGTTCCACCAACTGTATGCCCATGAAAATACGCATATGCATTTTCTCGAATCTTCTTCAGCATTTCCTGATCATAAACAGTACCTACAAACTTAATTCTCTTATCGCTCTTAAAATGAAGTTTTTCTTCTAATTCATTCAGAAACTTATCATTTACATTTGTGATAATAGCAAAGTCTTTTTTACTATTACTCTTCATAAACTCACGAATCATGACTTCAAAAGAGTTTTCAGGAACAAAACGCCCAACCACAAGATAATATTCTTTCTTTGTCAATCCTTTTTTCTTGTACCAGGTTACTAATTTTTTGTCATCATCAGCCAGCTTACTAAGAGTCAGATCTGCTCCATAGGCAATGAATGTTGTTTTAGGATTTCTCCCTTTGATTCCTTTGCCGTCATAGCACTTATGAATATATTTTTCAATATTCACTGAATCACAGATTGCAAGATCACAGTATTTTACCATCATCTGTTCAGAAATCTTCCAATACTTTCGAATTGGCGCAGACCACTTAGCTCTCATCCACTCATGACCATCCGGATTCAAATATATCTTTCCACCCAGCTTATGAATTTCTTTATAAAAATGTGCTGCAAACGGCCCTATACGACAAGCCATAATATAAACAATTGGATGTAGAATATGATTCTTTTTAATATGTTCACAGCAAGCTTTCAGTGCAGCTACATCATAATAAATTGCCTGTGCAGGACCTATCTGGGGAACATCAATTTTAAAACAATGAGCATTGTGAAGTTCAAACTCATGAGCATTGATCTTCGTCACACCTTCAAATTTACTTTCATCCATGCACCCATCACCATTGGCTTTACAAGCAACATGATATTTAATATTCTCTTTATTTTGATGATACTCTGTAAGCTTATATACGAAAGTCTCATATCCACCATAAGCTCCAAGACTCTTCGCACCTACCAGATAAACATGTTGTACTTCTTTTTTTGAATCCATTCCTCTATCCCATCCTCAACTCGTCTGAGTTTTTCTTTTAATTGCAAATATTTCGTTATATTATCACACAGCTCCACTACCCGTTAACACCACCAGCACCGTCTTCCACAATATCTTAATGTCCATCGTAATATTCCACTGTTCAATATACTTCGCATCCAATGCCACTACTTCATCAAAGTCCGTAATATCACTCCGGCCACTCACCTGCCACATACCGGTAAGCCCCGGCTTCATTGCAAGTCTCTTTCTGTGTCCAAGCTCATACTGTTCATACTCATCCACTGTTGGTGGTCTGGTACCAACCAGGCTCATATCTCCAATCAGTACATTCCAGAACTGTGGCAGTTCATCAATACTTGTCTTACGAAGGAAATGACCGATTGGGAAGATTCTCGGATCATTGTCCATCTTGAACATCAATCCGCTCATTTTATTCTTCTCCATCAGTTCTTTCTTCCGCTCTTCCGCATCTGGATACATCGTACGGATCTTATAGATATTGAAGATTCGTCCGTTTCTTCCAACTCTCTTCTGTGAGAACAGAATCGGTCCCGGAGACTGTTTCTTGATAATCGGTCCAAAGATAATAATTGCTATTCCCGTAAGCACCAGTCCCACAAGTGCCCCGCATATATCCAGCATTCTCTTTGCCAGTACCTGCCACGGGGAAGCGAATTTCATACTGGTTGTCATAACCATATAGTTTCCGAAGGAATGTACTCTTCTTTCTTCCATATTAGAATCATACGGCATCAGATTCATATGTACCGTCAGTCCCATGTTAATAAAGATATCCACCAGTCTCTCCGTCAGCTTTCCTTTCTCATTCAGATCAAGGAATACCTCATCCACGATATGATTTTGAATATAATCCAACATCGTCTTTTTATTCGCAACAACGGGAACATTGCAGATTGTTTTTTCCGGATAAGTACTTTCATCATAGATCACCACTCCGGCGAACATATAATCCCGGTATGGCAGCATCAGACTTTCCAACGTCTCTTCTGCTTTTTCCCTGGTTGTGACCACCAGAAGTTTACGCCATTCTTTGCGGTCATTGATCCGTTTTCGGATCACTCGTTTCCATCCAAGTCTTCCGAACCACATTACGCCCGCACTGACCGGATAGGATCCGAAGATAACCAGTCTTGAATAGGTATCCGAACCCTGTATTGCGAACATCCACACGATCAGGCCAATCGTCACAAAGGCACAATGTACCAGAGATTTCTTCAATTCCACCAGATAGCCTCTTCGGATCACGTCCTCATAACTGTTCATGAAGAACGTTGCAACTATATGAAGTAGGATCACCATAAGCATGACATCTTTATACTCTTTTGTAATGCTGGTGCCAAATCCGTGTCTTGAAAAATATGTAATTAATAAACTGAATTCCAATATCACCGCATCCAGTATCATGAAATCCAGATGCTTGAACCATCCCTTAATAACTTCTCTGTACATTGCTCTTTCCCTTTATTTCTCCTCTTGTAACTTTTTGATCTGATCTGCTACGTTCTGCACAGCTGTTTCGTCCGGCCACATCACATACAGCAGCTGGCTTCCGGAAGAATAACAGCTCTGGCTGTCTCCTTTGCCGCTTACTGCCTGGGATTCTACATTCCAGTTGCTTGGATCATCCAACTGCATCTGAATGAACTTCGACATCTCTTCACTCGTCATGTTCGTCTGTACCGAATCGCTGACTCCGGCTATCAATTCATTCGCATTCTTCAGGATTGCTGGTGTCGTTGCTTTATGAATGATCGCTGTCAGAACCTTCTCCTGATCCCGGCCTCTCTGGTTATCGCCGTCTTCAAAGCTGTAACGCTCTCTGGCGAATCCAAGCGCCTGTTCTCCGTTCAGGTGATTCATGCCTTTGTTAATCTTGTAATTACCGTGCAGCGTAGTGAATTCATAATCCGAATCCACATCCACTCCGTCAAGTGCATCTACGATCTTCACAAGTGATGTGAAGTTAATTCTTGCATAGTAACTGATGTCTATTCCGTACAGGTTCTCTAAGGTTGCCATGGATCTGTCCACGCCATAGATACCTGCATGTGTAAGCTTGTCTCTCTTCTCTCCGGACACTTCCGGTATCGTCACATAATAATCTCTCGGTGTTGTTGTCAGTAATATTTTTTTCGTCTGTGGATTCACTGTCATGATCAGGTTCACATCACTTCTGCTGTTTGTCGTAATCGGTCCATCTACATCAATACCGCTGATATAGACATTAAACGGTTCTGTCACATCCACGTTCTTCTCTTTCTTTACCTCTGTCTTAACCCCATACTGATACAGAATCTTGACCTTCTCCGAGAACCCCTCAACCGATTCATCGATCATACTCATATACCCCTCATTGAACACCGCCGCATCCACATTTCCATTCAGAAGTGCATTTGCCTCATCCGTCAATGATTCGTATTCTTCGGTCTTCACATCTTTGCCGACTTTCTTCTCGATGTCCCTGATCATCTTATCGGTATTCTTCTGATCCACCGTCGTCTGGTAACCGAACCGGTAATCCTCGGCATCCTCGATGCTCTTAGCCGAATCACCTTTCT
>OLQV01001712.1_pt1 | contig 15965 bp, 17 predicted proteins | sample 1672371 | NCBI WGS metagenome assembly OLQV01 (sample SAMEA3136676, study PRJEB25190) | human gut metagenome
CACAAGCGGCGACTTGTGTGCCCGGGGGTTATTTTATACCCGTTTACGCTGTTAAATATGCAGCACGGCGGTGGCAAAGCCAAAGTAGATCAACAGGGAAATCGCGTCCACAATGGTGGTTACAAAGGGGGACGACATCACCGCCGGATCCAGTTTCAACCGTTTGGCGATAATGGGCAGAGAACAGCCGATCATCTTGGCCAAAGTGACCTCAACAATCAGGGTCAGGCTGATCACCAGATCCACCTTCAAGGTCACGCCGGTCATACCCAGCATCAGTCGATCCACCAACAGTACCTTGACAAAGTTAATGGCCGCCAGGCTGCTGCCGCAAAGCAGACCCACTCGCAGCTCTTTCCATATCACCTTGAAAATATCCCGCATATCGATCTCGTTAAGAGACAGGGCGCGAATCACGGTAACGCTGGCCTGACCACCGGAATTGCCGCCGGTGTCCATCAGCATAGGGATAAAGGAGGTCAAAATAATCATACTGGCCAGCTTGTCCTCAAAGCTGGTGATGATGGAGCCGGTAAAAGTGGCGCTGACCATCAAAAGCAGCAACCAAGGGATCCGGGACTTCCAAGTCGCCAGCACGCCGGTCTTCAGATAAGTCCGCTCCGTGGGCACGATGGCGTTCATCTTTTGAATATCCTCGGTGTTCTCCTCCTGGATAACATCCATCGCGTCGTCTACGGTGATGATACCCACCAGTCGCTCCTCCAGATCCACCACCGGCAACGCCAGAAAGTCGTATTTGCTCAGCTGGGCAGCTGCCTCCTCCTGGTCGCTCAGGGTGTTCACATAGATCACATTGGTCTCCATAAACGCCTCGATCCGGTCGTCCTGATCGTGGAGCAGCAGTTCCTTCACGGTGGTCACGCCCAGCAAATGGCGGGAGGCGTCCGTTACATAGCAGGTATAAATGGTCTCTTTGTCCACACCGGTGCGGCGAATGCGCTTAAAAGCGTCCTCCACGGTCATATCCCGCTTTAAGTCCACAAACTCCGGAGTCATGATAGAACCGGCGCTGTCCTCCGGGTAGCGCAGCAGGGTGTTGATGGAAGCGCGGGTTTCCACATCCGTGTTGCGCAAAATGCGCTTCACGACGGTAGCGGGCATTTCCTCAATCATATCCACCGTATCGTCCAGGTACAACTCGTCCAGCACCTCTCGCAGCTCGTTATCGGAGAAAGCGTGAATCAGTGCCTCCTGGTTGTCCGGCTCCAGCTCTACAAAGGTGTCTGCCGCTTCTTCCTTGCCCAGCAGACGAAAGAACAGCAGCCGTTCTTCGTTGCTGAACTCCTCTAAAAGCTGGGCAATATCTGCCGGGTTCAACTGGTTTAAAATGGTTTTAATGGCAGAGAACTGCCGTTTGGTATGAAGATCCTCAATTTCTGCTTTCAGCTCTTCTAATTCCATAGGCGCGCTCCTTTCTGCACTTATTTTTATTCTTTACATCGCGGATATAAGCGGATTATTGCTCCGATCTATAAAAGGACGGCTCGTCCTCGTCTGTGACCCGGGCAGTCTTGCGGGCGTGGAATGCCAAAAGAACGATCAACACTGCCAGACCGCCCACGCCGGCGATCACCACCATCCGAAAGGCGGGCTGCTGGTAAAAGCGGGTGCCCTCCACAAAGGAGGTGTAGTCCTCCTGTGCCATCTCGGCACGCACCTGTTCCACGGTCTTGTCCACCCGACGCACCTTAATGGTATAGGTGCGCACCTGGCCGTCCGAGGCGGTCACCGGCAGGGTCAGGTCGATCTCCTGCTCCGGCGCCAGCGTCATCTCCACCGGTGCACAGTAGGCGTTAATATCCTTGGTCACCGGGGTAATCATCAGCGAGGTCAGGTCGCCGGGAATATACAGCTTGTAAGTGGTATCGTCCTCATTCATCTCCGGCACCAGCTCACCCAGGGTGCAGGTGATCGAGTCCAGGTGGTTCTCGCTGTTCTTAACATAAGCTGCGGCGTTCTTGTAAGTAAAGGTATATTTGGCGGAGCCGGTGTCATAGCTGAGGGTGACCACCACCGCCGTTTGATGGTTGGTGCTGTCCGTATCATAGGTCACGAACAGGTTGCCCTCTCCCTGCACCTTGTAGCTTTTCAGCTTTGGCGACACCGCCGCGTTGTCCAGCACCAACTGGTACTGGTACACATCGCTCTTAAACTGCCCCACAATGGTGGCGCCGGAAAAGGCAATGCGCTCCAGCACCGGGGCCTGCGCCGCAAAGGCAGGCAGGCACTGACCCAGCAGACACAGGGTCAGCAGCAGGTATAAGAACTTTCGCTTCATAAGGTCACTCCGTGATCAGGTAACAGGTGCAGCCACGGTCATCCAGCAGCTGCTTCACTGCCCGACGGCTTTTCTCCGGGCAGGTAATGGCATAAATTTGGTTTTCATTCGGGTTTTGAGTGCACTTGTCAGCCACTTCTTTTTTCAGGTCCGCCGTAGCGGTAGAGGTGATGTTTACCGCCACCGGTTGCAGAAATTTTACATCCTGCCCCAGGTCGGCAGTCAGTCGCTTGGACAAATCGGCAAACCCATTGTGGTTAAAGGTGCCCGCCGCCTGCGGCAGCTCCGTGCCCTCCAGCACAAACACCGTTACCCCGGCGCGGACGCTCTCCTCCACCAGCGAGCGAATGTAGTTGTAAACCTCCGTGCTGTCCGGGTTCAAGTAGCGGTTGCCCGCCGGATCTGTGTAAGCGGTTTTGCCGCTCTTCACCGCCCAGGCCGGATTGGCAGCGGTCTGCACATTGTCCGGATAGCACACAATGTGCCCCAGCACCAGCAGGTCATTCTTGCCCAGCTTTTGACAAGAGGAGCGCAAATCCCCGGCAGGGGAAGATACCGCCCCGGCTGCCGCCACCGTACCCAGGGTAGAGGCGTAGCCCACGGTGCCGTCCGCCCGCTTAATATCAAAGCAGGCAGCGGTATAGCCGCCGGAGGACAAATCGTCCATCATGGCATCCAACATCACCGCACCGTCCAGGGACAGGCTGTCCACCTTGGCTGCCTTGGCCTCCAGCGCCACAGTGCTGATGGTGTTGCCGTCCACCGTGTCCGTTTGGGCGGCAGGCATGGCGTGCAAATCCATCCAGGCATCCATCAAAATATAGCCCGCATACAGCAGCACCAGCCCCAGCAGCACCAAAAGTACCCGGCGCACCACCTGACCGGGCGTGGCCTTTTGGAACGCCGGGCCTTTTTTACGCCGCTCCCGATCCAGCTCTGCCTGACCCGCCTGGGTGCGCGGTTCGATGTATTTGTCTGCAAAGTCAATGGGGCGGCCCACTTCCGGCTCCGTCCATTTTTGACCCCGCTTGTCATTACTGTAAAATCGCTTTTGCTTTTTCTTCATCTTGCCTTATTCCGCAGCCTGCTGCGCCGCACGGCACAGACCGGCAATGGTGGCTGCCGGATCCGCACTCTTAAACACCGCAGACCCTGCCACAAACACATTGGCCCCGGCCTTGGCCGCTGCCTTTACCGTCTCCAGGTTAATGCCCCCATCCACTTGCAGATCCAGGTGGGGATAGCGGCTGCGCAGCAAAGTGAGCTTTGGCATCATATCTGCCATAAAACTTTGGCCGCCGAAGCCCGGCTCCACAGTCATCACCAGCACCATGGCCAACCGATCCGCATAGGGCAGCACCGCCTCTGCCGGCGTGCCCGGCTTAATGGCAATCGCAGGCTTGCAGCCCCGGGCAAGGATCTTGTCGATCACTGCGCCCGGGTCATCGTCGCTCTCCAGGTGGAAAGTGATCAGATCTGCACCGGCGTCGGCGTAATCGTCAATATACCGCAGCGGCTGGCTGATCATCAGGTGCACATCAAAGGGCAGGTCACACACCTTGGACAGCCCGGCGATCACCGGCGCGCCAAAGGAGATATTGGGCACAAAATGCCCGTCCATTACATCCAGGTGCAGCAGATGAGCGCCCCCGGCGGCGCATTTGTTGGCCTCTGCGCCCATGTTGGCAAAATCGCAGGCCAGCATAGACGGTGAAATCTTCATATCCATACAGAATTCCCCTCTCGGTAACGGCAAAACTGCCGGTTTGCGTTCGTGCTCTTATTATACGCCCAAAAGGGCACAAAATCAACAGCAACGCCTACGAAATATGCCTTGACGGCGCACCCGGTTTTCGTTAGAATAGTACAAAACAGGAGGTAACTGAAATGGAACTCTCCCCTATCTGCAAAAAAGAATATCCGGCGCTGCGGGCACTGTATCGCAGCGCGTTCCCGGCAGCGGAGCGTATGCCACTCTCTCGCTTCTTCGCCCTGCAAAAAAAGGGGCAAGCGGAGATTTTGGTGCTGCGCACCGGCGGCGCCTTTGCCGGGCTGATGATCGTCACCTTTGCCCCCGGCTACGCCCTGCTCAACTACTTTGCCGTGGAGCCGGACTGCCGCTCTATGGGACTTGGATCCCGGGCGCTGCCCGCCTTGCAGCAGCGTTATCCCAATCGGCAGGTGGTGCTGGAGGTGGAGCCGCCGGATCATACGGCACCCAACGCCAGGCAGCGGCAACGGCGGCTGGATTTCTATGCAAAAAACGGCTTTCTCCCCTGCAACTTGCCGGTACGGCTGTGCGGCGTGGCACTGGATGTGCTCACGCCCGGCGGGCAGGCACTGGATTTTGCCGCCTATCAAGGGTTTTATCGCCCGATCTTTGGCCGTCTGGCGCCCCTTTTTGTGCAAAAGCGCCAATAAAACGCCGCCGGGCCAAATTCTCCTTGTATTTTGGCCGGGGGTGGTGTAGAATAGTTGCGGATTTTTAGATACAATAGATAACAAAGCCAGTAACGGAGGATTTCTCTATGATTCAAGCCAATAATGTAACCGTGCAGTTTGGCGGTCGCGCCCTGTTTGAGCGGGTCAATGTGACCTTCTCCAAGGGCAACTGCTACGGCATCATCGGTGCCAACGGCGCAGGCAAGTCCACTTTCTTAAAAGTGCTGGACGGCGAGCTGGAGCCCCAAAAGGGAGAGGTGGTCATCACCCCCGGCGAGCGGCTCAGCGTGCTCAAACAGGACCACTTTGCCTACGACCAGTACCAGGTGGTGCGCACCGTGCTGATGGGCAACCCCCGTCTCATTGAAATTATGGAAGAAAAGGACGCCCTGTACGCCAAACCGGACTTTAGCGAGGCAGATGGCGTGCGCGCCGGGGAGCTGGAAGCGGAATTTGCCGATATGGATGGCTGGAACGCAGAGAGCGATGCGGAGTTTATGCTCAACAAGCTGGGTGTCACCGACGAGTACCACTATATGACCATGGCGGAACTGCCTGCCAACTTAAAGGTCAAGGTGCTGCTGGCGCAGGCCCTCTTTGGCAATCCGGACATTTTGCTGCTGGACGAGCCTACCAACCACCTGGATCTGTCCGCCATTCGCTGGCTGGAAAACTTCCTGCTGGATTTTGAAAACACGGTAATCGTGGTGTCCCATGACCGTCACTTCTTAAATAAGGTCTGCACCCATATCTGCGATGTGGACTTTGGCAAAATTCAAATGTATGTAGGCAACTACGACTTTTGGTACGAGTACACCCAAATGCGCCAGCGCCAGGCTCGGGATCAGAACAAGAAGAACGAGCAGAAGATCAAGGAACTCCAGGCCTTTATTGCCCGCTTCTCTGCCAACGCGGCCAAGAGTAAGCAGGCCACCAGCCGTAAAAAGCAGCTGGACGCTTTGGAGATGATCGACATGCCCGTGTCCTCCCGCCGGTTCCCCTTTGTGGACTTTAAGCCGGATCGGGAGTGCGGCAACGATCTGCTGCGGGTGGACCACCTGACCAAGACCATCGGCGACCGCAAGGTGCTGGACGACATCAGCTTTGTGATCCATCCCAGAGAGAAGGTGGCCTTTGTAGGCGCAGATGCCATGGCCAAAACCACCCTGTTTAAGATCATTATGGGCGAGATGGAGCCGGACGAGGGCGAATACAAGTGGGGCGTAACCACCACCCAAAGCTACTTCCCCAGCGACAACAGCGCCTACTTTGACGGCGTGGACCTGACCTTGATCGACTGGCTGCGCCAGTACACCACCCAAACGCTGGAAACGGACATTCGCTCCTGGCTGGGTCGTATGCTCTTTAGCGGCGATGAGGCGTTAAAGAAAGCCAATGTGCTTTCCGGCGGCGAGCGAGTGCGGTGTATGCTGTGCAAGATGATGCTCTCCGGCGCCAATGTGCTGGTGCTGGACGAACCCACCAACCACCTGGATTTGGAGTCCATCACCGCATTGAATGACGGCCTGATCCGCTACCCGGAGACCATTCTCTTTACCTCCCACGACCACCAGTTCGTGCAGACCGTTGCCGACCGGATCATCGAGGTCAGCGGCAATACCCTGCTGGATCGCAAGGGCACCTACGACGAATTCCTGGCAGACTTTGACGAGGACCAGCTGAAGAAGTATTAACAGCAAAACGCATAACATAAAAGAACAGGAACGCAGGTCTATGCGTTCCTGTTCTTTTATATATATCGTACTTTATACCATCATTTTGCCGTTATGCGAAGCAGGAGGACGCCGTGGGCGGGGACGGTGGCGGAGAAGCGGTTTTTGAAGGTACCCAACGGTTCGCCTGACCAAATCTCCGTCAGATCGCAGGGGGTATCCGGCAGGTGCAGGGCGGTCAGGTCCAGGGTTTGGCGGGCCGGGCAATCCTTGGTATTAAACAGGGCGGCATACTTGCAGCCCCGACCGCAGGCCACCCACTGAATGGTGCCCCGGCCGTTGGTTTCTCGCCGCAGCAATTCCCGGGCACCGTAAGAGGTAGCGTGCATTTGCAGATAATCTTCATTGGTCAGCATAGCCAGCACATCGGCGGGCATCTGCGGCAGATCGCCGCCCAAAAACAGCGGACTGCGGAAAATGCCCCACAAAGTGAACATGGTGCGCACCTCATCCGGGGTAAAATTGCTCATCCGATTCTGCGCACCATGGTAGGGAGCGTCCTTGCACAGGCGACCTACCGGCAGCATATCGCAATCCGGCCAGCAGCCGGGGCCGGGCACACCCTCCCAGGTCTTGCACCGGTCAAACATATCGTGCAGCTTGTCCCACCGGTCCCAAAAATCGCCGGTCATACGCCACATTTGGGCATGGCGGCGCAGGTGGGGCAAATGAGCAATATCCGCCGGGCCGGGAGAGAGGGATAAGACTACCTCCCGCCCGCAATTTTGCAAGCTGTGGTGGAGCATTTCAATCTCGTGCCGGGCGTTATACGGATCGTCCCATTTGCGAAATTCCGTGACGCAAATATCGTCGCACTTAATAAAATCCACGCCCCAGTCGGCGTACAACCGACAAATGGAGTCATAGTACGCTTGGGCTGCGGCATTGTCCTGCATACCATACATATCCGTGTTCCAGGCACAGACGGAAAAGTGATGGGCTGCGTCCCGGGCAGTAAAATCCGTGCCCAAAATAGGCGTATCCCGGTGCACCGCCTGGCGGGGAATGCCCCGCATAATATGAATACCAAAGCGCAGACCCAGAGAATGACAATAGTCCGCAATGGGGCCAAAGCCCTTGCCCCCGGCTGCGCTGGGAAAGCGGTTCTCCGCCGGTAACAAACGACCGTAGTCGTCCATACAAACCGGGGCAAAATTGTTATACTCGTTGCCCTTTGCCTGCGGCTCGTACCACTGAATGTCGCACACCAAGGTGTTCCACCCATAGGGCAGCAGGTGCGCCGCCATAAAGCGGGCGTTCTCCCGCAAGGCTTCCTCCGTTACGCCGGCACCGTAGCAGTCCCAGCTGTTCCACCCCATAGGCGGGGTGGGTGCAAGTGTCTTTTTCATACCGTTCACCTCAAAAAAGCCGCCGGTAATTGCCCGACGGCGTTGTTTTTTATTACAGTTCCTTAACCATACGAATGTGGGGGCAAAACTCGTCCAGATAGACCTCCCCCACCGAGGTAAAACCGCACTTTTCGTAAAAAGGCTGTACCCGGCACTGGGCAGACACCTCAATGCCCGCAGCGCCCCGACGGCGCAGTTCTGCCTCTGCCAAGTCCATCATTCGCCGCCCTAAGTGCAGCTGGCGGGCAGACTGGATCACTGCCACCCGACCAATATGCCAGCGGGTGCCGCCGTCCTCCGTAAAGGCACGCAGCGTGCCCACCGGCCGGCCGTCTGCAAACAGCAGCAGGTGCAGGGCGTGGCGGTCAATGGCGTCAAATTCCTCCTGAAAGCCCTGCTCCTCCACAAAAACCGCCTGGCGAATGGCCGCGGCCTCCGGGGGCAAAGCGTCATAAAATGCGTGGGTAAATTCCATTACTTCAAATACTCCCAATGCTTGTCTTTTTCGCTTAGCTGCAAGGTCATACCCGGGGGAATGGGCCATTCCACGCCGATCTTGGGATCGTCCCAGGGAATGCCGCCCTCATCGTCCGGGTGAAAAAAGTCCGTTACCTTGTAGCAAAATTCCGCCCGCTTCGACAGCACCAAAAAGCCGTGGGCAAACCCGGCAGGGATCAAAAACTGCTTTTTGTTCTCCGCAGAGAGCACCTCGCCGTGCCACCGCAAATACGTATCGCTGCCCGGTCGCAGGTCCACCGCCACATCAAATACCGTGCCGCTGACCACCCGCACCAGCTTGGTCTGGGGATAGCGCAGCTGGCGGTGCAGCCCCCGCAGCACGCCGTAGATGCTGCCGGACTGGTTGTCCTGGACAAAATCATAATGAAAGCCCAGGCTCTCCATATCTCGCTGATTGTAGGTCTCCATAAAATAGCCACGGTCGTCGCCGTGCACCGTCGGGGTGAGCACTGCCAGCCCGGCAATGCCGCCCACATTCTGCTGTGCCTGCATTTGGATCATACCTTTTCTTCCTCCAATGCCTGTAAATACCGCACCAGTGCGTCTTGCCACTCCGGCAAGGGGGTGAGGCCCGCTACCGCCAAGGCGCTGCAATCCAGCCGGCTGTTCAGCGGTCGCCGAGCCGCCGTGGGATACGCTGCGGTAGAGATTGGCTCCAATTCTATCTCTTTGCCGGCAAGGTCAAAAATCCGCCGGGCAAAGTCGTACCAGCTCACCGGTTGACCGCTGCCGGTGGCGTGGAACACACCCTGTGCGTTTTGCTCTGCCATTTGGCAAATGAGCCGGGCCAAATCCACCGTATAGGTGGGGCAGCCGATCTGGTCGTCCACCACCGACAGGCGGGTGCGGCGCTCTGCCAGGCGCAGCATGGTCTTTACAAAATTGTTGCCGTGCAGGCCAAACACCCAGCTGATCCGCAAAATGGCGTGGCGGGGCACCGTCTGCGCCGCCTGCTCGCCCAGCAGCTTGCTGCGACCGTACACATTCAGGGGCGCCGGGCGCTCCGTCACCGGATGGGGCGCCGTGCCGCTGCCGTCAAACACATAATCCGTAGACGGGTACAGCAGCCCGCAGCCTGCTGCCGCGCAGGCGTGAGCCACATACGCCGTGCCCGCTGCATTAACAGCCATACAAATTTTTTCTTCCGTCTCTGCCCGATCCACCGCCGTGTAGGCCGCGCAGTGCACCACCCAGTCCGGGCGATAGTCGCCGATGGCAGACTCCACCTGCGCCGGGTGGGTAATATCCAGTTCTGTATGATCGGGGGCCCATACCTGCCAACCCTTGGCTGCGGCTGCCTGTGCCACATCCGTACCCAGCTGGCCGCTGCCCCCTGTTACTAAAATTCGCATTTATTCGCCTAACCGCTCTCTGTACATGGCCTGAAAATAATTTTGATATTCGCCGCTGAGAATGTGGCTCCACCAATCCCGGTGGGTCAGATACCACTCTACCGTGCGGCGCAGCCCGGTGTCAAAATCCGTCTCCGGCTGCCAGCCCAGCTCTCGGTGAATTTTCGTAGGATCAATGGCATAACGCCGATCGTGACCCGGCCGGTCGGTGACGAAAGTGATCAGACTTTCCGGCTTGCCCAAAGCGGCCAGCACCGCCTGCACCACCTGCAAGTTGGTGCGCTCATTATGCCCGCCGATGTTATACACTTCTCCCGCCGTGCCTCGGCGCAAAATCAGGTCAATGGCGGCGCAGTGATCCTCCACATACAGCCAGTCCCGCACATTCTCGCCGGTGCCGTACACCGGCAGGCTTTGATCTGCCAGCGCCCGGGTGATCATTAAGGGAATCAACTTCTCCGGGAAGTGGTAGGGGCCGTAGTTGTTGGAGCACCGGCTTACCGTGACCGGCAACCCGTAGGTGCGGGCGTAGGCCAGCACCAGCAGATCCGCCCCCGCCTTGGATGCAGAATAGGGGCTGGAGGTGTGTATGGGCGTTTCTTCCGTAAAGAACAGATCCGGCCGATCCAGGGGCAGATCGCCGTACACCTCGTCGGTGGACACCTGGTGATACCGGGTGACCCCGTGACGGCGGCAGGCGTCCAGCAATACCCCGGTGCCCAGCACATTGGTCTTTAAGAACAGATCCGGCTGGGTAATGGAGCGGTCCACATGGCTCTCTGCCGCAAAGTTTACTACATAATCCGGTTTCTCCTGCAAAAACAGGCGCTCCACCGCCTGCGCATCGGCAATATCCCCCTGCACAAAGCGGAAGTTGGGGTTCTCCATCACATCCGCCAGGGTCTCCAAATTGCCCGCATAGGTCAGCTTGTCCAGGCAGACCACCCGATCCTCCGGGTGGTGGGTCAGTTGGTAAAATATAAAGTTGGCACCGATAAACCCGGCACCGCCGGTCACAAGTACAGTCATCCTCGCACCTCAGTATTGTATTTCGCCCCGCACCACCGCCTGCAAGTAGGCGCCGTATGCGGATTTGCCGTAGGTCTTGGCCGCTGCCGCCAAATCATCGGCGGTGATCCAGCCGTTAATATAGGCCACTTCCTCCGGGGAGGAGATCTCCACCCCCTGTTGGTGCTGAATCGTACGCACAAAGTTGCCGGCCTCTAACAGACTGTCCGTGGTGCCGGTATCCAGCCAGGCGTAGCCCCGCCCCAGCAGTTTTACATCCAGATCCCCCGCCTGTAAGTACAGCCGGTTCAGATCGGTGATCTCCAGCTCGCCCCGGGCGGAGGGGGTCAGTCCTTCGGCGTAGTCCACGCACCGATTGTCGTAGAAATACAGCCCGGTGACCGCATAATTGCTCTTGGGCACCGCCGGCTTCTCCTCCAGCGACACCACCCGTTTCTCTCGGTCAAACTCCACAATGCCAAAGCGTCCCGGGTCCTCTACATGATAGCCGAACACGGTGGCGCGATGATTTTGCTCTGCGTTTTCCACCGCGCTTTGCAGCAGCCGCCGCAGCCCGGCGCCGTAAAAGATATTGTCCCCCAGCACCATGCAGCAGCAGTCGTCGCCAATAAAGTCCGCACCCAGGATAAAGGCCTGAGCCAGCCCGTCCGGGGAGGGCTGCTCCTTGTAGCTGAGCCGCAGACCAAACCGCGCGCCGTCCCCCAAGAGAGACTGGAATCGGGGCAGATCCCGGGGCGTGCTGATAATGAGAATATCCCGCACCCCCGCCAACATCAGCGTGGTCAGCGGATAGTAGATCATAGGCTTATCATACACTGGCAGCAGCTGCTTGGAGGTGATTTGGGTCAGCGGATACAACCGGGTGCCGCTGCCCCCTGCCAAAATTATACCTTTCATACCATTCCCCTTCCCGGCCCGCGCCGTCTGTCTATTTTCTATACCTATTATAACTCTACCATACCCCGGCAGAAAATGCAATAAAAAGCCCGCAGGCCGTATGATGACCTGCGGGAGTTACTATACTTATTTCATCTTTTTTTCGCTGCTCAGCTTTACTAAATAATCGGGGAAGTAGTCGCCAAACTGAAATTTCTTCTTACTCTTGTTATAGTGGTAATACCCTGCGTAATTATTGCGCACATAAGCTCCGTATGAGTTTTTACCACCATAATCAAATTGAACAGTCGGATCGCCATCTTTGTCATACCCTCTCCAAACATGGTATATCTTCAGAGAATCCGGGTCTTTCAACTGATCTTTTAATTCGCTCTTGCATTTGTTATACAGTTTTTTGTAATTCACAACATAAATATTACAGGTGTATTTGACTTTGCTATAAGTGGCCGTGACCGAAGTTGCGCCTTGCTTTACGCCCTTGATTTTCTGTGAATTTACCTTGGCAATGGACTTTTTGCCGTTTTTCCAGGTCACTTTTTTCTTTCCGCCGATCTGCGGTAAAGTTCTGCTTGTACCGGCAAAAACATAAATGTCTTTTTTATTGACCGTAATCGTGCAGGTGGTTTTCTTGCCGTTATTCAGCTTTGCGGTAATTGTCGCCTTGCCAAGCCCTTTGGCCGTTACTTTGCCGGACTTGTTTACGGTGGCCACCTTGGTATTTGATGATGACCAACTTACACTTTTTGCCACGCTACCGGAGGGCGATGTTTTATATTTCAATGTTGTTGAACTGCCAACGGACATTGTCTTTTTGGTGGTGGTCATTGAAATTTTGCTTGCGTATGATGTGACATCTGTAGCCGTCAAAGAATATGAATAATCTTTGACTGGATCCATTGAGTCATCATTTCCTAAAATGATTAAAACTTTGTAGTCGCCTTTTGCTAACGATGCTGTTGTAGTAAACTTTTTTGTGCTTTCTTTGTACAAAACATCATTAAAGGTATCCAGACTATAAACACTAACATAAGCTGGAACTTGACATGAAAATTCGAATTTGATTTTCTGTTTGCTGTTAACTGAGAATTCATCTTCAAACATATCCTCAGACCATAAATAGCCTTTAGCCTTGTACACCTGCGTTGCCGCATAAGCATCTACTGTGCCAAACGAAAACATTGTTACAACTGTAAGCAATGCCAAAAACAGGGAAAGTACCTTTTTCATTTTCATTTTATTTCTCCTTTGTATAAAATTTGAATGATCAATGCACTTCTGCATTGTTTATTCGCAACAATAAGACCTTTTCTGCTATTCACCAGCATTACAGCCCACTGTCATTCGGGTCATCTTTATGGTTTTTATCCGTTAATAAAACGCTACAAAAGACCTTGTACTCCTGGCTCATCAAAGCTAGGCGAATATTGGTTCTATTGGTTTTCCAATCTGCAATATAGGAAACATAACCGTATTCCAAAGCCTGACTACCGGCTGCATCTATTAGATTTTGATCCACATTATTGACCACAGTGCTGGTATCTGGTTTTCCGTATTTTGTGGTCAATGATTTTTTCAGATTATCATAGCAATTTTTCCATTGACCAAAAGAAGTATACTTTGTTGTACAATCGAAAAGTACTCTATAAAGTTTATCGTTCTTATCAAAACAGTAGGTCAGATTGGTATTTTCACCGGCGATGGTGGCCTCATAACAAAGCATATTTCCGACGGTATCATCTGAACCATCGGTTATGAATTTTGCTGTTTCTTCTTTCTTCACCCTTGCCGCACTGTCGCCCCAGCAAACATTTCTAAAATCCGTTTTGCGTTTTTTGGTTGTACTCTCCGGCTTTTTTGTCGTCGAGGCAGTCGTGGAGACCGTTGTGGTTTCTTTACTTTTCGCCCCATTTTGGCCGGTACAGGCACACAGCCCAAAGAGCAAACAGGCGCAAAGTAAGATGGATAGTCCTTTTTTCATTACACATTCTCCTTTTCCGATTTCCGCATAATTGCACCTATACAGGTGCAATCTTAGAATAGCACAAAGATACAATAAAGTCAACGCAAATTGTTCTTAAATAGGTGCAAGAGGTTGACCATGAATATTGAATTTGAAAAGCAGATGGGGCGGAATATCCGCCATATTCGGGAAGAAAAGGGCATGACCCAGGAGCTGCTCTCCGCCAAATTACAGCTGGCCGGGTGCGACATCACCCGCAGCGCCGTGGCCAAGATCGAGGTGGGGCAGCGGCATATTTATCCAGACGAGATCCGCCACATTCGGCAGATTTTGAGCACCACCTATGAAGAATTATTTGAACGGCAGTATAACTGACGCTGCCGGCAGGCGACGGTGCGCGTTTGTTGACATTTGGCGGCGGCTATTATACAATAATCCGGCAAAAACAAAGGATGATCTGCGGCTGTGTGCCGAGAACGGAGAAAAAATGGGCCGAGCCTCTGTGTTTGAAAATCGAAAATGGGTGCCCCTGTTTGCCGGCAGTGCAGCGCTAAGCTGGGCCTGCGCCTTTCCCCTGATCAAGCTGGGTCTGGCGGACTTTGGCATTGCCGGCACAGACACCGGCGGCAAGGCGCTGTTCGCCGGAGCGCGGTTCTTGCTGGCCGGTCTGGTGGTGCTGACGGTAGCCAAGCTGTGCGGCCGCTCCTTTGCGGTGCCCCGGGGCAAGACACGGTGGCAGCTGGTACTCTTTGGTCTGGTCAACACGGCGCTGCACTACTTTTTCTTTTATCTGGGCGTATCCAATTCCCCCGGCGGCCGGGCATCTATCCTGGACAGCCTGGGCACTTTTCTGCTGATCCTGGCAGCCGCGGTGGTGTTCCGGGAAAAGCTCACCCTACGGTCGATTTTCGGCTGCCTGTTGGGGTTCTCCGGCATTGTGCTCATCAACCTGGGCAGCACCGCCGGGCAGTTCACCCTCTCCGGCGACGGTATGCTGCTGTGCAGCAGTGTGTGCACCATGGCAGGTGGACTGCTGACCCGGGTGGTCACCCGCAAAATGGACCCGCTTGTGGCTACCGGTCATTCCCTGGCACTGGGCGGCGCGCTGCTGATCCCTGCCGGGCTGCTGATGGGCGCTCACCCGGTGGGTGTACACCTTAAGGGACTGCTGATCCTGGCGGCGCTGGTGGCAGTGTCTGCCGTGGGTTTTTCGTTTTACAACCAACTGCTGCGCTATCACCCGGTGGGGCAGATTGCCATTTATAACGCCTTTATTCCGGTACTGGGGGTGGTGCTCTCCTGCCTGCTGCTGGGAGAGCCTTTCTCCTGGCGCTATCTGCTGTCCGGCGCACTGGTGACCGTAGGGATCTGCGCCGTAAATTTGCCTGGAAAAGGCAAGAATTGACAGCTAATGCCAAGTATGGTATGCTATGGGTGCAGCGTTCTGCACATTTTTTAAGAAAAGAGGAAGTACCAGATGGACCAGTACAATCAGCAAAACCCGAACCCTCAGGGCAATTATCAACAACCCTATCAGCCGCCCTATCAACCGGCGCCCCCGGCCTATGATCCCACCACCCAGGTGATGAGCATTGGCCAGTATGTGGGTATGTTCATTCTCTCCGCCCTGCCGGTGGTGAATTTGATCTGCTGGATCGTGTGGCTGTGCAGCCCCAACACCAATAAGAACAAAAAGAACTTTATTTGGGCCAACATTATTGTGTGGGTCATCTCCGTAGTGGCAATGTCGCTGTTTTATGCCGTCGTCGGCACCGCCGCTTTCGGCGCCCTGTCCTCTTTGTGACCCGGATTAAAATCGTCCTAAGCCGACAAACCCGTTGATGAACTGTCATCAGCGGGTTCTTTTTTTGTAGAAAATATATGAAGTTGGTACTTTTATTCGGCCCTGCGGCACAAACCGTACAAGCGAAATATCGCCCTCTCCAACCAACTGCTGCGCCGGGACAACCCCGACCATCGAATGGTCAGCCGCCCCGGCGAGCTGCCCTTTGCCAATTATAGGAAGATCGACAACGCCTACTTGTCTGCTGCCGCTACCGCCGCGCAGACCAAAGCGCGGTTTGACTTGTAACAAAAAGCCACCGATCATCGGTGGCTTTCTGCATTGCTATTCGTCGTAATCTTCGATTTCCTGTTCTTCCTCTTGTCTCTGTTTTTCCTGCGCTTCTTCCCGCTTGGCTTTGCGGGATTTGATGATCCCTGCAACCAATGCAATCACAGCTGCTGTGGCTAAGGCAATGGCAAGATAAATTAAAATATTCGCTACGGTGGAACGGTGCGTAGGCGTCACCGCTGCGGTATATGTACCGTCGGTAAGCACGGCTGTGCCGCCGGTTTGTACTGGCAGTTCTTCCTCCGTATCAC
>OLQV01001723.1_pt1 | contig 15885 bp, 17 predicted proteins | sample 1672371 | NCBI WGS metagenome assembly OLQV01 (sample SAMEA3136676, study PRJEB25190) | human gut metagenome
ATATTATATTCTAATAAAAAAGATTTATTACAAAATTTTAGTTTTTAATGTTATTTAAAATATTTTTGTTATGTGTAAAATCAATTAACCATTTATTTAAAGCTTTTTGATTTTTAAATATTAATATTTTATCAGGAGAAATATCTTTTAAATTTTCTAAAAGCAAAGGACGTTTTTTTCTATTATATGTAGCAACATATTTTATAAAAGTAAAATTTAATCGTTCTTTGCAACCAGGGATTTCAGGACGTTCCTTATTGAATGTTGTTATTATTCTTTTAAAAACACCTTTTAATTGAGAAAAAGTAGAGTAATCTAGCCAAATAATTAAGTCAGCTTTATTAAATCTTTCTTTGATAGTATTGTTATAGTTTCCATCAATTATCCATTTCTCTTCAGAAGATTTAGCAGATATAATTTTGTCTCTTTCATTTTTATCAAGTTCAACCCAATTTGGTTTATAGTTTAGACTGTCTAAATGAATGGCAGGTAAATTAAGTTCTTTAGATAAAATATTACATAAAGTACTTTTCCCACTACCAGATCCTCCAACAATAGAAATTCGATTATACATATAAGACCTCCATATAATTATTAAAATAAGTTTTTAGTAAAGTAATAATTTAATATTTATTATATTAGAAAAAAATTTATTGTCAATATTTTATTATAATAAATGATTAAATCAAGAGGAAGTTTCTACTGTTATACTATGTTCTCCTCTTTCTATCCTTCAATAATAAGCTCTACTTATTTGACATTCTTCTGCGAAATCATTCTGTGTGTACCCTTGTTCTTCCCTATATTTTCTAATATTTAGACCTATTTTTTCATTTATATTCATAAATTTCTCCTTTTTAACATAGCGTTTACTTCAATAGAAATTAATTATAAAATGCAAAAAGAATGACAATAGATATTGTGTATTCTAATAAAAAATCACTTATATGTGAAAAGGAGGAAAAATGAAAGTTTTAAATTTTAAAACAAAATCTTTTAGGAAAATTCCAAATCCATTTTACAATTTAAACAACTATATGGATAATTCAGAAATGTATATAATGATTTGTGATATAAAAGACATTCTTAAAGATATTCCAATTGAAACTAATCCAAGGGAACAAAAACTTACTACAGCAGTTGCCAAAAAAAATAAGGGCATCATTACTTAATGGAAAGAGTAACAATTTTTATTTGTTAAATAGGGGATTAACGATTTCTGCTAAATCAGTAAAATATGACAATAAAAACGATTTAGTCACAATTGAATTTCAGGATGATGAAGTGCATGGAGATATTGATGTAACAAATATAGTATCAATATTAAACTTATTTAATATTGATAAGTATCCTGATAAAAATGAAAATCCAATAATTTCATAAACAGGAAAAGGACAATGCATTAAAAATTATATAAATATTCATAAGGAATTAGGAAATTCTATGCAAAATCCATATGCAAAAATGAAGTATATAATTCCAGATATTTTCAAACTGTATGATCACTTAGAAAAGAATATGAGAAAATTTTATAGTAATGGTGTATCAAATAAAAAATATGGTGCAATAACAGGAGTTACTGCTAGAAAAGATGGAAAAGAAGCTTTTTATGTAGGTATGAAAGAGTATAAGCATTTGCTAGATTTTAGCATTTGCTTTTTTCTTGATCTTTTGGGTTAATTTGACTAAAAAATGAATATAAATGTATTGGATTTGTACACAGGGAGTGGTATAATTGTGGAAAATGATAGGGAGAATTTAAAAAATGAAAATAATAACGTTATGTGGAAGTTTAAAATTCAAAAAAGAGATGATGGAAATTGCAGAAAAAATGGCTTTATTAGGTAATTGTATTTTGACACCTATTTATCCAATTATAGAGAATGTTGAAAGAACAAAAGAACAATTAGCGAAACTAAAAGAGGAACATTTTAAAAGAATAGAATTATCTGATGCTATTTTAGTTGTGAATGTAAATAATTATATTGGAGATAGCACAAGTTTAGAAATTGAATATGCGAAAAAATTAGAAAAGGAAGTCATATATTATACAGAATTATTAAGAAAAAATTAGTTAAACATATTAACTTTTAATATGAGAAATGGAGTTATTGAAGATGGAAAATACTATAATCTATTTAATTAGACATGCTGAAACTGTTGTTGAAAATGGAATTAGAAATACAAATGAAGAAACTCAAATAATTAACGAAAAAGAAATATTGTCTGTATATGGTGAAGAACAATCAAAGAAATTAAGCGAAAATACTGAGTTAAAGAATGTTGACGTTATTTGGTCAAGTAGTTATACAAGGGCAAAAGCAACTGCAAAATATATTGCTAATACTAATAATTTACCTATTAATTTAGATAGTAACTTAAATGAAAGAAAATTAGGAAATTTAAAAGAATTAGGAAAATTTATGAAAGACAAAAGTACAAGAGATCCATCTCAAGAACAATTATTAGACAGAAATTATAAGACTTCTGATGGTGAAAGTGCAGAAGATACAAGAAAAAGAATGAATATTTTTTTTAATAGAATACTCAAAGAGTATGAAGAAAATAAAATTGCTGTTGTAAGTCACCGGGGGAGCGATAAAATTCTTTTTATTAAATTGGTGTGAAGTAAATGAAGAGGTTAAATTAGTATACAATAATACTATTTTGAATATAACATCTCCTTGTTTGTTAAAAATGATTTTTAGAAAAAATAAATTAGTAAGTTTGGAACAAATAAAATAATTAAAAATAACATCTAAAATTAAGAAATTTAATAATAAAGGGGATATATTAGGACAAGAGTCAATTAATTGTGATATTTTATAGAGGATGCGAAAGATTCATTAAAGGTAATAGGATATCAAAAAAATAAATAATTGGACATACCGATATATATATATAATTGTTTTGTTAAAAAGGAGAAAATAGAATTGAATAAGATATTAAGTGAAACTAATAAAGAAAGAGAGAAATCTTGTGGATGTATCATAATAAATAAAAATAAAGTGTTATTAATTAAACAAACCAAAGGGCATTGGGGATTTCCGAAAGGACATATCGAAAAAGATGAAACAGAAATTGAAACTGCAATTAGAGAAGTAAAAGAAGAAACAAATTTAGACGTAGAAATTGATGCTAATAAAAGATATACAATGGAATATGTAACAGATAAAGGAACATTGAAACAAGTGGTCCTATTTATTGCAAAATGTACAGGTGGAGAGATAAAAGCACAGGAATGTGAAGTGAATGATATAAAATGGTTGGATTTTGATGAGGCAATGCAAACAATTACATATGATAATACTAGGGAATTGTTTAAGAAAATACTTAAGGAGCGAAAAATATAGGAGAGAAAAATATAGGAGAGAATATGAAAGTATTAACAATAAAACAACCTTGGGCAACACTAATAATGCAAGGAGATAAAAGATTTGAATTTAGAAGTTGGCAAACTAAATATAGAGGAGATTTATTAATACATGCAGGAAAAGGAATAGATAAAGAGGCAATGAAAAGATTAGCAAAATATATTCCAGAAGATTTGCCAGCAGGAAAAATATTAGGAAAAGTAACATTAGTAGATTGTGTGAAAATGTCACCAGAATTTAAAGCGATGTTATTAAAAGAAAATGCAGATATATACACAGATAGTTCTTTTAAAGAAAATTATGGTTGGCAACTGGAAAATGTAGAAGTATTTGATGAACCAATAGAAGCAAAAGGAAAATTGAGTTTGTGGGAGTATAACATATGAAAAAAATAGAGAAATATTATGAAAGTACAGCAGATGCAAATCCTAATTATATTGTTAAAAAATTTATTGAATTAAAGATTGAACCAGGCAATGCGGTTGAACTTGGATGTGGAGCAGGAAGAGATACGGTATGTTTATTAAAAAATGGATGGAATGTAACGGCAATAGATAAAGAAAATGTTGAATCAAGAATTGCAACAAAATTAGAAGTAGAAGAATTAAAACAGTTTAAATTTTTAAATCGAAAATTTGAGGAGATTGAATTAGAAAATAATAATTTGGTAGTTGCTAATTTTAGTCTTCCATTCTGCAATAAAAATAATTTTAAAGAATTATGGAATAAGATAAATGATAGCATTTTAAAAGATGGATATTTTGTTGGTAATTTCTTCGGAAATAATGATGAATGGAAGAGTATAAAAGAAGAGATGACTTTCTTAACAAGAGAGCAGGTACTAGAATTGTTTGAGAATTTTAAAATTATAAAATTTATAGAAGTTGAAAAAGATGATTTTACTGGTTTAGGTAAAATGAAGCATTGGCATATATTCAATGTGATAGCTAAAAAATTATAGAATAGAATAAAATGTTACTGTATTATTAATAGAAATATTGATAAAAAAATTATATTTAGGGGAGAAATTAGGTAGTTACTTTTTTTTATGTGATAATTGGTATAGATTTAATGAAAATATTGAATATAAATAAAAAATATATACTGAAAATATAAAGATTCTCCCGCATGTGATCTCATAACCCGAAGGTCGTAAGTTCGAGTCTTACCTCCGCAACCAAAGGATAAATACCTACAGTTTCAATGACTGTGGGTATTTTTTTATGCCTTGAAATTGGTTGCAATAATGGTTCAAAATGACAATATTATGTCGAATTGGGTAAAAATTGGGTAAAATAAATACCCCAAGTGCATTAAATATCAATAAAAATTCATTAAAATTTTATACTTTTTAAACATAATAAAAGGCAATGGGAAAACTAAAGATATTTAGTTGCCTTTTATTTATTATCGTGAAAATTTGTAATTTGTGAAAATTAGAAAAAAGTTCAAATTAAGACCTTGTTGGTAATAACAAGTTTTCTAGTGCATAGCCAGCTTTTCTATTATGAGAAAGTAGTGGATGCACATAAAAATCAAGTGTAGTACTTATTTGTGCATGTCCTAGTCTCGCAGAAATTACTGCTATATCAATATTTTGTGCAACTAGTAAACTTGCATTTGTATGTCTTAATCCGTGAAAATTAATTACAGGTAATCCTATTTGACCAACATATTTTACAAACCATTTGCTAATTGTAGAAGGATGCATTGGTTTGCCATCTGCTTGTACAAATAACCTATCGGAATTCGTCCATAATTCGCCGTAAATCGATTTTTGTTCTTCATACCATAACTTATATTCCTCAAGTAAAAAAATGATAAATTCAGGTATTGCAATTTCTCTAATGGAACTTTCTGTTTTTGGAACTTTTGTAAAAACTCCCATATCTGATAGATATTGACTAGAACGATTAATACTGATTATTCCATTTTTAAAATCAACATCTGTCCATTCTAATCCCATTAATTCACCTAAACGAACACCAGTAAATACTGTAAGAATGATTGCAACTTTGTATTTAGTATCTTCGCTAGGTAATAGTTCAAGATTTTCTAGTAACATCTTAGTTTGTTCATCATCATAAGATTTTCTTTTTGGTTTCCTAGCTTTAGGTGGTTGAACACGTTCAGCAGGATTCGCTACTATTAATTGCCAATAAACTGCTTTATGGAGCATTGCTCTTAATAATCTGTGATGCTCTAGAATTGTTTTACCAGATAAGGGTTTTTTTGTTTTTGAACCATTGTTACCTTTTTTTCTAACTAACTGAGTATCTTTTTCAAGTAAGTCATAGAATTTCATAATGTCTGTTGGTTTAATTTTGTTAATATAGAAATGCCCAAAGTATGGTAAAAGTCTTGTTTCTAACATTCTACAATAACGTTTATATGTTGATGGTGCAAGTTCTTTTGAACCATAATCTCTTTTCCATATTTCTGTAAATTCAGAAAATTTAAGAGATTTACCATCAATTACTAAACCATTTTGTACTTCAGTAACAAATTTTGCTAGTTCCACTTCTGCATCTTTTTTTGTTCCGTGTACTGTTTTTCTGTGTATCATTGCTTTTCCATTTAGGTCAAAGCCTTCGGATACTGTTAGCCTGTAACTATTTTTTCCTCTTTTTTCTATACTCCCAGCCATTACTTATTTCACCTCCTTTCAAGTATGCCTATGGGTGGGAGGAGTATGTATATAATTGTTAACAAAAACATTATACAACAATAGTTAACAAAATGCAATAGATTTCAAAAATAAACTTAAAGATTTTTAATAAATCAAAATAATAAACAGCTTAACCACTGGAAATTACTGGATTATTTATAGAATATGTGATATAATACGACAAAATGATAGGAGGAATTTTTATGGCATACCAAGGTGGAGGAAGAACTGATAAAGCAGGAAATAGATATGAAACTAATTATTATATTTCACAACTATTAAGAGTCATAGATGAAGAAATATATAGTGTGACAATAGAGGGAACAGGAGATAATGAAAAAGGAGTTGACATATGGATTGTTAATAAAGATGGCACAAGAGAAGGTCAACAATGTAAAGGAAGAAATTTTAATAAAGATAAATGGACATTATCAGAAATTAACAAATATGATATTTTAGAAACATGGAAGTTTCAACTCGAAAGAGATGCCAATAATCTTGTTAGTATAGTTTCACCTATATCATTTATCTTATTAGAAGATCTTATAAATTTAGCCAATAATTCATCTGGAGATGCAAATGATTTTTATAATAGTCAAATATTAAAAGCAAATAAAGAAGCCAAAAACTTTTATTTTGATTATTGTAAAAGAATGAATCTAGATATTACCCAAGAAATAGATAGAATAAAATCATTAGATTATCTAAAAAGAACATATTATCATCAAATACCAGATAATGAATTAAAAAGCCTTATTAAAGCAAAGATTAAATTTTTATTCTCTGAAAACGAAGATACTGTATATAATTTACTATTAGATTTTACAATAAATGAAAATATTTGGGGTAAATCTATAGATTTAATAGAAATTAAAAGATATCTTAATGAAAAAAATGTTAAATTAAGAAATTTAGCTTTTGATAATAAAATTTCTCCTAGAATAGATACATTAAATAGAGAATTTGATACATTTTTTATTCCTATTAATAGTAAGTTAATAGAAAGAAAAGAATATGAAAAATGTAAAAAATTAATTGATGAAGGAAAATCAGTTATAATTCATGGTAAAGCTGGATATGGTAAAAGCGGAATCGTGCAACTCATTATTGAAGATTGTAAAAAAAATAATATACCATATGTTGCAATTAAGTTAGATAAAAGGGTGCCAGAAACAAATACAAAAGAGTGGGGAAAACATTTAGGATTACCTGCTTCAATAAGTTATTGTTTAGATAGTATTTCTAAAGACAAAAATGCAGTAATAATATTGGATCAATTAGATGCATTAAGATGGACACAAGCAAATTCTATAGAATCTTTATTTGTTTGTAGAGATTTAATTGAAGAAGTTGAAAATATAAATATAAAGAGAGAAAATAAGATATCAATTATTCTTGTCTGTAGATCATATGATTTAAATTATGACAATAATATTAAATCTTTATTCAAAGAAAATGAAGATAAATGGAACAAAATTCAAATAGATAAATTTTCAAAAATAGCAGTGAAAGAAATAGTTGGTAAGCAATATGAGAACAATAGCAAAAAATTAAATGAATTATTAGAAATACCAAGTAACTTGTTTATTTGGACACAGTTAGATAAAAGTAAAAATTATGATAATTGTTATACTACTAATAAATTGATAGAAGAATGGTGGGAACAGTTATTAAGAAAATCCAGTGAGGTTAAAATAGATAATATTTTAATAAAACAATGTATAAATGAAATTGTTAAAAAAATGTATAATATGTCAAGAATAAGTATAATTAAGAAAATATTAAATGTAGACGAAAACGCATTAAAATATCTTTCATCTAATGGCTTTTTATTTGTTGAAGAACAAACAGTGTCTTTTACACATCAGAGAATATTAGATTATTTTCTAGAAGTAGAAATGATTAATATGTACCAAGAAAATAAAACAGTAGAAGAAATTGTTGGAAATATAGAACAACAAACACCATCAAGAAGATATCAAATTCAGATGTTTCTTGAGGACTTGCTTGATATAGGTACAAAAGACTTTATAAATGTAGGAAAAAGACTTTTAAATTCAGAAAATATTAGATTTTATATAAAACATGTATTTTTTGAGGTACTTGGGCAAATTGAAAATATTGATAGTGAAATTGAAAAATTTATATTGGAATTTTACAATGATGAAAAATACGGGAAATATATTATTAATAATGTTATTCAGTCAAATTTTCAATATATAAAAATATTATTAAAGAATGGAATTTTAGATGACTGGATCGAGGAGAAGACTAAAATAGATTTTTGTATTACTTTACTAAAAAGTGTATCAGATAAATATGATACGGAAGTATCGAATTTTTTAGGTAGACATTTATTTAAAACAGAAGAACATGATAATAAAATATACAGATGTTTTAGTTTTGATGTAAACTCTGAAATAGATGAAATATTTGAATTAAGGATGAAAATATATGAAAAATATCCAGAATTAAGTGAGGATTACATCGATTTTAAATCATTATTCAAAAGCAATGAAATGAGAGCAATAAAACTTATAAAATTTTGGTTAGATTATAATATAAATAATAAAAATAAAAGATTATACAAATATGAAGAAGAGTTGGTAAGTGAAGAATCTGAAATTATAATTGAAAAAGATGAAGAAATTATAAATATGTTATTACCTAGTATTCCACAAGATACAGATGTATATTGGGGAGAATGGAGCGGGAGACATAAATTTAGTTTAGGTATTGAAAGAACGGCTGTAAATATTATAAAAAAAGCTAATAATAATTTGATAAAAAGATCACCAGAAAAGTTTTGGAAAATATATGAAAAATATATGGGAAAAGGTTATCCTGTATTCAATGAATTTATATTAGAAGGATTTGAAAAATTGGATAATAATTATAGTGACAAAATTATAGATTATTTATGTGATGATTTTGAAAAAAATATTTTTGATGTCAGTAGTGGCAATGGTGATGAATTACTAATTACAAAGAAAATATTAAAAAAGCATTTAAAATCTTGTAATAAGAAAAGCTTTGAAAAAATAGAAAATAAAATATACTACTTTTATGAAAAAGACTCCATCGAGATGTATAAAAGAGTAAGGGAATATAAAATGAATTATATTTGTAGAAAAATGCCATGGGACTGGTGGGGAAATCTACAAGTAGAGTTAATTCCTTTTTTGCCAGAAAAAAGATTAAGCAAAAAAACAAAGGAATTGTATAATATATTACAAAGAAGATTTAAAAATGGAAGTAATTACTATATATATTCAGATGGACATAGCGGATCTGTTTGGTCACCAATAGCAAAAAAGAAATTAAGTGATAAACAATGGATAAGGCTACTATCAAATGAAAAATTAAGAGAAAAAGACAATCATAATTGGAAAGAAGTTGAAGGTGGATTCATAGAAAGTAACTTAAGAGAATTTGCCGCGAGCTTTAGTCATACTGTTTCGAATGAACCAAAGAGAATGATTGAATTAATATTAAGTAATAGTACAATAATACTAAATGAATTTATAGATGCTCTTTATAGTGGACTTCAAACTAGTGAAAAATTAGATGATATCCCAATTAAGTTATTTGAAGAGTTATTTGAAAAATTTCCTTGTGATAATTTATCTTATAGAGCACAGAGTATGTGTTGGATTATTGAAAAAAAGAAAGATAGTAACTGGTCAAATAAAACTTTGGAAACACTAAAATTTATAGCCACGAATCATAAAGATCCAATATTAGGGCAACCAAATGTTACTAATGACAAAGATAAAGAAATTAAAAGTATTGAAATGCTTCAAAGCAACGCACTTAATTGTATAAGAGGTTCAAGTGCAAGAACAATTTCACACTTATTATATAATAGAAAAGAATTGTTTAGACAATTTAAAGAAACAATTAAAAATTTATCACAAGATAAAAATCCAGTGGTTAGATTTGCAAGTTTATATTGTTTATATACTTCTTTTTATATTGATGAAGAATGGGCTTCACCAATTATTCTTGGATTATTTGAACAAGATGATAGGTTTTTGAGTTTTTGGGAGTCTAGAAGATTATTATTTGCAATGTATAAGGAAGAAAAAAATAAAGATGAAGTATTAGAAATAATTAAGAAATTATATTATTCAGATAATAAAGAATTAAAAAAGATAGGAGCGCTTTGTGTTGCAGAAATGTATATTGTAAATGATGAGTACGTTGATATAATGAAAGACATACAAAGTATGGATGAAATTCAACAGGAAGAAATAATAAGAATGATAGAAAACTATTTTAATACAATGGAATATAATGAAAAATGCAAAGGAGTAATATTAAATTTTAATAATAATAATTGTAATTTAGAAAATTTCATTAGTAGAATTTTTTACGACAAAGACATTGATTTAAAAAGAGATAAAGAATTTTTAATTGAAATCACAAAAAGTAATTCTGGAAGAAGAGCTATACATGCTTTAATAAATTATATAGAAGAGAATGCCCTATCGATAATAGATTTTTCACAAATAATTTTAGGAGTACTAAAATCATTTGTAGATGAGGAATATAATCAAGAAAACATATATTTTTATGGAGATGAATTGTCTAAACTTGTTGTAGGATTATATGATGAGACAGAAGGAAAGACAGAACTTGAGATGAAAAACTTAGCGATTAAATGTTTAGATATTTGGGATAAAATATTTGAAAGGCAAATAGGAACGATAAAATTACTAAGTAAAGAGATACTTGATAGATAAAGGAAAAGTTATGCAACTTTTCCTTTATCTATTATCTAACCACTTATCAAATTCTTTGTAGGTTTTCTTTTCAACTCTAATAGCATCCATAAATTCCTTAGCTTCTTTTTTCCAATTTTCATAATCAATCTTATAAACTTCTATATCAGGATTACGCTTTACTAGCATTGCTTTTTTTGCATAAATCTTACGATATTTACCATAAACAATTTCATTTTCTTGCTTAATTCTTTGAGCAATTTGGTTTCCGATATCTCTACAAGTTTGTTTTCCTTTGAATAAATTATTACAGTAATTAATGCGTGGATTATCTGTTATAAAGTATTTACCACAATTTTTACATTTCTTTATAAGATATTTATTATTAAGTACGAATTGAAACAATGTAACATATAAAATTCCATAAATGTTTTCGTTACTAGTGCTATAATTTGGTTCAATTTCATAAGAGGATTTAGACTTAAAGAATTTTATTAAATCTTTTTCTGTATTTCCTTTAATATCAGAAATAGTTCTAAAAGAAAAGCCTTGTGGCATAGAAAAATGATTATTTATAAATCTATCAAGTTCCTTAAAATGAGAATAATAATAAATATAAAATCTTATTTTTGTACTAAAATCATTTATTTCTTTAATGTTATTAAGGTTAAATATATAATTAACAAATTTTGATAATAGTTCTTGACCATGTTTTGAGTCTTTTTTTATTTCTTCATAATATTTTTTAAATAAATTTTTTACTTTACTAAAAGAATAAAATTTATTAATTTCAAATTTATTTATATCTTCTTCTCCAGTATATATTATGTATGAAGTGAAAAACTTAGTAAACCACATAAAACATTCATCAATATTATCAAAATCACAATTTAAGAAAGAGATGAGTTCGCTACAAAGTGGTTGTGTGTTAGGTATAGTATCAATAGTAAAATAGCCAGTATCTCCATCTTTTAAATCATAATACTTAGGTTTTGATGATTTTGTTTTTCCGTATAAAAATGCCTTATGGGTAAATTCTTCATTTGTTGAAACAAAGATATTTATAGGTTCATCATATTTTATTTTATTCATAATTCCTCCGTTAACAGTTTATAAATTCACTTAAAGTTAACCTGCTATCAAAATAATCCAAAAAGTATTTACAAAGTTAACTATTGACAATATAATACAAATGTTAACAAAAGTCAATACTAAATTTCAAAAAACAGGAGGTGATATTATGGAATTACCAAAAATTCAAAGGACAACACTAACAATGAAAGAAGTAGCAGAGTATTTAGGTGTATCTTACTGGCTGATAAATCAATTAGTAAGAAAAAAGCAAATACCATGCTCTAAAGTTGGTGGAAAGTATTTATTTAGAGTACAAGCGCTAGATGAATATTTAAAAAATATGGAACAAAAATCTATAAGTTAGATTACAAAGAAAGCGAGGAAAGGAGGATATGTATAGTTTACAATGGTTGAAACTAGAATTAAAAATATTTTCAAATAGGAAAATTCAAATATTGTTAAGAGAGCCAGATGGAGATACATATTTTAGAGTATGGATTCAATTATTAATTATTGCTGTAGAATGCAATAGAAATGGAAAATTAGTAATAGGCAATAATAAACCAATGACAATAGAAAATTTTTCAAAGATTATGGGAAAATCTAAGAAAAAAATTGAAAAAATTATTCAAAAATTTCTAGAATTAAATATGCTAATTGTAGAAGATGGAGCATATAAAATTAAAAATTGGGACAAGTATCAAAGCATTGAGCCATATGAAAAATATAAAGAACAAAATAGAATTAGACAACAAAAATATCGTGAAAAGTTGAAAAGTGAAAAAGAAGAAAGTAACGTTACAATAACGTTGGATAACACACAAGAAGAAAATAAGATTAAAAATATATTAAATAAAGAAGGAGATGAGAATAGAAGTGGATTTAGAAAATGTGAATTTTAAAGTTATCACCAATGAAGGTGCAAAATGTGGATTTTGCAATAAAAAATTAAAGCCAGTAGGATTAAGTTATCTTTATGCAAATGTTAATCACGATATGGTAGAATATGAAAGGTGTGATTGTAGTGAAGCAATTGCATTTTGGAAACAATATGATTCAAAGCAAAATGAAAAAGAAAAACAAAGAAAATATAGAGAAATAATAAATAAAATATATAAGGATGGTTGTATAAAAAGAAAACTGAAATATTGTGATTTTGTAAACTTTAATATTAATGAAGATAACCAAGAAGCATTAACAACAATAATAAAATATACACATTTATGCACAGAAAACAAAGTTAAAGATGGAATTATTATATATGGAAGTATAGGACATGAAAACACTCATTTAGTAGCAAGTATCGCTAATGAGATTATTAGAAATAAAAAAATTGCATTATTGGAAAGGACTAGTTCTATAACAGATAGAATAAAAGAATCTTTTAATAAAACTGTTACGACAGAGTCAGAAATTATGGAACTTTATTCTAATGTTGATATGTTAATTATCGATGATTTTGGGAGTGAAACAATAAGTAAATGGGCTTTAGAAAGGTTGTATAGAATTATTAATAATAGATATGAAAACGAGTTACCAATAGTAATTACAACTAGATATACAAGAGAAGAATTGATGGAGAAAATTGCTATTGAAGATAGGAAATTAGCAGAAGAATTTATACAAATTTTATACAAAATGTGTTATGGAATTTCACTCATAAAAAATGATAGAAATGCAAAAGAAAAAGCTAGCAAAAGCGATAAAACTAAATGCTAACTTAATCCAAAATCTAAAAATATTATAATATATTTTTAAACAAAAGTAAAGCAAAAAAGTTCAAGTTTTTATTTTAGAAATTTGAACTTTTTTGAAAATATTTTGAAAAAATTTATATTAAAAATATCCCTCGGAGAGCCAAAAAGGGTATTAGGGCATTTTGCCCTAAACAGCAAAAAGGGTGTCAAGACACCACGCTGGCGAATATTGGGCATTAAAAAATGCCTCATTATTCGGAGCAAAATAAATTTTGATAACTATCAATGCTACGTAGACTAGCATTAATAAAATTAAAAAAGTAGGAGTGATGAAAAATGAAAATGGATTCAGAGCAAGTTTTAGATAGTATTTTCTTATCATATAATAAAATCTTAAAGAGATTTCAATTACTAGGTGTTACTACTAAATATGGAAAAGAAATAACACATAAAGATTTAAGAAAAACTATAGAAGTTATGTTAAAAAAACATCCAACTTGTAGATGGAGAAGTAAAAAAGTAAGAAGTAGAAAATATTTTATTTTAGTAGAAGGGTATTACTGAATAAAATTTGTGTATTTTGAAAAAGAAAAATCTTTAATAGATGCTGATGTAGAATTTTTTGAAACCAGAATTAAATTGTATGAAGATTTTTTGAAAGTAGAACGCAATAAAAATTGGTGGAATGAAGATATGGATATAAAACAATTAGAAAACTATTTTAATAGAGCAGAATCTAGTATAAGAAAAGCAATTAAGAAAATGTGTGATAATGGATTTAGTATTTATAAATATTTAGATAATAATAAAGTTATTATTTCAAGAAAAGGAGTTGAATGGATTTGTAAAAATATTTTTAAGCAAAAGTATTTAGAGTTATTAGAGAAATATAAAATGGAATTAACGGAGTTATATATTAAAGAAGGTTATCCATATGATCATTTTTTTCATAGAAATTAATTGTAATTATTTAGAAGTATTTATTGAGAAATTTGTCGTTTTATGATATAAAATATACTAGAGTTATTATAAATGATTGTTGGGAGGATAAGGGATGGATTTAGAATCAATGTCTAAAGAAGAATTAATAGAATATATAAAAAATATAAATGAATCAAATAATGGAAAGTATGGCTTGATATGGGATAAAGAAAAAGAGCCGGAAAAGATAGTTGAAGAATGTAATAAGTATATTCCTGTTTTAAAGGAGGATGAAACTAGAAGGATTGAAAGAGGAAAGGAAAATAATATTTTAATTGAGGGAGATAATTTTCACTCTTTAAGTGTATTGAATTATACTCATAGAGAAGCAATAGATATAATTTATATTGATCCACCCTATAATACAGGAAATGAAGATTTTGTGTATAATGATAAATTTATTGATGTAGAAGATGGATACAGACATAGTAAATGGTTGAATTTTATGAGTAAAAGATTAAGAATTGCAAGAGAATTGCTAAAAAAAGACGGTATGATATTTATATCTATTGACGATAATGAATTGTTTCAACTAAAACTATTATGTGATAAAATTTTTGGAGAAAAAAATTATATAAATACTATATCTGTAAACTCTAAAGTTAGTGCTGGAGCTTCTGGCGGAGGTGAAGATAAAAAATTAAAAAAGAATATAGAATATATTTTATTCTACTGTAAAAACATAAATGAAGTTAAATTAGAGCCAATATATAAAGAAACAGAACTTATGACATATATAAAGAAAATGAAAGAAGATGGAAAGAGCTTTAAATATACAAATGTATTATATAAAATAGAAAAAATAGAACCATATAAAGTAATAAAAGATGGAAGTGGAAATGATATTACTTTATGTAAAGTAAATGATTATGAAATAAAGACCGTTAAGCAGGTTGAACAAATTGAAAAAATAACAGAAGAAGAAGTGTATAATAAGTATTATGATAAAATTATGACTACAACTAATGCTCAAACATCTATCAGAACGAGAGTATGGGAAGCTACGGGAAATAAAAATGATATGTATATAGCAACATATTCTCCTAAATCAGGTAAAAATAAAGGAAAAGAAATTAACTTAATATTTATGGGTAAACAAAAAGTATTAGTAATTTGGTTGAAAGATACTTGTATATTGCATAAAAAGAAGGCATATAAAAAAGAAAAGATTGGTACATTGTGGGATGGATTTAGTTGGATTAATGTGACTAAAGAAGGAAACATGAAGTTTGACAATGGAAAAAAACCTATAAAATTGATAGAGCAATTAATATCAATACATCCTAATAAAAATGCTTTGGTATTAGATTTTTTTGCAGGCTCTGGAAGTACAGGACATGCAGTAATGGAACTGAATGAGGAAGATA
>OLQV01001732.1_pt1 | contig 15851 bp, 10 predicted proteins | sample 1672371 | NCBI WGS metagenome assembly OLQV01 (sample SAMEA3136676, study PRJEB25190) | human gut metagenome
CAAATGGATAATGATGCTGTGCAAATGGCATTGCTCCGGAATCAAACCAGCAGTCTAATACTTCCGGTACACGATGCATATCCTTACCACACTCCGGACACTTGATCGTAACGGCGTCAATGTATGGTCTGTGAAGTTCTACCTCTGCCGCCTTTGGATCACCAGCCTTTTCTGCCAGTTCGGCACGGCTTCCGATGCACTCCCTGTGTCCGCACGCGCACTCCCAGATATTAAGTGGGGTACCCCAGTAACGGTTACGGGAAATTGCCCAGTCCTGAATGTTCTCCAGCCAGTTTCCGAAACGGCCGGAACCGATAGATTCCGGAATCCAGTTGACCGTATTATTATTTCGGATCAGATCATCCTTTACCGCGGTCTCCTTGATGTACCAGGACTCTCTTGCATAGTAGATCAGAGGCTTGTCACATCTCCAGCAGTGTGGATACTCATGTTCAAACTTCGGTGCATCAAAAAGCTGCTTTCTTGCACTCAAATCCTTTAATACTTCCGGATCGGCATCTTTTACCCACATACCGGCAAACGGTGTCTCCTCGGTCAGCTCTCCTTTTCCGTTTACAAACTGTACGAACGGAAGGTCATAGTTTCTTCCGACATTGGCATCATCCTCACCAAATGCCGGTGCGATATGAACGATTCCGGTACCATCGGACATGGTGACATAAGTATCACAGGTGACAAAGAATCCTTTCTTTCCCTGCTTATCTGCCAGTTCCTTTGCACAGGCATAAAGCGGCTCATATTCTTTGTACTCAAGATCCTTTCCCTTGCAGGTTTCCAGCACTTCGTAAGCTTTCTTTCCTGCCTCTTTGTCCTCTTTGGATAACAGTGGAGAAAGTACCTTGTCTGCCAGTGCCTCTGCCAGATAATATGTGTAGCCGTCCACAGCTTTTACCTTAATATAAGTATCATTCGGGTTTACACAGAGTGCCACGTTACTTGGCAGTGTCCACGGAGTTGTGGTCCATGCCAGAAAATACGCATCCTCTCCGGCAACCTTAAAACGGACAACTGCAGATTTTTCTTTTACTAATTTATATCCCTGTGCAACTTCCTGTGCAGAAAGCGGAGTCCCACACCGAGGACAGTAAGGCACGATCTTGAATCCCTTGTAGAGAAGTCCTTTGTTCCAGATCTCTTTTAATGCCCACCACTCGGATTCAATGAAATTGTCATCATAGGTAACGTATGGATTGTCCATATCAGCCCAGAAACCTACCGTATTTGAGAAATCTTCCCACATACCCTTGTATTTCCAGACGGATTCTTTACACTTTTTGATGAATGGCTCAAGACCATATGCTTCGATCTGATCCTTTCCATCCAGTCCAAGAAGTTTCTCCACTTCGATTTCTACCGGAAGACCGTGGGTATCCCATCCGGCTTTCCGTGGAACGTACTTTCCTTTCATGGTCTGGAATCTTGGAATCATATCCTTGATGGTACGTGTCTCTACATGTCCGATATGTGGTTTTCCGTTTGCCGTAGGCGGTCCGTCATAAAATGTGTAAGTCTCGCCTTCCTTACGGTTCTCCATGGATTTTTTGAAGATATCATTTTCGCGCCAGAATTTTTCCGTTTCTTTTTCGCGATCGACAAAGTTCATATTGGTATCTACTTTGTTGTACATATTTTCCTCCTGCATTTATGATTCTGAAATAAAAAATCCCCACGTCCAGTAATTAGGACGCGGGGTCACGTTATACCACCTGATTACCATGTACTTAAATCCCTTATTCAAAAAGGATTTGCATACTTCGTTCCCATAACGCTGGAAATACGTCGAACTCTACTCTCCTGGGATTTCGATCCGCAACTCGGAAGTGATTTTCACTGTCATATTACTTGTACCGGCTTCCACCTGTCTAAAATTATCCTTGATAACTTCTCCGGCTCTCTGTGACGTTCGCATTACAGTTACTGTCTTCGTCTTCGTTTTTCACCTTTGGTTTTAAGTATAGTAATGATTCTTTCAGATGTCAAGTAAAATCCTTGTTCAGCCAGGCTTTCCATGCACAGTAATTTTCCAGTTCCCCGGATACCTGTTTCCGGTAAGCAAATCTCAGCATCTCATAATAACAGTCATTCTCATAAATCGGATACTTCAGTTCCCAGTCATTGTCCGGATTTGTTCCATCCATATACACAAGTCCCTCTTCCGTAAACAGCACGATCCCATGCCTGCTTCGGATGCACTGCCCTGCGGCTTCCTCCTTTGCCAGTCTGCGTGCCAGTTCATCCGAATCTACCAGATTCGGATAATCCATACTGTAAATTGTTGCAAGCATCCGCAATTTCTTCACCTGGCTTTCACTTTGCAGAAGCAGCCAGGTACCGGCATATCCATTACTGCGCATCTTCAATCCGTCAATCCCAGTCACCGTTCCTGTCCATATATAGTAGTCCGGGTTGAGCGGAAGAAAGCAAAGTTCTTCTATCCCTGTAAATGCACGCAGACACTCAAGCAGCAGGGCTCCCGCTTCAATGACATCAATCAGCCCACGTTCCTTGTCTTCACAGACTACCAGCACACGGTTTCGCTTCTCATCTTTTTGCAATGTCGTAATTGCCGGGTCAAACGCAAAAAATGTGTTCAGTTTTTTATCATAAACGGCCCATGCATTATTTAATTCTTCAATCTCTTCCAACCGGTAATTATCATTTTCCACGGGGGACAGCATCCCCTGCGCCATCTTAAACAAACTATGCTCTGTGACATCCGAAACTGTGTGTTTGTCCTTCCAGTAATACCATTCAACCAGTGGGTTTTTTGGCTTTATCTCCCTAAGGATTCCCTGATTGATCCTTGACATAAGCTGCTGTCCCCTATCCATATCCTGATGAATCGTTTCCTGATTTACCAATGGTGCCAGATGTATGGTTGTATGACACCGGAATGAAATAATCGGCATATAAATACTCCTTTAATCTTTGTGTTTCCAGTTATACAGGAAATTTCCCAGTGAAGCCAGAATGATCAATCCATATCCTATCAGACTGTATCGATCCGGAATCTCCGCAAATAAAAGAAATCCAAGTAATGTTGCAAAAATAATCTGTGAATAATCAAAAATAGAAATTTTTCCGGCGGGTGCATAGGTATATGCTGCGGTGATCGTAAACTGTCCTCCCGCTGCAAACAGTCCCGCAAGAAGCAGCGTCAACAACTGCCGCAGTGACATCGGCTGATAATGAAATACGATCCACGGTATCACGATAATACAGGAAAAGCAGGAAAAATAAAACACAATGACCGGTCCCTTTACTCCGTGTGTACCCATCTTCCGCACCATTGTATATGCGATTCCTGCACCCAGTCCTCCGCATACGCCAATAAGCGCAGGGATCAGATGTGCATTTTCAAACCCCGGTTTTACCACAAACAAACAGCCGACAAATGCCAGTATAACGCACATTACCTGAGCTGGTTTTATCTTTTCTTTTAATAACAGGAAGGAAAAAATAATTGCAAAAAAGGGAGATAATTTATTTAAAATAGAAGCATCTGCCACCAGCAGGTGATCAATCGCGTAGAAATTACAAAGAATTCCAAGTGTCCCAAATGCACAGCGTAAAAACAGTGAACCCCACTGTGTTTTTTCCACCTTAGGTGCTGTATGATTTTTGATAAGAATAATTGCCGCAAAAAATGCAGCTACCAGATTCCGAAAAAAACTTTTCTGTACGGACGGCAGATCTCCCGCCAGCCGCACACTCACATTCATACACGCAAAAAAGAATGCCGACAAAATGATCATTATCATGCCACGTATATAATTTTCCTGTTTCATTGTACAATCACCTCAGATTTTTATTATAGAACCGGCATCCGTGATGCCAGTTTTATAATACCATACTTTTTCTTTTTTTGAAAATCTGAATTTTTACTTTGTACTGTTGTCATTTTCTGTATTGCTGCCGGATGAATTACCTGCCAAATGATTTTAGTTTTCCTGTTTCACTGGGTATCTTTGGGATGAAACTCCCATTTAAAAAGCACCAGCTTAACCTGCAGACATCTACAGGCCCAAGCTGGTGCTTATTCCCATATTATTTTTCTTTATGCGAACGGATTCTCCGTCGGATAAGGCAGAGATGCCGGCTGGTTGTAATTGATGTCCTCCATCGGAACCCCAATATACTTAAATACCTCAAACAGAGCCTTTCCGTAATGTCCGAATGCAACCGCTCCGTGATGCGGATAATTCTTCTCGATCAGAACGTGACGGTAGAAACGTCCCATCTCATGAATGGCAAATACGCCAATGCTTCCGAACGAACGGGTTGCAACCGGAAGGACTTCTCCCTGTGCCACATACGCGCGCAGCTTATTGTCGGAAGTGGACTGCAGGCGGTAGAATGTGATATCGCCCGGTGCAATATCTCCCTCAAGGGTACCGTTTGTTACTTCGACAGGAAGGCTTCTTGCCATGATCATCTGGTTTTTCATCTCACAGGATGCCAGCTTCTTTGAGCAGGTATTGCCACAATGGAATCCCATAAATGTATCTTTATGTGTATAGTCAAACTTGCCCTCGATCGACTCTTTGTACATATCCTTCGGAACGGAGTTATTGATGTCGAGCAGTGTGACAGCATCCTCGCTCACGCAGGTGCCGATAAACTCACTCAGTGCGCCGTAAATATCTACCTCGCAGGATACCGGAATGCCTCTTCCGGTCAGACGACTGTTGACATAGCACGGAACAAATCCAAACTGTGTCTGGAATGCCGGCCAGCATTTTCCTGCAATTGCAACATATTTGCGGGAACCTTTGTGCGCCTCAATCCAGTCAAGCAGTGTCAGTTCATACTGTGCAAGTTTCTCTAAAATCTCCGGCTTTTTGTTTCCCTCACCGAGTTCTGCTTTCATATCTGCAACAACCTCCGGAATACGCTGATCTCCTGCGTGGTTGTTGAATGCCTCAAACAGATCCAGCTCTGAATTTTCCTCAATTTCCACACCCAGATTATAAAGCTGCTGGATTGGAGCATTGCATGCAAGGAAATTCGTTGGTCTTGGTCCAAAGGAAATGATTTTTAAGTTTGCAAGTCCTTCTACTGCTCTTGCAATCGGTAAAAAGTCGTGAATCATATCTGCGCAATCCTCTGCATCTCCAACCGGATATTCCGGAATGTAAGCACCAACATTGCGAAGTTTTAAGTTGTAACTTGCATTTAACATACCGCAGTATGCATCTCCACGTCCCTGAACCAGATTGTTCTGGGACTCCTCTGCTGCTGCAACAAACATCTTTGGTCCATCAAAATATTTTGCAAGCATGGTCTCGGAAATTTCCGGTCCGAAGTTTCCAAGGTATACACACAGCGCATTGCATCCTGCTGCTTTAATATCTGCCAGCGCCTGCTCCATATGAATTTCACTCTCTACGATGCAGACCGGACACTCATAAATATCCTTTGCATCATACTTGTCTGTATATGCTTTGATCAGCGCCTTTCTGCGGTTTACGGAAAGAGACTCCGGGAAACAGTCACGGCTGACTGCAACGATACCTACTTTTACTTCTGGAATATTAATCATGATTTTGCCTCCTTGTTGTATGTAATCATTTTAATTTTTTGTTAGATACGATGATATAATTTTATTTTGCAAGTTCCAAAAACAGATCCCTGCATGCCGGATAAATCTTACGGAACTTCTGATAACGCTCTTCATATTTTGCTGCAAGCTCCGGTTCCGGTTCTACCGTATCGGTCAGTTTTACAATTGCCTCTGCTGCATCGCGGACGGTCGGGTATTCTCCACAAGCTACTGCTGCAAGCATTGCGCCACCCATTGACGGTCCCTGTTCATTTTCCGGAATATCTACCGGAATATTGAGCACATTTGCCACAATCTTTTTCCACAGCGGACTCTTTGCTCCTCCACCGCAAATACGGGTACGGGCAATATGAATGCCGAGTGAACGTGCCACCTCAAAAGAATCTCTTAAGGCAAATGCCACACCTTCGAGTACCGCCTGTGTCATATCCGCTCTGGTAGTATCCATGGTCAGACCGATAAAAGTACCTCTTGCATTCGGATCATTGTGCGGAGACCGCTCCCCCATCAGATATGGGAGGAAAAATACATGGTTTTCTCCAAGCTTCGTAATATTTTCCTGTTCTGCGCCATAATCCTTTGTGCCGATAATATCATCCATCCACCATTTATTACAGGATGCTGCGGAAAGCATGCAGCCCATCAGATGATAACTTCCATCCGCATGGTCGAACGAATGCAGTGCATTATTTTCGTCCACTCCGAATTTATCGGAAGAAATAAATACGGTTCCGCTCGTTCCCAAAGAAATGTTACATGCACCATCTCCAACGGTTCCGGTTCCCACAGCTGCTGCCGCATTGTCTCCGGCTCCGGCTACAATTTTTACCTGATCCGATACGCCGAGTTCCTTCGCCAGTTCCGGAAGCAGCGTTCCAACTTCCTCATAACTTTCGTATACTTTTGGAAGCCAGCTTGTTTTAATACTGCAGATCTCACACATTTCTTCTGACCAGCAGCGATTCTTTACATCAAAGAACAGCGTTCCGGACGCATCCGATACATCCGTACTGTAATTGCCGCTCAGGCGAAATGCCAGATAATCCTTTGGCAGCATAATTTTATGAATCTTTGCAAAATTCTCCGGTTCATTGTTTTTCATCCAGAGTACTTTCGGCGCAGTAAATCCGGTAAATGAAATATTGGCTGTGTATGCAGAAAGACGTTCCTTCCCAATTACCTGATTTAAATAATCGCACTCTTTTGTCGTCCTTCCGTCGTTCCAGAGAATTGCCGGACGAATAACATTATCATCTTTATCCAGAGCAACCAGACCATGCATCTGGCCTCCAAAGCTGATTCCTGCTACCTGTGACTTATCACACTCGGCAGTCAGTTCTTTAATCCCTTCCATTGATTTTTCAAACCAGTCTTCCGGTTTCTGCTCTGACCATCCCGGATGTGGGAAGAAGAGCGGATATTCTTTCGAAACAATCTTTTTAATATCTCCTGTCTCATCCATCACCAGAAGTTTTACTGCTGATGTTCCAAGATCTACGCCTATGTATAACATCATTTACCTCCATAATCACTTTTGGGACTGAAAAATTCAGTCCCATCTATTACTTATTACCTGTCCGTTATTATCCCCATGGATTCTCTGTCGGATATTTTACCCCTGCCGGCTGGTTATAACCAATCTCATCTACCGGAACTCCGATATATTTGAATACTTCAAACAGTTCTTTTCCGAAATGTCCAAATGCAACAGCTCCGTGATGTGGGAATCCTTTTTCTACCAGTACGTGACGATAGAATCTTCCCATCTCTGGAATTGCGAATACACCGATTGCACCGAATGATCTTGTCGCTACCGGAAGAACTTCTCCCTGTGCAACGTATGCACGGAGTTTGTTGTCTGCTGTGCTCTGCAGACGATAGAATGTAATATCTCCAGGCACGATATCTCCTTCCAGAGTTCCCTGTGTAACTTCTTCCGGAAGAGTTCTTGCCATGATCTTCTGGTATTTCATCTCGCAGAATGAAAGCTTGCTTGATGCAGTATTTCCACAGTGGAATCCCATGAATGTGTCTTTCTGTGTATAGTTGTATTTTCCTTCAATATCGTTCTTGTACATATCTTTAGGTACAGAGTTGTTGATGTCGAGTAATGTTACTGTATCCTGACTTACAACAGTTCCGATGAACTCACTTAATGTTCCGTAGATATCAACCTCGCAAGATACAGGAATTCCCTGTGCTGTCAGACGACTGTTCACATAACATGGCACAAATCCGAACTGTGTCTGGAATGCAGGCCAGCATTTGCTTGTGAGTGCTACGTATTTGCGATATCCTTTGTGTTCTTCTACCCAGTCTTTTAATGTAATTTCATACTGTGCAAGTTTTGGAAGAATCTCCGGTTTCTTATTTCCGGCTCCAAGTTCTTCTTCCATTTCTTTTACGATTGCAGGAATTCTTTCATCTCCGGCATGCTTACTAAATGCCTCGAAAAGATCCAGCTCAGAGTTTTCTTCAATCTCTACTCCGATATTGTAAAGCTGCTTGATTGGTGCATTACATGCAAGGAAGTTCATCGGTCTTGGTCCGAAGCTGATGATCTTCAAATTCTGAAGTCCTACAACAGCTCTTGCAATTGGAAGGAACTCATGGATCATATCTGCACACTCTTTGGCATCTCCAACCGGATATTCCGGGATATATGCTTTGATGTTACGAAGCTGTAAATTATAGCTTGCATTTAACATTCCGCAATATGCATCTCCACGTCCATCTAATAAGTTATCTCCGCTTTCTTCAGCTGCTGCTACGAACATCTTCGGTCCATCAAAATGTTTTGCAAGTAATGTCTCAGAAATCTCTGGTCCGAAGTTTCCAAGATATACGCAGAGTGCATTACATCCTGCTTTCTTGATATCTTCCAGTGCCTGTACCATGTGGATTTCGCTTTCTACAATACAAATCGGACATTCATAGATCCCTTCTGTTCCGTATTTTTCTGTGTATGCTTTCATCAGATTCTTTCTTCTGTTAACAGAAAGACTTTCCGGGAAACAATCTCTGCTGACTGCTACTACTCCAATTTTTACTTCTGGCATATTGTTTATTGTGTGATTCCTCCTAAATATTTTATTTATAATTATTCTAACGGGTTTTCGTCCCGCTTTATTTCATCTGTAATACTTTTGCCGTTACACTGTTACATTGACTCCGCAAAGGCCGTTAAATGCGCCTTCGATCTCAGCTTCCTCATGTGCGATCAGCCATTTATTCTTTGCGGTAAGTAATCCATCTTCCGGCATCTTTCCTTCTGCTTTTTTGGCTTCCTCAATTGTCTTTTTCTGCACTTCTGTCAGTTCTGTATTCGTATCTTTCGGAAGTACAGCATCCAAGCAAAAGAATCAGATCATCTACGGCAATATCAAGCTCTGAGGAGCGGTGATATTCTACTGCATTTAATTTTTTATTATTACCGTTGCAGTATCCGATCTGGATCTCCAGTCCGCCGTAAGCACGTTCTTTCATCTCATCTGCAATCTTCAGACCTTCCAGTTCTTCAATCGATGGTTCATAGATTACTTCATCCAGTGGAAGTGGTGCATGCTCCATTGCTTTCAGAATCTCCATTTGATTTCCTCCGTGCATTTGTCGTTCTCTTATTTACAATGTCATTATATCAACCTGATTTTGTACTTACCACCTATAAATTAACCTGATTATGGCGATTTCTTATCTTTTTTCTGTCATTACAACTTACACCACTAAAATACCTTTAATTCTTTTTCCGATATTCACTCGGCAATACTCCATACTGCTCCTTGAATACCCTCGCAAATGCCTTACTTCCCGCAAATCCATTTTTTTCCGCAACCATACCGATCGAAAGATCCGTATTCATCAGATCATTATACGCATGCCGGAGTCTCAGATCGTCCAGATAGGTTTTATAACTCATCTGTGCATATTTCCGGAACATACGTGATAAATACGTCGGAGAATAATTAAATGTCCTTGCAATGCTTTCCAGCGAAAGTTCCTTGCTATAATTTTGTTTCATATAATCCGTAATTGTTGACAGCTTATTTAATTTTTTATTTGCACGTATCTTTTCCGCATCCAGATCCGTCTTGCGGTACTTACTTACCAACAGATACAGCAGACGGTAATACAGACTCTGAACCTTATATTCATATCCACTCTTCTTCTCCGCATATACATGATACATTTCTTCAAACAGACCCATCACCTCTTCATCCTGGATCCTGGAACTGTGAGAAAAATATATGAATCCGTCGTCTGTATAATATCTTTCGAATGTCGCAACCGGTATTTGTATGACCAGCGTTTTATTCTTTTTGGGCGCATAGATGGAATGCAATTCATTTGAATTCACAAGCATAAATTCTCCCGGGTGAAGCGGATATCTCTTGTCATTCAGATAAAATTCCATCTCCCCATCAAATACTGCAAATATTTCTATTGATCTGTGCCAGTGTTTCTGGCGGATATATCCTCCTTGACTTCCCTCAAATATGAACATTTTAAATGGGAGATCATCGTTGGGCACAATGATCTCATGTGAATATTCCATACCCTTTTACTCCATATCATCATTTATTCATTTCAATTCTCAGAGTCCACCATTCAGCCATGCAGTCGCTCCGATATGCTGAACCGCCTCTGCGACATAACGGTTTCCCTCTTTCGCACATCTTTTCACACCTTTTCCATCCAACAGTGCATTCAGAAATCCCGCCGCAAAGCTGTCTCCGGCTCCAGTTGTATCAATACAATTTACATTCTCTTCCGCAGCTATCCAACACTTTTCCACATCTGTCCGAATGTAACATCCCCGCTTTCCACATTTTATGATCACATTTCCCACACCTGTGGATTTTATGCATTCTGCTGCTTCTTCGACTGATTCCGTTTCCGTCAGAAGCATCGCCTCTTCATCATTTGGAAACAGATAATCAATATACGAAAAAGCTTCCGCCATATCTTCCAGCGTCTCGCCCTTTTTACGCTTTGTCATATCCGCACAGACAATTTTCCCCTGCATTTTTGCCTGTGAGAATATTTGCACTAATTTATCAGGACCAATCTTCGGAAATACAAATATGCTTGCAAAGCATACGATCTTTACACTCTCAGGAAATGGCATCTGGATATGTTCTACTTTCAGGCTTCGAAGTGTACCATGCGGATTCGTCAAGAAACTTCTTGTTCCATCTTGCTCCACAAGAACAATATTCATACCTGTCTTTTCATCTTTTTTGATGCACGCATCCCGTACCATGATCCCTGCATCATCGCAATGAGCCTGTATGAATTTTCCTGCATCATCCTGACCTATCACTGTTTCCAACTGAACTCTCCGCCCTTTTTTGGCAAGTATAGTGGCTTCATTTAATGCATCTGCCCCTGTCGTCATATGTATATCTTCTGTCGAATACGATCCCGTTTCAAATACTTTCACGTTTACAGGATATGCCAGAACATCAATAATTGCTGCTCCTATAATTACTATTTCCGGATTTTGCATACTGCTCTCCTCTTAATTTAATTTTATTTTATATTTTTAAGTATACATAACTGGATTATTTTCTTCAAGATTATTATATCCATCTGTCGAACTTTCGCTGATCGTTTCTTTCTTAAGCCCAACAAGTTCTCTTGTATACTTTGGTATAACAAAAACTCCAGAGGTTTTAGCCTCTGGGGTATATATTTGAGTTAATATTCTGATAACAGATTATAATTACTCGATGATTGTAGCAACACGTCCTGATCCTACAGTACGTCCACCTTCACGATATCAGACCGGTGTATTGCGGTGTGCAAATGGTGATTTTTCGTGTGATTTGTGTGGGAAAATCCGGATTTTCCGTTGTATCCGTGTGGTTTTTGGGGATTTTGTTATCATGGTGTTATCACACTACTTTAACTATTCGATGACTGTGCTTTTTTTTCTGACACTGTTCTCTCAAGTATATTTTTATAATATATATCCGCTAAATTTTCCGCTCTATCTCGTATCTTTTCTTCCGACCAAGCATCATTTTCTTTAACAAACCTTTGGATCCAATCATATTTCGATTTTTTATAATAGCACAATTTATCCAAATAATCTTTTTCTCCAGCTTCGCGATTCAATCCCTGTTCTAATAAAATCAAATTTCCAATATTTAATGCCGTTTCTCCTGCAGTCTCAGATACAATGTGTTCGATACTTCCATCATCTTCAAATATTTCTTTGCCACCGAAATAGCAATTTAATTTATATACCGCATACTTAGTTTTTACATTTATTGGCAAATCTTTTTTAGAATAAATCAATTCTCCAAATCCTGCCTTAAATGAATTATATTTAGGATATAACTTTTCTAATGGTGTAATGAGTTTTTCTTCAATCACTTTGCTTGTCTCTTGTTTATTAGTACATTTTCGTAAATCGATAGCAAATCTAGAATATATGGCTTCCAAATTATTTGTTCTCATAGAACAAATTGCTGTGAATGCAAAATGAAAATTTTCCATTGTTATTATTGCCTTTTTAAACTGGGCCGTTGATATCAACTTCCGCTCTTTCACATCATAAAGTGCAAGTAATGCAATTCTTGTTTGAACAACATTAAATGTTTTATTCATTGTAGATAACGATTGCACTAGCCAAAAATATTCTTTCCGATTATTATAATCCTCTCTACTCGGATTGATTATTTTAACATAATTCTTGGCATTATTAACGAGATCTTGCAAAAACTCCTTATATTTATCTTTTTTCTTTGCAATTGTTTTATTAAAACTATCGTATAGCACACTTGCATTACAACGTCTATATTTAGATATCCAGTAATGTCTGAAAAATGTAGCCATACCAACCGTTTCTGCCCCTGAATTCAATAATTTCTTTATCTCATCCCAGCTCTCCTCTGCAAACGTCCCATCAACACCGTCTTTCAGTTCCTCAAATATTTTATTTTTTATCAAATCAATATATGCCAGTCTTTTTCCCTTCGCATTCAATATGGCAAATATTTTGTTTGCTTGATCTTTGTCTGCTGCTGCAATAGATATAAAGGTGCATCCCAACACCTGATCACGTAGTGCCTTCAAAATTTCAATGTGTGAAAATGATTGAACTGTATCGTCTCCCATACGCTTTTTTAGAAGTTTCTTTAATGCATTTTCTGATGTTTGCTGTAAAAAATATTCGTATGTTTCTTTTATACAATTTTCTTCTTCCGTATTTGGTGACGTATTTATAGTTTTTTCTCTGTCCTGTATATAATAGACAAAATATGGATAACTGCTTTTGCTTTGTAATACACGTACTTTATTTCCATCGTCATCTGTTGTCATTATATAATTGAACAGTTGCTTACTTAATGTCTCTTCTCCTAATTCTCTAAATCGATCTGAAAGAACAGAAAATAAAATGGTTATAGTTGTTAATCTTTGTTGACCATCAATCACTTCTATAGGCTTATCTGGCTTTTCTGTAAAATTTCCTACAAAAAGCATTGTTCCCAAAAAATATTGATCATCTTTTATATTCCCCTCATCAACAACAAGATTATTTATCATGTCTTCAAAAAACTCTTGGTAATTTTTCTTATCCCATGAATATTCTCGTTGAAATCTCGGAATAATAAATTGACAACTAGACTTCAACAAACTTCTAATATTTTTTTCATCTGGTTTGAAATTCATTATTTTCCCCCTCTTATCATCATTTCTGCCGCTCTATAATACTGTTACATTTGCATCATTAAATGCTTTTGGATAACTTAGCGATATAATACTATTTTTAAAAGCAACAACATATGAACAAATCTCACCTTCTCCAAATCTTTCATGCAATACCATTTTTCCGTTATTACATAAATTAAGTTCATCTGATATCCCATTTAAATACGGAAATCTCTTACTCTTTGCTTTGGATTTTGGAAAATATACATCAATTGCAATTACTTGCCCTTTACCATATCCCGGATAATTTATATTAGCCCCTGGTGGCACTATCAATAATTCTTTGCTTTTACTTACTAATGGTCCTTTTTCCATTCTTTTTATTTTTTCATCGACTGCATTCCCTATATACGCTTTCCATCCCGGTGCATTCAAAATATCTCGTCTGGTTTCACATAGCAAAATCAATTCTCGTAACTTTTCTGGATTAGCGTGACCTGTTCTAAACATCGCCATAAAATATTCCCGGTACTGGGCTAATGTTAGTGGAACAATGTCCAATCTCTGCTTTAAATCTCCTCGTGCATACCAAATTCCATGTCTGAATGTTTCTGCCGTATTTGTATCTATTTTCACAGCAATAAACATTCCATATACTGGCTTGTCATATTTTAAAACAGCATCTGACACATGCCTTCTTACAGGTTCGCCCTCCATTGCTTCTTGGCGTGATGACGTAGACATCGTGACTTCCGTTAAGATTGTAAAGTCATTAAATTCACAATATAGATCGCCCTTTCCTCCACCAGCAGCAGATACCGGAAGAAAATCTGAATCCAATTTAAATCCCCTTACCTCATAAGGTTTATTGACCATGTGATCAATAGCTAAAGAGGCTCGCCATAAAATCCACTCCAAATATGCCGGAGTTTCATCTTTTGGCACTTCAATAACATTATCATCATCGTATGTACGCTTTCCGCCACCTTTAATCAATAACTCCATATAGTCTGCTATTTCTTGCCATTGATTGCACTGTTCTTTCGCATACTGGATTTCATCTGTCTGAGATAAGATATTTTCTAAACGCCTTCTGGCAATATTAATTTCTGTCGCAGTTTTCAACGGCAGGTCATTAATATCAAACAGAATTTGTCTACTCTTCATCTGCTTTATTAAATCATCTAATAAAGCCTTAGCAGTATCCACATTATCTGTTGGTAATTCTGCGCCTTTACATAATCTCTTGTACTGAATCATTATTGATTCTTCATTTGATGTCGACTTGGCCAATTTTTCTGCCAAAATGTGCTTAGCCGGAACAATAATCATCCCTCTGCCTTTTCGTTGTAATATACCTGAAATACGTAAATATCGCATATTCATATCACTATACTGATTAAAATTATCCGTTTTCTTATTGTAGTATTTTCCACGTTCTTTGATTTCTTTCTCATCAAATTTACGCTTGGATGGTGCCTGTTTCCTACGTACACGCAAATCTAAAATATTATTCACAACATCTTCAATAGAATAACTCGGATTCGTTGTCTGTCCCCATAGTGCAAACTCTATTCTAGTAATCTCTGAACTTCCTGTTCTCCTCTCTAGCTCCAGCATGATTGCTAATATCCACCGCAATGGTGAAAAATAAGACTTTCCGTCCGGCATAGCAACTTGTTCAACACTTTGTGCTCTCAAATAACACTCCTGTACTGCCGGATACGTATCTGCTTTAAAAAAAGTTCGTCCGAATGGTGTTATATCATCTAACTGTCCCAATTCGTCTTGATCTCCATCTTTTTTCTTTACTTGTGGATAAATGAAACCATTTTTTGAAAACATCAATCGCCATTTTCGCGCATGACTACCGGATTTATCTTTTCCATCTTCGTTTTGAATAATTCCCTGAGCATTTAAAAAATTCATAAAATCAATTTCATTTTCTTTTCGAAGATTCCCTACATATGGCGAATTAGCAAACGCTTTAAAACCTTCCTGTATTCTATTAGGATTTCTTAATCCAGTATTCCCTACCTGCCAAATTTCTATTTTTTCTTCCATACATCTTCTCCGTTAAATCCAACAAATAAATATTCCTGTACCTTATTTCGATTTGTCTTAGCATGTTTCTGATTTCCAAAAGAATATGTATAATCTATTGGAACTACCTCTACATGTTCTTTGTATTTAGACATAAGTGCAACCATTTCATCTTGTGTTGGTTGACTATTAGAAGAATAAGATACAATCAAAATACTGTCGGAAAACTTTTTAAACAACTTATCGAATGCATCTGCAGCACCTTTTCTAGTTGAAAACGGTGTCGGATATGACTTAAATTTCTTTGTTACTGTATTTTCCTGTATTTCGACACCTTTCCAATCTCGTGCCAGACCTTCAACAAAATGATATCTACGTACATATTCATTATCTGACAGTGGAGAATAATACGGTGGATCAATATATACTAAATCTGGATGTTTAATTTTTACTTCCATTGCATCTCCATGTTTAGATTTATTTTCACAACCATTATCAAAAATTGCATTATTGATACTTTCCACTGCTTCCAAAAATTGCTGTTCTAAAGATTTCTGCAAATCTTTTC
>OLQV01001734.1_pt1 | contig 15837 bp, 14 predicted proteins | sample 1672371 | NCBI WGS metagenome assembly OLQV01 (sample SAMEA3136676, study PRJEB25190) | human gut metagenome
GAAGGCCGGTAAAGAGGATGCCGAAGCCCATCGCGATCGAGCCGATGGTATCGGACTGGCGGGTCTTGACCGCCATTAGAAACAGAATGCCGATGATCGCCGCAAGGGGCGCGAGCGTCGAGGGCTTGAAGAAATTGAGCAGCGATGTCTCCGATGCGTTCACGTCGAGAAGGCGGATAATCTGGCCCGTGATCGTCGTACCGACATTCGCGCCCAGAATGACGCCGATCGACTGGTGCAGCGACATCACGCCCGCGCCGACAAGGCCCGACGTCAGCACGATCGTCGCCGTAGAGCTCTGGATGACCGCCGTGACCACAAGGCCCAGCAGAAAGCCGACGAGCGGATTGTTCGTCACCTTTTCCATCGCGCGCTTGAAGGCATCGGACGAACCTTTTTTCAGTCCGTCGCCCATCAGGCGCATGCCGTACAGGAACAGCGCCAGACCGCCAAAGAGGGTGATCAAGTTGAAAATCGTCATAAGCGTTTCAAACCTCTTCTTCTGTATTATGCCGCCGCGCGGCGCAGGTTTCGGGCTGTAAAATACCCAACTCTCACCAGATACTATTTTATCAGGTGAGGGCAAAATTGCAATCCTTTTCCCAAGATTTGTTACAAACAGCAAAAATGATTTATCCCTTGCATTTTTGTGTGCGCGTGGTACAATATTTATAGACAAAAAAAGGAGGCTTTCAACCATGTTGAACGCAGGCAACCCCATCGGCGTGATGGACAGCGGCATCGGCGGTCTCACCGTCGTGCGCGAATTACAGCGCATTCTCCCCGGCGAAGATATCATCTATTTTGGCGACAGTGCCAACTGCCCCTACGGCAATAAAACCTCTGACCAGATCTTCGAGTTGAGCAGCCACATGCTCCAGTTCCTCGGCGACAACGGTGTCAAGTGCACTGCCATCGCCTGCAACACCATCTCCACCATGGCCGACCGCCTGCGCCCCTGCTTCGACTACAAGATCGTCAGCATCGTGGAAGAAGCTGCCAAATACGTCCTGCGCGAGCATCTTAAGAGCGTCGGCCTCATCGCGACGGAGTTCACTGTTGCCTCCGGCAAGTACGCCGAGCTCATCCATGAGGGTGATCCCGAGTGCAAGGTCGTCGGCAAGGGCTCTCCCCTGCTCGCGGCACTCGTTGACCGCGGCGACTTCAACCAGCACGACATTAACACCGAGATTCGTACGCAGGTCGACAACATTCTCGCGCGCGAAAAGGTCGAAAACCTGATTCTCGGCTGCACGCACTATCCCATCGTGGAAGAGAACTTCCACGATTGCTATCCCGAAATGCACCTCATCAACCCCGCGCTCGAGCAGGCAAACGCCGTCAAGGCATACCTCACCGAGCAGAACGCGCTCAACCCGCAGAAAAAGGGCAAATTCGTCATCTGCACGAGCGGCGACCCGCAGGTATATGTCAACGTCGGCAAGCGCCTCGGCCTCTTCGAGGCGAGCGAGCTGAAGGTCGTCCACATCTAAGTTAGTCCAAATTGAAATGAAAAGCGGAAAGTCACAGGACTTTCCGCTTTTTTGTGCTGTCTGATGGACTTTTTGCATACCTTGTGGCGAGGTGGTCTGTTTTGAATACATTTGAGGCCGCGATTTTGCGCGATTTCGGCGAGCGGGAGGACTTTGAGCGCGTGCTCACACATGCGCTGCGCCGCGGCTGCGGCGGTCGCGTCCTGCTCTCGCTGATGGCGGACGGCTCACTCCGGCTCACCGGCACGAAGGACCCCGACATCTCGTTCGGCGCGGTGCTGCTCGACCTGACCGCGCCGGTGGTGCCGTGCAGCGAGGAGTCCCTCGCCCTGCGTGTGCAGGTGATCGACTGGCGGCGCTGCGCGAGATGCTACGACAAAACGCTTGCGCAGCGCACCCGCCATCCCCTGCCGTAGCTACCGCCATCGCGCAAAAACTGCCCGCCGCAATTTTGCGGCGGGCAGTTTTGTCCTTTATTTCAGGCAATCCAAAATTGCCTGCACGGTATCCTCCACTGTGCCGTTGTTGTCGACGATGTGGTCGGCAAATCTTTCATAGCAGGCCTTGCGCCTGTCGTACATCGCCGCAAGGTCGCCCGCCGAAAGAGGCCTCCCCTCGCGCGGCAGCTGGTCGATATCACGCTTCAACCAGAAAATGATACCGTTCTGGTGCAGAAGGTCGTAGTTTTCCTCTCTCGTCACGCAGCCGCCGCCCGTGGCAATGACCGCGCCGGAGCGCTTGCCGAGCGCGGCAATGGCCTCGCTCTCGAGCTCTCGGAATTCCACCTCGCCGTGTTTTTCGATGAGCTGGGCACAGTTCATACCGTTTTTCTCCTCGACCTCGGCGTCGCTGTCAAGCGCGATGCGGTCAAGCTTCTCAGCAAGGCGCGCGGCAACGGTGCTCTTGCCGCTGCCGGGCATGCCGACGAGCACAATGTTCTGCATCTCAAGGCTCAGCTTTTTCCAGATGCGCTCGGTCTCGCTGTCGGGGATGTCGCGGTTTTCAAAGACCTCCGCCGTGCGCTTAGCCTGCGCGACGAGCATGTAGAGCCCGCTCATATAAGGAATGCCGAGCTTTTCCGCCTGCAAGACAAACGCTGTACGCGCGGGATTGTAGACGATATCGAGCACACCCTCGAGCTTCGGGAAGAGCGACAGGTCGACGGGCGACACGCCGCAGTTCGGGTACATGCCGACGGGCGTGGTGTTCACGATGACCTCCGCGTCCGCGTGACGATCCAGATTGTTGTAGTTGTCCTCCCCCTTGCGGGAGATGATGGTCACGCTGCGCGCGCCCATCTCCTCGAGCACGGCACAGACCGTCGAGGAGGCGCCGCCGGAGCCGAGCACGAGCGTCTTTTTGCCATCGATCTGAATGCCGCTCGCCCTGACCATACCGGCAAAGCCGTAGGCATCGGCGTTGTCGCCGTACAGCGTGCCGTCCTCGCGGCGCACGAGCACATTCACACTCTGGAGCTTTTGCGCAATGGGCGAAAGCTCTGCGCAGTACGGGATGACGGCCTTTTTATAGGGAATGGTGACGTTCATGCCGTCAAAGCCGCCGCCCGTCAGAAATTCTCCGAGCTTTTCGGGCGCGACCTCGTAAAGCCTGTATTCATAGTCCGCCAGCTCCGCGTGGATAGCGGGCGAATAGCTGTGGCCGAGCTTTTCACCGAGTAATCCGCAGCGCTTCATTCAAACCACCTCACTGTAAGAGCCAAGATACGTGAACTCCTCGCACAGCTCCGGCAGCTCGCCCATGAGCTGGGTGAACTGCGGGGCATAGACCGAGGTTTCAAGGTCGAAGTAAAACATGAACTCGAAGTTACGGTCCGGCATCGGGCGGCTCTCGAGCTTGTTCATGTTGACGCCGAGCGCGTTGAAACGCGAGAGCACCTTGTAGAGCGAACCGGGGTGGTGCGGCAGCACCATCATCAGGCTCGTGCGGTCTGCACCGGGGTAAATTTCGAGGTTTTTCGCAATGCAGATGAAGCGCGTGAAGTTATTGCCCTGATCCTGCACAGAGGCGGCGAGGCAGTCAAGGCCGTAGAGCTCTCTGCATGCGCGGGACGACAGCGCCGCCACATCGTCGCGGCCGGACTCGGCCACCATGCGCGCCGCCACCGCGGTATTTTCGCAGCGGATGACCTTCACATTGGGAAGCCCCTGTAAAAAGTGTGCGCACTGGCTGATGGCCTGCTCGTGCGAGTAAATTTCGCGGATGTTTTCGAGCTTCGCGCCGGGATTGGCGAGAAGATTATGGTCAACCTTGATGCGCACCGAGCGCACGATGCGGAAGTTGTGCTGCGTCATCAAGTCGTAGACCGCGTTCACGCTGCCCGCCGTGCTGTTTTCCAGCGGCAGCACGCCGTAGCGGCAGAGGCCCTTTTCAATGGCGGAGAACACCGCCTCAAAGGAACTGAAAAAGAACGTGCTCGGGCGCTTGAAGAGCCTCTCGCACGCCTGCTCGGAATACGCGCCCTCCACGCCCTGACAGGCAACGGCGGCGTCCTCGGGAAAGAGCTGCGGCGTCTTTTCGATGGCCTCGGCAATTTTCGCGGGCAGATCACCCTTCGTGCCGAGAAGACAGCTCTGGCGGCTGCGGCTCAGCTCGAAAATGAGGGAGTAGAGCGACGAGACATATTCGCGCAGATCGTCCGGCGTTTTGTCCAGAATCTCGCGCATTTTCTCCTTCTCGCGGCGCGCATCGAGCACGCGCAGGCCGTTGGCCTTTTTATATTCCGCAATCTTTTCAGCGGTCTCCATGCGCTGGGCAAAGAGCGCGATAAGCTGATCGTCGATGCGGTCGATCTCTTTTCGATAGTCGTTTAAGTCCATGTTCCCTTACCTCATTTCCTTTTTGCGCGATAGATACGCATCATAGACCGCGATGGCGGCCGCCGCCTCCACACAGGGCACGGCGCGCGGCACGATACACGGGTCGTGGCGGCCCGTGACGGCCATCTTCTCCGGCGTCATCGTCTGCAAATTGACGCTCTGCTGCTCGCGCGCGATGGACGGCGTCGGCTTGAACGCCGCGCGGAACACGATGGGCATACCGTTCGTGATGCCGCCGAGAATGCCGCCGCAGTGGTTCGTCTCAGTGATGATCTTGCCGTTTTTGACCGTGAACGCGTCGTTATCCTCGCTGCCGCGAAGGCTCGCCACGCCAAAGCCCGCGCCGAACTCAACGCCCTTGACCGCCGGAATGCCGAAAACAGCCGCGGCGATGCGATTTTCCATGCCGCCGAACATCGGGTCGCCAAGGCCCGCAGGCGCGCCGAAAACCGCGCATTCGATGACGCCGCCGACGCTGTCGCCCTCTTCGCGCGCCGCCGCGATGGCTGCGCGCATCTCCTCGCCGCGCGCATCGCTGACGACGGGGAACTCCTTGCCTGCAAGCGAGCCTGTCAGCTCACCTTCGTCAGTAATGCCCGCGATGGAAGCGATGCGGCCCACAAGCGTGATGCCCTCGCGCGCTAAAATCTGTAAGCAGATGCCTCCCGCGATGCACAGCGGCGCGGTCAAGCGGCCGGAAAAGTGTCCGCCGCCCGCGCGATCCTGATAGCCGCCGTATTTGACCTCGGCGGTGTAGTCCGCGTGACCGGGGCGCGGCGTGACGGCAAGATTCGCGTAATCCTGCGAGCGGGTGTTCGTGTTGCGGATGATGGCCGTGAGCGGCGCGCCGCAGGTATAGCCGTTCACAAGGCCGGAGAGGATCTCCGGCGCGTCGGCCTCTTTGCGCGGCGTCGACCAGGCATTTTTGCCCGGCGCGCGGCGATCCAGAAAGCACTGGAGCTCGTCCAGATCAACTTTCTCGCCCGCGGGGATTCCTTCGACCGTCACGCCGATGGCAGGGGAATGCGACTGGCCGAAGATGGTCAAATGCAGATTTTCGCCGTAGGTGCTGCTCATAAGCCCTCTCCTTTCAAGCTGCCAAAGTCCTCCCAGAAGCGGGGGTAGGACTTTGCCACGCAGCCGTCGTTGTCGACTGTGATCTCGCCCGTCGCGGCGCAGGCCGCCGTGGCGGCGGACATCGCAAGGCGATGGTCGTTCTGCGTTTCGACGCTCCCGCCGTGCAGCGCGGGAACGCCCGTGATGACAAGGCCGTCTTCTTTCTCTTCGACTTGTCCGCCGAGCGCGCGCAGGAGATTCGCCGTGCTCTTGAGGCGGTCGGACTCCTTGAGCCGCAGCCGGTAGGCGTTTTCGACTCGCGTCTCCCCCTCTGCGACCGACGCAACGACACTCAGCACGGGGATGAGGTCGGGGATGGGCGCAGCATCGATCATCACGCCATGCAGCGTGCCGCGCCTGACCGTCACGGCGTCTCCGTGCTCCGTGACTTCCGCGCCGAACCGGCGCAAAACGTCCAGCACGCCGCGGTCGCCCTGCGAGGACTGCAAATTCAGCCCCTCGACGGTCACGCCCTCTTTCGACAGCGCACCCATGCAGAGGAAGAACGCCGTGTTCGACCAGTCGCCCTCGACGACCGTGCGCTTCGGCAGATGACATCTCTGCTGACCGGGAATCGCCCACATCGCCCCCATTTTGGGGATGGTCAGCTTGGAAAGCTGAAGTGCATCCTCCGTCATGGCGACGTAAGCCGCGGATTCCAGCGGGCCGGACACCATAAGAAGGCTGTCTCTGATCAGCAGCGGCAGCGCCATGAGAAGGCCCGAAATATATTGAGAGGACACATTGCCTGCGATCGTATAGTTTCCCCCGATCAGCTGTCCACTGCAATACAGCAGGTCGCCGTCCTCGCGGAGCGTCATGCCATGCTCTTTTAAAACGCTATCCAGCGGGGCGAGCGGGCGCTGGGGCAGCCGCCCCTCGCGGTGGAATACCGCCTGCGCGCCGAGCGCGCCGACGATGGGCAGCAGGAAGCGCAGCGTCGACCCGCTCTCGCCGCAGTAGAGGTCGCAGCGCCCCTCGGGCACTTTTTTGATCGGAGAGACGAGAAAGCCCGTCTCCATTTCTTCAATTTTCGCGCCGAGCGCGCTCAGGCACTTCGCCGTGGCCGCGATATCGGCGGAAATGCCGTCGCAGACGACCTCGGTCTTCTCCTCGCCGAGCGCCGCGCAGATCAGCAGCCGGTGCGCCTGCGATTTGGATGCCGGGATGCGCACACGTCCCGTGCGCGCGCCGGGTATGATGGTTCTCTTCATCGGATGCCACCGTCCTGCATCCAGTCGCGCAGCGCCTCGACGGGGATCGTCTCCATGCGTACCTGACCGATCTTTTCCGGCACGATGAGGTGCATCTTGCCGCCGGAAATCTTCTTGTCGACGAGCTCGGCCTCATAGAGCTTGTCGAGTTCGTAGCCCGTCTCGGTCGGCAGACCATAGCGGTGCAGAATGTCGAGCAGGCGCGCCAGCGTCTCTTCGCCGCAGATGCCGCGCTTGACTGCCGCGCGCGTGACCGTCGCCATGCCGATGGCGACCGCCTCGCCGTGCAGAAGAGAAAAAACGCTGCACTGCTCCACCGCGTGACCAAACGTGTGGCCCAAGTTCAGCGTGCGGCGGCGGCCGAGGTCGTACTCGTCCGCGCCGACGATGTCGCGCTTCATCTGCACGCAGACCTCGATGACGTGCTCGTACTGCTCACGCACGGGCGTTTTGTAGAGTTCTTCAAAGAACGCCGCATTGCCGAGCATCGAATACTTGATGATCTCGGCGCAGCCGCAGCGGTACTGCTCCTCGGGCAGCGTTTCGAGCGTGTTGGGATCGCAGATCACGATGCAGGGCTGATAGAAGCTGCCCGCCTGATTCTTGCCCGTGGGCAGGTCGACGGCGGTCTTGCCGCCGACGGACGAATCGACAGCGGCCAGCAGCGTCGTCGGGATCTGGGCAAAGCCCATGCCGCGCTGATACGTCGCCGCGGCAAAGCCCGCGAGGTCGCCCACCACGCCGCCGCCGAGCGCAACGACCACGTCGCTGCGGCTGAAGCGGTGCTCGCCGAGGAAGTGTAAAACATCCGCGTAGGTCGAGAGGTTCTTGCTCCCCTCGCCCGCGGGGAATGTGAAAGAGTGCACACGGTAGCCCGCCTTTTCAAGGGCCTTGACCGTGCGCTCACCGTAGAGCGCGTAGACCGTGTCGTCCGACACGATGGCGGCCATGCCGGGGGCGCTGACCTCCCTGAGAAGCTCGCCCGCGCGGTCCAAAAGTCCGCGCTCGACCAGCACGTCGTATTCGCGCGAGGCCTTGATATGGATGCTTCGCATCAGCCGTCCACCTCTTCCTTTCTCTTCTTGCCCTCGTCCAGAAGTCGGATAAGGGTCTCTTCGTCGTCATGTTCCATGGCGGTCTTGTATTCGCTCAGGTGCTCGATGTAGCAGTCGATCTCCTTGAGCAGGAATTCCTTGTTTTCCATGAAGAGCTCCGCCCACATGTGCGGCGCGAGCCAGGCAACGCGCGTCATATCCTTGTAGCTGCCGGCGGAAAAGCCCTTGTGCTTTTTCGCCGTGGGGCTCTTGATGTAGGCGTTGGACGCCACATGCGCCAGCTGCGAGGTGAAGGCGATCATCTCGTCGTGCTGCTCGGCGGTTGTGACGGAGTAGCTCCCAAAGCCCGCGGGCGAGAGCAGGTCTTTCACATGGCTGAGTAATTCAATGTCGTCAAAGCGCGGCGGCACGAGCACCATCGGCGCGCCCACGAAGAGATTCGCCTTGGCGTACTTGAAGCCCGAGAACTGCGTGCCCGCCATCGGGTGACCGCCAAGGTACGTAATGCCGTACTGCTCGGCGATTGGGAAGCACGCCGCGCATACCTTGCGCTTGGTGCCGCAGCAGTCGATGACGACCGTGTGCTTGTCGATCTTTGCCGCGTGATTTTTGAGCCATTCGACCGCCGCCGCGGGTCGGACGGCCAGCAGGATGACATCGCACTCTGCCATCGTCTCGTCCGTCAGCGCCTCGTCCACCGCGCCGCTGATGACGGCGAACGACAAGACATCGCGGTCGATGTCGTGGGCGAGCACACGCTCGCCCGCCTCGTGGTATGCCTTGGCGAGCGAGCCGCCGATCAGGCCGAGGCCGACGATGCCGGCGGTCATTCTGCCACCGCCTCTCTCACGCGGCGCACAGCCTTGGCGAGGTCATCGTACTGCTCGGGGCGCAGGGATTGCGCACCGTCGCACAGCGCATGAATGGGGTCGTTGTGCACCTCGATGATGAGGCCGTCAGAGCCGCAGGCGGCAGCAGCCAGTGCCATCGGGCGCACGAGGCGCGCAATGCCGGTCGCGTGGCTGGGGTCGACGATGACCGGCAGGTGCGTGAGCTCCTTGAGCATCGGCACAGCCGCAAGGTCGAGCGTGTTTCTCATGTAGTCGTCGTAGGTGCGAATGCCGCGCTCGCAGAGGATGACCTGCTCGTTGCCGCCGGCCATGATGTACTCCGCGCTCATTAAAAGCTCCTTGAGCGTGCTGGCGAGGCCGCGCTTTAAGAGGATGGGCTTTCTCAGCTTGCCGAGCTCGCGCAGCAGGTCGAAGTTCTGCATATTGCGCGCGCCGACCTGAATGACGTCCACATCCTCAAAAAGCGGCAGGTAATTCGTGCCCATGATCTCGGTGACGATGGGAAGGCCGGTCTCCTGACGGGCGATCTTCAGCAGCTCGATGCCCTCGGCCTTGAGGCCCTGGAAATCATAAGGAGAAGTGCGGGGCTTGAATGCGCCGCCGCGCAGCATGTTCGCGCCCGAGGCCTTCACGGCCTTGGCGACCGCGACGATCTGCTCTTCAGATTCGACCGAGCACGGGCCCGCGATCATGCAGAAGTTTCCGCCGCCGACCTTGACGTCGCCCACCTGCACGATCATGTCGTCGGGATGGAACTTGCGGTTGCAGCACTTGAAGGGCTCTGTCACGCGCTTGACGGAGTCGACGATGCTCAAACTCTCGATCAGGTCCATGTCGACGCGCGCCGTGTCGCCGATCAGGCCCAGCACGGTCTGGTACTCGCCCTCGGAGATGTGCACGCCAAGGCCCTGATTTTTGAGCCAGTTGATAAGCTGCTCGCGCTTGTCCTGTTCTGCGCCACGCTTGAGTACGACGATCATAATAATTTCCTCCTTATTGACCGTGAAATATCGCCACAACGAAAAAATGCGGCACAGGTCTAACCTGTGCCGCATCAAGCAATCTCTTTTCAGAGCCTTTTTGCATCTTTGCATCACAAATTAGCCTTACTACGAATCCATAGTAAAGTAATAATAGTATGCAAAAACGAAAATGCTCTTCATCTTGTGTTGTTTCTCCGTTCGTGGAACTTTGTTGCCATCAGTATAAGAGCCTCTGCACCGATTGTCAACCGCATAATTTTACATTTCCGCGCGCCGCCCGGAATTTCGTCGAAAAGCACGGTCTTTTTTCTCAATCAGTTTGCCGGAATAGAGCATTTTACACCAAGGAAGGCTCCCCTTTCTGCCCTTTTCCCGCTGCGAAACGCCGCGTCCTGCAAGGTGTCATGCCAAACGTGCATACTTTCTCATCTTTTTCCCGTTCCCGCCTTTTTTCGAAATTTTGACTCTTGACATTCGCCTGACTATCCCGTATAATGCACCGAAAACACGACAAGGAGGAAGGAACATGCGCTGTATTTTGAAGAACGCAAAGGTTTTCTCTCAGGGCGTATTTCATTTGGCGGATGTGTTTCTTTCGGACGGGAAAATTGTTTCTATTGGCAATGGTGCTTCCCGTTCCGATGATACTATTACTATTGATATTTCAAATATGGTTTTATTTCCCGGTTTCGTTGATGTTCATGTTCATCTTCGTGAGCCGGGATTTTCTTATAAGGAGACCATCCGCACCGGCACGCTGGCTGCCGCGCACGGCGGCTTTGCCCACGTTGCCGCCATGCCGAACCTGAACCCCGTCCCCGACTGTGTCGACGCGCTGAATCTCCAGCGCGCGCTCATCGAGAAGGACGCCCTCGTCCATGTGCATCCCTACGGGGCGATCACGGTCGGCGAAAAGGGCGAGCAGCTCGCAGACCTTGCAGGCATGGCGCAAAACGTCATCGCCTTTTCCGACGACGGACGCGGCGTGCAGTCCGAGAACATAATGCGCCAGGCGATGGCCGAGTGCCGCCGCCTCGGCAAGATCCTTGCCGCGCACTGCGAGGACAATTCCCTGCTCCGCGACGGCTACATCCACGACGGTGCGTATGCCCGCGCCCACGGGCACCGCGGCATCTGCTCTGAGAGCGAATGGGGGCAGATCGCGCGCGACGTGAAGCTTGCCGAGGAAACGGGCTGCGCCTACCACGTCTGCCACGTTTCGACCAAGGAAAGCGTCGAGGTCATCCGCGCGGCCAAGCGCCGCGGCGTGAACGTGACGTGCGAAACAGCGCCGCACTACCTCGCCTTCACGCAGGACGATCTACAGGAGGACGGACGCTTCAAGATGAATCCCCCCCTGCGCGATCAGGCCGATCAGGACGCGCTCATCGAGGGCCTTCTGGACGGTACGATCGACATGCTCGTCACCGACCACGCACCCCACAGCCACGAAGAAAAGGCCAAGGGTCTTGAAAAGAGCGCCATGGGCGTCGTCGGTCTGGAAACGTCCTTTGCCGCAAGCTACACCCATCTTGTAAAAAAGGGCATTCTGCCGCTGGAAAAGCTCGTCGAGCTGATGCACACCTCTCCGATGCGCCGCTTTGGCTGCGGCACGGAGATCGCCGTCGGTCAGCCCGCCGACCTGACCGTATTTGACCTCAACGAAACCTACACTGTCGATCCCGAAAAGTTTCTGACCATGGGGCGCGCAACGCCCTTTACCGGCACACAGCTCACAGGCGCGTGCAAGCTGACGATGATCGGCGGCGAGATCGTCTGGAAGGAGGACACGCTTTGATCGAAGTAAAATATACCATCGCGGAAAACGCCCCCATTGCTTCGGACGTCTACCGCTTGAAGCTCGAGGGCGACACCTCGGCCATCACCGCGCCGGGTCAGTTCCTCGACCTTCGCCTGCCCGGTTTCTTCCTGCGCAGACCCATTTCCATCTGCGACTGGGACGAGCGCAGCGTGACCCTCTTATATAAAGTAGTCGGCGGCGGAACGGACTGGCTCTCTCGCTGCACGCCAGGGCAGATGCTGGATGCGCTCTCCGGTCTCGGCAACGGCTTTGATGTCGCCGCCTGCGGCGAAACGACACTCCTTTCAGGCGGCGGTATCGGCACCGCCCCGCTCTTCGGCCTTGCCAAACGTCTTCTTGCCGCGGGTAAAACGCCCGTCGCCGTTCTGGGCTTCAACACGGCGGAGGATGTCTTCTACGAAAATGAATTCAAGGCGCTCGGCGTGCAGACTGTCATCGCAACGGCGGACGGTAGCCGCGGTACGCGCGGCTTTGTGATCGACGCGCTGCCCGAGCGGTTCGACACCGTCTGCGCCTGCGGGCCGATGCCGATGCTCAAGGCGCTCTGCGCAAAGACGGACAAGCCCGGTCAGATCAGTCTGGAAGCGCGCATGGGCTGCGGCTTCGGCGCGTGCATGGGCTGCACGATCGACACGGTGAACGGCCCCAAGCGCGTCTGCCGCGAAGGCCCCGTATTCAGGAGGGATGAGATCAAATGGTAAAAACAAACGTCACGCTCTGCTCTCTTCCGCTCGATAACCCCGTTATTCCCGCGAGCGGTACCTTCGGCTACGGCCACGAGTTCGCAGAACTCTACGATATCAATTGCCTCGGCACGTTCTCCTTTAAGGGAACGACGCGCGATGCGCGCCTTGGCAATCCCCAGCCGCGCATCGCTGAGATGCAAAGCGGTGTGCTTAACGCCGTGGGTCTTCAGAACCCCGGCGTGGACGCGGTTATCACCGAGGAGCTTCCCAAGCTCGCGCGCGTTTTCCGCAAGCCCGTCATGGCAAATGTCAGCGGCTTTTCGCTCGATGAATACGTCGAGGTCTGCCAGAAGCTCGACACCTGTCCGCAGGTTGGCTGGCTCGAGGTGAACATCTCCTGCCCCAACGTCCACGGCGGCGGCATGAGCTTCGGCACTGACCCGAAGGCTGCCGCAGCGGTCACGCGCGCGGTGAAGGACGCGGTCAAAAAACCCATCATCGTCAAGCTCTCGCCCAACGTCACAAGCATTGCGGACATTGCCAAGGCCTGCGAGGACGCAGGCGCGGACGGCATCAGCCTCATCAACACCGTGATGGGCATGCGGCTCGATCTCAAAACGAGAAAGCCGCTTCTTGCCAACAGCACGGGCGGCATGTCCGGCCCCGCACTCTTCCCGCTTGCGGTGCGCATGGTCTGGCAGGTGTACGAAGCGGTGTGCATTCCCATCGTCGGTCTCGGCGGCGTGATGAGCGCCGAGGACGTCATCGAACTGATGCTCGCCGGCGCAACGGCGGTTGAGGTCGGCGCTGCCAACCTTGTCGACCCCTTCGCCTGCCGCCGCATCGTCGAGGATCTGCCCCGCGTCATGCAGAAATACAACATCAACGATTTGAACGACATCATAGGAGGTGCCCACCATGGGTAAGGACGTTATCATCGCACTGGATTTTGACAGCAAGGAAAAGACCCTCGCATTTCTTGACCGCTTCACCGGCGAAAAGCCCTTTGTGAAGATCGGCATGGAGCTCTTCTACGCTGAAGGCCCGTCCATCGTGCGCGAGATCAAGGCGCGCGGCCATAAGATCTTCCTCGATCTCAAGCTGCACGACATCCCCAACACCGTGAAAAAAGCGATGGCCGCGCTCTCCTCCCTCGATGTGGACATGGTCAACCTCCACGCCGCGGGTACGCGCGCCATGATGAGCGCCGCGCTTGAGGGTCTCACCCGCGCGGACGGCACGCGTCCGATGCTCATCGCCGTCACGCAGCTCACCTCCACCAGCCAGCAGAGCATGGAGGAAGAGATCGGCATCCACCGCCCCCTTGAGGAAGTGGTCATCGACTACGCCAAAAATGCAAGACTCGCCGGGCTCGACGGCGTGGTCTGCTCCCCGCTTGAAGCCGGCCGCATCCACGAGACCTGCACGAAGGACTTCCTCACCGTCACCCCCGGCATCCGCTTTGCCGATGCAAAGGCGGACGATCAGGTGCGCATCACTACGCCCGCAAAGGCACGCGAGATCGGCTCGGACTACATCGTCGTTGGCCGCCCCATCACGCAGGCGGAGGATCCCGTCGCCGCCTATCGCCGCTGCGTCAGCGAGTTTGTGGGCTAAGCAATGCGCCGCAACATCATCTTATTTGATTTGGACGGCACGCTGACCGACTCCGGCCCCGGCATCATGAAGGCCGGACAGTATGCCCTGCGCGCGTTTGGCATCGAGCGCGACTGGCGCGAGCTGTCGTTCTTCGTCGGCCCGCCGCTCAGCGAGACCTTCGCGCGCTTCGTGAGCGCAGAGAATGTCGACGCCGCGGTCGCGAAATTCCGCGAATACTATCAGCAGGACGGCTGGCTCGACAACGCCCCCTACCCCGGCATCCCCGCGCTGCTTGCGCATCTCAAGAGCGAGGGCAAGCGTCTTTTCGTCGCCACGTCGAAGCTCGACACCATGGCCGAGCGCATTCTGGAGCATTTCGGCCTCGTACCCTACTTCGACGCCATCTGCGGCGCGCCCGAGGGCGACAAGGAAGCGGGCAAAAAGGTAAATGTCGTCAAAGCCGCGCTTAAAGCGGCTGGCTGCGACGATCTTTCCCGCGCTGTGATGGTCGGCGACCGCGAGCATGACGTCATCGGCGCGCATCTTGCGGGACTCGACGTGATCGGCGTGCTCTACGGCTACGGCAGCCGCGAAGAGCTCACCGCCGCCGGCGCCGACCAGATCGCCGAAACCCCGGAGGCATTGGAAACGCTAATTTTGTCAACAAACTGACATTTTGAAAGGAGAAAAGATAGAAATGGAGCATTTGGAACGCAGCATTGCGGAGGGATTGCTCTCCATCCGTGCGGTATTCTTCCGTCCGAACGAGCCCTTCACCTGGGCGAGCGGCATCAAGAGTCCTGTCTACTGCGACAACCGCCTGATCCTGACCGCGCCCGAGGTGCGCACGCAGGTGGAAAGTGCGCTGTGCGAGATCATTCGCGCCGACTATCCCGATGTGGAGGTGCTGATGGGCACGAGCACGGCGGGCATTGCCCACGCGGCCATCGTCGGCCACATGATGGGGCTGCCCATGGGCTATGTGCGCTCGTCCGGCAAGGATCACGGCCGCCAGAATCAGATCGAGGGTCGCCTCGAGCCGGGTCAGAAGGTCGTCGTCATTGAAGATCTGATCTCCACCGGCGGCAGCGTTCTGGACGTTGTGAGCGTCCTGCGCGAAGCGGGCGCGGAGGTGCTCGGCGTTGCGAGCATCTTCACCTACGGTATGCAGAAGGGCCTTGACCGTCTCGCCGCCGCCAACGTGAAGAATCACAGCCTGACCAACTTTGACGTCATCGCCGACGTAGCGGCGAAACAAAACTATATCCACCCCGACGATGTTGCGCGTCTCATTCAGTTCCGCAACAACCCGTCGGACGAATCTTGGATCGGAGGAAAGAACTAACATGGAGCATTTGATCGACATTTTACAGCTGAGCACCCAGGAGATCGACGAAATGGTCGCCACGGCCAATGACATCATCGACCACCCCGAGGCCTACGCACACAAGTGCGACGGCAAGATCCTCGCAACGCTCTTCTTTGAGCCCTCTACCCGCACGCGCCTGAGCTTTGAGTCTGCGATGCTCGGTCTCGGTGGCAAGGTGCTGGGCTTCTCGTCCGCAAGCAGCTCTTCCGCCGCCAAGGGCGAGAGCGTTTCCGACACGGTGCGCACCGTGAGCTGCTATTCCGACATCATTGCCATGCGCCACCCGAAGGAGGGCGCGCCGCTTGTCGCTTCGATGCGCTCGGAGGTTCCGGTCATCAACGCAGGCGACGGCGGACACAACCATCCGACCCAGACGCTCACAGACCTTCTGACAATCAACCGCGAAAAGGGCCGCTTCAACGATCTGACGGTCGGCTTCTGCGGAGACCTCAAGTTTGGACGCACGGTCCATTCGCTCATCAGCGCGCTCAGCCGCTACACCGGCATCAAGTTTGTGCTTGTCTCGCCGGAGGAGCTGAAGCTGCCGAGCTATGTGAAAAACGAGGTCATCAAGAAGAACAACATCCCCTATGAGCAGACGACCGATCTGGAATCCGTGATGCCGGAGCTTGACATTCTCTACATGACCCGCGTGCAGCGCGAGCGCTTCTTCAACGAGGAAGACTATCTGCGTCTGAAAGACAGCTATATCCTGACGCCGGAAAAGCTCAAAAACGCGAAGCAGGATCTGTGCATCTTGCACCCGCTGCCCCGTGTCAATGAGATTTCCGTCGCGGTCGACGACGACCCGA
>OLQV01001739.1_pt1 | contig 15815 bp, 24 predicted proteins | sample 1672371 | NCBI WGS metagenome assembly OLQV01 (sample SAMEA3136676, study PRJEB25190) | human gut metagenome
CTGCGTTTTTGATTTTTGTGCTGTCCTTTTGTCCTTTTTGGTTTGCCCTTGGATATAGTACCATACAGCTTTCCGGTCGGTCAATACCATCCAGCAAATTGTAACATTTATAAGTGCACATTCAAATCTGAATTTGCACAATTGGGCGCTTTGTAGGTGGCAAAATGGCACCAATCGCACATTGTACATTCTGGACGCTCGCCGCACGGCAAAGCCCCTATGTCCGGGTCGTATGGGCATTTATAAAATGTGTAATTCATAGTGAAAACTCCCTAAAAAACACAATTAAAATAAAATGGTCTAATCTCACTCGACCGTCCTCTCTGTCAATTGTGTTATTCTGCGGGTTGCATCTGCTCCATGCAATCACCGCAGATTATGTTGATGACCTTGGTCGCTCGGCAGCTATTGCCGCACTTGGGACAAATGTATTTGCGGGTGCTGCTGGGCTTTTTCGTTCTGCTCCCGCCTTTGGGGAGCGTGCCGAGAACATCAAGAAGTGAAACACCCTCGACCATTTGTAAGTCCTGCCAGCCCTGTTGCTCGATGAAGTCTAGCAGTTCGATGCCGGGGCTGGTGATTGTCCAACCGTATTTCGGGTGATGTTCTACTTCCAGTCCGTGCGCCTCGGCCATTGCTTTGAATCGCTTATTGTGATACACGCCGTTGTTGCTGGTGTCCTTGATGGGTTCTGGATTGCCGTTCTCGTCAAGAATTTTCGAGCCGTAACCAACCGCACAGGCTAGATGACACATTTCATGCAACAAAGTGCTACACGTTCCGTCAATTGAGCGGTTAAGAGTTGCAGAGCTTATGTTGATTTCGTAGCGCCGCTCATCACCTGCCTGCCAGACCTTGCCGCAAGTAAAATGTCCATACGCTCCAACGGTCTTTTTCAAACTGATTACAACTTCCGGCAACGCGCCCTCGAAAAAATGATTGTTGAGAAGCCGGAACATTTTTTCGAGCTGTCCGGCGACGCGGCTTGTTTTGACTGTCTGTTTCATCTTTCGCTTTCCTTTCGTCTTAAAAGTTTACTTTTAATCCCCGCAGAAGCGGTTTGCAGGATTGCCCCTGCCGGCGAGAAGAAAAAGTAAAGCCCACACCCCTGTGTCAACAAATCATGGAATATCGCAGCACCCCCGCAAAGTGCGAGAATATGCCGTGAAAGTTTGTTGACTAAAGGGTGTGGGCTTATATACTTTTCTGAGCGGCAGGGTCACGCTTCCCGTCCCCGCCGCAGCGGTCCGTCTTTCTTTTCCAAATAAAAAAGCATCGGCCGAAACCGATGCTTACTTCATTACTGTAACCTCTATATCCGCTATCTCCCTCGTCCGAAATTCATGGACAATTCCAATGAATTGCGGTATACTTTTATCAAAGCAAATTCTCTTATAAAGTGAGGTGCTATCCCGCGTGCTGTTTCAACTGATGAACAAAGATACCCCATGGCTTTTATTCGACTGCTATGAGGACGAGTTCGGCTTTACGGCTGGCAAGGAAATTGAATGGTATACTTCGCTCAGGCCCATTGGCTATGATAACATCGGTGATTTTCTTGATGCACGCAAAGCACCTAAGCACAGAAAACACATCGCGGAGCTTTTGAAAAAGTATGGCTGTGAATCCACCGAGAATTTTTTGCGGGTAACGCATGCGCTTTCTCTCAATGACACATTCTGGGTAAAAGAGCCGGAAAGTCCCTTGACGTGGAACGAGGTATCTCTCTATCGCAGCGAGTTTGATGAACTGGTTTCCAACGCGGCTTTTGACGGGGTCATTTCCTCTACCACTCTTTCTTCAACCTCCCCCGAATTTGGAACAGATGGTGCTTATGCAAAGTGCTGGCAGCGGGAAAATGGTACGGTTTATCTGTACAAAAGTGGCAGCGACACCTATGAAATTGAGCCACTGTCTGAATTTCTTGCATCGCAGGTGGCGGATATTCTTTGCCGCAACCATGTCGAGTACGACCTTGCCTTCTATCATGGGCGGCTTGCATCAAAATGCAAGCTGTTCACCAGCGAACAATTTGGTTTGGCTAAAATGTCGGCGTTGCCGGTTCCTAACCGTAGAAATCCCGCTGCACTCCTAAAATTTGCCGAACAATATGGCAGCGAAGACCTCATGCGCAGGATGTTTGTCTTGGATGCGCTCATCCTCAACATTGACCGTCACTTAGGCAATGTCGGGTTCCTTTTCGATAATGACACGATGCGCATTACCGGAATGGCTCCCATATACGATAACAACCGCAGTCTGCTGTTCCAATTCGACACGGAAGCCCTTGAAAAGCGTCCGGAGTGGTGCGTTTCTAAGTGCGAGCCAAGAATCAGTGGAGATTTCATCAAGACTGCGCAGGCAGTCCTTACAGACGAGTTGAGAGCAGAGCTAAAAAGCATGTCTGGCTTCCGGTTCCAAGCGCCGGAATACATCAGTGTTTCGATGAACCGGTTGGAGGCGTTGAGTCGAATCGTGAACATGCAACTGAACAAGATATTGCAATGACTAAAGGGAGTCGCGTAATGCGACTTCCTTTTTACTATATGTTCGTGTAAAATTACGCGAATAAATAGCTGAAACCCACACCAAATGACACGAATAGCAAGAAAGACGCTATGCGCTCCATCTAACTACTCTGGAAGTTGTTCTGGAGGTACTCGGTGGCGGTGCGGTGTTGAGGTATGCGCAAAGAAGAGGAGGTCACCCCATGCGTGGGTAGCCTCCTCTTTTATATTATTGTGTATGAAAACTTCATCTTCGTTTTGTGTAAAGTGGAAATCTATTTTGTGCAAAGAAAAGCTAGTATCAATTTTACAAATTTATGGTATAGTTATAAATGTGGGCAAAGATTAGGCTGAGATGATGTTTTTCTTTTTGGGCGGCAAGATATAGAAAATCATTTTCCCATCTTTTGCTTCCCACGCTCTCACGGTTTTCCATTCATATGCAAGGAATTGGTCATAGTCCTTGTTGTCATCGACCGAATAGGTTTTGTCGTGAACACGGTTTACAAGCACTTCCCCTGTTTTGATATTCACAATAGCAAAATCAGTATAGGGGTTCGTGCAGCAACCATTTCCCATCAAATCATGTATTGTAATCACATTTATCACCTCAAATCACAAAAGGAGTTGTAAACCTATGGCAAAGTATACCGAAGCATACAATGACATTACTAACAGAAACATTGACATTATGCATGTGCGCAAAGAATGTGCTGCTGACCCTGCAGCTTACGAGCGTAATTATCGAGGTCATCTATTCTGTCCCGGCTGTGGTGTTGTTCCTCTTACCCTTGTTCATGACGAAGGACGCTTGTATTTTCGTGGACATCCAAACGCAGTACATCCTGATAGGTGCGTTTTTGTGTTGGATGAGCACATTGTCAAAGATATTAGTAGGCTTCGCGGAGAAGACGAAGACCACGCTTTAGCTCAACGAGATTTCTTGTTCCGGCTTACATTTGCCACCCCTCTTCTCAATGCAAATCGGCAGCCTGCAAACGGCAATGGGAACAGGAATGATGCTCATGCAGAGCATCAACATCAAGTGCGCCAAAACCGTCTCCCGCAATGTCGTCTTGAGGAATTGCCGTATCGGATTGAGTCCAACAAATTGCCGGAAGGCGTATGCATTTATTACGGGGTTGTCAATTGCCAGTTGGTGTCCAACGTTACGAATGAGCGGTACAAAGATAAAACGGAAACCGTAAACGTACTCATCTTGAAAGAATGCGATACAGGAGCGACTCTTATGGCATTGACTTTATCCGGCGCAATTTGGGAGCACTTTGACACCAATACAAAAAATGTCCTTCAGAATTCAACAAAGCCAATTCATATAGCTTTTTTGGCATTGTCCAAAAACTTTAGCACATCCCTATTTAGTTCTCCGTACACTTGCTATTTGCGTTCATCTACCTATTTGGTTGCTCGTGCGGATTAGTCCACACCAGAACGACAAGAACAGAGGTTTCGTCTCTGACATACCAGTCACTAATGCAATATTTACTCAGCATATCCTCCGGGACATCTTCTACTATTCCCTCAAAAACTGTTTTTGCTGAGAGTATGTAATCTTCTTTTATTTCGATTTGTTGCGTCTTCGGGCTCTGTGCTTGTTCTAAAAGGTCTTTAAGCTTTATCGGTTTCACTAAGTTCACCACCTTTTCTGTTGACAATTTGTTTTTATGTGGTATGGTTTAGTACATCAACAATAAGCCCTATGGAAGTGCCATAGACGAGTTAGCGCTATGTGTTAGCGTCACTCTGTAGGCTATTGGCGTCTTTTAGCAGATTCATCCGACAGGGAGGGTCTGCTTTTTTGCTTTGTTGGTGCAATATAGAACACCATCTTCCCCTCAACTACACGCCACTTTTTAACTGTCCAGTGTTTGTATTGTTCGAATTGATAGTATTCTTCCCATTCTTTTTTGTTGCTTTTCTCGTATGCTTTATCGTATACTCTGTCTACCAATATTTTTTCCGTCGCGACATCAATGAGTTGGTAGTCAAAGTAGATGTCTGTTCTGCAGCTTATGATAGTCTCCAGCTTCAATTCTACCGCCTCCTCATTTCACATAGAGTACGATTTCATCGGCATCTGATGTCGTCCACTCTGTCACTTTTTCACTTGCATAGCGTTCCGGAACATCCTTCGGCTTACCACAAAAGACTTCTTCATCGCAGTAACCATCATTGGAATCGGATTTGAAACGGGCAATATGAATGGTTTGCGCTTTGTCTTCTGCAAGTGCAAGGAACGATTTCACAGTTGGTTTCATGGTTTCCCCTTCTTTCCTCTTGGTGATAAGATATAAAAAATCATTTTCCCATCTTTTACTTCCCATGCTCGAACCTGCTTTCGCGCATAAGGTAAGAATTTATTGTAGTCGTCAACATCATCAATTGCGCATGTCTTATCGTGGACACGGTCAACAAGCACTTCACCAGTTTTAATGTTTACAATAGCATAGTCTATGTATGGGTCTGGGCAGCAAAAGTTATCTAACATGTCGTGCAAAGTAATCACAATAATCACCTTCCTATACATGCTATCTCAAGACTTCCACTTACTTGCAGGTCTTGGAGGATTAAACCACTAATGCAATGAAGCGTGTACTATCTGTTTCCACACGCCAATCTGACAAGATTCGCTCTCCGAGTGTTTCATCTACATCTTTTACTAAGCCTTCAAACAGTGGGACAACATATAGCGTATAGTTCTCCGCAATAGCAATTTTTTGAGTTGCAGGGTCTTTAGCTGTTCTTAGCAGTTCTTTGAGCTTTATCGGCTTCATGTCTCGTCTTTTCCTCCATGTATAATCAATTGCACAACCTCATAGCTAACAACAGCTTTCCGGCTGACAGGTAGCGTTGTAACCATTGTGTCCACCTCTGCTATTTTTTGAACAGTAGCCTTGAGGTCCGTAATACTGTTTTCTTGCATAGGTCTAACTAAGCAAAGATATCCATTGCCGTCGTCATCAAACGAGACATCCGGAGTAAAAGGGACGGTGTCGTTAACTCTTGACTTGTCCCTATTACTGAAGAGTATCTCATAGAATACTGCCAGCGCTTCCCTCAACGCTTTGTCTTGTTCCTTGCTTAGTCTACTGTATAGTGTCAATATGTTGAGCTCTCTGACAATGAGGAACTGATTGTCTATCTCTTCAATGAGGGTGACGCCAGTATTACCACAGATGTCGTTGTGCAGTGTCATCAGCATTATCACTCCCCTTCCCTACTCCTCATTGTATTCGATTCGCACATTTTATCAAAAGAAAAAGGAGGCTCCTTGGTGGAGTCTCCTTTTGTTGTTTGGTCGTGAAATGTGACAATGTCGAAAAGACATTTTACGGTCTTGCAACACATCGATTATAGCATAAAATTGTATTTTTTGCAAGTATGTGTTGTTGATTACAACCGTATTTTGTTTTCACTTAGTTTGTGAATCAGCAGCGTACATCACAACTGCCACCATCTCCATTGGAACTATCCTGCGTCCAGTCAGTTCCTGACCACTGTCCGAAATCCTTATAACGATTATCGTAATCCTCTGTACTGCCAGGTACGATATTCCCACCGCTCGGCTGAGAAGGCTCAGCAGGAGCAGGTGCGGGGTCAGGAGCCGGTGCGGGGTCAGGAGCAGGTGCCGGTGCCGGTGCAGGTGCCGGTGCAGGTGCCGGTGCAGGAGCGCTGGGCGTTACCGTCTGTGCGGGTGCTGTGTAGCTCGGAGCAGTAGATGCGCCAGCAGAGGTGCTGCCGGAGTAGTTGTTCTTCGTGGTGGTGGCAACCTTCTTCTGCTGGACCGTGAGCTCATAGTCTGCGCTCACGCTGTTGTCATCCTCGCTGGTAGCGGTGATGGTAGCATTCCCAGTGGCTACTGCAGTAATCTTCCCGGTCTCATCAACCGTGGCTACGCTTTCGTCACTGGAGGACCAAGTGACTGCCGGGTTGGTAGCCTCTTCCGGCGCTACGGTAGCCGTGATGGTCACCGTGTTGCCAACATTGAGGATGCCTTCGGTTTTGTCGAGGGTAATACCCTCCACCTTAGTGGTGACAGTTGCCTTGGTGGTGGCGCTCAAACCATCGGGCACAACGCCGAATGCGGAGTCGAGATTGTCCGGCACCGTGACAGTTTCGGAATTTTCGCCTCCCGTGGGCTTTTCCTCATCCGTTACAACTGCAGCAGTTTCCTGTGTAGCTGTCTCGGCTGTTGCAGGAGCATCTGCAACAACATAGGTCGTGATGGTGCATTCGCCGTCAGCGACTGCCGTGACAAGACCATTCTCATCTACGGTAGCTACGCTATCATCGCTGGATTCGTACGCGAGCTTGACTTCCGTGGCATCCTCCGGTGTCATCTTGGCATCCAGATTCTTGGAGTTCTCGCCGTTCGTGACAAGCTCCAAGGTTTCGGGTGCTTCCACACCGGTGGGCGTGATGACGACCTTCACATGAGTAGTGGAGGAAATGTTCACATCCTTCGCGGAAGCCGTGACATCCGCCTCGCCTGCGCCGACTGCGGTGATGAGACCGGTAGCATTGACCGTGACGACCTCTTCATCGGAGGAGGTCCACTCAATGGTGAGCTTCGAGGCAGCTTCGGCAATCTTTTCCTGCTCGGCTTTATCGTCCGTGCCGTACTCGATTTCCAACTGCTGCGTCTCGCCTTTTTCGATAACCACATCGGACGGCAACCCGATGGAGCTGATGTCCACGCCGCATCCAACCAGCGACAGTGCCATTGCTGCGGCAGCAATGACCATCGACATGATTTTCTTTTTCATATTCAATTTTCTCCTTCCCGGCGTCTGGTGCCGAGGCAACATAATTGTGATAGGTTCAGCCGACTCTATGCAGCTTTGGATTTCGTCATCGACGAGGCTGTGAGCCATTGGTTGCCTATCCTTCTGTACATCTGCATTATACCATAAATTTGTAATTTCTACAACCAATATAACCGTTATACAGTACCTTTTGCCTCAACACTTCTTGCAGGCTTTTTACGGTTTTACTGTTCGATTGACTCCTCTCCTGTCAAATATTGACATAATACGCTATAGACTTTATTTTGCACGTTCTCGTCCCATCGGTCATAGCCGCTGTCGGGATAAGTAACGTCCTGCACATATTCTAGCTGCCACTGAGATACGGGCTTTCCGTTCTGGGCGCGTATAAGCGTGGGTACGCTTATACGTTGCTCGCCTACAGGGATTTCGTTGCCCGCAGGGTCCTTTACCATGTAGTCGTGCGTGTATCCGTCCAGCCATGTGAGCAGTTCGGCGTAGCCCTCTCCGGCTGGTTTTATTTGTACTGGCGCGTTTAACTCACGGTCATAAATGTAGGTATCGCGGTACTTGTTAAGTTCGCAATAATATAGTTCCGTTCCTGTATCTTTAGCAGCTTTCAGCAGTTCTGGCATCAGATTGCGGCAGAAAGGGCAGGCGGGATAGGCAAGTACAAGTATGCCGTCTTGCAGGTTGCAGGCTTCCAATGCTGTGACTATCTGTATTTTGTCGTAAACTGGTAACGTGATTTCCTGCAAGATGTGCTTTCCGTCAACAGCCTTGCCATTGTAGCACTCATACTTACGCTTAATCGTCATTCCCGGAGATGTCGCCCACAATAGCACACCACCCGTGATAATCACCGCCGCGAACCCCATTACTGCCGCGCGGATTTGTTTTTTCATAGTTCGCCCCCTTTCTCATTTTGCTTATTATAGCATCCATTCCCCGAAAAGAAAAGGCCATATATGGTCGTTGTGCGCATTTCTCACCGCTTATACTGGTTATAGACCATATATGGGCGGAGAGTGATGCAGTGTGAACACACGAGAATTGGTCGCTATGCGTATACAACAGTTGTGCGCGGAGCACGGGTATAATCTGCACCAGCTTGCGCGTTCCTGCGGCGTGCCGCCCTCGACATTGAAAAATATTATACATGGAGGCAGTAGAAATCCCGGCATCGTTACCATTAAGCTGCTGTGTGACGGATTGGGGATTTCGCTCTACGAATTTTTTGACACAGAAGATTTTCGAGAAAAAGAACAAGAGATGAAATGAGGACGGTACGGTTGTCAGTGGCAACCAGTACCGTCCTCTTTCATATGACGTCTGTTGATACTTCTTCTCTGTCTTGAACTCGTTTTAGTCGTTCGATTTCAGATGCGGCTTCCTTGTTTACGTTATCTACAGCACAATTTAGGTCTGCTTCATCAGTGGCAATATTATCGGCGCGCTCCATAGAATCAGCAAAATCGCGTAACACCCCTGCCAATTGACGGCGTGTAGCGAATGTAGCCGAGGCACAGGAACTGGAAATGTTAGAAGCCAATTCACAAACACCGTTTTTTCCGAGAGCCTCAACAGCAGCACCGATTCGGAGATAATCTCCGTTGGACTTATCACTGCCTAGAAATTCTGAAGATGCGGCGAATCGCTTTATATCGTATCCAAAGGTGAAGCAGAAGGAAAGGAAAAGCTCCATGGGAACATTGGATTCTCCATCGAGCATCTTTCTGCAGGTGCGGGGATTCATTTTGTAATGAAGGAGTCCGCCGTAATAATCATCCATACTCAATCCGAGGATAAAGCGTTTCCATTCCATAATGCAAACTATCGTTGCGGAGGTTTCTTTGACCCAAGATTCCCGCTTTTCTGCAATTCCAGCAGAATAGCTTTTCCAATTAGCTGCGTTTATATGGGGCTTTTTCATTGCATTATCGCCTCTGGGGTGTCCTCAATGCCGTCAACTTTTTTGGTCTCAAGTCTCAATGTCCGTTTGAACACCACAATTTCTTTGTCGTTGAGGGTATGCGCCACCATCTTTGCGTAATACTCCGGACGGCTCATGGTCGAGGAGAAAGTGCGAGCGTAGGTCTTGCCGGAGCGAACAGGACCTTCCGTCTGAATCAGCCCCTTATCCAGCAGGCTGTTGATAAGTGAGAAGATAGTCTGCTTTTTCCAGTTACGGATGCCATCTTCCTCGGCTTTTTCAATGACCTGCGCTTGGGATATGGCTTTTTTGCTGTTCCAAAACACATTCATCACGGACTCCTCGGCAGGAGTCAAATGGTAGGGACGAAGAGACCTTGCCATAGATGGATACCAGCTTTCAATAATTATTGATATGCGGATAAGTCGAGCGGCTCGCCTACCTCTATTGTGATAAGTTGCTCATCACTGACTTCATCACCTGCGATAATGTCACGGACATTAACGGAGCGGACAACGTCGCTATCGTCTTCCTCGCCAGAGCATAAGGCATCAATTAAGTCGGAGACAGTCCCGTAGTGGATAGTTGCAAGCGGACGACTCTCACCTGCGCGATAAACAACGACAGCCTTTTCATTCGGATACATGCAGCGCAGGACATCGTACAGGGTTAATTCTCCGTCGTCCGGGTCAGATTCCTCGACTTCGATAACAACTGTGCCGTCTACGTTGACGTAGAGTCCAGAAATCTCATAACCGTCATCAATAAGTGACTGCCGGTCAATTCGTCCAGCCTCGCCCGTCAGAATAAGAACGCGGTCATCGGGCGATTCCGAGGATTCGGGAATCTTATAGATTTCGATTTGTTGCCCTTGGTCAAACAAGGCCAGAATCTTGGTAAGCATGGACTCGTTCATAATGGCTCCTCCTTAAAAAGTGCATTTCAATTTTCTTGTTGTGTGGTGCTGCTCTTATCGAGAGCATTCAATTGTTTTTTGGCTTCGGAAATGTAGGAATTGTAATTGAGTTTGTCGAGAATAGGTTTTCCATCATCACCGTAAAACACCTTTTTGGTCTTTGAAAAAAGCCGCCCGGCAAGCGGTTTTACCTTGACATCTACATGGCTTGAGTTAATAATCGCTCTGGAGATGTCGTCCATTGCATCGGGACCCAAAGAGACAAGGAACGCGGCAAGCTCCTGTGCATAGAGGTCGGCAACGGTTTGGGGTATAGTAGCTTCCTTCGGGGCATCAAGGTCATAGCCAAAAAGATAGCAGAACTGGGCGAGGTAGGAAAAGTAATAGGACCCAAATCGCACATTTGGTTGGAGAAATGCCTTTTGATAGGCGCTGATAGGCATACCGAGCAAAGGAGCATACTCCTCTACAGAGAGACCTAATTGAAGGCGTTTGTACTCTATTAAGGCGTTCAAATACTTAGCGGTTCTTTCTGTTTCCGGCAGATACCGACGGGCTTTTTCCCGAAGTGCAGAAAGTGTTTTCTGCCGTTCTTCCGAGGATTCAGTGTTCATCTTGCTATACAGGCTCTGAATATCGAAAACATCTTCAAGTCCAGCGTTCGGCAGATTTTGTATGTTATCCATAAAATTTACTCCTGCATACCGTCAGAAATTGAGATTTCTTAATTTTTATAATACCATAAAAATGCAACAGAATCAATCATAAAACAGCAAAAGTGAGAACGATTTTGTCTGAACATGTACATGAGATTACCTGTGCATACATTTCGCGTATGATGGGCAGTTCTAATTCCGTCGAGCAAATTCCCGGCTGACAAGTTGTCCATTTCTCAAAAATGTGGTATAATAAAATCAAAAGAAAGACTAAGAACAACATTGGAACGAGGAAAACACAATGGCTAAACCGACAAATTCAGAAAGAATATATTCGGATAAGCTCCCGATAGTGCTAAAACCTGTTGGCTGTTCTTATACAGATGCCGAATGGAAGCGATATATACGGCTTTTCCCGGCAAATGGCTGGGGTATAGCGGACGAGAAAGATACAAGAGATAATGGGAAAATCAGTGATGTGGTAAAGCAAATAGCTGAAAAACACCCGAAGCAAATCAAAGCAAAAAAATGCCTTTTGTGTGGCTGCGTTGATAATGACATTTATAATGCTGTATGGGGCATGTGCAAAAGCTGCAATCATACCGTATGGAGAAAAGGCAGAAGCAAAAGGAATGCAAACGTAATAGACCCTCTTACCGGTAAAGAAACAAAAGAGTGGAATCGTGACAAAGAGCAAGCCACTTGTGTTGAATGCGGTGCGAAAGGCATTACGTATATTTCTTTTTGCATGTGCTTACATTGTGGAAGAAACAAAAGCGCTCGTATGTTGAGAGCTGATGGTAGGCATAGACCAGTGATACTGAGCCCGGAAGAAATATATGAGAAAAAGCTAAATATGATATTCCCAGAAGGTCAATCTGCGATTCGAGGTGTAAAGCTCATCCGCCGCCAGACGCCGTAATTTTGTGCAGATTTAAGAAGATTCTGGGTGAAAACGCGAAAACTTTCCCAAAACCGTTTGCTCATAGCAACGTCAAAAAAACAGAGGCTGGCTAACAATCCGTTACCCCACCTCAAATGATATAGACTCGTTATTTATGATATTTTATAAGAGGCGTACAAATGCTGTACGCCTCTTCTTTTTTGATGTCATTTCTGCTACAAATAATGATTGCAGAAATGTGCGAATGGCATAGAATTATAAGTAGAGGGCAGGGAAAATGCCGTAACTGTGTCAAAAGTTAAAACTTGTGAGCACGATTTGCGGCGGTCGCAGGAATGCGGGTTTTGCCTTGCCCAGAAGTTATACTCAAAAGCGAGGTGGTGATACGATGGTATATGGCTATGTTAGAGTCTCAACAACGGGACAAGTGCCGGGGACATCACTGCAGGAGCAGACCTCTCAGATTTTGCAGAAATATCCGACTGCAGAAATTACGGAAGAGGCCGCATCCGGTGCACACGAGCGTCCTAAGTTCGATGCGCTCTGCAATACTCTGACCGCAGGTGATGTGCTGGTGGTCTGCAAAATGGACAGATTTTGCAGAACAGTCAAGGAAGGGTTGACCTATGTTGACGCTCTGCGGGAGAAGAATGTTTCAATCCATATCCTTAACATGGGGCTGATTGACAACAGCCCTATGGGTAGGCTTATGGCAACAATGCTGCTGGCCTTCGCAGAATTTGAAAGGGCACAGATTATCGAGCGCACACAATCTGGTAGGGCCGCGGCAAGGCTCAAACCGAACTATCGTGATGGTCGCCCACCCAAGTACGGTAAGGAGCAGCTTGAGCTCGCTGTCGGCTTGCTGGACTCGTACAGTTACAAGCAAGTTGAGAGAATGACAGGCATATCCCGTAGCACCCTACAGCGTGCAAAAAAAGAAAGAAGGTAATCTATATGTCAAAAAAATACAAAGTGGCGTGTGTGCAGTTCACGGGCGCTAAGCGTGAGCGCGTGGGCGGCAGTGAAAAAGAGGTCTGGACGTGTGATGCGGTACTGAGTACGGAGTTGGGCATCGTCCGAGGGACTGTCAAGACCAGCTACGACCCGGTGACGGACAAGTACAAGGTCATCGAGGCCCCGGCGGGTGTTACGCTAATTGATTGGGACGCAGAAAGCTTACATAAGCTGGCTGCAGCTACCAACGAGTATCTTCATGCGCAAGTAAGGTGACGACATGGACAAATGTATCAAGGTGGAGCGCCTGTGCGGATTCATGGAATCCAGTTTTTTCCATTCCCCGAACCCGGTGAAGGGAGCGGCAGCGCTGGCACACTACGAGGGCGTCGCCCAAATGATGACGGACCAAGGTGTAGTCTGCGCAATTATGGATACGACCTATGACCCGTATACGCAGGAGTGTACGGTCGATACCGTTCCGGAGCTAGACATCAGCGCCCTTCGACCGGAAGACGTGATGATGGCAGCGATGGAGAGTTTGAACAAGCGGATGCTTGAGCAAATGCGGCGGGAAGAAGAAACAGCCCGCCGTGAAGAATCCCAACAGGGGGAAGCAAGACCCGTAAGCTAACAGCGCACGGGTGTTGCGAGGGGGCCGCAGCCCCCAATGCCGGGATGGGTTGTCCCAGAGGGCAAGGCATCACGGCAGGGAGTCCAGAGGGCGGGCAGCGCGTAGCGATGCGAAAAGTCCTTTGGCAAGATAAGCCCGCTCGCGGGCGGTAGGAGTCCCCGCAGGGACTGCTATATCTTGTATGACGACACAGATAACAGTGGCTAAGTGGCCGACATCGTTATTGTCGAGCATTTACAGCCAATGTGTCTGAGTCGCCATTTTCTTTTCCCATGTGCCGCAGCACAGAAAGGAGCAATGAGCAACAATGGCAAGCGTTAAAAAATTTACGGCGGGCGCAGTCTACAATCAACTGCGCCACAACCTGCGGCAAATCGCTCACTCCGGAAACCCGGACATTGACCCGGCTCGGCTGCGGCAGGACTATGTCCTGTCGCTCGACAGGGGCATGAGCGATTACGACTATTTCCAAGAGCGGTTAAGCCAACTGTACGTCTATGGCCGGAACGACGTTAAGGTCATGGCGGGCTGGGTTGTAACCGCACCACAGGATTTGGAGCAAGAGCAGTACGACAATTTTTTCTTGGCCGTTTATGATTTTTTGGAAAATCGCTACGGTGAGGAAAACGTCGTACAGGCCGTCGTCCACGATGACGAGGGCGGACAACCGCACCTGCATTTTTGTTTTATCCCGGTAGTCGAGGATAAAAAGCACGAGGAGGGGTACAAGGTGTGTGCCAACGATGTATTAGACCGTCGAGAGCTTCGCAATTTTCACCCAGACCTGCAACGCTATCTTGACGAACACGGCCTAGAGGATGCCTGTGTTATGACGGGCGTGACTCGCGCACAGGGAGGCAATCGGACAGTGGCCGAATTGAAAGCCGAGCGCGAGCAGGAATACGAGCAAGAGGCGGAGCGCCCAGAGCTTGATTTCGGAGAGCCAAAGGTCGAACAAGAATTACATTTTTGAGGTGCGCTATGAAACAGGCCGTGTTACTTATCGACTGCTATCTGTACGGCACAATAGCGATTCTGGCCGTTGTGCTGCTCGCGTTGGTCTATCTGCACGGACAGGCCAACCACCTGCCCAATCCATTTGCGCGAAAAAATATTGTCTATCGGCCAGCCCCCAAAGCGCGGGGCGTGCTGTTAGGTAAAAAATATGGTCTGTTGGCTTACTCACCAGAACAGGACGAGGGGCACATTATTGTGATGGGCCCGTCCGGCACTGGCAAGACAAGTGCCCTGCTGATTCCGACACTGCGGAGTTGGCAGGGCACTGCCCTTGTCGTGGATATATCCGGCGACATATCCGCCAATGTGGACGCGCCAAACAAAATCATTTTTGACCCAACGGCGGCCAACTGTACGCCCTATAATGTGTTCGCGTCCATCGACGCAGCCCCGGACGAGAGCGAGCGGCAGGAGCGGTTGGAACAGCTTGCCTATCTGTTGTTGCCAGACAAAGCCAACGACAGTGAAGCAGGTATATTTTTTGCGAAAAATGGTCGCAAGATGATAACGGCGGCGCTGATTTGTTATTATGGCATGGGTTGGGGATTTGTCGAGATTTGCGAGCATTTCCTCGGCCACGACTGGCGCGGGCTTCTGAATGATATTGCAAAGCAAAAGAACAAAATTGCCAATATGTATATCAGTTCTTTTGTCGGAGCAAGTGAACAAAACACGGCAGGCTGCAAACAGGCGGCAGACGATGCGCTAAAATTATTTGCCACAAATGACAAAATTAAAAATGCACTTAGAAAAACAGCCAGCTATGAGTCATCCATTAGTCCGGCCACGCTGGAAAACAACAGCGTCTATATCTACATCCCGGACGAAAAGCTAAAAATCTACGGCGACCTGCTGCGCATTATCACGGCGCAGTCGATGGAGTATTTTTCTTCGCGGCCAAAGGAGCATACGCAAATGATTTTGTTTTGCTTGGATGAATTTGCATCCTTTGGCAAACTCCAAATAACCGAGGCCCTGCGTAAGCTGCGCAAACGCCATATCCGTATAATGGTACTGACGCAATCGTTGGCTGACCTTGACATGATTTATGGCAAGGATGAGCGGAAAGCAATGCTCGGTAATTTTAAATTTACGGTTCTTTTGGGGTGCAAGGACACAGAAACGCAGGAGTATTTTTCAAAAATGATAGGAGAAAAACGCTCTCCCTTGGAAACGGATTCCAGTGCAAAGCCCCAGCCGATAATCAAGCCCGCCGACCTTGCGCATTTGGAGCAGGATTTGTTTGTTATCTGTGATGATGGTGCAATTCGTTTGCGGAAAAATTTCTATTTCAAATAGAGCGCGGGGAAAGTTGCCGTCTCCCCATTAGCGGATCACTACCGGGAGGCCCGCGCCCTCACCCAAACGCCTTGTCCTTTGCGATAAAAATATTGCTGCCACTACAACCACAATAATAATTCCTGCTGAAACCGCTATTGCAATAATGTTCATTTTTTTATTTTGATTAATTATCTGACTGTCCGGTATTTCCGTATCATATTCA
>OLQV01001740.1_pt1 | contig 15815 bp, 12 predicted proteins | sample 1672371 | NCBI WGS metagenome assembly OLQV01 (sample SAMEA3136676, study PRJEB25190) | human gut metagenome
GGGTTGCCTTGAAATAGCTGACCTGGATCATAACAGAAAGTACTTCTACCAGATAAATCAGACCGATCAGCAAAATAAACAGCGGCATCTGCATCATATATGCAGCACCTGCCACAAATCCGCCCAGTGCCAGAGAACCGGTATCTCCCATAAACACTTTTGCTGGATATACATTAAACAGAAGGAATCCCATCAGTCCACCGACAACGGCTCCTGTCACAGGTTCGATCCCGCTCTTTGTTCCAATGGAAACTACGGTAAAAAATACCGCTACGATCAAAGTCACGCTGGAAGCCAGTCCATCCAGGCCATCTGTAAAGTTCACACCGTTTACAGTACCGATCACAGCAAAAAACAGCACCGGAATCGCAAGCCATCCAAGGTTCAGATAATGATCCGGCCAGAATGGGATACGCATTGCAAGATCAATATTTGTATAGTTCAGGATATAAAAAACAAAAATACCGGTCACAACGACCTGCAGTCCAAATTTCTGCCATGCCAGCAGTCCGTCTGAACGTTTCAGTACAACTTTCAGATAATCATCCAGAAAACCGATGATTCCAAATCCAAGTGTCAGAAACAGTACTGGAATAATTGCCGGATAGTCTTTTACATAGAACAGAGAAGTAACCACTGCAGCGATCAGAAAGATCACTCCACCCATTGTCGGAGTTCCTGCCTTTTTCAGATGCGACTGCACACCTTCCACTCGTTCTGTCTGTCCCATCTTGAGTTTTCTCAGAAACGGGATGATGACTGGTCCCAGGATCACACTGATCGCAAATGAGATCAGTACCGGGAATACAACTTGAATATTCATCCTCACACCTCTTATCATTCTTTCGTTTTTTATTACGTTTGATTATAAGGCTTTTCGTCTGATTTATCAACTCCCAGATACGGGAGTATATTTTCGAAGATACTTCTCACAACGGGAGCTGCGATCGTTCCTCCATAATAAATTCCCTGTGGATCATGGATAATACACAATGCAAGAACTTTCGGATCATTTGCCGGTGCGAATCCCAGAAACGAAGAAATATAGCGATTTGCACTTCTGGGAAGCGTCTGTGATGTTGCAGTCTTTCCGCCAATCCGATATCCCTCCACTGCTGCATTGCGCCCGGATCCCTCCTCAACTACCTGCTCCAGGATATACCGGACAGTTTCAGAGATCTTGCCATCCAGAATCTTTCTGCCATTGGAATATTCCAGCGCCTTTACTGTTTCTCCATCTGATGACTCAATCGCCACTCCAAAATGAGGAGTGATCTGCGTTCCACCATTGATCAGGGAACTCACAGTTGCTGCCAGACGAATCGGTGTGATCTGAAAAGACTGTCCAAACGATACCGTCGCAAGTTCCACTTCTCCCATATTTTCTTCCTGATGCATGATCGTTCCCGCCTCTCCCGGAAGATCGATCCCGGTCTTTTCCATCAGTCCAAACTGTCGAAAATACTGATAGTACTTATCCACACCAAGCCGTAATCCCACCTCAATAAACACCGGATTGCAGGAATTTTCCGCACCTTTCACAAAATTCTGTGCTCCATGGCCTCTTCGGTTCGCACAGTGGATTCGCCGGTCCTCCACCAGCTTATATCCCGGGCAGTAAAAAGAATCGTTCAATGATACTACTCCTTCCGCAAGGCCGGCTGCCATCGTAATGATCTTAAAAGTCGATCCTGGTTCATATGTATCATTCAGACACGGATTTCTCCACATCTGATTCAGAAGATCCTGTTTTTTTTCTTCACTCATCCCTTCTGCATCCATGCCTGAATTCAGTTCAAAAGGCTCATTCAGATCAAATTCCGGAACATTTACACAGGCATAAATTTCTCCATTCTGCGGATTCATAAGGAGTATGGAAACCCTTTCGGCCTGTTTTTCTTCCATCACTTTCTGTGCCGCCTGCTGTACATATTTCTGTATATCTGCATCCAGACTTATTCTCAGTGTATAGCCTTTTTGTGGTTCTTCTCTGTTTTCACCGATTCCGTCCAGTTCAATCCCTCTCGCATCCGTTGTTGTCAGGATTTTTCCAGGTTTTCCCTTTAGAATATCATCATATTCCACTTCCAGTCCAATGATTCCCTGATTATCCCCGCCTGTAAACCCAAGCACCTTCGACGCGAGTGTCCCCATCGGATAGTAACGCCTGTAATCTTCATCTACTTTTATCCCCGCAAATCCTGCATTTCGAATTTCATCTCCTGTTTCTTTCTCCACATTTGTACGTATTCTTTCTATGGAAGAAATTTTTTCTACTTTTTTCCGTACAGTCTGCTCAGATATCCCCAGTTTTTCTGTCAGAAGAGCGATCACTTTTTCCGGCTCTTTTATCTGACTGTGAATTACAGAAATCGTACACACTGTTTTATTTGCAGCAAGTACTTTTCCCTTTGCGTCCACAATTTCACCACGTGCGGCCTTAATGTCTCTTTCCCGTTCATGAAGATCCTCCGCTTTTTCATAATAATAATCCGAACGAAAGCCCATAAGATAGATCAGTCTGCCAATCAGACACAAGATCATCAGCAGACACAAAAAGAAAACGATCCACACTTTCCTTTTATGAAATGTATAATTTTTTTTCATAAAAAAATCCTCTGGAAAACAGTCTTAACAATATATGACTGTTCTCCAGAGGAGATGTGTACGACTCTTTATTTAGTCCAGCCCGGCCTCTTCATTTGTGATGCCTTCGCTTTCCATATCGTTATTTTCTGTAGTGTCCGATTCATCCTCTTCCGGTGGTGCAGGAACATTGGTATCTGAAATCGCTTCCTTCAACGTAGTGTCTGAATCCGAAGAAGACGCAATCAGATATGTGGACATGATATACTGTCCGTTATCATCCAGCTTGTGTTCTCCGTTGTCATTTAAAAGATAGCCATTTTCATCAATACGGTTTCCTTCAAGATCCACGCGGTTTCCACTGCCATCCACCAGATTTCCCTTTTCATCCACACTACTTCCGGATACATCTACCAGGTGGCCTTTAAATCCTTCCCAGAGTTCCGTCTCAGGAACACTGCCGTCTTCAGATTCATCCGGAGTAACATTCAGATACGGAAGAAGTTCTGACAGAATTCCCTGTGCGATATACTGTGGATATTTACTGTCCGCCTGCTCATCTGCTTTCGGCTCATCAACAACCACGTAGAGAAGGATCTGCGGATCATCCACCGGTGCAAAAGTGATAAAAGAAACCAGGTATTTGCCGTTGCCTCGCGGAAACTTTTCGGCAGTACCGGTCTTACCACCAGAACTGTATCCCTGTACCTTTGAAGTACCACTGGTACCTTCCTGCACACTGGCCTGCATGTAAGAACGGATATCTGCTGATATCTCTGAAGAAACTGTCTGTTTCATAAGAATCGGATCAAATTTCTTTACAGTTGAACCACTGCTGTCTTTGATCTCACTTACCAGATGAGGCTGATAATAGGAGCCTCCATTGATAACAGAGCACATGGCGTTGATCTCCTGGATCATGGTACAGGTAAATCCCTGTCCGAACGCGGAACATGCAAGCTCTGTCTCGCCCATCGTATCTGCAGTATGAATCACACCAGAACCTTCATTTGGAAGGTCGATTCCGGTACGGCTTCCGAAGTTAAACAGCGTCTGTGCCTTGAGGTACTGTTCCGTTCCCATCTTGGCTGCAATCTGCATCATCGCATCGTTACAGGAGTTCGCGATAACATCCCGCAGTGCCTCTGTTCCGTGTGCATCCGGCCAAACCGCACATTTGATGTACGTATCGCCATTCGCACCAAAGGTCTGTCCACCATCACAGACAAATGTATCGTTCTCCGAAATTTTACCCTTTTCCAGTGCACCCGCCATAACGATCGGCTTCACAACAGATCCCGGCTCATACGTCTCTGTCACACAGAAATTGTTCCACATGGCATTCAGGGCTGTCACCGTATCCTCATCATTCATCGCTGCAATCTGATCCTCAGAATAAATACTCGAAAGATCACGCGGATTATTCAGGTCATAACGGTCCCCGCCATCCATGGCAATGATCTCACCGGTAGATGGCTTCATTGCAATCACACCGATATTTTTTGCTCCCATGGCTTCTTTAAATCCATTAACATATTTTTCAACAATCTGCTGTACACCCACATCCAAGGTTGTTACAATACTCTGTCCGTCTTTCGGATCGATGATCGTCTGTTCCACATCTGCATTGTCATTAATATATCCATACTGACGGCCATCCGTCCCCATCAACGTACTGTTATAGTAACTCTCCAGCCCTACGTCTGCCGTATCTCTGGAAAGTGTAAATCCAATCGCATCATTTGCAAGCTCATTAAACGGATAACTTCTCAGATAATCTTCTTCAAACCATACCCCTTTTATATTTGCCCGCTCTGCTTTCTGTGCATCTGACAGCTCGCTGTCTTCAGCCGGAGATTCATAATCTTCAAAAGCTTTTTTCTCATCCATGGAGAGCTGCTTCTTCAGGATCTGATACTGGCTGTTCTTCGTATCCTCGGCGGAAAGGATCGACCGAATCTTGTCTTCATCAAGTCCCAGCACGTCTGTCAGTGCTCTTACTGTCGGTTCTACATATTTTTCATCAGAGTTGATGGTCTTGCAGTCAAGGATCACAGAATACACTTTCTGACTTGTCGCCAGGATATTACCGTTACGGTCATAAATATCTCCTCTTTTCGCTGGAAGAGTACTGCTCTGATACTTCTGCTGTGCCTGTGTCAGAACCTGTTTTTTGTATTTTTTGCCACTGGTAGCATTAATATAAGTAATTCTGCCCAGTAAACCAACTAAAGCTAGCAACACTACAGCGAATAGTCCTACTAGCTTTCCTCTCATTTTGTGATTAATTTTTTTCTGAGGTCTTCTTCGATTCCTCGTATTGGTATTGCTCAATGATCTATCACCTCTTGGACTCAGGAACTTCCTGATACTGTCTTACATAACTGTTACTCGGCATAGTATAAGTCTTTTTCTGGTCATCTTTCGGATAATTCATTCCCAGACGCCCTATGGCAAGCTTCTTGATCGTATTCAGATCCACATCTGAAGTTACCTGACTCTCATATGCATTGTTGTCTTCTTTAATCTGTGACAGTTCTGTTTCCAGAGAAGCAACTGTTTTTATCTTACCTGTCAGCTCCGATTTCAGCTGAAGATAATTGACACAGCAAAAAAGTACGGCAACACTTACCACTGCAAGGAACACCACAAAACCGCGTCCCATGCTCTTTGCTTTTTCTCTGTTTCTCTGTGCTTCCCGACTGAGCTGTCTCGGTTGAGCAGCCGGTCTCTCCGGCATATTTTCACGAACTCGCCGCGCGGTCTGCGCTCCAGGAGCCTGATACGGTCTCGCAGGAACTTCCTGCAGTCTTCGCACCGCATTCCCATCCACATACATTCCACGGGCATTTCTGGCATTTGTTCTGTTTTTTCTGGATGTGACTGCTCTGTTCGTCCTCTCCATCTACATCTCACAACTTTCTACTTCTATACTTAATTAAAGATATCTTCTTTCAAAGATTCTGAGTTTTGCACTCTTAGATCTCGGATTCTCTTCCATTTCTGTCTCACTTGGCAGAATCGGTTTTCTCGTGATCACTTTTCCTTTGGATTTCTTGCCACATACACATACTGGGAAATCCGGTGGACAGGTACATGGATTTTCATTTTTTCGGAAAATTGTTTTTACAATCCTGTCCTCAAGAGAATGAAAGGTAATAATACAGATTCTTCCGCCATCATCCAGAAGATCGATCATCCCATCCAGTGATTCTCTCAGAACATCAAGTTCCCGGTTCAGTTCAATTCGGATTGCCTGAAAAGTTCTCTTTGCAGGATGTCCTCCAGTTGCCTGGATTTTCATCGGAATTGACTGTCGTATGATCTCAGTCAGTTCTCCGGTTGTCTGAATCGGTGCTTTGGCTCTCGCAGCCACAATATGTTTTGCAATGTTTTTTGCAAATTTATCTTCACCGTAATCACGAATGATACGGTACAGTTCTCTTTCATCATAACCATTCACGATATCCGCAGCTGTGCGGCTCTGTCTCTGGTCCATTCTCATATCCAGCGGTGCATCCACACGATAGGTAAATCCACGCTCTTCATTGTCTAACTGATAAGACGAAACTCCCAGATCCAGGAGTATGCCTTCCACGCCGGTGACGCCATCATTTGCCAGCAGGCTCTTCATATCGAAGAAGTTGCCGCGTATGGCCTTGAATTTATCTCCGAAGGGCTTCAGCCTTTCGCTTGCTGCGGCTATAGCCTCGCCATCGCGGTCTATTCCGTACAGCCTTCCGTCAGTCAGCCGCTTGAGTATTCCCTCGGAATGTCCTCCGCCGCCCAGCGTTCCGTCCACGAATATTCCGCCGCGCTCTGGCGCTAAAAGCTCCAGCACCTCTTTGAGCATTATGGGTATATGGTGGAATTGTGTCATATGCCAAGCCCCGCAAGATAGCTGAGAGATTCCGCCATGGACTCTTCCCCGGCGTTATCCATCCTTTCCAGCTGCTCTTCCCATTTCTCGGCGCCCCATATTTCTATGCGGCTGCCCATGCCCACCAGCATGGCGTCGGAATTTATACCGGCGTACTCCCGGAGGGAGTTTGGGATAAGTATGCGTCCCTGCTTGTCCAGCTCACATTCGCATGCATTGGCAAACAGCCTTCGCATAGCGTTCTGCGCCTTCACATCGGACACGGCGACCTTTTTGAAGCGCTCCAGTATATCGTTCCAGAGTTCTACAGGCATACCATAAAGACACCTGCTGTCAGCATTGCCCATCATGTCACGGGTAATGATGACGGTGTCTCCGAGATCGTCGCGCCATTTGGCGGGAATAAAAACCCTGCCCTTGGCGTCCACGCTATGTCCGAAAGAACTTATCAACAACGCGGAAGCCTCCTCCTCAATATATTCTCACAGATATTGAGTTAAGCTTATTATAGCAACTTCTCCACCACTTTGCAACACTTTAAACCACTTTTATGTTCTTTTAATGGCTATTTACCTTTATTTTTCGCCACGTTTTGTCGCTTGAGCAGCTTTGCAAATAGTCAAAATATATGAAAACCTCCAAAAAACAAAAAAGCGGCAAAAACCGCTTTTTTATGCTTTTACGCGTTTATTAGGCTTATATCTCCGTTATCAGCTTCGGTACAAAATCCAGATGGTCGGCAGAACACAGCGTGTATTCTATGCCGTTGCGGATGCCCTCGAACGCATTGCGGCAGGCTTTGCCGTGAAGATGGCCGTATATCACCCGCTCCACGCCGTACTTCTCGAATATCTCCGTAAAGCCGCTTGACGCCCGTTTCTCGTTGAATGGGGGGTAATGCAGCATGACGATGATGCGACTGCCCTGTTTTGCTCCAGATAGCGACAGTTGGAGGCGAATAACCTCCCGGTCGTATATCTTCTGGTCTGTTTCCGGATCAAAGCCAGAGCTGCCAGGACATATCCAGCCGCGGGAGCCTGCTATTGTAACAGAGCCGAGCTCTACGGTGTCGTTTTGCAGTGCGTACATGCAGCAGGGCAGCATATCCCTCACCTTCGAAATAGAGCCCCACCAATAATCATGGTTGCCTCGCATTATCACCTTTTTGCCTGGTAACGCGGCAATATACTCTATATCCAGCCTGGCCTCATCGAGCTGCATGGCCCAGCTTATATCGCCCGGTATCAGCACTGCGTCCTCATCGGACACGCGCTCACGCCAAGCAGCTGCTATGCGCTCGGCGTGGTTATCCCAGTTGGGCCCGAATATGCTCATAGGCTTATTCGAGCTGTGGGACAAATGCAGATCACCTATTGCGAAAAGCTTCATTCATCGCTCCATTGCCCTTATAGTAGGAGACGGGAGGTTTCAGTTTTCCCCGTCCTCTTCTTTATTTTCCTCGTCCATATCGTCCATATCGTCTGAGCCGAGGTTGGAATCGCCTCCCAGCTCCTTATCTATCTCTTCAAGCTCTATTTCGGGGATATCATCGTCTATGGGTACTTCCAGCTCATCAATGCCGTCCATATCGTCCACAACGGAGGATCCGGTAAGATCGTCCGCCCTCTTTTCAAGATTTTCCTGCCGGCGGGCTTCCCTCAGGCACATAGCACACAGCTCGCTGCCGCGGACGGCGGGGTTTTCGCCGCACTCCGTGCATATGGTTACTACGTCGTCAGTCTCCGCCTCGCCCTTCATATGGCGCTTGCAGACGTTGCAAAGCTGTTCATCGTCACGAATATAGTTCAGTTCGCATCTCGGACACTTTCTGAGACCCATATAACAATCCTCCAAAACGGCCTTTGATATGGTCGGTTTTATAACTTTATAAATAAGCCTTTGTCAGCTAATTTACTATTATGCTGTTACTGCTGCTCTATGTCAATACCGGCGCGCAGGTTTTTTACATCTTTTACCACCTGATCCATGCGCTGAAGCACAAGCTCCCTGCCCCAGCCATCCTCCGAGGAAAAAGCTATTGCAGCGGGAGGCGCGCCGAGCTGTTTTGCCGCTGCGTTCGCCATCTGCGCCCGCTTGCTCTTTGCTATTTTATCCGCTTTTGTGGCGATGAGCGTGAATGGCAGGTTGTAATATATTATCCATTGCAGCATCAGCTTGTCGTCCTCAGTAGGAGCGTGGCGTATATCTATGAGCATGAATATATGATCGACGCGTCCGGAGGAAAGGTAATCCTCCATCAGTTTTCCCCATTTGTCCTTTTCGGTCTTCGGGGCTCTGGCAAAGCCGTAGCCCGGCAGGTCGACAAAGTAAAACTCCCTGTTTATCTTAAAGAAGTTTATGAGCCTCGTCTTTCCCGGGTTGGACGAGGTTTTGGCGAGCTTTTTGTTGTTGCAGAGGGAATTGATTAGGCTGGATTTGCCCACATTTGACTTGCCCACTATTGCTATCTCGGCGGCGGTCTTTTCGGGATAAGGGCTGCCAAGTCCCGCGCTGGTAACGAACTCTGCCTGCTTTATGGCAAACTCCATTTTTCTCTCCTTTCCTTTTGCATAGAGAATTGTATCAGCACTACTACAGATACGCAACAACATTTTTTAGTTAATCCATATTTTCTGCAAAGGCGAAAGTTAAAGGGAGAGCAAGAGCCCTCCCTTTATAAAAACGCACCCTCACTGGACTGCGCTTACGCCGCTTTCCCTTTGCTCTACTCTTATACGGCCGCTGTGCTTCGGCATATAGGCCAGAGCCTTTTCCATGACCGTCATTGCATTGGAAGCAAAGTGCAGCTCCAACGCCTTCTTTATCTCCTCCGGAACATCCTCCAGATCCTTGCGGTTCTCCTCCGGCATTATTACAGCCGTCATGCCCGCCCGGACCGCCGCCAGAAGCTTTTCCCGGAGGCCGCCTATCGGCAGCACGCGGCCACGAAGGGTTATTTCTCCGGTCATGGCTACGCTGCCCTTTACCGGTATTCCAGACAGCGCGCTGGCTATGGCTACAGCCATGGTGATGCCTGCGCTGGGGCCGTCCTTTGGTACAGCGCCTTCGGGCACGTGCAGGTGTATATCCTTCTCCCGGATTGTGGCTTCGTCAATGCCCAGCCTTTCGGCGTTGGCATGCACGAAGGTCAGTGCTGCCTTTGCGCTTTCCTGCATCACATCGCCCAGCTGGCCCGTAAGCATCAGCTTGCCGCTGCCCGGTACGGTCTGCACCTCTATTTCCAGCGTATCGCCGCCGGCGCTGGTCCATGCAAGTCCATTGACAAGGCCGATTTCGTCCTTATGCGCCCTGGCGTAGCTGTTATACCTTGGCCTGCCGAGATACTCGTTTATGCGCGCCTTGGTGAGACGCACCTTCTTGGCCTTGCCGTCGCCTATGTCGCATGCGGCCTTTCTGCATATGCTGCCCATCACCCGTTCAAGGCTGCGCACACCGGACTCGGCTGTGTAGCCGCGTATTATGTCTGGATACAGCGGGTCGGGTATTGTCAGCATGCTCTTTTTAAGGCCGTTCTTCTCCATCTGCTTTGGCAGAAGATGGCGCTTGGCTATCTCTATTTTTTCCGTTTCAAGGTAGCCGGGTACCTCTATGACCTCCATTCGGTCCAGCAGCGGCGCGGGTATGGCGCTTCTGTCGTTGGCGGTGGTGAGGAACATGACCTTGGAAAGATCGTAAGGCACCTCGATGAAGTGATCCCGGAAGGCGAAATTCTGTGCGCTGTCCAGCACCTCAAGCATGGCGGCCGCCGGGTCGCCATGGTAGTCCCCCGCCAGCTTGTCTATCTCATCGAAAAGTATCACCGGGTTCATCACCCCGGCCTGACGCATAGCGGATATCACCCTGCCCGGCATCGCACCTATATAGGTGCGCCTATGGCCCCTTATTTCAGCCTCGTCCCGTATGCCGCCCAGGCTCATTCGGACGAACCGCCTTCCTAAAGCGTCGGCTATGGACTTGGCGATAGAGGTCTTACCTACGCCCGGAGGGCCTACGAAGCATATGACCTGCCCGTTCACCTTACCGGTAAGCCGCGCCACAGCCATGTACTCTATTATGCGTTCCTTCACCTTGTCCATGCCGTAGTGGGCGGAATCCAGCGTCTCCCGCGCATGGGCGAGGTCCATGTTGTCCGTGCTTTCCTCGTTCCAGGGAAGGTCCAGCATACACTCTATATAATTCCGCGCAGAGGGCGCCTCGTGTGAGCCTGCGGGCAGGTCCCCGTAGCGCTTTATCTCGCGCTCGATTACTGAACGCACGCTGTCAGGCATCTGCTTATGCTCAAGCTTTGCCCTAAATTCGTCCGCTTCGGTATCGCTGCTCTCACCCAGCTCCTTGCGTATGGCTTTTATCTGCTCGCGGTAGTAGTATTCCTTCTGGCTCTTGTCAACCTGGTACTTTACTTCGGCAGCTATGCGTCTGTCCGCCTTGAGTATATCTATCTCGCCCACAAAGAAACTCAACAGCTTCTTCATTCGCTCTGCAGGATCCAACTCCTCCAGTATTTCCTGACGCTGCTCCGGGCGCTTCAGGACAGCGTTGGCGGCAGCGTCTGCAAATTCGCCGGGCATCAGCTTTGCCTCGATATTCGCCATGATGTCCGAGTTGAGTTTAGGGCTGAGCTGGGCGTACTCGCCGAGCTTTTTGTCTACCCTGCGGCGCAGCGCCTCCGCCTTGGCAGGCTTGTATTCCTCGTCCTCCAGCACCTCTATATCGGCGGAGAAGCCCTCTTCGCCGTCCCTGACTTTCATGGCAAGGGCGCGGCACACTCCCTCTACAAATACCCTCGCAGAGTCACCGGGCATTGGCAGCACCTGTCTCAGGGCGCAGAGAGTACCGGTTTCATATATGTCGTCCGGCTCGATCTCGGATATTTTTGGATCCTTCTGGGCACTTACGAATATAAGTCCTTCCTCATCCATCGCCCTATTGAGGGCATGCACGCTTTTGGGCCTGCCCGCGTCGAAATGCAGCATTTCTCCGGGCAGCACCACAAGGCCCCTCAAGGCCACAGTGGGGATATCCTTATACGTTTTTTCGTGTTCTACCATGTCTTCTGCGTTATCCTCAGTATAAATTATATATGTGATTATACTTATACCATTGGATTTTGACAACAGTGTGTATATGGTAAAAACCTTTTTTAAGCCAAATTTAAGCTGTTGTGCACAGGAAGGGCAGCACTCCGTCTATCTCCTCTTCAGCGGGTATATCGAAGGCTATGCGCATCACCTCGGTTATGTCGGCTGCTGCGACCACCCGCGCCTTCGCCTCCTCAAACTGCCTCTCGTAGTTGGCCTCGGGCACTATCACGGTATGCGCTCCCGCCTCTATGGCGGCCACCAGCTTTTCCCTCACGCCGCCTACGGGGCGTACCTGACCGTTTACGGTTATCTCTCCTGTCATGGCTATACCCGCAACGGGGGCCTTGCCGGATATGGCACTCATGAGCGCCACGGCAAATGCTATACCTGCGCTGGGGCCGTCCATGGGGAAGCCTCCGGGGACGTTATAATGTATGTCATACGCCCCGCAGTCCAATCCGAAGCGGTTTTTGAAAGCGCTCAGCACATTCTGCGCCGATGCCATGGCAGTACTACGCCGCTCAAGGCGTTTGCCCCTCATCTCTATCTCCTCCCGCTCCACTGCGCCGCCTATGTCCAGCCGGCCAAGCGCGCCTCTCGCCCGCTCCGCCGCGCACTCTATCTCCATTATCATGCCGTTCCCACCGCCCACTACGCCTATGCCTATGGCTGTGCCGGGCAGCATATGCTCAGGCATTCGGATATCGGGCCGTTTGGGGCAGTTGCTTATTTCGGACACCCACTCCATATCCGAAAAGGTTATCCTACGCCGGTTCTGAGTATATACCGCACCACCGGCAAGCTGTATCATATTCACCGCGTCGCGCCCGGACATGCAGCATTGTGCGCAAAGCTCAGCTGCGGCATCATCCATATCGTATCCCAGCCGTTTCGCCGCGCCCCTGGCAATGGTCAGCATGCTTTCGAAGGACAAAGGCTTAAAGAACAGCTCCACGCACCTTGAGCGCAGCGCCGCGGGCAGCTCCTCCGGCTGCCGGGTAGTAGCTCCTATGAGCCTGAAGTCCGCCGGCATGCCATTCTGGAATATGTCATGTATATGCTGAGGTATATTTGCATTGTCCTTTGAGTAATAGGCGCTGTCGAAGAATACCTTCCTGTCCTCCAGCACCTTCAGCAGCTTGTTCATCTGCACCGGGTGCAGCTCGCCTATCTCGTCCAGGAACAGTATGCCGCAATGCGCCCGGCTCACCGCTCCCGGCTTGGGCTGAGGAACCCCCGCAGAGCCCAACGCCCCCGCCCCCTGATATATTGGATCGTGAACCGAGCCCATTAAGGGGTCGGCTATGGCCCTTTCGTCAAAGCGCACGCAGGTAGCATCCACCTCCACGAACTTAGAGTTTTTGTCAAAGGGAGAATCCTTCTGCCGCCTGGCCTCCTCCAGCACCAGCCGCGCTGCGCAGGTCTTGCCGCAGCCCGGAGGGCCGTATATTATCACGTGCTGAGGGTTTGGCCCGCACATGGCGGCGCGCAGCGCCCTTATTCCCTCCTCCTGACCTATCACCTCGTTCATTTTGGCCGGACGTGCTTTTTCAGAAAGCGGAGTATTCAGGGAGCGCTTGCGCATTTCTGCAAGCTCCTTCATCTCTCTGCTCTGTTTTTGCGTACCGCCGCGCCGCTCAGGTTCGCCCTGTATGAGCTTTCTCGTCCTTCTTTTTTTCCACCAAACATAGCCCCATATGCAAAGCTGCGATATTATCAGCAGCCATACCGCTCCTTTTTCCATACGCAAATTCCTTTCTCAAGCTGTTTTTAAGTGTAGTATGCCCGTACAGGAGCAAAAGGCACGGTGGGAAAACCCGCCATGTATGGGTTTATTTATACTTTTTTTACTTCCGCGCCCTCTATGGGCATGTTATAATATTTAAAAGACTAAAGACTGTATCAGGAGGTGCGAAATGAAACCGAAACGCTTGGCTGCCCTGCTTCTCATCGCCTTTACGCTGCTCTCGCTGCAATCGGCCGCCCTGGCAAACGCCGCGGAGCCGCCTTCCTTCATCATTATCGTATCCAACCCTCCCGACGGCCTTGAGCTTTCCATACCCTCCGGCGCACCGGGCACTGAGCCCTACGTTCTTCAAAAAACAGTAAAGGGCTGGGAAAGCCATTATCGGTACTTTTACGGCGGGGATCCGGATAGCGGCAGCAGGAAGGACGAGCTTACCGTAAAATACGGCGATACCCAATTCACGATCCCCTTCGCGCCCGCAAAGGGGAGATACGGAGCCCTGTACACCCTCGACGTGGCGGGCCGCACCATCGCAGAGGGCGAAAAGCCCCTTCGCACGCCGCTGCTCATAGCCATGCGGGTACTGCTCACGCTCGCCATAGAGGGTCTCGTGTTCTACCTGTTCGGCTACCGGGAAAAAAGGAGCTGGCGGGTGTTTTTCATCGCGAACCTCGTCACTCAGACCGGTCTGAACCTGCTCTTCCACGGCATTTCACTGGGCTATATGTGGGCGATCTTCTTCTATCCGCTGGAAATGCTTATAGCCGCCATTGAGGCCAAGGTATACTGCGGCTTTATAACCGAAAAGAGCAAAAAGATGAGCATACTCTGCGCGGTCGTCGCGAATCTGCTCAGCATGCTGTGCGGCGGATACATAATAAGCCACTTGCCTATCTGACCGAATAATGCACGCAAAAATGGGCTGCCCTCGCAGCCCATTTTATCATTCTTTTGTTTATCCCTCTCTGGCTATAACCCGGCCCATGAGCACTCCCATGACGGAGGCCATCATAAGGCCACGGGTCCAGCCGCTGGAGTCGCCAAGACAGTGGAGTCCCTTTACGCTGGTGTTGAAGTCGGTGTCCATCTTCACGCGGTTGCTGTAAAACTTCAGCTCCGGAGAATACAGCAGCGTTTCGTAGGACGCGAAGCCCGGCACTACCTCGTCCATGGCCTTTATGAAGTTGATTATATTTATCATGGCCCTGTACGGCATGGCGGCGGTTATGTCCCCCGCCACCACATCGGGCAGGGTAGGCTTTACGTTGGACTGGGCCAGCTCCTTCTGCCATGTGCGCTTGCCGTCCAGTATGTCCCCGAAGCGCTGCACCATTATGTGCCCCGCGCCCAGCATATTGGTAAGCTCGCCCACCTTCTGTGCGTAAGCTATGGGCTGGTTGAAGGGCTCGCTGAAGTTGTGGGATACAAGTATGGCGAGATTGGTGTTGTTGCTTTTTATGTCCTTGTAAGAGTGGCCGTTTACCACAGCAAGGTCGTTGTCGTAGTTTTCCTGGCTCACAAATCCGCCGGGATTCTGGCAGAAGGTGCGCACCTTATTCTTGAAGGGCTTTGGATAGCCTATAAGCTTGGACTCATAGAGTACCTCGTTTACCCGCTCCATTATCTCGTTTCGCACCTCCACGCGCACTCCTATATCCACCGTTCCGGGCTGATGGGCTATGCCGTGATCGGCGCAGAGTTTTTCCAGCCAATCCGCACCCCTGCGGCCGGTAGCCACAACGGTATGCTTTGCCTGTACGGCGCTGCTCTCCTTGCCGTTAGTGATATACACTCCCTTACATTCCTCGCCTTCGAGTATAAGGTCGGTGCATTCCCAGCCAAACAGCATCTCTACGCCGTTGCTTTGCAGATACTTTTCTATGGCAAGGTAAAGATCCTGAGCCTTTTCTGTTCCCAAATGCCGTATCGGGCAATCCACAAGGCGAAGTCCGGCCTTTATGGCACGCTTGCGAATATTCTTTACCTCCTCGGTATTACCTATTCCCTCCACCCTGGTGCTTGCTCCGAATTCAAGATAAATCTTATCCGCATAATCTATCGTTTCCTGCGCAACGTCCGTTCCTATGAGACTTGGCAGGTCGCCTCCCACCTCGCAGCTCAGCGACAGCTTACCGTCAGAAAACGCGCCCGCGCCGGAAAAGCCCGTAGTAATGTGGCAGTATGGCTTGCAGTTCATGCAGCGGCCGGTCTTCGCTTTCGGGCAGCGGCGGTTCTCGATAGCCTGCCCCTTTTCCACGATCAGTATGCTCTGCCCGCTTCCCTTGCGCAGCATTTCAAGCGCGGTGAATATGCCCGCCGGTCCCGCGCCGATTATCACTACGTCTTTTTTCATTGGCAATACCTCCGTCATTAAAAAATTAAGCCGGCAAAGCGCCCTTTAAAATTGGCCTTGCCGGTTGTTGACTTATGTTCCGGCCCCTGTTTTATACGCGGGGATCCTCGGTTCAGCAGGCGTCGCCCAGCTCAGGGGGCGGAAGCT
>OLQV01001752.1_pt1 | contig 15743 bp, 9 predicted proteins | sample 1672371 | NCBI WGS metagenome assembly OLQV01 (sample SAMEA3136676, study PRJEB25190) | human gut metagenome
AATAGTTCAACTTTTCTTTTCATTTTTATCCTCTTTTTCTATGATTCACACAATGATCTGTGCATGAACAGATTTTTCAATCAACTCTTTATGATCAATGACATATTGTTTTTCAAGGATACATTCCTCTGGAAAAGTAAACGTTGTTGCCTTTTCTTTTTCATCGAACTTTAACTCAGCTCTTTTTAAACAATAACGAATCATTTCTGGAAGTCTTTCTATAGATTTTCTTATTTGTTCTTCCTGCCCTGATTTTTGTTCCGGTAGTTTCTTAGTATTTTTCTCTTCTTTTGTTTTTTCTTTTTTCTTTAATTGCAGCATGACGAGATTTAATTGTTCTTCTAATGATTTTACTTTTTCAGCAAGATCAGTATTCTTCATCTCTATTTCTGGCTTGCATAATTTGATTAATTCTACTTCCACTAAGACTCTTTTTGTTGTAGCAAAACGTAATTTTTCCAACAATGCTGATAAAATACGAATATCCCTGATCAATAATTTTTCATCGATCAACTTTGCTTTCTCCTGTAGAAACTTCATTTGTTCAGTAGATACTTCTAATGCTTCTTCTGCATCTGTTCCCTGCCCAACTAATAAAAGATTCCTTAGAAACCACAAAAAATCTGTAATAAATTGTGACCATTCTCTTCCTTGACTAGCAACATCTTCAATTAAGTCCATAACCTTCGCAACATCCTGTGCCATAATGAAATCTAAAAGTTCACTATAGACCTGAATATCTACTGTTCCCAGTACATCTAACGTAGCATCATACGTCAATTTCTTGCCCAAATTAAAGGCAATGCACTGATCCAGAAGGCTTAACGCATCTCTCATGGAACCATCTGCTATTCGTGCGATATATTCCAAAGCTTTATCTTCTGCTTCTACCTTTTCTTGATTGGTAAGGTCAATCAATTGTTTTTTTATAACATTTGATGTAATACGATGGAAATCATATCTCTGACATCTTGATAAGATAGTGATAGGAATCTTATGAACTTCTGTCGTGGCCAAAATAAAAATGACATACTCCGGTGGTTCTTCCAATGTTTTTAATAAAGCATTAAAGGCTCCGATGGAAAGCATATGTACTTCATCTATGATATAGACTTTGTATTTACCTGTTGCTGGCGAATACTGTACCTGCTCCTTAATCTCTCGAATATTATCAACGCCATTATTAGAAGCTGCATCAATCTCGATTACATTCAAAGATGATCCTTCTGTGATTGATTTACATGTCTCACATTCTCCACATGGTTCTCCATCAATAGGATGCTCACAGTTTACTGCTTTTGCAAACAACTTTGCTATCGATGTCTTTCCGGTTCCTCTTGTGCCACAGAACAGATATGCATGTCCGATCCTGTCCGCCTTTATCTGATTCTTCAGCGTTGTGATAATATGATCTTGTCCTTTTACGTCTTCAAATTCCGCAGGACGGAATTTACGATACAGGGCAGTATATGACATGTTAAATTACTCCTTTACTCATCACCAAAACTGATTCCGACAATCTTGGCTTCTTTGATGATATCCGCTTTCGGATCTACCATCTTCAGCTTTCCGGCAACCTCTCCAAGCGGAACCTTGCGGATGTTGCCGTTCTTGATTCCTACCATATATCCGTAGTCCTCTTTTAAGATCAGGTCTGCTGCTGCTGCTCCAAGTCTGGTTGCAAGCACACGGTCATACGGACACGGGCTTCCACCTCTCTGCGTATGTCCCGGCACTGTGATACGAACCTCCTGATCCATACGGTTCTGGATCTTCTCTGCAAGCTCATATGCCACAGACGGATAGCCCTTCTTTTCCTGTTTTTCTTTTAATTTTTTCTTCGGAAGGGCTGCATCTTCTTTTGTGATCGCGCCTTCTGCAACCGCGATGATCGTAAAATGCTTTCCTGCCTCTGTACGGCTCTTGATCGCACGCACTACGTTATCCACATCATACGGGATCTCCGGGAGAAGAATAATATCTGCTCCGCCTGCGATTCCGGCATGAAGTGTTACCCATCCTACTTTATGCCCCATAACCTCTACAATAAATACACGGCTGTGTGAAGTTGCAGTTGTATGGATTCTGTCAATTGCTTCCGTTGCGATATCTACCGCACTCTGAAAGCCAAATGTCATATCTGTTCCCCACAGATCGTTGTCGATCGTCTTCGGAAGTGTAATCACATTCAGTCCTTCTTCTCTTAACAGATTCGCAGTCTTATGTGTTCCATTTCCTCCCAGTACTACCAGGCAATTCAGGTTCAACTTATGATAAGTATGCTTCATCGCTTCGACCTTATCGATCCCATCCGGTCCAGGTACGCGCATCAGTTTAAACGGCTGTCTGGATGTTCCGAGGATTGTTCCACCCATCGTCAGTATTCCCGAAAAATCTTTTGCTGTCAGCATCTCAAAGTTCGAATAAATAAGTCCTTTATATCCATCCTGAAATCCATAAATTTCCACATCGTTTCGTTTTGAACAAAGTCCTTTTACAACACCTCGCATGGCCGCGTTCAGTGCCTGACAATCCCCACCACTGGTAAGCATTCCAATTCTAAACATAATTGTCCATCCTTTCCCTGTTCATCTTTTCCAGATCAGTCTGTTATTTTCAGTTATAATCCCTTTGTATTATAACCGATTCCCGAGTCCTATACAAGCAATAGTTCTGCTTCAAAACCGATACATACCACATCCTGGTCTGTCATTTTGAATCACATCTGGCGAAATGCACAGCACAGATTGACTTTTTGTTCCGGAATGGATATATTATAGAAGTGAAACAGTTAGTGCAGGCATACATCTGATTTTTTGTGATTACATCAGACTCTGCACGTAAAAATTTATAAAAGAAAGTCAGGTATTCTCATGGAAAGAAATGAATTGTGCTGGTGTGGCAGCGGAAAAAAATACAAAAAATGCCATCTTATGATCGAAGAAAAGATCGCATATCATGCAGATAAAGGAGAAATCGTTCCGACAAGAGATATGCTCAAGACCATTCCTCAGATTGAAGGAATCCAGAAAAGTGCAGATCTCAATACTGCCGTACTTGATCATGTAGCAGCCCATATCCACGCAGGCATGAGTACAGCCGAAATTGATAAATTAGTTTATGACTATACAACCGAACACGGCGGAATCCCGGCACCGCTTAATTATCAGGGATTCCCAAAGAGTGTGTGTACTTCTATTAACAACGAGATCTGCCATGGTATTCCGGATGAAAATATTATTCTGGAAGAAGGCGATATCATCAATGTGGATGTATCTACCATTCTGGACGGATATTTCTCAGATGCATCCCGTATGTTTATGATCGGCAAGGTCAGCGAACGTGCCGAAAAACTGGTTCGTGTCACACAGGAATGTGTCGAACTTGGACTTGCGCAGGCAAAACCATGGAACCATCTCGGAGACATTGCAGATGCGATCAATTCACATGCAAAAGCAAATGGTTATTCTGTTGTAAAGGAAATCGGCGGACATGGTGTTGGTCTTGAATTCCACGAAGAACCTTGGGTAAGCTATGTTACACCAAAGGGAAGCGAAATGCTTCTGGTTCCGGGTATGATCTTTACCATCGAACCAATGATCAACGAAGGCAGTCCGGAATTCTTTGTTGATGAAGACAATGACTGGACGGTTTATACCGAAGATGACGGACTTTCTGCTCAGGTAGAATACATGGTCCGCATTACGGATGATGGCGCTGTCGTTATGACAAAATAATTTTCTATTACAAAAAGGACCGGATGGCGAACTGCCATCCGATCCTTTTACTATTACTATTTATCTTATATTTCTAATTCTGTTTTGCGTTTTTTCTACGTTCATCCAGTTCTTTTCTGACTGTCGGATATACCTTATCGATTCCCATAAATAAATACCAGATGATTAAAACAACGACTGTGATAGCCAGTGGCAGATATAAGAACAGACTCTTAATTGCAAAGATCGCACTGTCCGGCTGAACAGCTGCCGTTCCATTATAATTTCCTGCCGCAAGGATCCATCCAAGTGCTGCTGTCCCAAGACCTGTTCCGATTTTCTGTCCAAAGCTGGTTACACTGTAAGTAAGTCCTTCTTCTCGGATTCCGTCTTTCCATTCACTGTAATCCACTACGTCTCCAACAATTGCGAACAGGCAGGAATACAATGCCGCATGACCAATTCCCTGTAAAACCAGTCCTCCATAAATCATCGGAAGATTGACCGGTCCTGCAATTTCAAGAATAAGTCCTGCTCCATAGAACAGGAAGCCCACAAATAATGCTTTGATCTTTCCAAATTTTTTTGCAAAAATAGGGATCAGCATGATCGTAAGGATCGTTGGGATATAGTTAAATAATGTCATTGTACTGTTGATCATCTCATTGCCAAGTACATATTTTGCATAATAAATTCTTGATCCACCGGTAAGTCCGAGTGATGTATAAATAATTGCAAATGCTAATGTGATCAGAATAAAGTATTTATTGCTGCAAAGAATTTTAATAGTCTTAATCGGGTGTGTTTTCTTCTTTTCAGTCACTTCCGGTTTGATCGGTTTATATCTTTCTTTTGTTCCGGCAAATGTTGTAATAAACATTCCAAGTGCTACGATCGCATAAATAATACTCATGCAGGTCCAGCCCTTCTGGCCGTTTCCAAGGAAATGTACCAGCGGAATCGTAATCACATTGATTACCAGCTGTGCGATCATTGTAAATTCAAACCGGATTGTATTCATTACATTTCGGTCATGCTGCTCGGTTGTTACCAGCGAAAGCATAGTATTGTAAGAAAGATTTGATGCAGTAAAACAAACTGCTGCAAGGAAAATATATACAAGCAGCATATAAATTGCTTTTCCGTTTGCTCCGATATTCGGAACTGTAAAAATCATAATCAGACTGACAACAAGCGGAGGTGCACTCCATAATACCCACGGACGAGCCTTTCCCCATCTGGTATTTGTCTTATCGATAATAACACCCATAAAAAGATCGGATACTCCATCAAACAATCTTGCGATCAGCATCAGGGTTCCGACTACTCCTGCTGCAATTCCTGCCACATCTGTACAGTAAATCGTCAGGAATGAAGCTACCGTTGTCCACACAAGGTTTGCTCCGATATCACCAACTCCGTAACAGACTTTTTCTCTGGTGGAAACCCGCATACCTTCTGCTTCTTTTTTGACTGCTTTACTTTTTGTTTTTTCTTTAATTACTCCGACGGAAATTTTTTCGGCTGCTTCCATCTTACTTCCTCCTCTTCTCAATTTCTGAACCTACTATAGCAAATTCAGATTTTTAAAAAGGAGAAATTTTTTATAAAAAGAGGAATTTTACAAACTGATTATGTATTCATCCTCCGATATTCGTTCGGAAGCATCCCTACTTCCTGTTTAAACACCTTACTCATGTACTTGGGATCCGAAAAACCTGCCATTGAAGCAATCTGATTCAGCTTTAATTCCGTATCCAGAAGTAATTGTTTTACATGTGCGATTTTATATCGCCTTATGATCTCCGTAAAAGAAGAGCCTGTTTCTTTTTTTAACTGTGTACCCAGATACTGTTCGGTAACATGCAGTCTCCTGGCTGTTTCCTCCAGATTGATTCCGTCACTGTAGCATTCTTTAATAATAGAAAGAGCTTTCTGTACCAGAAGCTCTGCCGAAGTCTGTTTTTTTTCATCATTTTCTATGCAGGCAAATAATTCCAGCATTGCATCCATGATTTCTTCCCAGAAAACAGCATTTAAAATCGTATGTAATATTTTTTGGACAAGCAGATCTTCATCTCGTAATGTTCCACACTCTTTTGCTGTATTGATCACAGCGTAAGCAAAACGGATACAAACCTCTCTGATTTCCTGCGGGCTGTGGACTTCACGTAATCCTGCCTCCATAAATTGCTGAAAGCACCGGGTAAACGCAGGATAATCCAGATGGATTACCGCACTCCTTGCCTGATTCTCCAGATCTGCCGGATAAGTAAAACGATTTGTCCTCAGTTGCGCGATTTTTTTGCACTTGATCAATACCCGGTTGCCAAGTATTAAATGCCATCCGCATGCTTCGGTCAGCGCATTTTCAATCTCCGCCAGTTCTCCCAGCCCTTGACACTCTTTTCCCGCAAATGCCCCATGATCATGAATTCTCATAGAAAAAGCCGGTACTACCGATTGCTTCAAATACTGTATAAAATTTTTTTTTGCTTTCACATCATAAAAACAGATAAAAACAGACTGCTTCTTCTCTCTCCATAACCAGCACATTTTTTTGTCCGGATTATGTTCCCGGAATTCTTCTAAAAAAAGCTCTGCTTCTTTTTGTTCGGAATCATAATACTTTCCCATAAAAAGATACATACAGTAAATTTGTTTTCTGCCGGAGAACCCATATTTCTCCAAAAGCGTCTCCTCTAACCTAGAATCCTCTTCATACTCGCCTTCTAACGCATCTTTTATGACCGTTTCAAGTGAAAGAGAATTTTTCCCTCTCTGTTCTACGAATATCTCTTCCTTGATTTTAGAAAGGGTGTTCTTCAGTTCCGTAAGATTAACCGGCTTTAGCAGATAATTTTCTATTCCGAGTGCAATTGCCTTTTTTGCATAATCAAAATCAGAGTATGCCGTAAGAATCACAACCTTAGTCATACTTCCTCTTTCTCTTGCTTCTTTTAACATCTGCAGACCGTTCATATCCGGCATCTGGATATCAAGCAGGATCAGATCCGGATCCTGTTCTTCAAGAAGAATTAAACCTTCTCGCCCATTTTCCGCGCTTCCTACCACCTGGTATTCCGGACTGATTTTATTCAAAATATGTACAAGCCCCTCACGAATCGGTCTCTCGTCTTCAATGACTGCTATCCGCATCGTCATTTCCTCCCTGTATCGGAATAAATAAATGTACTTTCACGCCACCCGAAAGAATATTTTCAAAATAAACTGCTGTATCTTCTCCGTAATAGAGTTCCAACCGCTTTCTCACATTGGAAATTCCGAGATGATTCTTTATCTTCGTTCCTTCATTGAGTTCTTTTAATCTGACTTTCTCAATACACTGCCCATTATTTACAATGATCAGATGTAATTGTTCTTCTGCCTTCACAGCTTCGATGGTAAGCCGGTGTTCGCCCTTACATCCGCGGAAACTGTACTTGATCGCATTTTCCACAAAAGGCTGAAGCAGCATTTTATGAATTTTATAAGTTTCCAATTCCTCCGGTATTTTAAATATCAGCTCGATTTTTTCTCCTAATTTTTCCTGCTGCAGAAGAATATACTTTTCCAGCCATACCTTTTCCGCTTCGATCGTTGTCAGTTCCCCTGCATCATTAATGGCATAACGCAGGATTTCGGCAAGCGCCACTAACATCTCACTGATTTCATACTGCTCATTTTCAATGGCTTTCCAGTTGATGGTATCCAGGATATTATATAGAAAATGAGGATCGATCTGTGCCTCCAACGCTGAGATTTCTGCATTCTTCTGCTCCAATGCAGATTGTTTCACCTGACCGATCAAATGATAGATCCGTTCAGTCATATCATTGAAGCCTTCCGATATCTTCTGTATTTCTATACTGTCATTTTCTTTGATTGCAAGCTTCTCCCTGAAATTATCTTTCTCCAGATTTTTCATCGCATCTACAATCTCATTTACCGATACCATGACCGGTTCTGTAACTTTATAGATCAGAAATACAAAAACAAGCAGCACTGCCACTGCCAGCAGCAGCCAGAATACGATCTGTTCTCTGATTGCTCTCTGATATTCACTCAGCGACTGGCACAATACGATTTTCCAGCCGCTCCTGGTATTTGTAATGGATTTTTGACTGACCCTTTTCGTCTCTAAAATATCTTCCGTCCTGCCCAGTAATTTTTCATTTTCCGCTCCGACGATCCTTCCGTCATCTATCAGATATATTTCCGATCCTTTTCCAACATCCAGCACGGAACTCAGTTCATCTGCATCGACTGACAGAATCACTTCTCCCAGATCTTCACTGATATCCCAGTAATTTACTACCTTACGGCTGATATGAAACATCCTTTCCGGATTTTCATTCTCTTGATCCATCGTATAAGACAGCATCTCTTCTGTCTCCGGAACTGCAACCTTTTCAATCCAGGAACTGTTCACCGAAGAAGAAGAAAGCCTGTCATAAAAGATTCTTTTTCTATCTGCCAATACCAGCTGAATCCCGTCCACACCCTGATTTCTGTTACAGATATGTGAAAATTCACTTCGCATATTATAGGCATCTGTCTCCATAATATCAGCAGATTCTTTCGCGGTAACCGCAAGATTTAAAAAGTCTTCAGCCGTAGTGATATCATACAGCATCGTCTCATACTTATCCAATGTCATATTCAGACACTGATTTGACTTCTGAAGATCTGCCTCTGCCTGATTGTTCATATTATCAAGGGTGCTTTTTTTCAGACGTGCCTGCGATATCACTGTAAAAATAGTGATCGGAATGCATGCCGTAATAATAAATGCAGGAATCAGAATTTGTCTCAGATTTTTCTTTTTCATTTCTCTGCTCCGATTTTCTCTATCTTTTCTGCACTTTTATTCAATATTGTCTGCGGATCCTCTTCCTCCACCAGTATCTGTCTCAGAGTATCGGAAAGTGTCAGGGAAATCCGTGGCCATTCCGGAGAAATCTCACGAATCCCGGCAGCCTTATACATTTTTATAAATGTTCTCTTTTCCGGATCTTCGGCAAATTGTTGTTCCATAATATCCTGACGCGGTGCAAGAAAACCAAATGCATCAATATATTCTTTCATTCGGTCTTTATCTGCCAGAAACTTTAAAAAACGGATTGCATACTCTTTCTTTTCATTCTCCGCTACTGCCAGAATTTCTCCTCCGGCTACCGAAACCGATGTCTCTCCTCCCGGAATCGGTGCAACACCGAATTCCAGATCCGGGTTTCCTTCCCTGATACTGTCAATCGCCATAGAGGAATTGAACATGATCCCAATTTTTCCTTTTAGAAACTGATTTGTCAGATCTCCCATGGTAAGAGAAATGCTCTGCAGACTCAGACTTCCTTCTTTTTCCATCTGATCCAGCAGAAGAAATGCCTTTTTACTGTTTTCTTCTGCAATTCTATACACGTCCCCTCCCATTGACCATAAGATCGGCAGAAATTCATACATACTTTCTTCTGTCTGTAAAGCAGTGATCGCAAACCCTTTTACATCTTCATTGCTGATCTTCGCCGCTGTCTCTTGAAATTCTTCCCAGCTTTCCGGAACTTCGCATCCATTTTCTTCCAGGAGTTTTTTATTATAGAACATCCCTGTACAGTTCACACCAAAAGGCTGCCCATAAATTCTTCCATCTATCGTACATGGTTCCAATGCTTTTTCGTTATATTCCTTTAATTCCGGAATAGCATCTGTAAGATCAGCAAACGCTTTCATATGATGTAGAAATTGAAAGTCCGAGGAGTCCACTACGGCAATATCCGGCATCTTTTCTTCCGACATCGCCAGGGCAAGCTGTTTTTTAAAATCTTCATCCGGAATATAAGATACCTCTATCTTAATATCCTCCTGCATCTTATTAAACTGCTCTACCAGCTCTTCCAGATGTCTCTGATTATCCGGTATATCCCAGTAATGCCATAATTCAATGGTTTCTTTCTCTTTCGCTTTTGTTTCTTCCTTTTTCCGGCATCCTGCACAGCTGCATAAACTAACTGTCATGACAACACATAAAGCGCATGCAAAAATCTTTTTCACTCTATTCCAACTCCCCTTCACGGTATGCACGGAGCAGCATTTTAAGTGCCTCAATATCCTCCTTGATCTTCTTTCCGCTATCTGTATCCCGCACCATCAAACGTTCTTTTTCGGTCTCGACCAGTTCTGATTTTGACTCGATATCCTTATTTTCCGTAAGTGCCGCATACACACTCAGGAAAGGCTGGTGGGATTTGATCCGGATACCATGGGAATTGAAGATCAGTGTATACCCGGCAATTCCGGTAGTCTTATGGTAGCTCTTGCAGAAACCTCCATCAATGACCATTAATTTTCCATTCGCACGGACCGGATGCTCTCCTTTTGAAGTTCTGACCGGTGTATGCCCATTAATGATATGAGCACGCTCGGAATAAAGGCCAAACTCATGCAGGATCATATTGCAGACCTTTTCTTCTTCGTAGAATTTATAATATGGATTTGATTCTTCATACCATGTCGACTCATCCAGCACATAAGTACGCTCAAAGGTTTTCGTATTTCTTCCGGAAAGTGGAGACTTTCTTCCGCACCACAGATACCACATAAAGTCTCTGTCTTTTTCTTTCGCCTCCTTCGACCAGGCTCTTCTGGCAACATGCTCTGCATAGTCCAGATATTCTCTTCCTCGATAGCATCTCTTCCCAAATACAACGCCGTCAAAGTTTCCGCTCTCATCCAGCGGCACACAGCCGTGATACAGAAGATTATCGTTGAAGATCCGGTACATACTTCCTTTTTTATACAGGAAATCTATATGCTGTCGCAGACGGATACTGTTCACAAAAGCCATCTGAAGACCTTCCATTACATTTTCTTCCTCTTCGGTCAGCTGATAGACTTCTTCTACACTTTCAGCTGCAAAACTTACAGTTGGAAATTCTTCCTTCTTGATCTTATATTCTTTTCCGCCAATTTCAACAACCTGACGTTTCACATCCACTTTATGAAGCAGCAATTTATCTTCCATCTTATAATCCGGATTACGCAGGATCACCTGACCTTCCAGCTTAAAAAGAAGTACAGAAATTGCTTTCAGTGCCGCTTCCATCGGATCGATCTGCGGGTATATCTTTTCTGCAAATAAGGTCAGATTTCGCAGACTGATCCCATAGCTATTCTCCATGATCTTCATATTATCATATTTCAGATTGTTACGGATAACTGTTGCGATGCAGGCTCTGCTTCCTGCCGCTGCCCCCATCCACAGGATATCATGATTTCCCCATTCAATATCAATGGAGTGATAAGTCGTAAGCAAATCCATGATCCGGTCTGCACAAGGACCTCTGTCAAAAATATCTCCGACAATATGTAGATGATCGACTGCCAGCCGTTTAATCAATCCGGCAAGCACCTCGATAAATTCATCTGCATTCTGTAGTTCAAGGAGCGTATTCAGGATATTGCGGTGATACACCAGCTGATTATCATCTTCATCCTTCTGTACATGGATCAGTTCATCCAGAATATAGGCATATTCCTTCGGCATCGCTTTTCTTACTTTTGAGCGGGTGTATTTGGATGAAAATAATCTTGCGATATCGATTAGTTCTCCTAAGATCACACGATACCACTCTTCATTATTTTTTCCTTCCTTCTTTATCATTGCAAGCTTTTCAACTGGATAATAGATCAGCGTACAGATTTCTTCCCGGTCCAGATCTGATAAAGTATCTTCAAACAACAGATCTACTTTTTCCCGGATCACACCGGAGCAGTTATTTAATATATGGCAAAATGCCTCGTATTCTCCATGCAGATCACTCATAAAGTGCTCTGTCCCTTTTGGCAGGCTGAGGATTGCTTTAAGGTTAATAATCTCTCGGCAGACCGCCTGCTCAGTTGGGTATTTTTCTGCCAGAAGTTCTAAATATTTCTCGTCTCTCATTTGCGTCCTCCAAATTTATTTTACATAACCAAAAAATACATTTCCGCTGCCGCTTACCATTTGCGCCATCTCTTCAGCCGTAGCCGAATGACGTTCTCCGTCAGCCGGATCAATATAAGCATATTTTTCACTGGTATAGCCGATTACCAGTACTGCATGATCTGCACTTAACATGGCAACGACCGGTGTCTCGTGACTGATGGTATATTGAATTTCTTCCGGTGTACATCCTGTCAGATCAAAACCTTCTCCACCGGTTGCTTCTGTCAGGATTTCTGCCGGCGACTTTCCGTTTTCCAGCTCTGTTGATGCATTTATATCTTCTGCGCCTTCCAGCTTCAGGATCCGGTTCAGGCACGCTACAAGTGTACTCTCACCTTCTCCTGTCCGGAACTCATCCATATTATTTACTTCATAAATATCCGGCGTATTTCCGGACTCCCATACATATTCCTGTGATGAAGAAATGACCACACCTTTTATCTTCTCCGCTTCCTGGATCGCATAAGATGCTTTTTCATACACCCCCTGCAGACTGCCAAGTGCATATACATAATACTGATTCTTTACCTTCGGTTTGTCAAAGCTGACAACCATCGGTTTATCAAACAGTACCTGCTTTGGTTTTAAAATTTTTGCTTTGCTGTCTTTGATCCCATTTTCATAAGTAAGACGAACCAGAGTTCCCCGCAGATCATCATTGTAGGTCTCAACTGTGATATTGCTCTCTTCCTTCTCCTGATTGTTGGTAATATAATCTGCCGTTGTTGAAATATAGGTATTCTCATTTCTGTTCACCCGATTAAGTGTCATCATATTGTCTGCCACATAGCCATCCAGAATGTAAAAATCCTGTACCTCATAGGTCTTGGCTATCTCCTGTTTCTGCGTGATGATATCCACTTTATACATCGGGTACACACTCTGTCCGGATATATTGGTTCCTGCATCGCTTCCACGCAGCGTGCCATAGGCAAAATCATTCCGGATAAATCCGATCGGTTTGACATATTCGTCTCCTTCGGATGTAATATCAAAGGATTTGCCCGTCTTCAGATTCAGCACGATAATCTTCTGCGACTCATTGATCTTTCCGCCCTCACTCTGGTAAGCAAGCAGATGTCCGTCTGGTGAAACCTGATACTGCCCTTCCTCCAGATCTTTCACCAGCACCTCTCTGGTGTTGTCCTTCAGATTCACAAGATACAATGTACCATCTATCATTACATAAAGATTTTCATCAGAATTGCTGTAATATACAAATTTACCCAGATCCTCTTTCATCAGATAATATCCGTCTTCGCTAGGGACAAATGCTTTTTCCGTAACGGAATTTTTTTCTGCGTCAAAATAATAGACTGCTACACCTACCTGCCCTTCATGTACACCGCGATTCATATAACCCACTACAGTAAATGTGGTATTGCCTTTTTCATCTACTGAAATCAGGCGGATATCATGCAGGTCGCATAATGTACGCACATCCATGTTTTCCGCATCTGCGAAGCCGAATACCAGTGACATTTCATCCTCTTTTTTATCATAATGCCAGAGCTGGTTATCCTCTATAAATGCTACAATGGTTCCATCTGTATTAGTCTCATACTCCAGGTCCGTCGGCGCAATCCCAACAAGAACACCTTTCTGGTTCAGCGCAGTTGTCTTACCATCAAATCTCTGATTCATCGTGCGATCATAATCAAGCAGATACTGTTGTGCATCTTCCCCGGTGCGGATCCGGAAGAATTCCTTTACACTGTAAAGCCGATCAGCATAATCAGTATCCCCGGTGCACTTTACCTGGTATTTGAGGACAAGTGATGTGTAATTCTCATTGCATTCCTTAATTTCCCAGTATACATTTCCCGATACCTGCGGTGCAAGCGAACCCCATGTCACCTGTGACTGTGTCGATGCAAGTGTGACCTCCTGATAGGTGGAGCTGTCCTCACTGGAATCTGTTTCCAAATAGCTTTCGACCTTATCACCCTGATTTTCGAGTGCCGCATTGTGGAAATCATTTGCGAAATCCAGGCTTTTCTTATAGTTGCAATCTGCCGAATTCTTGATCCTGGTATAAAAATAAATATTCTGATTATCCAGGTACAAGGTTACTTTCAAAATCCTCTCTTCTTTCAGGATCTTCGTATTCTTGAAATTTAAAGTTACTGTATCCTGAACATCTTTAATGGTTCCCTCCTGGATACATTTTTTCCCATTCAGTGTATATACCTGCCAGTAAACCTTCTGGATCTGGTTATCATATTTTGCAATGTTCATATCCAGCTGGTTATTTGTGACGGGTGTCAGTGTATCACGCATTGAAGTAAGCGTCATATCGCTTTTATATCCCGGCAGTGAGTTCACTTCATATCCTTCTGTCATAAAGGATATTCTTGGCAGTGTCGCACCTCCCATATCTGCACTCATATCAGTGTTGCCTCTGTTCGTCACATAACTGGATACGATAACTGCAAGAATAAATACAGTAGTCAGTACCCCTGTCTTTATTGCTATCTTTTTAAACATTGTAATTATAGTCCCCTTTATCTTAATCTGCTAAATTTATACTCCTTTTTCTCCCTCTTCATTCTGCTGATCCAATAATCTCCCCAGCATTGGATCGATGTGAAGCATTTCTTCACATGTGCGGATTGCCTCTGTATTTTTTCCTTTATTTCCCGTGTAAATGGCCCGTATCAAAATATTCTTCGGTGTATGCTCCATATCGATAAACTCCAGGATCTGTGTGTCATATCCCTCCCTCTTGAGATATTCTGCACGCATAGCATCCGTGACAAGAGCTGCCATTCGCTCTTTGATCAGTCCGTAAGAAAACAGCGGTGCAAGTGTTTCATTTGCAATCTGACGGTTCACTTCATGCTGACAGCACGGAACCGAAAGAATGACCTTCGCTTTCCAGCCAACTGCTTTTGCAAGTGCAAAATCGGTAGCGGTATCGCAGGCATGCAGCGTCACGACCATATCCACTTCATCAGAGCCGGTATAATCTGCAATATTTCCTTCCATAAACTTCAATTTTCTATAGCCATATTTTTTTGCAAGCTGGTTGCATGCATAAATAACATCCGTCTTCAGATCCAGTTCGATGATCCGGATATCATAACCTTTTAACTCATGCAAATAATAGTAAATTGCAAATGTCAGATAGGATTTGCCGCATCCAAAATCCAGAATCGTTACTTCCCTGTCCTTCGGAAGCTCTGGAAGTACATCCTCGATAAACTCCAGGAAACGGTTGATCTGGCGGAACTTATCAAACTTTGTCCGCACGATTTCCCCTTCTTTTGTCATAACTCCCAGATCCTGTAAAAATGGAACTGCTTTTCCTTCCTCCAGGATATAATGCTTCTTCCGGTTGTGTGACAGATCAATCTCTTTGAACCTCCCGGTCTGAAGCCGTCTCTGAATCGTCATTTTTCCTTTTTTGCTGACCAGAACCTGATAGCGGAATTTTCTGGTCTCCATCTGCATCTGTTTGAATTCCTGCATGGCATTTTCAATATATCCTGCTGCTTCTTCTTCATTCAGATTGTGGTGAAATACCTGATTGTTCCGGTGTTCTTCGCACTGGTACAAAATATTGTCTTTATGCTCCACAGGGCGGATCTTAATCTTTACAATTCCGCCTTTTTCACGTGGATTGCTGATTATTGCTGATAAAAATTCTTTATTTAAACTCTTTTTTAAGATATTATTCAATGATTCCATTTTAATTTCCCCTTACATTTTAGGTTATATGTACGAATCCAGTTTTTATTGTAAAGCGAAATAAAATAGAGCGCAAGGGAAATTTCCCTTACGCCCCATATTTACCTGTTACTGTTCGACTTCCTGATAGACATCTTCCGTTTCTTTTGGAACCGGGAAACGGATCAGTACCTTGAACAGATCTCCGTCGAGATATAACTCGAATTTTCCCCCTTGAAGCTTTGTCAGATTCTGTGCAATCGAAAGACCAAGCCCGCTTCCTTCCGTGCTTCTGGATACATCTCCACGGATAAATCTTTCTGTCAGTTCATCTGCCGAAATATTCAGCGGCTGCTCTGATACATTCTTGATCG
>OLQV01001757.1_pt1 | contig 15723 bp, 11 predicted proteins | sample 1672371 | NCBI WGS metagenome assembly OLQV01 (sample SAMEA3136676, study PRJEB25190) | human gut metagenome
CCGTTAATCTTTGATGTATTGATTATGTTTGTACTTTCAAGAATGAATGTAGAAGGTGCAAATAAGAAACTGAAAGCAGAAAAAAGAATCACTGCAGATGAAGTAACAGATGCATCAGACATAAATTAGAATTGACAGGAAAAAACGTTGTCTGGTCGTTGCTCGATGAGACAGTGCTTTTTTCTATTATTTTTTAAGATTGCTCATTTGTATATGCTGTCATAAAATGTTCTGCAGATAGAAAATCAAATGTCGTTTTCTGTTAAAATCGTCCATAAAAGCCTCCATTCTTTTTTGCAATCGACACTTGCAATATCTTATTAAATGTGCTATAATAATAACATATTTAAAAGGATATTGCAACCATTGGCTGATTTACAATCGAGGTAATTTGTATGGAGCTGTCAAGAACAATCAATTCGGACAAACGCTACTATTTGGATGAGAATACCATCGAAAATGCAGCATCGTTTCTGCAAACGATGCGTGTATTTAATGATGCCAAAATAGATCTGTATAATGCCCTGTATGATCAGAAATATCTTGCGTCAGGACCGCTTATTGATCATGCGTATCCGGTGTTTTTGAAGGAAAAATACAAAACCAATGATTATTACAATGCGGCAATCTATTTAGCGGCCTCCGGTTCGATATCTTCACAGAAGGAACTGAAAAAGTATTACATCACCACAATCACTGCAGATTTAAAGACCCGTGATGAAAAGATTCAAACGATTCAGGAAGCACTGGATAAGAAAAAGGCCGTTAAGAACTCAATCCGAATCTACAGAAAAGACGGACGATGGATTACACCTTATCCAAGATGCCAGCTGAAGGTCAAAGGTCTCACGATTGTTCTGTTCAACAAAACGATTGTAAAATTGGATGAGTATGAGCGCAGTGTGGAAGCTGATATTCGTAAATTAAAGACACGCCTGGCGCTGGTAACGGAAGCGAGAAGACGGAAGGAAAAGAAGCTTGAAAATATAAAAAATCTTCCACCGGAGCGTATTGTGTTTGGCGGTAAGAAGCTGTATTCCGAGAAGGATACCATGGGCGCTGCAAAATCCGCTGAGGACACAAAAGCCTTGCAGAAGGTCTCAAATGAATGGAAACAGGAATTTTTTGAAAAACGTCACCAGAGCATTGCACTTCCGGGAAGGCATACATCAAAGTATGGAAACTTCCTGTGTAAATATGATGGAAAGGATTTGTCTGTTGCCTGCATAGACGGTACCACCACCGTATTCCATGATTTTAAGCTTCCAAGATACAATGAAGCCTTTCAAAACAACTTCACTTGTAAGCCGGAGGATCGACAGTCTCTTTGCTATAACTTTACCGTAAAACGGGACAGGAAGAATCGACAGTATATCATCGTATCTGTTACCATGAAGCTGCAGGCATATGAAAACAGCTATTATGGAAATGGTGCAATTTCCATGGATATTAATTATGATCATTTTGCATTGGCAGAGATTGACGAAACAGGAAAGCTGCTTGATCAGAAAATGATTCGATTTGACCTCGTTAAAAAATCGACCGGTCAGATCACGAATATTTTGGGAGCGGCCGTTAAGGAAGTATTTAACTGGTGTGCAGAAAAAGACAAACGTCTTATAGTAGAAGACATTGATTTAACAATTAAACTGGCATCCAGAAAGTATGGAAATCGAAAAGGAAATCACCATATGACCCTGTTTGCGTATCAGAGGATTGCATCCAGTATTGAAAATCAGAGTTTGAGACGAGAAATCACCTTTTGTAAGATTGATCCTGCTTATACCAGTCAGATGGGCAAGTTTTTGTTCATGCGAAGATATGGAATGTCCATACATCAGGCCGCAGCCTATACGATTGGATTGGTAGGAATGGGTTTGTATGATAAACTGGCACCAGATTTACGGATGTTAAATTTTTTGAAAACAAAAGAAGGTATTGTACCGGAATTTTCGCAGGAAACGTACAAAACGATCTGGGCGAGAATTACAAAAGTATTTTCAGGTATTCAAAAGCACTTCTTCTACCGAAAGATTCCGTATGAAGTGCTGGAAGAGAGAAAACGGCCAAGTTTAAGAACGTTAGCCACTGAAATGAAAGTAAGGTATATGCCGGATGCAGCGAATTACAAAAGTTGTGAATCAATATAGAAATTTGCAGCAGTGAGTAATTTGTCAATCAATAATCAGAGTAACCCGATAACAATATAGATTTGTAACTGCAAACCTTGCTCTTTTGTTACCACTTTCTGGATGTGTGTCAATTGTATGATACAATGTGGGAGTGGATGGACGGCACTGGAGCAATCATGTTCCTGTCTTGCGAAGCACCGAAAGATGTCTGAGAAGCCAGGAAAAGCGTAACGCTGGACTAAATCGCGATTCCAAAACAGCCCGATGTGAGAAATCCTGACGGTTGCAATGGAATCCTCGTCCGACACGTCGGGCGGGGTTGTTCAAACCTCAGAGGCAATCAGCAGTGACAAGGAGCTTGGAAAGAGTATTGCACTGATCACAGACGGACGTTTCTCAGGTGCATCCACAGGACCAGTTATTGGTCATTGCAGCCCAGAGGCAGTAGATGGCGGTCCGATCGCGCTTGTAGAAGAGGGTGATTTGATTGGGATTGATGTGAAAGAGCGAAAACTTAATATCATTGGAGTAAATGGAGTGCATAAGACACCAGAGGAAATTGATGAGATTTTAAAAAAGCGCCGCAAAAACTGGAAGCCGAGAACACCAAAGTACAATAATGGCGTTATGGGACTTTTCACTCGTCATGCAGTAAGCCCAATGAAAGGTGCTTATCTGGAATAAAAAACAATAAATATTGAAGCCAAAGAAATAAGCTAGTGGGGTCGGTTTAAGAGCCGGCCCCATTAGCTTTATGCAAGTTAAAAATTTGATCAGAAGGAACGGATGATTTCCTCTGTCATAGAGCGAACAACTTCGGTTGCTAACTGTACTGTAGCTTCGAAATCATAGTAGGAAGTGATTCCGTAATGAGAATGGATGTAACGAACAGGAACACCAACAACGATTACCGGGATGCCATCAAGAGAAGTGTTAATGATTGCACCATTGTTTCCGCCGCCTTCACGGACAGAAGACTGTACAGCAAGTCCCTTTTCTTCAGCAAGATCTAATACGTAGCGCTGATATCTTGGGGAGCATACAATTGATTTGTCCATAAAGCGAAGCATTGGACCCTTTTTCAGAGCTGTCTGAATTGCATACGGCTCAGTAAAGGTATCATCAGCAGGGCAGCCCTCGAAACAAAGCGCAATCTGAGGAGCAACCTTTCCGACTGCAACCTTAACACCACGCTCGCCAAGCTCCTCTTGTGTAGATAACACACCTACCAGATCAACATTTAAGTTCTCATCTGAGAGACGGCGCATAGTTTCAAGAAGGGCAGCACAGCCAATTCTACAGTCAAAGCCCTTTCCGATCATGACATCATGTTCCTCGTCATAGGAGAAATGTACGTCAGAAATAATAGGCTCACCAATGCGGATACCAAAGTTTTCAACAGCATCTTCCTTGCTTGTTGCACCGATATCAATTACAAGAGACTGAATCGATGTGGAACCAGCATTCTGACGCTCAGCAGGTGTCATGAAATGAGGTGGTTTAGCTGCAATTACACCAGGAATAAATTTGCCATATTTGTTGCGTACAAGAACCTTTGATGCCGGGAGAGAATTATCGCTCCAGCCACCGAGGGAGACAAAACGAAGTGTTCCATTTGGCTTAATTGAATGAACCATCAGTCCAACTTCATCACTGTGGGCATCAAGCATAAAAACAGGCTTATTACCTGTATTATTCTTGGAACGCAGATAGAGATTGCGCAGGCAATCCTCCTCAACATCGGCAAATTCTGCACCATATTTTTTTGCGACAGCAACAGCTTCATCCTCAAATCCGGACGGTGCCTTTGCATCAGACAGTTCCTGAATCATAGTAACTGCATTTTGATCTGGTTTGATTTTCATATCAATTGTCCTTTCTCTTATAAGAATGATGTTGGGGTCAAAAGGTATTTTGCCCCCAACTGATACCCACGAATTGCTCCGTTGCTATGCAACTTTCGCAATTCTAAAAACATTCGGATTCGCTGATTTTCTTTGAAAATCGCTGTATCCTCATGTTTTTGCGGGTCCCAAGCTCAAAGCCTTTAGTGCAAGCACGAATGGCTTTGAGATCTTTTGACCCTGGTATCATAAGAATATTGTATTCATCTATATTCGAGTATCATATCATTTCTGAGGAAAAAAAACAAGATAACAAAATTGTTCAATGTACTATGAAAATAGTAATAAGTTACAGTGCCTGCTCTCAATGCAAGAAAAATTTCGCTTGACTTTTTGAAAAGCAGGAAATATAATTACGGCAAACGAGTAGCGAGTAAGCGTAAATCCAGTTTACATGCTGCTCGTTTTTATTTTGCTAAAAAACAAATATTGTTATGAAAGAGTGTGTAGCTTGTCAGCGTAAGTCCAACTTATAAGACAGGACGCGCACTTTTTTTGTGCAGAAAAGAGAGGAGCTAAAACAAAATGGCAGAAAGCAACAAAATGAAGGATATGCCGGTGAATAAGCTGATGATTCAGATGGGAATTCCAATGATTTTATCCATGGCATTACAGGCAGTCTACAATATTGTAGACAGTGCTTTTGTAGGAAACATGAAAGTTGGCAGTGAAGTAGCATTAAATGCTCTGACACTTGTATTTCCAGTTCAGATGCTTATGGTTGCGGTTGGAATTGGAACAGGTGTAGGAACGAATGCACTTCTTGCGAGGACACTTGGACAGGGAAACAGGAAAAAAGCAGCAAGAGTAGCAGGAAACAGTTTATTTCTTGGTGTAATTATTTATGTGGTTTGTTTATTATTTGGTATATTTGGGGTAAAAGCATATATTTCATCTCAGACAGTAGACGCAGAAGTACTTGAGATGGGAACTAGTTATCTTAGAATATGTTGTGTGATTTCTTTTGGAATAATCTTCTTTTCTTTATTTGAAAAATTACTTCAGGCGACAGGTCGGTCACTCTATTCAACAATAGGTCAGGTAGTTGGCGCCGTTGTGAATATCATCCTTGATCCCATTATGATTTATGGTCTCGGACCTTGTCCAGAAATGGGAGTTAGAGGAGCGGCCTACGCAACTGTAATTGGTCAGGTAGCATCAGCAGTATTGCTTCTCATCTTTCATATGAAACTGAATAAGGAATTTGAGCATGGTGCGAAATACATGAAACCAGATGTTAGTGTTATAAAAGAAATCTATGCAATTGGACTTCCAGCAATTATTGCTCAGGCATTGATGTCCATTATGGTTTATGTAATGAATTTGATTTTGAAATTTAATTCATCTGCACAGACCGCATATGGATTGTTCTATAAAGTACAACAGTTTGTTTTATTCCTTGCTTTTGGTCTTAGAGATGCGATTACCCCAATCATTGCATTTGCTTATGGAATGCGAAGCAAAAAGAGAATAGAGGATGGAATCAAATATGGTCTTATCTATACTGTTGTATTAATGATTTTTGGAATTGTAATTACAGAGATCTTTCCAGGAGCGTTTGCAGCGCTGTTTAATGCAGGGCAGTCAAGAGTATATTTTATCGGTGCAATGAGAGTAATTTCTATCAGCTTTTTGTTTGCTGGAATTAATGTTGCCTATCAGGGAATTTATCAGGCAATGGACGGTGGCGTTGAATCACTTGTTATTTCTCTTTTGAGACAGCTTGTTCTTATCTTGCCATTGGCTGGAATTTTTTCTGTGTTTGTCAGAAATGGACAGATAGGAGTTTCACTGATCTGGTGGGCATTTCCGATTACAGAAGTGATCTCGTGTCTGGTGGGATATGTATTTTTGAAAAGAATTAAAAAAAATAAGGTTGATGCTTTAAGTTAAGGAGGAATTGGAATGGTAAAAAGAATCATTACTATTAGCAGAGAATTTGGAAGTGGTGGACGTTTTATTGGGGAAGAAGTCGCAAAAGAACTCGGAATTGCTTATTATGATAAGAATATAATAAGTCAGATTGCAGAAAAGTCTGGTTTATCACCAGAATACGTTCAGGAAAATGCAGAATTATCTCCGAAAAGGGGATTGTTTGCATATGCTTTTGCCGGACGTGATATAACAGGAAAATCTGTGGAGGATCTAGTACATGAGGCTCAGAGAAAGGTCATATTAGATTTGGCAGAAAAAGAGCCTTGTGTGATTATTGGAAGAAATGCAGATTATATTTTAAAAGACAGAGACGATGTGCTGAATGTATTTATTCATGGAGATATGCCTGAAAAAATAAAGCGTATCACTCGTTTATATAAAGTAAATGAGCAGGAGGCTGTTAAAATGATGGCAGATACCGATAAAAGACGAGGGAGAAATTATAGTTTCTATACTGATCAGAAATGGGGAAAAGCCAGTAACTATACGTTATGTTTGAATAGTTCTCAACTGGGATATGATAGGTGTGAAAAGATAATTGTTGAATGCAGTAAATGAGCTACCGTATGTCCCCAGTGGCTCCAATCCAATTGTTCACAAAATCTTCACAAAATAATTAGCACTCACCTCTTGACAGTGCTAATAATAAGTGCTATAGTACACATAGAACAAAGGAAGGGGAACAACAAGGAAGCCTCTTAAAAACCTTAGTTCTGCAGCGAAAGCTGCTAAAATAAATACCACATCGGCAGTGTCCGGAGTGTTAAAATAGATTGCAGCTGGCGCTGCAGATGTTAAAGTATAAAATCCAGTTTGGAGCATTGAAAGGAGATTTTGATTATGTTAGTACCGAGCATTTTTGCAAATAGTGTATTTGATGATTTCTTTGATTTTCCATATGTTAATGACAAGAAGACAGAGAGAAAGCTGTATGGTCACAACGCAGCAAACCTGATGAAGACTGATATTCAGGAATATGATGACGGCTATCAGTTAGAAATTGATCTTCCAGGCTTCAAGAAAGATGAAGTACATGCAGAGTTAAAGGATGGTTATCTGGTAGTCAGTGCTGAGAAAGGTCTTGACGAGGACGAGCAGGATAAGAAGACTGGCAAGTATTTAAGAAGAGAGCGTTATGCAGGATCATGCCAGAGAAGTTTCTATGTTGGCAAGGATATCACCGAAGAGGATATCAAGGCACAGTTCCAGCATGGTATGCTGACACTGTTTGTTCCGAAGAAAGAAGCAAAGCCAGTTGTAGAAGAGAAGAAACACATTACAATTGAATAAATATTGTTATGCAGGGCGCATCCGAAAGGGTGCGCCCTATTTTTATCACTTGCAATGAGCCATCAGGGACAATAAAAGAGCCATTGCCCCTGTCCCTCCTGGTTTTGAAAGTGAAGTTAAAAACGTGAGTAATTAAAAAAAGAAAGGAGAATTATGAAGATGAAGAAAAGTCTTGTATTTGGAATATTATTATCTATATGTATGACAATTCCAACCATGGCGGATACTTCAATAGTGGTATAGTTATTGAACCAATATCGTCATTGCAGGAACAATTAGAAGAAATGACAGAAGAAATGAAGATGAGTTAAAAGAACAACTAAAAGATATGGCAGAAAAATTCGGAATTAAATATGAAGATAGTAAAGTGAAAAAACAAGGGGGATTAGATCGGGAAATTTTAGAATGGATTCAAGAAAAAGAGGGAGGCATAGCAAATGAGTATTTATATTTTAATGAGTGTTCGATATCAGAGAAAGGTATTCAGGTAATTGTAAAAGATAATAAAGATACTGTAATCATTTTTTCACTATCCTTAGCATTGGAAAAATGTCAAAAAGAAAACGAGTATGACCAAATAGTTTTGATTGCAAAGCAGTTACAAGAGATGTTTCCGAAAATTTGTGGAGTGGATAAATATCAGTATGATATAAATGGTGGGGATTATACTATAGACGGAAGGCAAAAATGGAGAATTGCCTTCGTGTTAAAAAAAGAGTCAGTGGAAGAAAAGAACATAATTAATTATAATTTTCATCGTATAGAGGTTTCTTTAGATGAGAATAATAACGTGTATTCTATAACTATTCATAATGAAAATTTAAATAATAAAATAGGCGATTATCCCATAATAACAGTTGAGGAAGCGAAAAATCGACTTTTGGAACAACGGTATTGGATGAGTGCTACATACCCACCAAATCAGGATAATAATTCTATCACACTTACCGATGTCAAGTTTGGTTATCATGAAAAGGAAATCCTGCACGGAGTGAATATGAAGCTGGAGGCTGGTACGGTCAATGCAATTGTAGGTCCATCAGGAAGCGGAAAATCAACTATTGCAAAGCTAATTGCTTCTCTTTGGGACGTAAATAGCGGCAGTATCAAGATCGGCGGCGTGAATGTAAGACAGATGTCACTTACTGATTTTAATCAGAAAATCGCATATGTGGCGCAGGATAATTATCTTTTCAACGAATCAGTTCGCGAAAACATCCGACAGGGCAATCCGAATGCCACTGATGAGCAGATCATTGAAGTAACAAAAAAGAGTGGCTGCTATGATTTTATCATGCAACTTGAAAATGGATTTGATACAATTGTCGGAGGAGCCGGAGGACATCTTTCCGGAGGTGAGAGACAGCGTATTTCGATTGCAAGAGCTATGCTTAAAGATGCACCAATTGTTATCCTTGACGAGGCAACTGCATACACAGATCCTGAGAATGAAGCTATTTTGCAAAATTCTATAGCAAGACTTGTCGCAGGAAAGACTCTCATTGTTATCGCACACAGACTTTCTACAGTTAAAGACAGCGATCAGATATTTGTTGTGAATGACGGAAATATAGCAGCACATGGCATACATAATGAGCTTCTTGCATCATGCCCTCTTTATAAAGAAATGTGGAATGCACATATATCTTCCAAAGATACCGTAAAGGAGGAAAACTAATATGTTTGAGATTCTGGCAAAGTTCTTTAAGTTTTCTGGAAAAGAAAATGAAAATAAATTCAAACTGTCCATAGTGATTGGTCTTGTAGAAGCCCTTGCCTCTGCGATGAAAATACCGGCTATCATGTATGTACTGATAGGATTGATGAGTAAAGAATCCATGGGAAAATATATCATTGGTTCAATTGCTATTATGGGAATTGCCGTTGCAGTCGATATTATCTGCAAGAGATTTTCAACTGTGCTCCAGACAGAAGGCGGGTATAATGCAAGTGCTTTTATGAGGATAAAGATAGCAGAACATCTTCGTTATCTTCCGATGGGATATTTTAATTCAAACAGCATCGGCGAGATTTCTTCTGTTACAACGAATACTATGGAAGTGCTTGGTGATATTGCAGCTAGAGTTGTGATGCTGACGACACAGGGTATTCTGGAAACAACTATGATTGTTCTTATGATTTTCATTTTTGATTGGAGAATTGGTCTGATATCAGCAGCTGGTGTATTCATTTTTTTTGTAATCAATTCAATCATGCAAAAGGCTGGAAAGAGTGATTCAGAGAAAAAAGTTCAGTGCGATACTGAATTGATAAGTCAGATCATGGAATACATCCAGGGAATATCAGAAGTAAAATCATACAATCTCCTTGGAAAACAGGCGAAAAGATTAAATGATGCAAATGAAGCATGTGCGAAGATCAACACGAAGATGGAGTTTTTGTTTGTGCCATATCATTTTCTGCAAAGTGTGGTAACAAAAATCACAGGTGCGGTGATCGTAGCGTGCAGTGCATATTTTTATATTAATGGAACCATGAGTGCAGTTTATGCAATCGGTATGACGATATCAGCATTCATGCTTTATTCAAGCCTTGAGTGTGCTGGAAACTACTCATCACTTTTACATGTGGTAAGCGTGTGCGTAGATAAGGCAAATGCAATTCTTGAGCTTGATACGATGGATATTGACGGAAAAGAAATCAAGCCGCAAAACTGTGATATTAAACTTGACCACATTTCGTTTTCCTACGACAAGAGAAAAATCATTGACGATGTATCGCTTTCAATTCCAGAAAAGACAACAACAGCAATCGTTGGTCCATCTGGTGGCGGCAAATCTACATTGTGTAATCTGATCGCAAGATTCTGGGACGTAGATGAAGGCAAAGTGACACTTGGTGGTGTAAATGTGAAGGATTACAGCATGAACAGTCTGATGAACAATTTTTCCTTTGTATTTCAGACTGTATATTTATTTGCCGATACGATTGAAAATAATATCAAATTTGGTCGTCAGGATGCAACACACGAGGAAGTTGTAGCAGCTGCAAAGAAAGCGTGCTGTCATGAATTTATAAGTCAACTTCCGAATGGTTATGATACAGTGATTGGAGAGGGTGGTTCATCGCTTTCAGGAGGCCAGAAGCAGCGCATTTCTATAGCACGTGCTATTATGAAGGATGCGCCAGTCGTCATATTAGACGAGGCAACAGCTAATGTTGATCCGGAGAATGAAAAGGATTTGATGGATGCCATAGAAGCACTTACAAAAGAAAAGACAATTATCATGATTGCACACAGATTAAAGACTGTTCGTCATGCAGATCAGATAGTAGTAGTTGATAAAGGACGAATTGCACAGCAGGGAACACATGAGCAGCTGATGACGCAGGACGGTATATATAAGAGATTCGTAGATGCCAGAGAACAGGCAGTAAGCTGGAAACTGGCTCCTTGTCCCTTGGCTCAAAAATAAATTGGATTCTTCCAATTGAATAAATATTGTTACGCAGGGCGCATCCGAAAGGGTGCGCCCTATTTTTATCACTTGCAATGAGCCATCAGGGACAATAAAAGATCCATTGCCCCTGTCACCATAGAGTTTTCTCCTCTTTTTTAAGAGTTTTTTTCTACTATTTTTGAAAAAAAGAAGTAGAATAAAGAAAACAAAATCAAGAAATACATAATGAAATGAGAGGAGAAATCAAAGAATGAAGGTACGATTGTTAAAGGACAACTGGACATTGACCGTTCTCGGGGACAATGTCTATCATATTCCAGAGACACCGATTGAGACAACGGTGCCATCGACTGTTTACGAGACACTTTTAAAAAAGAAACTAATGCCAGATCCGTTTTATCGGGATAATGAGCTGGATGCAACAAAGCTAATGGAAAATGAGTTTTTGTATGAAACAGCTTTTACGATTGACGAAGAAGAGCGAAGTGCAGACCGGATATTTTTACATTTCGATGGAATTGACACGATTGCCGATTTGTATTTGAATGATAAAAAAATCGGCTCGGCAGAGAATATGAATCGCGTCTGGGAATACGATATTACATCGCTTGTAAAGGAAGATGCGGAGGATAATGTCTATCAGCTGAAGGTGCTTCTTCATTCTCCGATCAGGTATGCAGCGATGGAAGATCAAAAATGCCCAGTCGGAGCAGCTTCTGATGCGATGCCTGGCTTTCCGCATATTCGAAAGGCTGCCTGCATGTATGGATGGGATTGGGGTCCAAGACTCCCAGATGCCGGACTGTTTCGATGTGTTTCTCTCGTGTCGGTAAAGACGGCGCGTATGGCACAGGTGATGATCGCGCAAAAGCACCATATAATTGGAAAAACTGTGCATGGCAACGTGGTGGATGCAGTTAGGCTTACGGCAGATGCTGAGATTGAATGGATGCCAGATATCGCAAAGAAAAAAGCAAAAATTGTAATGACAGTTGTCGCACCAAATGGAACAGATTGCCAGCGTGCAGAAAGTAACTGGATTGATCAGCAGACGGAAAGTGCACCATCTGCATGTCTGACAGGACTTACCTGTGCACTTCGGAGCAACCATGTGAAGGCATCGCTTTTGGTGGAAAATCCGAAGCTGTGGTGGCCCAACGGCTATGGAGAACAAAATCTATATCAGGTAAAGGTGGAACTGGTAACAGAAGAAGTAAAAGATATACAACAGCCATTAAAAGTACATGTGCTTGATGTCTGGGAAAAGAAGATTGGTCTTCGCACAATCACGGTAAACACCGATCTAATGGAGGATGAGGTTTATGATTCTCATATGGTCGGACAAAAAGATGATGTTGATGATGGAAGAAATATGCTGTTGTCTGAGGGAGACCGGATGGTTGCAATCGTGGATAAATCGGAAAAAAAGGTGAAGGGACGCAATTTTGCCTATGAGGTGAACGGTCTTAAGATTTTTGCGATGGGTGCCGACTACATTCCAGAGGACAATATTTTGACACGACAAAACAGGGCACGCACGGATTTATTGCTTTTATCTGCGCAGGAGTCCCATTTTAATACGCTGCGTGTATGGGGTGGCGGTTATTTTTTGGATGATTTCTTTTATGATATTTGTGACGAAAGAGGTCTTTTGATTTGGCATGACTTTATGTTTGCGTGCGCATCCTACGAACTTTCAAATCATTTTGAGGAAAATGTATCAATTGAGATTCGTCAGAATGTGAGAAGACTGCGCTCTCATGCGAGCATTGCGCTATGGTGCGGAAACAATGAGTTAGAGACACAGTATGAGAATTTATCTTGGCCACAGACGAGAAAGCAATATTATGACTATATTCGATTGTATGAATATCTGATTCCAAAGCTAGTAAAGGAGGAAGATCCGGAGAAGTTTTATTGGCCGTCATCGCCATCCTCTGGTGGAAATTTTGAAAACAGCAATGCGGAGAATATCGGAGATACACATTACTGGGGTGTTTGGCATGGAAACGAATCCTTTACTGCATATCGTTCACATCATTACCGCTTCCTTTCGGAGTTTGGTTTCCAGTCATTCCCGGCACTTCAGACGGTAAAACGCTTTACAGCCGAGGGTGATCGAAACATTTTCTCGCGTGTCATGGAAATGCATCAGAGAAATACGGCGGCAAATGGAAAAATTTTGAATTATATTTCACAGACGTATTTGTATCCAAAGAATTTTGATGAGCTTTTGTATGTTTCACAGCTTCTTCAGGCGGATGCAATTCGATATGGTGTGGAACATTTTCGCCGTTTTCGTGGAACTTGTATGGGTGCAGTTGTGTGGCAGTTAAACGATATCTGGCCAGTTGCATCATGGGCAAGTGTCGATTACTATGGAAACTGGAAGGCACTTCAGTATGCCGAGAAGAAAATGTTTGCACCGGTGCTGTTATCTTGCGAGGAGCACGGAGAGATTGATCAGAAGCCATTTGTCAATACGCTGCCGCATCCAATTGATGTGAGTGCCGATTTGCATGTCGCAAATGAGACGGGTGAGACGGTGCAGGGCACGGTAAAATGGTCACTTCGCCGCCCAGACTCGTCTGTCGTAAGAGCGGGCAGCTTTGAGGTGATGGCACCGCCATTTGGTGGTACGTGGCTGCCGCATCTTGACTTTAATGATCAGGATCCGCTTACGGTACACCTTTCCTATGAGTTAGAGGTAGCGGGCGAAATAGTTTCATCGGGAAGCACACTATTTTGTGCGCCGAAGCATTATCATTTTGCAGATCCAAAGCTTGAGGTATCAGTTGACAAAACTACGGTAACGGTAACCGCAAAGAACTTTGCAAAGGCAGTGAGTGTCGAGACGAAAGAGGGGGTACTGCGTCTTGACGATAACTTTGTCGATATGGAGGCCGGTACGAAAACCTTCCATATATTGCCAAGTCGTGACTTCACTGCATCGCAAACGGGTGTATCCGGTGCATTTCGCGTAAGAAGTGTCTACGAAACATTTGAATAAAAGTGTCAGTTTGCAGAATCTTTAAATAAAAGATACGGTTCGTGGGACTTTCGGTTAATGAACCAAACAATATCAGGTCCGCAATTTGCGGGCCTGTTTTGGCGTGATGCCTTTGATTTTTTTGTAGCATCGGATAAAGTAACTGCAATCTGTGTAGCCAACCTCATGGGCGATGAAGGAGACATCGTGGTTGGAAAAAAGCAGCATGTTTTCAGCAGCATTGATCCTAGTGGTGGTAATGTACTCCTTGCAGGTCATCTGATAGCGGCGATAAAAATTCAAAGAGAAGGTTGAGTGGGACAGACCGCACATAGCGGCAAGTGATTCTACGGTCAGCTCATCAAAATAGTGGGTGTCAATGTATTCACAAATTCGGTCAAAGCTAACCTCATAGGAGGGGTGTACGCCAGACACTGAAAAATAGTTTTTGCCTTTTTGCCAGAAACGAACAAGCTTGCTGACAATTTTTCGAAGATCGGCAGTCAGAATCATAGAGCTTACAAAATCCCTTCTTTGATATTCCAAAAGAATTTCAGAAAACAAGGGCTCCAAATTCATTTCCTGAACCTGCTCAGGGGAAAAGAGGCATGGACAGTGAAGAACATGGACGCTGTGAAGAACGGCTCTTAAATCAAGCACATCCATTTTGCAGGAAGGAAGAAGACCAGGATCAAATTTAATCACATCGTATTGAGAAGAGAAAATGTCCTTTTCCAGAGCAATCGAATGCATACATCTTGGTGGAAAAAGGATCACGCAGCCGCGAGTACCCGTTACAAGTGTGTTATCCATGGAGACAGTAATCGTACCCTGATGAATGTAGAGAAGCTCTGCATAGTAGTGCCAGTGTGCAGGAATTGGCAGAGGGGAGGTGTTGCTGTCAAAAAGAAATGCCTCATAGGGGGAGGCAATTGGGTCAATATATTCGTATAAATTGTTCATAAAATTTCAACTTTGCCTTTCGTCAAAATTATTATAATTCTATCCAATATGATAGTAGCAAGAGGATGCATTTGTCAAGAGAACAAGATTGTGATACAATGCAAAGGAACAAATTGAAATTTTATGCAGGTAAAATTTAAGAGAAAAGAGAGGCAACTAGTATGGAAGAAAAGGTGAATGAGACAACCGTGCAAGTTGATGCAGAATTGAATAAAAAAAAGAAAGTGTGGGAAAGCGATATCCACGGTGCGATTTTCGATGTGGATGGCACACTTCTTGATTCTATGGTGATCTGGGAAGAGGCAGCGGTACGCTATCTAAATAGCCTTGGATTAGAGCCAGAGGAAAATCTTTCCGAGAAGATCATGACTATGTCGATGGAAGAGGGTGCAGACTATTTAATTGATCACTATGGTGTGAGTTTGACGAGGACGCAGATTCTTGACGGTATACGCGAGCTTATACGCGGCTTCTATGAGGATGAGGTGCAGCTAAAACCAGGTGTAGAACAGGTAATTAAGTTGCTTGCATCAAAAGACATTCCGATGATTATTGCAACCTCAAGTGACAGTGCATGTGTTACAGCTGGCTTAAAGCGTCTTGGTGTTTGGAGTTATTTTAAAGGAATTTTGACATGCAGTGATATTGGAAAGGGAAAGACAGAGCCAGATATTTATCTTGCCGCTGCAAAAGATATTGGAAGTAAGCCTTCAGAAACAGTTGTATTTGAGGACGCACTTCATGCTATTGTTACTGCAAAGAATGCAGGCTTTATTACTGTGGGTATTTATGATTCATATAATCAGGACGAGGAGAAGATTAGAAAGATTGCAGACTTTTACTATAAGAATTGGGATGAAGTGAGCAATTCTAAAAACATTCGGATTCGCTGATATTAGTAAGAAACAGCTCACTCGCGCCTATCATGCACAAAACCGCTTCCCGGTCATTTAGCTTTCCGGGAAGCGGTAAAAAACAAAACAAACAAAAATGAGAAAAAGAAAAACAGCAATCTTTCGATTACTGTTTTCAATGCCGCAGACCGGAATCGAACCGGTACGGGTATCACTACCCACGGGATTTTAAGT
>OLQV01001761.1_pt1 | contig 15702 bp, 6 predicted proteins | sample 1672371 | NCBI WGS metagenome assembly OLQV01 (sample SAMEA3136676, study PRJEB25190) | human gut metagenome
AAAGATGCTTATATTACGATTGTAGTTGGAAATGTATATCATACAAAATTTACAATGGACCCAGCAATCTATTTTAAGAATCATAAGAGAAAAGATTATGATCTGAACCGATTATTCTTAGAAAATATCAGCAGAGATGGACAGATTGCATGGGAAAGTGGTCCATATGGGTCAATTCAGACGGTTCGAAAAGAATATGCTCAAAACCATATTGCTGTTACAAAAAGAGTCGTGGAAGTAAAAGGCGGCTTATTTAAGCAGATGCCATTAAAAAAAGGACATGGCGAATATCCATTAAAAACCAATGATCCTAAATTTGGCAATATCGCACAGTATGGAGGGTATACGAATGTCACAGGTTCCTATTTTGTATTAGTAGAATCAATGGAGAAAGGGAAAAAACGTATTTCTTTAGAATATGTTCCAGTATATCTTCATGAGCGTTTAGAGGATGATCCTGGACATAAACTGTTAAAAGAATATCTGGTTGATCACAGAAAACTTAATCATCCAAAGATTTTACTTGCAAAAGTAAGAAAAAACTCATTACTTAAGATTGACGGTTTTTATTATCGTTTAAATGGTCGAAGTGGAAATGCTCTTATCCTTACAAATGCAGTGGAATTGATCATGGATGACTGGCAGACAAAAACAGCAAACAAGATTTCTGGATACATGAAACGCAGAGCTATTGATAAGAAAGCAAGGGTTTATCAAAATGAATTCCATATTCAGGAATTAGAACAGCTTTATGATTTTTATTTAGATAAATTAGAGAATGGTGTTTATAAAAATCGTAAGAATAATCAGGCTGAATTAATTCACAACGAAAAAGAACAGTTTATGGAACTCAAGACAGAAGATCAGTGTGTATTATTGACTGAGATTAAAAAGCTTTTTGTATGTTCTCCAATGCAGGCAGACCTTACATTGATTGGTGGCAGCAAACACACAGGAATGATTGCTATGTCAAGCAATGTTACAAAAGCAGATTTTGCCGTCATTGCGGAAGATCCTTTAGGACTTAGAAACAAAGTAATTTATTCTCATAAAGGTGAGAAGTAAGTTTTCATATTTGTTCGGAAAATTCATAATCATATCGAACGGCTTTGGAACTGCGTAGAACATGATATGTCTTATGGCTAAAAGAATTACAGGTGCATATTTTGAACTGTGTAAAACATGGCATATGGGAGAATTGGCAACGACTGGAACAGAACACAGTTTTGAAACTGTATAAAACATGACATGTCTTATGGTTCAAATTATTTATACAGTACGTGAAAATAAGAAATTATCGAATAAACTCGTTTAGACGAGAACTGCTAGAGGCAGTAATTGCAGAAAATATAATATTTCTAATCATATATTACCTTATATGATTAATGGAGAAAATAGATGTTTCAAGTAAAAAATAAAGAAACTGGGCAAGAATATACCGTATATGCTGTCGGGGATGAATATCTGACAAAATTTCTGATTTATGAAGATGGACATTGGAAATGGCAGACTATAGATGATTTTGTTCCAGTGATTGTAGATTAAGAAAGCGAGAAATTCACATGAAGATTACAAGAACGATTAAATTTAAAGAATATATCCTCGGATATTTAGAAAAATTAGAGGTTCATGAAGTTCGACGCATTGAAAAAGCCGGACGATTAAGCCGTGACATTATCAAAGAGGAATCTGAAAAATGCGGACACAAATTAATGATTCTTGATACGATTGAAAAAGAAAGGCGTTATGAATGTTCATTAGAAGATTTCTTATCCGTTGCAAGAGAGATTCCACTAAAAGATCAGGAGACTGTTAATACAGAAGAAAAGAATGTTCAGGAAGATAATTCAGAGGATTCCAAGTCTAAGTTAGGTGATTCTGATTGTGCCCCTTGGATTGAAGATTAATGTTATTTTGAGAAATGATTGCAAATGTATTGTCGCATTCGCATCAATCACGATATCGTTTTGGAATTATGTAAAATCAAATGATTGCAAATGTGAGTGGAAAGCGAAAAGCTTGTAGTAGTTGTTTTGGAACTATGTAAAATCAAATGATTGCAAATGGTCAAAGTAATTGCATGGCGTGTAAAAATAAGAATTTATCGAAATAATTTGCTCCGGCAAAATCTGCAAGATGCAGAAATCAAGCTGATCGATGCTTTACATATTTATCTATTTCAATATTTCTTCAACCATATACATTGATCAGCTTTAATAAAAAGAATTAAAATTACGAAAATAAAATTATTTACCAATAAAGTGAAATATAAAATTTTAAAAATGTAAATAATTTAAAATTATAACTAGGGGGAAATTATGAATAAAGGAAAAATATCATGCATTTTAGCTGCTGCTATGATAACTACTCAATTTAGTCCAGTTGCAGCTTTTGCAGATAATAAAACTGAGTTGATAAGTAATGTTTCTGCTGAAGATTCATCAAATGAAACTAAATATGATAATACTCAATCTTTTGATGAAGAACCAGTAAATGACCAAAATAATGATGATGAATCAAAAGAAAATCAAGATTCTAATGAACGAGATGACAATAATTCAAATTCAGAGGAAGACTCAAAAGATAATTCATCAGAAAAAGATAATAATGAGCAAAAACCAAGTGATAGTATTGATTCAAATAAAAAGGTGAGTGTAACTGGTAAGTTAGAATTAGACATGAATTTTGCTATGCCAATAAAAAACACTGATAAAGCAAAAACAAATATAAAAGTTACTTTAATGAAAGATGATAAAGAAGTAGGCCAAGTTCAACTGGGGAATGATAATTTGCAAGGAACAATAGGGAATGTTAACTATACTCTTCAAGCATTAAATGGAAAGAGAATAGCAATTGAAAATGATGCTGAAGAATTAAATTTTTATCAATTAACATTTACTAACTTAGATTTAGGACAGTATTCTCTTAAAGTTGAAGGAGAAGGATATACTACAGCAAATGTTAGTAATATTGATATAACAAAATCATCAAAAAGAGTTAAGATAGGGACAAGCGATAATAGAATAGTACTATCTGATAATAATTCAGAGAATGAATCAGAAGCTAATGTTGAATATTATCCAGGTGTATTTTTAGCAGGAGATGTTAATGGAGAAAACTCTGTAACAAAAGAAGATTATGAAGCTGCTAAAGCAGAAATGAAAAATAAAACAAATACTACTACATATGACATAAATAGAGATTCAAAAGTTGACATAACAGATTTAACTTACATACATGGAAATATAGGAGCAACAGTTAAGACAGCAGAAGTAGTTGATACTGATCCAATTATAAATCCAGAAGCTGTAGATGTTAAGTTAGATGATACTAAAGTTTCTATAGGAGAAGGACAAGATATAAAGAATATTTTAGTAGGTGATGGTTCAAAAATATCATTATCAACAAAAACAGTTGATGGTGAAGAGGCTCCAGAAATATCTGAAGAAAATCCAATAAGTATTCCAATGAGTTTATCAGGTTCAACAAGTGATTCAGAAATAGAAACAGCGTCTTTAAGAACTGCTGCAGAAAATACTATAAACATGGAGCAAGTGGTGATAAAGGCACCTAGAAATACAAGACCAGCATCAGGAAGTGTTGTTATTGATGGTGTAGAATACAAATATGATGAAAGTAATGTAAAACAAAGTTTAGCTAGAACAGCTTCAGGTGAAGCAATGGATGAAATAGTTATTGACTTAGGAAAGCAAGTAGCCGTTAGTAAAATAACTATAAATGTTACTGGTAGTAGAAGTAATAAAAATTTAACAGAAATTGCAAAGGTTGAATTTTTAAATAATGTATATAAAGAATTACCAAAACCAAATATGAATATACCTGTAATTAATAGCTTTACAAGTTCAACTGCTGTTGGAAATGAAGCTATGACTATAGGATGGGATCACCAACCAAACGTAACAGGATATGAAATAAAAGTTGAAGAGCTTAACGAAAATGGAAATGTAGTTTCAACTAATCACTATAAAACAAGCGAAAATACATTAAACATAACTCAAGTAAAACCATATAGTGTTTATAGATTTAGTATTCAATCTCTAAATGGTAAGGATTGGGCAAGTGGATATAAAGATGAGCAAGATGATTATGATGCTAATGCAACAGGAGAAACAAATTTAGCAACTAATGTAAATGATAAAGATGGTAAACCAGATAATGTTGATAATAACTATATGCCACATGCATGGAACTCTACATCAGGTAATTTAGATACAAATTCAAAAGATGAAGTAGTAAATAAAAATTATTTTGGTGCGGATTCAATTGTTGAATTACAAGTTATACCAGAAACGGCACCGGAAGGTCCAGAAGGAATAACTGTTACTGGAACATATAAAGGCTTAAAAGTTAGTTGGAAAGCACATCAAAAAGCTAAAGACTATGATTTATATTATAGAAAAATTGGAACAGGTGAATGGATAAAGGCAAATGATCCAAATGATCCTAAATATGTAGATAGTAATACAACTAATGATGTACCAGATGGAGCTTATGACTTAAAACCTGAACAAAAAACTGATTCAAATGAATTAATAAGAGGTACAAGTTATGAAATAACTGGTCTTGAAGATCAAACAACATATGAAATTAAGATGACAGCAACAAATCATCATGGTACAGGTGGATTATCGAAAACTTATTTAGGAAAGACAACAGCAATAGTTCCACCTAAGTTTACAAACTATGGATTAATAAATACTGTTGAAGATGGTAAGGTTACTCATATAGAAAAAGTTACAGTAAAAGAAAGTGGTTCATTAGAACTTTCAAATAATGATGGTATGAGTATATTTGATAATGATTACTCAACTACATGGGTACTTAATGATTGGGATTCAGGAGTACATTATGGACAAAGAGCTCCAATAGTAACATTTGATAAGGAATATACATTTGATACTATAAGATTTGCTACAAAGTTAGAAAATACTTCTAAATACCCACTACCATGGCAAGCTAAATTAAGAGTATACTCAAATGATGATACAACATATAATAATCCAGTTGAAGTAATACAACTTAACGATATTAGAGTTTCTAGTAAAAGAGCAGAAAATGGAGTTAATTATGTAGAAGTAAAATTACCAAAGCCTGTAACAGCAAAGCAAGTTGAGCTTAATCTTGCAGGAGGACGTAATTTAAGTATATCAGAAATGAAATTCTATAATTATGATAGCTTAGAAGATGAGGTAAATGGATTATTTGCAGATGACTTAAAGCTTGTATTAAAAGATGAAGTAAATCAAGCGAAGATTGATGGACTTGTAGAAAGAGCTAAAGCTATAGATCCAGTTAGCTTAGAGTACCATCCAAATCAAAAAAATATTTTAGATGAATTAGAAATAGCACAAAAGATTTTAGATGATGTAAATTTAAATAAAGAAGTGTTAACTATTGATGGAAGTATACTTGATTTTTCACCAAATTTAGGTCAAGCAAATGCATGGCAATCATTGGGGGTTGTTGCTAAACCAGGTGAAACTATAAATATTTATGTGGGAACTGAAGAAGGAAGAGCACACACCAAATATGAAGTATTATTTACTCAAAACTATGCAGAAAGTGGAACATGGAACTTAGGAACTGTACAAATTGGAAATGGTAAAAATGAAGTAACTGTACCAAGTGGTAAGTTTAATATGGATGTTGAAAAAGGTGGAAATGTATATATAAGACCTGTTTCAGGATGGTATGAACAACAAAAAATAAATGTGCGTGTAAGTGGTGGAAGTAAGATTCCGCATTTAAATGTAAATAATATAATAACTGATAGTAACAAACAAGAAGAAGCTAAGAATTTAATAAGAGAATACATAAAAAATCTTAAATTATATGTATCTGATTTACCAAGTCTTTACCCAACAGTAGAAGATAAGGAAAATAATCAATACAAATATGATGAAAAGACAGCTGTATTAAATAGTACAGAAATTGAAAGTGAAAGAGTAATGTTAACTCTTAGCGCAACAGAAGTTTTAACAGGTATTACACAAGGTCTTAATGGAGATGAAAATGCTGAAGTTGACAGATTATATGATGCACTTTTAGCTTGGGAACAACTTATGGAAATTTCATATTCATTAAAAGGTGTAACAGAAACAGCTATTGACTTTAATAATAATGGAAAAATAGATAATAATAAATCTGATACTGCTAGTTTAATTGATGGATTAACAGAACAAGAATACTTTAACAAACATAGAGCTCCAAGAAGCCGTATAAATATAAAATATCAAAGAATGTTTACAGGAGCATTTATGTATGCATCTTCTCATCATGTTGGAATAGATGCAGGCTCTGGTATTGGATTAGTACAAGGTGTACCATTTAAGTTTAATACTACAGGAAATATAACTAATCCTAATGAAGGTAGTTTATATGGATGGGGTATATCTCATGAAATTGGACATACTCAAGATGTAGCAGGATTAACTCAAGCTGAAGTTACAAATAATATTTTAGGATTAATTGTACAAACATTTAATGGAAATGCAAATTCAAGACTTGAAAATGGAACTTATACTACAATGTATGACAAAGTAACATCAGGTAGTGTTGGAGCAACCAGTGATATAGGTGCAAAACTAGGAATGTATTGGCAATTACATTTAGCATATGATAATAATGAAACTTATAAAATGCTAGAAAATAATAAAGATACAGATCCAAATAATGATTCATTCTATGCTAAGTTATATAGAGCTAATAGAATGAAAGCAGCAGCACCGAAGGAAGAAGGATATGATGCAGTAGAACAAACATTTATCATGAGAGCTTCTGATGCAGCACAAAAGGATTTAAGAGAGTTCTTTGAGAAGTGGGGAATATTAGCAAGCCCTAATACTAATAAATATTTAGATGAAATGAAGTATGAAAAAGAAACAAGAGCTATATACTACTTAAATGATGAAGCAAGAAGAAGAAGATTAGATACATCTAATACTGAAACTATGGCTAAGGACACAGCAGTAGTAGCAAACTTTGGAACAGATAATGAAGGAAATCAAATTACTTCTAAATCTTACTTAAATCAAAAGGAAGTTCCATTAAACTTAAGTGTAACAAAAGATTCAGATAAGATTTTAGGATATGAAATTATAAGAAAAGAATCAACATCAACAGGTATTGTGGAATCCCCAGTAGGTTTTGTTGAAAGAGACAGAACAAGTGAATCAGGGGTAACAACTTATGTTGATTCAATAGATACATTAAATAATAGAGTTGTAGCATATAAGGTTGTTGCTTATGACTATGATTTAAATAAAACTGAAGAAACAGTTATAGGAGAACTTAAAATAGCTCACAATGGAAGTATTTCTGAAACTGATTGGGTATTAAGTACTAATACAACTAATGATGAAGATGAAAGAGATGAACATAGTGGTCATGGAACAATGCAACATGGTGTAATAAAGAGAATCAATGACAATAATACAGATACAGTGTTCCAAGGTATGAAAGATGGAAGCGAAGATCCATATGTAATTATTGATTTAAATAAAAATAATTCATTAGTAGGTTTAACTTACACAGCACCACAAAATACTGCTAAGAAATTCTCATTTAGAAATCTATTCAGTAGAAATACAGAAAAAGTATATACACCTATATCAAAATATGAAGTGTATACAAGTTTAGATGGAAATAGCTGGACATTAGCAAGCAGTGGAACATTTGACAACACTAAGACTACTCAAACAGTATATTTTAGCGAAGATGGTAAAACAGAAGCACAACAACTTTGGTCATATGATGCAAGATATGTTAAATTAGTTGCTAAAGGAAATTCTGAAATATCAATAGCAGAGTTAGATTTATTAACGGCTGCTGGTGATAATATAGAAATTGGAACAGATAATAATGAACAATTATCTAAAAATGGAATTGGTAGATTAAAATCTGATTATGAATATGAATCTGGCAAAGTTATTCCAAAGGGGTCTATAATTGTAACAGGTGAGTATAGAGGAAATCCTGCATTTAATATACCTTTAGTATTAAATGAAAATGATGAAAACTTTGCAATAAAAGCAAATACTATACTTTTAGCTACATTACCAGAAAATTCAGAGCTTTCAGAAGTGGCAAAGGGAACTTGGATTTATTGGATAGAACCTAATAATCAAGGAAAAGTAGAGAGCGATAAAGGTCAGGTAGATAATATAGAAGGAACTTCAATTAAAGCTGAACTTTACAGATACAATAAATTAGATAATAATGGAGCACCAGTAGGTCAAAGATTAGTAAGTGATACGTTCTTATATGAATTACCAAGTGATTTAAACACATTACCTGAAATAGAGTTTAATAGTTCTAATGCAAGAGCAATTAAAAATGAAAATACAACAGTAATGGAAATAAATGGTGAATTAATGAACAAAGCATTTGAAAATAGATAATAGTAATGGGGGAATAACTTATGAAGAGAGCAAGGACAAGAGTTAAAGTTGCAATTGCCTCAGCATTAGCTATATCTTCGACGGCGGCAGTTATATATGCCGCTCCGGAGATAATGAAGGCAGCTACTTACAGAGCTTCAGAAGAAGCTGTATATCTTGATGTTGAAAAGTTAACTAGTAATACAGTAAAGGTATCTTTAGATAATATTCAAGATATAGCTAAATCTATGCAATTTAGTATTAAGCTAGATGGAAATGTAAAGATAAAATCTAATGAAGATGGAACATATAAAATAGCTGATTTACTTACAAAAACAGTAGAGGCAAAAACTAGTGAAAGTGAAAAGCCATCTAAGAATAGCATATTTACAGATTATACATATAACGAAGCAGACAATACTTTAAATGTTATTATTACATCAGATAGTGCATTACCTAAAACAGGAAATAAAGTAGAATTATTTACATTAGAAATAGAAGCAAAGGATTCTAATAACAGAACATATAATATAATTCCTAATACTAATGAATTATTCAAATATGTTGCAAAAGATAATACAGAATATTCTAATTTAGCAGTTAATTATAATGAAAAATCCTTAAGTTTAAATACAGCACCAAAAGTAACAGTAGAAAAAGATGTTATAGATATATATGATGGTGACAAATTAGTATTTAATGAAATAGAAGGATTAAAAAAGACAGACAAAGATAATGATGAAGTCACTTTAGAAGTAAGAGATATTACTAATGTAACTGACGAAAGTAAAGAAGATACTCAACCACTTATAACAGAATTTACTTCGGAAGAAGTTGGAACACATACATTTAAAGTTTATGCTGTTGATAGTATGGGTGAAAAATCAGAGCCTATTAAATTAATGGTAAATGTAAAGTATAATACAGAACTTGAAAAACCAACAATTACAGGAGCTGAAAAAGTTGAAATTGAAAGTGGAACAGTATTTAATTTATTACAAGGAGTAACTGCAACAGATGCTAAAGGAAGAAATCTTCAAGTAAATGTAACTGGAGATTTAAACTTAAATCCAGAAGAAGATACAAAATATACATTAACATATTCTGCAACTGATAAGTATGGAAAAACTACTGAAGTACAAAGAGAAGTATCTGTTAAAGTTAATAAGGCACCAGTAATTAATGGGGCAGATAATAAGGTTATTAATATAGGAGAAAGCTTTAATCCAAAAGCAGGAGTAACTGTTACTGATGATAGAGATGAAAATTTAACTTCACAATTATCTATAGATGGAAAAGTAAATACTGCAGTACCAGGTGAATATAAATTAAATTATTCTGTAACTGACTCAGGAAACAAAACTACTAAGCTTCAAAGAACAGTAAGAGTTAATAGAGCACCAATAGTATCAGGGAATGATAGTGCTATTGTTATAAAGAGTGGAACAGTAGTAACAGAAGAAATGATTTTAGGTGGAATTAATATAACTGATGAAACAAGTTACACAACAAGTGTTACAGTTCCAGAGATAAATGGAGAAGGTAGATATGATGCTGAAATCAAAGTAATAGATGCAGATAATGCAGTAACTACAGTTACAAGAAAGATTGTTGTTAGTAATGGAAGTACAGCAGAATTACCTAATAGTGGACAAGGTTCATCAAAGGAAGAATCAATAGCTGTACAAGTTATAGATGCTGATGGAATAACTTCATTAAATGAAAAATTAAGTAAAGCAACTAAAGATTATAAGATAACTAGCACTAAGAAAGAGTTTTCAAATTATGTTCAATATAGCTTTGAAATGACTAAAAAGGAAGCTGTATTTAGAAATTCTGGAACAGTATATTTAGAAGTAAGAGTTCCTAAAGAGATTGATAATAGTACAGGTGGAATTGTTATTACAGAATATGTTGAAATATTAGCAACAAATGTTACTATAAACAATAAAGAAAACTTAAATCATTATATAAAGAGTGATGATGAAATTGAATTAACTGCAACAGTTACACCTGATAATGCAACTAATAAAGAAATAGAATGGAATAGTTCTAATGAAGAAGTTATTGCAATTGAAAAAACTGAAAATGGTGTTAAGTTAGTAGCAAAAGGATATGGTATTGCAACTGTTACAGTAAGTGCAGTTGATGGTAGTGGAGCATTTGATGAATTTACATTTAGTGTATCACATGACTTCAAGGAGTTACCAGAGGATATAACTGTAGTTGGTGGAGAAGGAACAGAAGAATCACCAGTAATATATAAAACAGAAAATATTGATTCATTAAAGGAACTATTAAATCTTGCAAAAGACGAATATAAAGTTATGCTACAAGATAAAGAAACTATAAGTGAAAGTGAAATTGAATATAAATTAGTTTTAAAAGAGAAGAGTAGCTTATTTAAATTATTAAGAACTGCTAATATTGATGAAGAGTCACATTATATTTCAGTAAGAGTGCCAAATAGTGATGAATTTGAAAATGAAATTTATAAGTTAACTAAAAATGATATAAAGGCACCAACTCTTATTTATGATGGTGCATCACAATTGATAGTTGAAAATGGTTCTAAATTTAAAATGCCAGATGTAAAGGCAAAGGATAATTTAGATAAAAATGTTACTGTAACACATGTAATAAAAGATGAAAGTGGTAAAGTTGTAAAAGATATAGATTCAAATGTAGAAGGATTATACACAATAACATATAGTGCAACTGATTCAAGTGGTAATAAATCATCAGAATTGATTGTTAAAGTTAAAGTATTAGAAGCTGATAAGGAAGCACCAGTATTTGAGTATAATGGTGATAAAATTATAGTTTTAGAAAATGGAAGTGAATATGTAGAGCCTGAAGTAACAGCATATGATAATGTTGAAGGTAATGTAGCAGTAACAAAGATAATAACTAAAGACGATGAAGTTGTAGAAAGTATAAATACAACTATATCTGGAAAATATAAAGTTGTATATACTGCTTCTGATAGTGCTGGAAATACAGCTACATTAGAGATAATAGTAGTTGTAAAGGAAGCTCAGAATAATACAACACCAGATGTACCAGAAACTCCAGAGAAACCAGATCAAAAGCCTGAAATACCGGATGTACCAGCTCAAAAGCCTGAAACGCCAGATGTACCAGAGCAAAAACCAGAAACTCCAGAGAAACCACAGGATAAAGAAGCTCCAATATTTGATTATGCTGGTAAAACAGAAGTAATACTAGAAAATGGAGAAAAATATGAAATTCCTGAAATAAAGGCAAATGATAATATAGATGGTGAAGTTGAAGTTATAAAGGTTATAAGAAAATATGATTCTAATGAAATTGTTGAATCAATAGATACTAACATTGCAGGAAAGTATACTATAACTTATGAAGCTGTAGATAATAGTGGAAATAAATCTAATTTAGTTATAACAGTAACTGTTAAAGCTAAAATGATAGCTGATAATATAGAATTAGGTAATGGGGAAGGTACTTTAGAGTCTCCAAAAGAAATAAATGTATTAGAAACTTCTAGTGTAGAAAATATAAATAAATTAATTGAAAACATTAAAGAAGATTATAATTTTAAATTTGTAGATGAACCAAAAGAAGATGGTGAAAATATTATCTTCAAAATAAAATTACAAAAGAAAATGTCATTTATAAGAGCTTTATTTAATAAAACATCAGATGAAAATTATATAGAAATAAAGGTTCCAAAGAATAATGTAGAAGTAGTAACTGTATTAAAAGATTTATATAAATCTACAAATGAACCTGAAGTTCCAGAAGTAAAACCTGAAGTAAAACCTGAAACTCCTGAAGTAAAACCTGAAACTCCAGAAGTAAAACCTGAAACTCCAGAAGAGAAGCCTGATACATCAGATAAAAAAGAAATACCAGTTAGTGTAGAATCTTCAGAAAAAAATAATAAGGAAGATGATAAATCAATACCTAAAACAGGAGGAGTTAATTCTCTTGGAATAATAGGACTTGGATCTACTATTTTAACTTTAGGTGGATTATTAACATTCAAAAAGAAGAGGAAAAAATAAATAAAATCATTTATAAATTGATTAAGTAAAGATAGTTTTGCTGATTATATAAATTAGCAAAACTATCTTTTTGTAATTTATAATAAAGAAAAAAAGATAGTTTTCGATAAATATTTTAGAAGAGATTTTAATTATTAATATAGTATAAAGGAGGAAATAATTCTATGAATAAAAAAATTAATAGAATTATTATAGGGATATTTTTATTTTTAGGTGCTTTATATATTGGTGGTTCATTAAGCCAGTATGCAGTTGGAGATAGAAGTAAAGAATTTTTATTATTAATTACTGGGAGTATAATAATAACAAATTTAGTAGCTATTATAGAATATAAGAGAAATAAATTGAGTAAAACTATTCCGTGGATATATTCAATTATATATTGTATTATATACTCAATAACATTATTAACAACCAAAACTGTAGTAACATATGTAATTGCATTTGTTTATATAATCTCTATAATTTTATGTAAAAATGTAAAATTAATAAGATTTATGTGTACATGGTGTTCTATTACAATAGCAATATATGTATATATGTTAATTTCGCAAGGAAATACCAGTGAGTCTATTATAGTAATTGCAAGTGTTATTGGATTTATACCTGTAAGTTTATTTGTAACAAGCAGTTTAAAAACTTCTGAGGAAATTACAGCAAAAACATTAGAGGAAATAAGTAATAAAAATTTACAACAACAACAATTAATAGATGATATGAAAAAAATAGTTGAAATATTATCAGAAAATTTTATATCACTAAATGAAATTATGAATGATTTTAATAATAGCAATGTAGAATTAAATAAATCATTTTTAGAAATAAAATCAAGTTCATCAAAAACTGTATTGGAAATAGAAGAGGAAAGTTCTTTAATAGAAGATATTAAAAATAAAATTGAAGATGCAACTAAAGCAAGTGAAAATGTAGAAGATTATTCAACGGATGCAGATAATGCTATTAATACAGGAATACAAAAGGTTAAAACATTACTAGAAACAAGTAAATTTGTTAATGAGAAAAACAATTTAGTAAATGAATCTATGAAAAATTTAGAAAATAAATTTTCTAATATAGCAAATATAACAGAAATTATATCTAGTATAGCAGAGCAAACCAATCTTTTATCTTTAAATGCATCAATAGAAGCTGCTAGAGTAGGAGAAGTAGGAAAAGGGTTTTCAGTTGTAGCAACAGAAATTAAGAAATTAGCAGAAGAAAGTAAGACTAATGCAGAAAATATAGAGCGTATCTTAGCAGAATTAAAGAATGAAACTCAGGTATCAGTTATGCAAGTTGAAAATTTATTAAAAGAAAGTATAAAACAACAAGAGTTGGTTTATGACACAAATGATGCATTTAACAAAATTCAAGATAATATGAATACTGTTAAAGGTGAAATAAATGTAGTAACCAATATGATGAGATTGGTATTAAATAATAGTGAAAAAGTATGTGATAGTATTTCAAATATTTCTATATTATCAAAAGAAACTATGGATAATTCAGAGTATACTGCTTCAATATCTAATAAAAATTCAGAAAAGTTAGAAGAAGTTAAAGAAATTTTTATGTCTCTAGAAAAGACTGTTAATGAAATAGAAAAATATATTTAGAATTAATAAAAGAAGCTTCCAATAAGTAATTATAGGGAGTTTCTTTTTTTAATTTAAATAAGGTTATGGTACTTAAGAGTATTGAAAATCTCATCTTTATCAAAAATAATTTAATTTTTGCAATTAAAGAGTCAATAGATAATATAATGAATAAATAGCAATAACAATGGAGGAACATATGGTACAACTAATGTTATGTTGTGGTTTGATACTTCTTATATGTATTACTTCTAGTAAGGTTTTATACAAGTTTGGAGTGCCTCTTCTTTTGATTTTTATATTTTTAGGCATGATATTTGGAATAATAGGAATTGACTTTAGTGACTTTCAACTAACTGGAGAAATTGCATCAATAGCTTTAGTTTTTATAATGTTTTATGGTGGTTTTGGAACTAATTGGAGTATGGCTAGACCAAAGGCAGTACCTTCTATTTTAATGTCTACTTTAGGAACTATCATAACTTTTTTTATTACAGGATTGTTTGTATATTTAATATTTAAAATATCTTTATTAGAATCTTTACTTATAGGTGCAGTGGTGAGTTCCACCGATGCAGCATCAGTTTTTACTATACTTAGATCACAAAAATTAAATTTGGAAGGTTCTTTAGCATCGCTTTTGGAAGTAGAAAGTGGTAGTAATGATCCAGTAGCTTATATGTTAACTTTGATTATTCTTACTATAATGGGGAACGGTACAGTAATGCAGCTTATACCAATGATAGTAAGTCAGATAGTTTTTGGAATTATTGTAGGAGCTGTGATAGCAATAGCTTCTATATATTTAATTAGGCATGCAAATTTTGAAATAGAAAGCTTTTACATTATTTTTATCATAGCTATAGCTATAATTTCATATTCATTGAGTGAATGGATGGGAGGGAATGGATATTTAAGTGTTTACATCAGTGGAATAATTATTGGTAATAGTAAGATACCTCATAAGAAGACTTTGGTACACTTTTTAGATGGTGTATCTTGGATTATGCAAATAATATTATTTTTTATTTTAGGACTTTTATCAAGTCCCATAGAACTACCTAAAGTAATAGGAAAGTCAGTGGTGATTTCTCTTGTTATAATTTTTATAGCAAGGCCAATATCAGTTTTTTTAGTGCTTAGAAGGTTTGAGTTTAATACTAGGGAAAAGCTATTTATATCATGGGTAGGTCTTAGAGGTGCAGCATCTATAGTTTTTTCCATATTTGCTTTAAATTATGAGGTTAATATAAATAATGATATATATCATATTATATTTTTTATTGCTTTGATGTCTGTTGGAGTTCAAGGAACTTTGATACCTATAATAGCAAGGCGTTTAGAACTTTTAGATAATAACAAATCTGTATTAAAGACATTTAATGATTATGTTGAAGAGAAAAATACAAAGGTTATGGAATTAAAAGTTGATGTGGGCTGTAATCTTATAAATAAAAGTATAATTGATGCTAATATTCCAGAAGAAATACTTATAGCTATGATAAAAAGAGAAGGTGAAATAATAATTCCTAAAGGATCTTCTATAATAAAGGAAGGCGATGTATTGGTGGCAGTTGGTAATTGTTTAGATGAGGACTTTTATAAAGTTATAAAGGCTAAATAGTAAAATTTTAAATAAAACAAAAAAAAGAAGTTCAAAAT
>OLQV01001766.1_pt1 | contig 15681 bp, 19 predicted proteins | sample 1672371 | NCBI WGS metagenome assembly OLQV01 (sample SAMEA3136676, study PRJEB25190) | human gut metagenome
ATGAATAATATGAATATTAAATTAGAAAAAGTTAGATTAGAAGATAGAAATAAATTAGAAAGATTATTACAATTATATTTACATGACTTAAGTTTATATTTTCCTATTACTTTTAATTCTGATATATGTCAGTATGAATATAATTTAGATAAATATTTTATTGATAACTATGCTTATTTTATTAAGAATGATAAAGATATATTAGGCTTTGTCCTTATAGATGACAATAAGAATAATGATTATGAGATAAGTGAAATATTTGTTTTAAATAATTATAAAAGAAATAAAATAGGTAAAGAAGTAGTAATAAAAGTATTTGATATGTATAAAGGTAATTGGACTATTAAGGCTGTACCTAATTCTAAAATAGCAGAGTCTTTTTGGAAGAGTGTAGTAAAAGATTATACTAATAATAATTATATAGAAAAGTATACGGGTAAGTATAATAGATTAGAAATATATTTTAGTAATGGTGATTTATATGATTAGGACTGCTAACGAAGAAGATGCTGCAAGAATAGTTAGAATACATTTAAATTCTTGGCGAAGTACTTATAGTAATGTTTTCCCAAAAGAAGTATTTGATAAACAGGAAAGTGAATATAATACTAGAGTAGAAAATATTAAGAAGACTATAAGGAATGGTACTTCTAATTATGTTCTTCTAGAAGAAGACAAGATAGTTAAAGCATTTATCTGCTACGGGGATGCCAGAGGAACTAAGTATAAGGACTATAAAGAAATATATTCTATCTATATAGAAAGTAATAATCAGAAAAAAGGTTATGGAACTAAACTTATTAAATATTGTTTTAATATATTTAAAAAAGATGGATATAAAAGAGTTATTATTAGATGTTTAAAAGAAAATACTGCTAATGAATTTTATCAAAAAATGGGTGGTAAAGTTATAGAATTAGAGTCTTCTAATGTACATGGTATTGATATAACTGAATGTGTATATGAATTTATTTTAGGTGATAAGTACTTATAGAGTACTTTTTCTCTTCGGTAAAAATATTACCAATAAATGTATAAAAATCATTGACTTAAAGATATTGTATATGTTATATTGAAAGTGCAAGAAAAGAGGGGGGTTATATGGAAAAAGACAAATTATATATGATTAACAAAATATTTGATAATAAGAAAGTTAGAACAGTCTGGGATAAAGAAAGTGAGAAGTATTATGTTAGTATTATTGATATTATTGAAGTATTAACTGGAAGTGCTAGACCTAGGAAATACTGGAGTGACTTAAAGAAACAATTAAAAACTTGGTCTGGTATGACTAGTAAAGAATATAAAGAGTATAAAGGACTTAGAAAAGAAAACTTAAGAGATAATATGGATAGTATAGAACTTATTCTTACTAATTTATCTGAAGAAGCTACTAAAAGACTTGCTGAAAAACATAAATCAGTAAGACTTGATGGTAATATTAAAGTAGCCAAAGTAGGAGGTAGTGTTGCCAAGGTTGCTAGAAAAGAACTAGAAAGTAATTTAGAAGAAAGTATCGTTACTTCAAGTAATAGATTAGATTATGAATATAATGATAAAGAGATGATTATGCAAAAGTAAAAGGGGTTATTATAATTAAAAATAGTGATTATAAAGGAAGGAGATGTTTTAGATGAATGAAATAAAAGAATATACAGAAAAGATGTTTGATGATATTAAACATATTGATGAGTTTGATAATGAATATTGGTTGGCCAGAGAATTACAAAAGGTACTTGAATATAAAAGATGGGATAAGTTTAATAATGTAATTAACAATGCAAAAATAGCATGTAAGAAAAGTAATTATGTATGTGAAGAACATTTTTCCCAAGTGGGAAAAATGATAGAGTTAGCAAAAGAAGCTAAAAGAACTATATTAGATTATAAATTATCTCGTTATGCATGTTATTTAATAGTACAAAATGCTGATCCTAAAAAAGAAGTTGTTGCTTTAGGGCAAACTTACTTTGCTATTCAAACTAGAAAGATGGAATTGACAGAAAGAGAGTATTCTAGTTTAACTGAAGAAGAAAAAAGATTTTATCAAAGAAATCTAACAAAGAAAGGAAATTATTCATTAAATATTGCTGCACGAAATGCTGGAGTTAAGAACTTTGATAAATTTCATAATGCTGGATATAAAGGATTATATAATGGTGAAACAGCAGATAATATTGCTAAAAGAAAAAAATTGAGATACCGAGAAGACATATTAGATAATATGGGTAGTGAGGAATTAATTGCTAATCTGTTTAGAATATCACAGACGGAACAAAAATTAAAAAGGGAAAATATAAATTCTGAAAGTGAAGCAAACAAAACTCACTATGAAGTTGGAAGTAAGATAAGAAATACTATTAAAGAATTAGGAGGCACTATGCCAGAAGACTTACCTACACCAGATAAAAGTTTAAAAGAACTAGAAAAAGAAAATAAGAAATTAAAAATTAATGATTATAAATATAATATAAAGTAGTAATAAAGGAGGATATTATGACTAAGAAAATAGTGGCTATAGGTGGAGGAGAAAACGGTAGATATTTAGGTAATGGTAAATATTGTGAATATGAAACTGAACCTATGGATAGAGAAATAATAAAATTAACAGGTAAAGATAAACCTAATTATTTATTTATGGTTCATGCCCAACCATTTAATAATGCTGTTGAAGAGGGTTATTTTGCAACAATGAAGAAAATATATGGGGATATGTTTGGTTGTAATTGTAGAGATTTAAAAAGTACTGAATTAGATAATATAGAAGTAGTAAAAGAAAAAATAGCATGGGCTGATATTATTTATGAAGGTGGTGGTGATACTTTAAAAATGATTAACTTATGGAAAAAAACAGGATTTGATAAAGTATTACTTGATGCATATAATGATGGTAAAGTATTATGTGGAATATCTGCTGGAGCAGTGTGTTGGTTTAATTCTTGTAATTCAGACTCTGTAACTAATGATAATGATGTGACTTTTAGTAGTGTAGATTGTCTAAATTTTATTGATGCTTACATTACTCCTCATACTGATGAAAATGGAAGATATGAATCTACTAAAGAAGAATTAAAAAATAAAAATAAAGTAGGTATAATGTTAAGTAATTGTTCTTGTATTGAAATAATTGATGATGAATATAGAATAATTACTAGTGAAGTAAAAGCCCATAATATTAAAGAAGCATATGCTTTGAAAGGCTTCTACCAAGATGGTAAATATTATGAAGAAAAATTAGAAGAATCTACTGAGTTTAAGTCATTAGAAAAACTATTAAGTAAAAATTAATATAAAACTATTGACAAAGTATTTTAAATATTATATATTTATTATGACATTTGCGAAGAAAAAACCATATATTTAATTGCACGATGAAACTACATATTTGAAATATGTGGCTTTTTTGCGTTGTCAGAAAGGATGTGATATTAAAATGTCATTCATCAAAGTTGATAACATAACAAAAACATTTAAAGTAGCTAAACGAAATAGTGGATTAAAAGCTGCTTTAAAATCATTTTTCAAAAGAGAATACAAAATAGTAGAAGCAGTAAAAAATGTATCTTTTGAAATAAAGAAAGGAGAAGTAATTGGTTATATTGGTCCAAATGGTGCTGGAAAGAGTACCACAATTAAGATGCTTTCAGGAATACTTCTTCCTACTAGTGGAAGCATTAAAATAAATAATTTAGATCCTATTAAAGATCGAAAAAAATATGTATCTAAGATAGGAGTAGTCTTTGGTCAAAGAAGTCAACTTGCTTTTGATATCCCAGCGGAAGATACTTTTGACTTGTTAAGAGATATCTATAAAATAGATAATAATGAGTATCAAAAGACAAAGAAATATCTAGTAGAACTTTTAGGTATTGAAGAAATAATAAAAAAACCGGTTAGAACGCTTTCTTTAGGAGAGAGAATGAGGTGTGAAATAGCATCATCTCTTCTACATAAACCAGAAATATTATTCTTAGATGAACCTACAATAGGATTAGATGCTATATCTAAAAAGATAGTAAGAGACTTTATTAAAAAGATAAATAAAGAAAATAAAGTAACAGTAATTCTTACTACTCATGATATGAATGATATTGAAGCACTAGCTAAGAGAATTATCTTAATTGGTAATGGAGAGATACTATATGATGGAAATATTAAAACATTAAAAGTTAAATATGGTAGTTATAAAAATATTAAGATATTTACTAAGGATAAAATTGACAATATTAAAGTAAAAGGTGTTATGAAGAAATGTAAGAAGGAAGATAGTTATAATTTTATAATTGATTCTAATATAATAAGTATATCTAATTTCTTAAGTAAACTTACTACTAAATATAATATTGAAGATATTGAAATAGATAATGAAAGTATTGATGATGTAATACTTAAATTATATGAGGACTATGAATTATGAAATCATATTTAAGTTATTTTAGATTAAGATTTATAACTAATCTTCAATATCGAATGGAAGCAATAGCGGGTATATGTACTCAAATATTCTTTGCTTTAATATTTATTATGGTATATTTAGCCTTCTACGAAAGTGGTGGTAATGTACCAATGAACTGGCAAGAACTTGTTAACTACCTATGGCTTCATCAGGCATTATTTGCTTTGGTATATCCTTTTGATAGAGAAAGTGAATTACTTAGTATGATTAAGAATGGTAATTTAGCTTATGAATTGGTAAGACCTCAAGATTTTTATTTTAAATGGTATGTTAAGATGCTAGCTAAAAGGTTAGTAGCAGTTTTACTTAGATTTGTTCCTTTAATAATTCTTGCTATATCATTACCAGAACCATTTCATTTATCTGGTCCTTATTCGATAAATAATTTTATAATATTTATAGTAGCATTAGTATTAGGATTATTCTTAGTTACAGCTTTAAATTTATTTATGCATATTTTAACAATGTTTACTTTAGATGAAAAGGGGGCTATGACTACTTATAGTGTAATTGCAGATATATTTATGGGTGGAACGGTTCCGATACCATTTTTTCCAGCATGGTTAAAACATATAGCGGAATTTCTTCCTTTTAGGTTTATTGGAGACTTTCCCTTTAGAATATATTCTAATAGTATACCATTAGAAGAAGGATATATTCTTATTATTGGTTCTATTATTTGGATAATTATTACAATATCATTAGGATACTTAATATCAAGAGTATCACTTAGAAAGGCTGTGATACAAGGTGGTTAAGTTATATATAGAATCAATGAAACTTAAATTAAAATCACAGTTAGAATATCGTCTATCATTTATCTTGACTTTTATTAGCCAAATAGGAGTATTTTTTACTTATTACTTTATGACAGTAGCTTTATTTCAAAGATTTGATAATATTAAAGGTTTTACTTTATATGAAGTACTATTATGTTTTTCCATTATTCATTTTGGCTTTGCTTTTAATGAAACATTCTTTAGAGGAGTAGATAAGTTTGATAAATTTATTATTGATGGCTCTTTAGATAGACTACTAGTAAGACCTAGAGGAGTATTATATCAAGTAATATGTAGTGAAATGGATTTTGTAAAAGTAGCTAGAATTATTCAATCGTTAATAATATTCTTTATTGCTATAAGTCATTTAAATATAGAATGGAATATTATAAATATATTATTAATAATAGCAATGTTTCTATCTTCAATAGTATTATTCTTTGGAATATTCTTATTAATGGCTTCATATTGTTTTATTACTATTCATGGCTTAGAAGTAAGAAATTTATTAACTGATGGTGGTAAACAAATGGCTCAGTATCCAATAGGAATATTTAGAAAAGGTTTTATATTTATATTTACTTTTATTATTCCATATGCTTCAGTTAATTATTATCCTTTACTTTATCTATTAGGAAAATCTAATAATACATTATATTTATTATCACCATTATTAATAGTAGTATATTTAATACCATGTTTTCTATCTTTTAAAATAGGTTTAAAACATTATAGTAGTACAGGTTCATAGGAGGTGTTTATGAAAGATGTATTAGTAGATACTGATGGATTTAATCAGTATTATGAAGAATTAAATAGATTGAAAGATATAAGTTTATCTATTGCCAGCATAGGAAGTGAATCCTATGCTGATGCAGTAGGAGATGGATGGCATGATAATTTTGCTTTTGAAGATACCATGAGAGAAAGTAGAAAGATTGCTTCAAGAATAAATAAAATGTTAGAGGATGAAAAATATTTAAAAATAGTAGATAAAAAAAATAATTCTGATGATATAATAGATGTAGGAGATATTCTTAAAATAAAAGTTATATATGATATAGATGATATAGAAGAATATACTGTTAAATTAACTGGTAAATATATGATAGATAATAATGCTAAGATTAAAGAAATATCATTAAATAGTCCAATAGGAAGAAGTATATATTTAAAGAATATTAATGATGATATTGGTTATTATGTTAATGATAAAAAAATAAGTATTAAAATAATAAATAAGATTTTATGATAGAGACTAGAATAGGCTCTATCATACCACGGAAGACTACAGGCTGAAGTGGAAAAGGAGATATAATGAAAATAATTGAATATGAAGATAGATATTTAGAAGATGTAAAAGATTTACTAGTAGAACTAGAAGAATATATTCTTAGTATTGATGAGGATAATCTAGATCAGTTACATCCTGAATATCGTGATAAGATGGCTATGTTAGATTTAGAAGAAGTAAATAATAATAATGGCAAATGTTATCTAGCAATAGATAATGATGTAGTAGTAGGTTTAATAATGGGATGTTTAAGGTGTTATGATGAATATGACTATTTAGATTATAAATGTCCTAAATGTGGTGAAGTAACAGAGTTAGTAGTATCTAAGAAAGTAAGAAGTAGTGGTATTGGTACTTTACTTATGAATAAAATAGAAGAGTATTTTAAAAGTATCGGCTGTGAATATATTTCTATTGAAGTTTTTGCTTATAATAAAATGGGAATTAACTTCTACGAAAAACATGGTTATCATACTAGAGGTTTAATTGATATTAAGAAAATAAATTGAGGTAATGTTATGAAGTTAGAAGATTTAAAGTGTGTAGATAATAATATTAATTTAGATAAATATATAGAATATCGTGAATATGCTAAAAGTAATATGCAGTATCCTGAGTGGTTAGGAGACTTTACTAAGGAAGATTTAAAAGAATTACTTGATAATGGAACCAAAATATGGTTATATTATTTAAATAATGACTTTGTATGTTCTATGATGAGTATTCCTTCTAATGAAGAAGATATGATAAAATTTGATTTAGATTTAGATTATAAAGAAGTTATTGATTATGGACCAATGTTTGTTAATCCTAAGTATGTTGGCAATAATCTTCAGTATCAAATGTTAAAATATCTAGATGAATATGTTAAAAGTAAAGGTTATAAGATTGCTATTGGGACTATTCATCCAGATAATATATATTCTATTAATAATTTAATTAAAGATGGTTTTATTTTAATTGGTAGTGGAAGTTTTAAAAGGGGTCCAAGAAATATTTATGTAAAGAAGTTAATTAACAAGTAGATATTTTTATATTGACATCATTATGTATTTATATTATCATAAATGATAAGGCAATGATAAAAGAGCTATATCTTTTATTAAAAACCACTGAAAGGATGATATAATGAACAATATAATGGTAAGCGATAATATAAAGATAGAAAATATGATATATGAAATTAGAGGTAAAAAAGTAATGTTAGATTCTGATTTAGCAAGATTATACGGAGTTGAAACAAAAAGAATAAATGAAGCTGTTAAAAATAATATAGAAAAATTTCCTGAAAGATATTGCTTTAAACTTAATGATAAAGAAACAAACAACTTGAGGTCGAAAAATTCGACCTCAAAAATAAATGGTCACGGAGGAAGAAGGTATAATCAGAGAGTATTTACTGAGCAAGGTGTATATATGCTTGCTACTATTTTAAAGGGAAAGGTGGCAACTTCTATAACAATTGCAATAATGGATGCATTCGTAGCAATGAAAAGTATAATAAATACTTCATTAATAGAACAGAAGTATTTTAATGAATTAACTATAAAAAATACAGGAGATATAAAATTATTACAAGAATCTTTTGATAAGTTAAATATAAAAGAAAGTAATAACCATATTTTTTATGAAGGACAGATATATGATGCATATTCCTTACTTATAGATATATTATCTAAAGCAAAAAAAGAAATAATTATAATAGATAATTATGCTGGTAAAAAATTATTTGATATTATTAGAAATATTAATGTAAAAGTAAAAATATATACAGAAAATATAGATAATATTTCTAAAGAGAAGTATGAAAAACAATATAGTAATATAGAAATTATAAATACCAATATATTTCATGATAGGTTTATTATAATAGATAATAAAATACTATATCATTCAGGTGCTTCATTTAAAGATTTAGGTAAGAAGTGTTTTGCTATTACTAAGATAGTAGATAATAATATATTAGAAGAATTATTAGATAAACTAAAAAATGTTATGATGAAGACTAAAGTAGGCTTCATCATACCACGGAAGACCATAGGCTGAAGTGGCATATAAAAAAATAAATGTAACAAGAAAAGGTTGACATACATAAAATAATATGGTATATTTAATTTGAATTTAAAGAGAGAGGAGTGAAAATCATGAAGATGATGACTTTAAGTTTAAAAGATTTTAATAGTGATAGAGTAGTTTTAAAGAAAAGTGAGATTCTTCTATGTTTTTCACATACTTTGTAATAAGTAAAAATAATTAATTATATTAAATTGGAACTACTTTATAAATAAGTAGTTCTTTTATTTGGAGGTGTAAATATGAAGAGTATAAAAGAATTTAAACCTCTATTAAAATTAGTTAAAGAAGATTTAAGTAAACTTATATTTGCAAGTATCATAATATTTATATCTGGAATATGTGAGGTCTTTACTGGTTACCTAAATGGTAAAGTAGTAGAGTTTATTACTATACTTGATATTAAGAATGCTTTAATATTTTTAGGAATATATTTTGTATTAGAAATAACCATGGATGGAATAGTACTACATTATGCCAATTCGATACTATATAAAGAAGAAAGCAAATTAACAAGAAAATTAGGTTTTTATACCTATAAGAAAGCATTATGTTTACCCTCAGTTGCTTATGAAAAGATGTCGTCAGGAGAAATAATAAATAGAATAACAAGTGATGCTGATACTTTAAGTTTTGCTTTTGGTAGATTACTAAATATGATATCTTCATTAGTGGCATCAATAATTGTCATAATCTATATTTTTATCAATTCTTGGATAATAGGAGTAGAAATAGTAGTTATTGTTTCCATATTATTCTTAATATTAAAGAAATATAACCCATTATTAAAAAACATCCATAAAGAAAGAAGAAAAGAACAAGATAAGTTTACTTCATTAACTACTGAATCAATTAGAGGTATAAGAGAAATAAAAACATTAGGAATTAAAAATAACCTAATTAGTGATATGACTAGTATCATAAAAGATATATATAATAAATCTAGTAAAGAGATTGATATTCAGAAGAGTTTTAATATTAAAACTAGACTATTAAAATCAATATTAGAATGTGGAGTATTTGCTACTTGTGTTATATTATTATACTATAAGATGATTAGTTTAACTTTCTTTATTGCTATGACTTATTATGTATATAGATTTACTTGGTTAATAGAGAATATTAATGACTTAACTCAGACATATCAGAAGGTTAGTGTATCTATATCTAGAGTAAATGATATATTAGAGAATAGATTATATAAAGATGAAGAGTTTGGTAATAAGAAGTTAGATAATGTTAAAGGGGTAATTGAATTTAAAGATGTTAATTTTAATTATCCTGATGAGGGTAATATATTAAATAATTTTAATATAAAGATAGAACCTAATAAGAAGATTGCTGTAGTAGGAGCTTCTGGTCAGGGTAAGAGTACGTTATTTAATTTAATTACTAGAATATTTGATACCTCTAATGGAGAAATATTATTAGATGGTATTAACATAAAAGATTTATCTGAAGGAGATTTAAGACGTCATATATCGATAATCAGACAAGAACCATTCGTCTTTAATAGAACAATTAAAGAAAACTTTGAGTTAATTAACAAGAATATTTCTCTTAAGGAAATAAGAAAGTATTGTAAGATGGCTTATTTAGATGATTATATTATGACACTACCTAAAACATACGACACTATTCTTGGAGAGTCTGGTATTAATTTATCTGGTGGTCAAAAACAAAGACTATCTATTGCTAGAACTTTATCTAAAGGTAGTGAAGTGATTTTATTTGATGAAGCTACTTCAGCTTTAGATAATAATTCGCAAGATTATATTAAGAAGACCATTGATAATTTAGTTAATGATCATACTATTGTAATAGTAGCTCATAGATTATCTACAATCATTGATGCTGATATCATTCATGTTGTTGATGGTGGTAAGGTAATAGCAACAGGAACACATAAGGAATTATTAAATAGTTGTAAGATATATAGAAATCTTTATGAGACAGAATCTTTAAATTCATAATTGCCTATGAAGCCTTAAGTTAATCTTAAGTCTTCATTAGGTATCATAGAGCCTGTAGTTCTATGATAAAATATATTTTAAGAAGTATTTAGAAGAATACTTTAATATAAATGTTAATCGCTTCCGAGTGGTGCGAGTAATAAATGATCTCGGTTGTAAATGTTAGGACCTATATGAGAATATTATAATACACTAAAGAAATTATTAAATAATTTACAAAAGTGTAATAAATGATTGACAAAATATAAAATAAATTATATATTTATAACAAGTGAGGAGATATATAAAGCTATCTCGGGATAAAACCTACACGTATTTTATAATTAATAAAATCCGGAGTCACTATTCTTATATGGAATAGTTGCCTTCGGTTTTTTCTATATGTGATATTAATAAAAGAAAGGAAGTAGATAAAATGATTAAGTTTAGTGAAGAAGAAGGATTTATTAAGGCTCATGGTATTAAATTTAGAGAAGGACAAGATAAAAATATTAAGTTACCTAAGGTAGCAGTGGGAGTATTTTCTAGACATTTATTTGATGATGTTATAGAAAAATATAGTGCCCTTGAAGTTGGATATTTTTCATGTGCCAATATGGAAAGGAATATTTATATAATAAAATACAAAGACATCGAAATAGTTTTCTTTATGGCAGGAGTAAGTGGTCCTTGGATTGCCGGCGATATTGAAGAGTTATATTCTGCTGGTGTTCAAAAAGTTATTATTTTTGGAAACTGCGGAGTACTTGATTCTAAAATAGAAGATTGTAGTATTATAATTCCTACTAAAGGATTTAGAGATGAAGGAACCAGTTATCATTATGTTTCACCTAGTGAAACAATACAAATTAATCCTGATTATAAAGAAGATTTTATTAAGATATTAAACGAATATAATTTTGTTTATACTGAAGGATTTACTTGGACGACTGATGCCTTCTATCGAGAAACAAAAGATAAAATGAAATACTTTAAAGATAATGGAGCAGTCTGTGTAGAAATGGAAGGTACAGTAATTGCTTCGGTTTGTCAAAGATTAAATATGAAATATTTTACTTTTTACTATGCCGGAGATAATCTAGATAGTACTGTATGGGACAAAAGAAGTCTAGAAGGTCTTATAAATTTTGATAAGAAAAAAGAAGTATTATTACTTGCTCTAGAATTAGCAGTAATCTTAAATGAAGATAAATATTAAAAGAAAGGAAGTGGATAAGATGAATAGATTAATATTGCCAGAATATGATAATAGTATTGTTAGTTTAGCATCTAGTGTTAGAAGATATTTTGAACTTGATGTCTATCATAACACTTTAGATGATATTGATAAAATATTAGAAGAATATAAACCAAGAAATGTAGTTATTTTATTGTTTGATGGAATGGGATCAAGATTAATAAAAAAATTATTGGGAGAAAATAGTTTTCTATATAGAAATATGTTAAAAGAAATATCTTCAGTAGTACCTTCTACTACAACTGCTTCAACAACATCAATGCTTACTGGTCTTACACCAGTGGAACATGGATGGCTTGCTTGGGACTTATATTTTAAAAAAGAAAATAAAATAGTAACAATGTTTACTAATAAGATTAAAGATACTGATATAGATGCTGATAGTGTGTCATTAGCTAGAAAATATTTTCCGTATAAAAGTATTTGTGAATTAATAAATGAAAAAGGCAAATATTTTTCAAAAATAATTGCTCCATTTAATGAGAACAAATATGAAGATATCGATGATATGATAATTAAAATTAAAAGTAGTTTAAATGTTAAAGATAAAAATTACATTTATGTATATAATCCTGAACCGGATACTACCATGCACGTTACTGGTACTGATAGTAAAGAGACTATAGATTATTTTGAGTTAATTAATAAAAAAACAGAAGAATTATATAATACTATATCTGATGATACATTACTTATTGTAGTAGCAGATCATGGTCATATTAATTGTGATACTATTATATTAGAAGATTATAAAGATATATTTGATACACTTGATGGAGATGTCTTTTTTGAAGGAAGATTATGTAGTTTTAAAATCAAAGATGGTAGAGAAGAAGAATTTGTTTATCTATTTAATAAATATTTTAGTAATTATTTTGTATTAATGACTAAAGAAGAACTTATTAATAGTAAGTTATTAGGTAATGGTACTGAACATAAATACTTTAGAGATTCACTAGGAGATTATTTTGCTTTAGCCTATAGTAATAAATATTTTAAATATAGAAATGTAGGTCATATTCATAAGTCAACTCATGCTGGTTTAACTGAAGATGAGATGAAGATACCATTAATAGTTTTAAATAAGTGTAAAGTTAAGAGAAAGTAGGTGATGTTATGATAATATTGTTTAGTGGTTGTGATAAAGTAAAAGGGTTTAATACTAGAATAAAGGAAGTTATAAATAAAGAATTAGATAGATATAATAGTATGGCTATTATTTGTGCTAGTGATGATTATAGTAAGAATGATACTTTAATAGATGGTACTAGTGATAAAATAGGTATAAGAAGTATGTTTAATAGTATTAAAGAATTTTATTTAATAGACAGAAGGACTTCTGTTGATGATATGATAAATATAATAAAGAAAGTAGATATTATATATTTATTTGGAGGTAATCCTTTAATACAACTAGATATAATAAAAAGAATAGATTATAAAGAATTATTTAAAGATAAAGTCTTACTTGGTATGTCTGCGGGTAGTATGAACTTAAGTAAGATAGGGTATTATTCTAAAGATGATGATTATGATAAGACATTCTTCTATGAAGGATTAGGTTTTACTGATATAACGATTGATCCTCATTTTGATATTAATAATAGAAAGCAAGTAAATGAAATAGTTAATAGTTCTTATAAACATAGAATAATAGGTTTACCTAATGATTCTTGTATAGTAATAAAAGATAATGAAATATATTATATTAATAATTATTTTGTAGTAGAAGATGGTAGAATTGAAGAAAGAAAAGGAGAAGATTTATATGAAAAATATAGGAACAGTAGAATTAGAATCAAATAGACTTCTATTTAGAAAAGCAAGTACTAGTGATTCTAATGCTATGTTTAATAATTGGGCTAATGATAAAGAGGTAACTAAGTATTTAAGATGGGATGCTTATGAAAAAGAAGAAGATACTATAAAATTTCTTAATTATTTAGAGAATAGTTATAAGGAAGATAATTTTTATAACTGGATGGTAATACCAAAAGAGGAAGGAGTCCCTATTGGAACAATTGGAGCAGTAGATATTGATGTTAATAATAATACTGTAGAAATAGGACACTGCTACGGAAGAAGTTTTTGGAATAAAGGATATGGTACTGAGGCTTTAACTAGAATAATAAAGTTCTTTTTCGAAGAAGTAGAGGTAGAAACTATATATGCTTATTATGTAGATGGAAACTCCGCTAGCGGAAAAGTATTAGAAAAAGTAGGAATGAAGTATGAAGGTATTCTTAGAAAAAGAGTATATGATAAAGTTACTAAAAAGCAAGCAGATTTAATTAGTTATTCTATTACCCGTGATGATTATTTTAAATAAATTATAAAATGTTTACTTTGATAATATATCATGATAAAATAATATTATCAAAGGAGATAGTTATGAATATTAAAGAAGAATTAATAAGAAGATATAGTTATTTATATGAGAATAAAGAATTAATACTTGCTATGTGTATTAATATAGTAGAAGTTAAACCAAACGAAAGAAAACAAGAATTAGAGAAGTTAAAAAGAAAATATAAAAAGTTATCTGCTGATAAAATGATTATTAATAATTTAGAGACTGTTATTAAGAATATTGATGGAAGTACTTATGAATATTATTTATTTAAAGATGTTAGTTCTGAAATAGTAGATTTATATGAAGACTTTTTACTAGGAAATTCCCCTCTAGAAGAAACAGGATTATATAAACATATTGAAGGAGTAAAAAATAGTCCAGTTTATTTAGAAGGATTTAATAATATGATAAATGCTTTAGAAGAGAAGAGAAACAAGAATATGCATTTAAAGAATATACCAACATTTACTGTATGGAAAATATTATCTTATGTAAGAAGAAAGAATATTAATAATAAATTAGCATTAGAGATATTAGATAAATATTATAACTTAGATAGATATATGCTTACTAGATATAATTTTCAAAGTGGATATTATCTTATGAGTGAAGAATTAAATGATGATTATAAATTACCAGATACTGATATAAATACAGGTATTATTATGTTTAAATATCCTGGAAATAGGTATGAAGAAGAAGATAATTATTATGCTGAAGAAAGTTTATATGATTTACCACAAGAAGATTATGCTACTTCGATATTTATGTTATCAGCAAAAAATATTCCTATGTTAGATATAGAAGATAAAGAAAGTTTATATAAAAAATACAATTATAATAAAGAGAAAGTGTTAAAAAGAGATGATAATCATGAAAATTAATTATATGTTTAGTAGAATAGATAAAGATAAAGGGTTTAATGATAATCAAAAGAAGTATATTAATGAAGATATTAAGAATAATATGTCTATTACTTTTATAGCTAGTTTATTTGATGAATATGAAAGAAATGATACTCAGATTAAAGAAATTGTTAATGTATTTAAAAATATAGATATTAATTTTAAAGAAGTACATTTAATAGATAATAGAGTATCTAAAGAAGATGTTTATAAATATATAGAAAAAACAGATATAGTTTATTTAATGGGTGGTAGTCCAGAATTAGAAATGAAGTCTATTATAGAATATAACTTATTTAATATATTAAGGAATAGAAATGGTATTACTATTGGTACTAGTGCAGGTGCTATGAATCAAACAGATAGAGTAATATATAAAGATGATTTTAAGAATTATGAATTAGTAGATTATCAAGGACTTGGTTTTATTGATTTAAATATATATCCTCACTTTGATATTGATAATAAAGAATATATGGACGAAGTATTTGAAATTAGTAAATATACTAGAATAATAGGATTACCTAATGAATCATTTATTAGGATAAAAGATAATGATATAGATTTTGTAGGTAAACATTATTTTATAGAGAATGGTATAATGGAATAAA
>OLQV01001767.1_pt1 | contig 15678 bp, 9 predicted proteins | sample 1672371 | NCBI WGS metagenome assembly OLQV01 (sample SAMEA3136676, study PRJEB25190) | human gut metagenome
GAGCAGGGGACTCATAATCCTTTGGTTCTCGGTTCGAATCCGGGTGGGCCCACCACAAAATGCAAACCGCCGCCGAGAAACCTCGACGGCGGTTTTTTCATGCTCGATGTCTTGCGGTCTAGGCGGTGTAAACCATGCCCATGGCCTCGCAAACCTCGCCAAGCGTCTCGTTCGCGATCTCGTTCGCGCGGCGGTTGCCGTCGGCCAGGATGTCGGCGATATACGCAGGGACCTGCATAAGCTCCTCGCGGCGCGCGCGAATGGGCGCGAGGTAGTCGTTCACGCTCTGGGTGACGTACTTCTTGAGCGTGCCCGAGCCGCCGTCGCCGATTTCCTCCGCGATCTCGACCTCCGTGCGCCCGGTGCAAAGCGCTGCGGTGGTGAGCAGGGCAGACACGCCAGGGCGATTGTCGGGATCGAAGGTGATGTTGCGGTCGGAGTCGGTCTGCGACTTCTTGATGAGCTTTGCGGTCTCCTCCGCCGTCGCCGAGAGGCTGATGGCATTGCCGTAGCTCTTCGACATCTTGCGGCCGTCAAGGCCGGGAATCAAAACGGCGTCGGTCAGAAGGCCTTCGGGCTCGGGGAACACCTGCGCATAGCGCTCGTTGAAACGGCGCGCGATCTGGCGCGTCTGCTCGATGTGCGGCAGCTGGTCTTTGCCGACGGGCACGATGTTGCCCTTGCAGAAAAGGATGTCGCACGCCTGGTGCACGGGGTAGGTCAAAAGCAGGCCCGTGAGCGCGTGCCCCGACGCCTCCTGCTCGGCTTTCACCGTGGGGTTGCGCTCGAGCTCGGCTTCGGTGCAAAGCGAGAGGAAGGGGAGCATGAGCTGGTTCAATGCGGGAATGTGCGAATGCGTGAAGATGATGGTCTTCTCGGGGTCGATTCCGCAGGCCAGGTAATCGATCACCATGTTGTGCACGTTGTCGGCGATGTTGGCGGTCGTGTCGCGGTCGGTGATCACCTGATAGTCGGCGATGACGACGCGGGTGGGGACGCCGAGGTTCTGCAACGCCACGCGTTCCCTGATCGTGCCGAAGTAGTGCCCTAGATGCAGGCGGCCCGTGGGTCGGTCGCCGGTGAGCATGAGGTATTTCTCGGGATGCACGGCCAGGTCGGCGCGGATTTCGTCACTGCGCTTCTTCGATGCGAGGAAGCTATCTTCGTTGCTCATGGGTTCTTCTCTCCCTAATTACGTCACGTGCGGAAATTCATGTTTCGAAAGTATAGCAGTATAGACGCGCTGAAAATGTTGAAATTACCCCTTGCGTCCACTCGTGATGAGCGCTATTATATTCACTCGCATCAGGAACGAGTTTTGATGCAAGATTACTTGGTCGCTTGGCTCAGCGGGAGAGCATCGCCTTCACACGGCGGGGGTCACAGGTTCAAATCCTGTAGCGACCACCATAAAACCTAAAGGCCGGAAGTCACGAGCTTCCGGCCTTTTTCTTTTTTGCACGCCTGACCTTTCGTCCCGCGCGTGTAAAATGCCTCCCAGTGATAATTTCCAGAGAAGGAGAGCTTCGTGGCGAAATACGACAAACCGGTACCGACAATGGGAGCCGAGGACAGCCCCGACGCCATCTATGATGCGACCACACTCGGCAAGCCCAAGATGATCGTCTTTGGCCTGCAGCACATGTTCGCCATGTTCGGCGCAACCATCTTAGTTCCGGTGCTCACGGGCCTCTCCGTTTCTGCCACGCTTTTGTTCGCGGGTTTGGGCACGCTTTTGTTCCACTTCCTCTCGAAGGGGAAGGTGCCGGCATTTCTTGGTTCGTCGTTCGCCTTCATCGCGGGCTATGCCGCTATCGCACCGAACGGCGAGGCCGAGCTTCTGCCCTATGCTTGTCTGGGCGTGGCGTGCGCGGGTCTTTTGTACCTCGTGCTCTCCGCGCTCTTCCGCGGCTTCGGCGCGCTTCGCGTGATGAAGTTCTTCCCGCCCGTGGTCACGGGCCCGATCGTCATCTCGATCGGCCTTATCCTCTCGAGCTCCGCTATCGCGAACGCCTCGACGAACTGGCTTGTCGCTGTTGTGGCGATCGCTGTCATCATCGTCGCGAACATCTGGGGTCGCGGCATGGTGAAGATTATCCCGATTCTGCTCGGCGTGCTCGTGTCCTACCTTCTCGCCGTCGCGCTCGGCGAAGTTGACTTCTCGGGCGTCGCCGCCGCTCCTTGGGTCGGCCTGCCTGTCGCCTTCGAGAACACGGTCTTCGCGCTCTCGAGTAACTTCGATGCGGGGCTTGCCATCACGGCTGTCATTACGATCATGCCGCTCGCGCTCGCGACCATGATCGAGCACATCGGCGACATCTCGGCCATCAGCTCTACGGTCAACCGCAACTTCATCGCCGAGCCGGGCCTGCATCGCACGCTTCTCGGCGACGGCCTGGCCACTATTCTCGCCTCGCTTTTCGGGGCGCCCGCCAACACTACGTACGGCGAGAACACGGGCGTGCTCGCGCTCACCAAGGTATTCGACCCCCGCGTTATCCGCATTGCCGCGGTGTTCGCGATCTGCTTCTCGTTCTGCCCGAAGTTCGCAGCGGTGATCGAGGCCATGCCCGCTTGCGTCATCGGTGGCGTGTCGCTCGTTTTGTACGGCATGATCTCTGCCGTGGGCGTGCGCAACCTCGTCGAGAACAAAGTCGACTTCATGAAGAGCCGCAATGTGCTCGTCGCGGCGCTCATCCTCGTGCTCTCCATTGGCATCGCTTACTCCACGGCCGGCGCCATCGTGTTCGCCGTCGGCGGCATCACCATCTCGCTTTCGGGTCTCGCCGTGGGCTCGCTTGCGGGCATCGTGCTGAACGCGGTGCTCCCCGGCAAGGACGAATATTCATTCGGCGGTGACGCTCCCGAGCGCGCCGACGAACCCGAAATGCGCTTCCCGCTTGAAGGTGAGCTTCCCAAAGAGGTGAAGGAAGCCTAGGAAAGGGGCCTACACGAAGGCGTCTCATCTGGGAATTTGTCGGCAATGTGCATTTATCGCCACATCGCGGCGTTTAGGGGATTTACCCCTTGCGCTGCGATGCGGCGGGGGTATACTGGCGCCAGTTCAAAACCAAATACGACGAAATGCGTTGACGAGGAAAGTAAGGACGAACCCATCTCTCAGAGAGCCGGCGGATGCTGCGAGCCGGTGGTGGGCGGCCCCGAATGCCACCTCCGAGCAGTTCGGCGCGAACGTTTTGCGTGCTTTGCGAATGACCTTCGCAATCGCGTGAGGCAAGTAGCCTGAATCGGCGACTCCGTTATCGGTCCGCGGTTTACTCCGTTGTTCCCAAGAGGTCCTGGTGCAGGTGCTTGCAGCCAGGATTTTTTTATGGGCGGTGACGCCCGGAGGGAGGACACGGAACATGCAGCTTCGCAGCGATGCCATCAAGGTGGGTGCCGCGCGCGCCCCGCATCGCAGCCTGCTCAAGGCTGACGGAATCACCGACGAGGAGATGGGCCGCCCGCTTATCGCCGTCGTCAATTCTCGCAACGACATCATCCCCGGCCACAACAACCTCGACAAGATCTGCGAGGCCGTGAAGGCTGGCATCTACCTCGCGGGCGGCGTCCCGTTCGAGGTGTCCACCATCGGCGTGTGCGACGGCATCGCCATGAACCATGCGGGCATGCACTATTCGCTCGTGTCGCGCGAGGTCATCGCCGACAGCCTGGAGTGCGCGGTCGAGGGTCACGCGTTCGACGGCATCGTGTGCATCCCCAACTGTGACAAGATCGTCCCTGGCATGATTTTGGGCGCCCTTCGCGTGAACATCCCCACTGTGTTCGTCTCCGGCGGCCCGATGCTTCCCGGCCACGAGCCTGGCTGCACGGGCGGCCCTACGACCGACCTGAACACGCTCTTCGACGGCGCGGGCAAGGTTGCTGCCGGCACGATGAGCGAGGATGAGCTGAAGTACTACGAGGACACCGCCTGCCCGACCTGCGGAAGTTGCTCGGGAATGTTCACCGCGAACTCCATGAACTGCCTGTGCGAGGCGCTCGGCATCGCACTTCCCGGCAACGGCACCATTCCCGCCGTGTACTCCGAGCGCCTTCGCCTTGCTAAGCATGCGGGCATGAAGGTCATGGAGCTGCTCGAGCGTGGTATCAGCTTCCGCGACCTCGTGTCGGCGGCGGCGATTCACAATGCCATGGAATGCGATATGGCTTTCGGTGGGTCCACCAACACGGTGCTCCACCTGACCGCCATCGCCCAGGCGGCGGGGCATCCCATCACGATGGACGACTGGGACGCGGCGAGCGCGCGCACACCCCACCTCGTGAAGCTGCAGCCCTCGGGCCCGCGCCCGCTTATCGACCTCTATGCCGTGGGTGGTGTGCCGGTCGTTATGCACGAGCTCAATGAGCTGGGGCTTCTCGATGAGTCCGCCCTTACCTGCATGGGCACCCTTCCCGAATATATCGAGAAGTGCACGAAACCCGCCGATGGCGAGGTGTGCCGCACGCACGACAACCCGTTCTCGAAGGTCGGTGCGCTGCGCGTGCTCCACGGCAACGTCGCTCCCGACGGCGGCATCGTGAAGAAGTCGGCTGTCGACCCCTCGATGCTCACGCACACAGGTCCCGCGCGTTGCTTCAATTCCGAGGAGGAAGCCTGCAAGGCCATCTTCGCGGGCGAGATCAAGGCGGGCGACGTCGTCGTCATCCGCTACGAGGGCCCGGCTGGCGGCCCCGGCATGCGCGAGATGCTCACGCCGACGTCCGCCATCGTGGGCATGGGGCTTTCCAAGTCCGTGGCGCTCATCACCGACGGGCGCTTCTCCGGCGCCTCGAAGGGCCCATGCGTGGGGCACGTGAGCCCCGAAGCTGCGGCGGGCGGTCCCATCGCCCTTATCGAGGACGGCGACGAGATCACGGTCGACATCGAAGGGGGAGAAATCAATCTCCATGTCGACGACGAGGAGCTTGCCCGCCGCCGCGCCGCGTTCGTCGCACCTGCACCGAAGCACAACCATGGCGTTCTCGCCAAGTATGCAAAGCTCGTCTCATCGGCCGATAAGGGGGCGTATGTCTCGTGAGTAACACTTTGAAAAGCAAGAAACCTCAGATTGGCGGGCCTTTGGGCCTGGGCAGCAAGACCGAGAAGCAGGGCCTTCGCATGAACGGCGCCGAGGCGATTATCGCCTCGCTCGAGGCCGAGGGTGTCGATTTGGTGTTCGGCTACCCCGGCGGTCAGGCGATTAAGATCTACGACGCGCTCTACGACAGCAAGCAGATCACGCATATCCTTGCTCGCCACGAGCAGGGAGCGGTGCATGAGGCGGACGGCTATGCGCGCGCGACGGGTCGTCCTGGCGTGGCCATCGTCACGTCCGGCCCTGGTGCCACGAACACGGTGACGGGCATCGCCACGGCCTACATGGACTCCGTGCCCCTCGTCGTCATCACCGGCCAGGTGCCGCGTGGCGTCATCGGCACCGACTCGTTCCAGGAATCCGACATCGTCGGCATCACGATGCCGATCGTCAAGCACTCGTTCCTTCTGCAGTCGGCGGAAGAGCTCACGACGACTTTCCGCGAGGCGTTCCATATCGCCTCGACCGGTCGTCCCGGTCCCGTGCTTATCGACGTGCCTTCCGACATCCAAAGCGAGCAGATTGTCTTCAACTATCCTGATGCGGTGAACCTGCCGTCGTATCGTCCTACGTACAAGGGCAATGCCAAGCAAATCAAGCAGGCGGTCGGCGTGATCGAGCGCTCAATCAAGCCGATTCTCTACGTCGGCGGCGGCGCGATCGCATCCGGTGCCACCGAAGAGCTCGTGAAGCTTTCGACCATGATGCAGATTCCGGTGGTGACGACGCTCATGGGCAAAGGCGCCTTCCCGGCGTCGCACCCGATGAACTTGGGTCCCGTCGGTATGCACGGCTCGAAGTTCGCGAACCTAGCTATGACCGAGTCCGACCTGATCATCGCGGCGGGCGCGCGTTTCTCCGACCGCGTGACGGGCAAGCTCTCCGAGTTCGCACCGCATGCTAAGGTCATCCATATCGACATCGACCCGGCCGAGATCGGCAAGATCCGCGAGGCGCAAGTGCCCATCGTCGGCGATTTGAAGGGCGTTGTCGCGGGCATCGTCGCCACGATCGAGAAGGAAGCCTGCGCGCCGCGCACTGAGGCGTGGAACGCGCAGATCGCGGAATGGCGCGAGCGCTACCCGTTCTACGATGCGCAGATCACCGAGAACCCTGACGAGATCGTTCCCGAGATCGCCATGCAGAAGCTCTCCGCGAAGCTCGACCCGCACAATTCTGTCGTCGTAACCGAGGTTGGCCAGCACCAGATGTGGGCCGCGCAGTTCATCGACCGCGAGGAGCCGCGCAGCTTCATTTCCTCGGGCGGCCTGGGCACGATGGGATTCGGCTTCCCCGCATCCATCGGCGCCGCGTTCGGGCGCCCGGGCGCGCAGGTGGTCTGCATCGCAGGTGACGGGTCGTTCCAGATGAACAGCCAGGAGATGGCGACCGCCGCCATCCACAACGTGCCGGTGAAGGTCGTCATCATGGACAACCGCGCGCTCGGCATGGTGCACCAGTGGCAAAAGCTTTTCTATAGCGAGCGCTACTCGTTCACCGAACTCGATGCGAACCCAGATTTCGTGAAGCTCGCCGACGCGTACAGCTGGCAGGCCGAGCGCGTGACCGACCCCGCGAAGCTTGACGAGGCCTATGATCGCATGCTCGCCTGCGACGGTCCTTTCCTTTTGGACGTTGCAATCTCCGACCAGCAGAACGTGTTCCCGATGGTCGCGCCTGGCAAGGCGATGAACGACGTCATGGGCGCGATCGACGTGGCGGTCGGCGCCGTGCGCACCGATGTGCCGGGTGTGCTGGCGCCGGTGGTGCGCGAGAAGTCGCCCTGCGCGAAGATTGACGCGCAGTTCGGCGGCCGCTGGGAGTCCGACCCTGAGGACAAGGGCTCGCATCAGGGTGAGGAGCCGGACGGGGAAGGCGCCGCTGAAGAGGAAGGGGATGTTCGATGAAGCATATCCTGTCTATCCTGGTCGAGAATAAGCCAGGCGTGCTCTCCCGCGTGACCGGGCTCATCTCGCGCCGCGGGTTCAACATCGATTCGCTGTCGGTGGGTCCGACCGAGGACCCCACGATGTCGCGCATCACGATTATCGTGAAAGCCGACGACGTGGCATACGAGCAGATCACCAAGCAGCTGCACAAGCTGGTCAGCGTCTATAAGATTAGCGACCTTACAAAGGAGTCCGCAATCGAGCGCGAGCTTGTGCTCTTCAAGGTGAACGCGTCGCCCGAGCGGCGAAACGAGATCATCGAGATCACGAACGTGTTCCGCGCGAAGATCGTCGACGTGGGCAAAAGCTCGCTCACGATCGAGGCGACGGGCGACGAGAGCAAGCTCAAGGGCATGGAAGATCTCTTCCGCGCCTACGGCATCAAGGAGATTACGCGCACGGGTAAAATCGCCATGAGCCGCAACTCCAAGGAAGTGTAGGGAGCAAACCCGTACTCCACCAGGGTATTTCCGCTAATGCGGTTGCCATAGAGCAAGGTAAAACCAGCCAAAAAAGAAAGGATAAACCACCATGGCTGTGACAATCTATTACGAAGAGGACGTCAACCCGAAGATCATCCAGGGCAAGAAGATCGCCATCATCGGCTACGGCTCGCAGGGTCATGCCCATGCGCTCAACCTCATGGACTCCGGCTGCGACGTGCGCGTCGGTCTTCGCGAGGGTTCCAAGTCCGCTGAGAAGGCTCGTGAGGCCGGCCTTAAGGTCGTCGACATGGACACCGCTGCCGAGGAAGCCGATGTCATCATGATCCTCACGCCGGACGAGACGCAGCCGAAGGTCTACGAGGAGCACATCAAAGACCACCTGAAGGCTGGCGACACCCTCGCGTTCGCCCACGGCTTCAACATCCACTACGGCTACATCAAGGCTCCTGAGGACGTGAACGTCATCATGTGCGCTCCTAAGGGCCCGGGCCACATCGTCCGTCGTCAGTTCACCGAGGGTTCGGGCGTGCCCGATCTCGCGTGCGTGGCTCAGGACGCGACCGGCGATGCATGGGATGTAGCGATGTCCTACTGCTGGGGCGTCGGCGGTGCCCGCTCCGGCATCATTAAGGCCACGTTCGCCGAGGAAACCGAAGAGGACCTCTTCGGTGAGCAGGCAGTCCTTTGCGGCGGCCTCGTCGAGCTCGTCAAGGCTGGCTTCGAGACGCTCGTCGACGCCGGCTATCCGCCCGAGCTCGCTTACTTCGAGTGCTACCACGAGATGAAGATGATCGTCGACCTGATGTACGAGTCCGGCATCCACTTCATGAACTACTCCATTTCCAACACCGCCGAGTACGGCGAGTACTACGCCGGCCCGAAGGTCATCAACGAGGAATCTCGCGAGGCCATGAAGCTCATCCTGAAGCGTATTCAGAACGGCGAGTTCGCGAAGGAATTCGTCGCCGATTGCGAGAACGACCACAAGTGGCTCATCGAGCATCGCGAGGCGATCAACAACCACCTCATTGAGACCACCGGCGCCAAGATCCGCGGCATGTTCTCCTGGATCAAGTCTGACGAGCAGTAGTTCGGCATAAGTTGATTGAATTAAGCGGGGCCCGCTCGGTGTGAGCGGGCCCCGCTTGCGCTTGGGCAAAAGCGCTTTAATCCTCGAAGGATAGTTTCTCGTAGACGCCGAGCAGCGTGATGTCGAAGTATTTCTCGGTCTTGGATCCGCGGTTGTTGTCGTAGTTGTAGTAGTTCCTCTGGCTGAGCTTCATCTTTCCCGAGACAACGGGCGTGTAGTACTGACTGTGCTCGATGGCCCCCTTCGACTTGATGTAGCGGTCGGCCTTAGGCTCGACGCCGGAGACTGAGAAGCTGTAGTCTTCCTTCTTGCCAGCGTCGGGGAGCGCGATGCTGGCCTCGTCCTGCGCGAAGAGTATCTGGTGCAGTGTCTTTTTCCCGCCGTAGTAGTCGTAGATCTTTCGGAAACTGTCGATATCCGCCACAAGATGGGCATCGCTGCTCACGGTGAGCTGCGGCTGGTTTGCGCCCGTGCTCTTGTTCACCTTGAGGACGGCCGCTTGCGTCATGAGCGTGACTTCCTTGCCGGGCACCATGAAGTGACGCCACTTATCCGCATGCGGAACCACCTTGTAGCTCTCGATCAGGCGGGACGCGCGCGCGGCGTAGCCTTCCTCGCTGTTGCTTGCGTTGTCCCTTGTTGCGCGAATGCGGCTGAACTCGTTTGTCACCTCGTAATCGTTGGCGATCTCGTTCGCTGAGTCGGTTCCGAAGAGCTGTTCCCAGCTTGCGATACATTGACTGAGCTCGACTTTTCTCTGCTCGTCGGATAGCGTGACATCATCGGCAAGATAGTCCATGTATCCCCTCAGCGCGAAGGCTGCGTATCCGCACAAAAGCCCGAACTTGTTGACAACCTCATCCTGAAAGCCCACTCGACCCGCAATGGTGTTTTGCTCCCAAGGGCTTTTGAGCAGGGATAACTTGAAGTATGCCTCGAGCGGGTTCAGCGCGACACCGACCTGCTCCGCCAAAAGCGCGCTGCAGTAATCGATGGCGTAGGCGTCGACGGTCTTCCCGTCGACGGTAAGCTTGGGGTTATCGGCGGAGCTTGCCGTCGCAAGGTACATGGCGACCCGTTTGCGCGCAGCGATGTAGTCGTCGGTTCCCTCCTGGAAATCCTTCATGTAATCGCGGTTGAACTTCTCGATGAAATCCACCAAATCGGTCGTGTTGCGGAAATACGTTTTGATCAGTTCGTTGATTATCGAGCAGAGCTCAGCTTCCTGAATCGCCGTGTACACGGCTTGGATTTCCCGCTCGATGTTGTCGAGGCGCGCACTGATCTCGCCAAGGGCGCGCTCGACGCCGTTGTTCGAGCCGAAAATCGCAGATAGGAGTGTGTTCGTGGCGTAGGTGACAGTCTTGTTGAGCGTGAGGTTGGCAACGCCTTTCAGGATGGTGTCGATGTCGCCCTGGACGAAGGGGATGTCGTTTTCGGCGCCTTGGTTCGCGGCCGCTAGCTCATCATCGGTGGGAAGCTCGATGCAGTTCTCGTCGATGGGGGTGTCGGGGTCGGGTTGGAAGTCCTCAAGGCGGCTCCATTCGGGGTCGTCGCTTGTGAGCTCGGGCTTGTCGGAGAAGGTGATATCGGCATCGCTGTCGGTGGCGGTGTCCGCCTGGCTGCCCTTAGCGGAATCCGCGTTTGCCGCGTCGACTTCGTCCGCATATGCCTTTTCGGGACCTAACGAAACAGGGAAGGCGGCCGTGCTCGTCTTCGCACTGCCCGCCGCCTCGGCAACGACGGGGGGAAGCTCAAGGTCAGCGCAAAGGCCCAAAACGAAGGCGCGTTCGTCTTCGGTTCCCTGTCCTGTCAGCACCTGCACGAAGGCCTTGTTCGCCTGCGATGCGTAATCGGCGTCGACGGTGCGAACGGCGCAGGGGACCGATTCGAATTCGACCTGCTCTGCGTAGGGCGCGTATACCTCGCTCACGAGTGCGCCTGCGTCTACGTGCACGTCCGCGCGGCTGTCGCCCATAATCACCGATTGCACCGATGATTCGGAGCGAAGCTCAGCATCGGCTTTTCCCACGACGATAAGCGAGGCTATGCTGCCCGAGACTTCCGCGCGGTCGATTCCGCCCAAGAAAAGCGCGTCGATCGTCGCGTCTTCATCGATTAAAACCACGTAGCGTGACGCGATGTCGTCTGCGGCGAGCATCTCAATGTCGCCGTGTACGCGCACGGGCACGTTCGCGGGCCCGATTTGCATGACCTGCTTCACACCGTCGGCGTCGCAGTAGGCGATGGCGAGCGTTTCGCCGTCGCCGCTCGGAACGATGCCGAGCTTCGAGCCGGTGAACGCGATTCCCTGCTTGGTTTCCTCCGTCCAGTCGGAAAACCACTTCCCGTCTTCCACGTGAAAGCTCGTTTCGCTTGGAGCGGGCGCGCCATAGCGGGGGGAGTCTGCCGTGCTATTCGCCTCGCAACCTGCGAGCATGGCCAGCGCGCCTCCCGACACAATGACCGTCGTCGCGGCGGCTCCGAGCTTGAGTGCGTCTCTTCTCGTGATCGCGTTTTCCATGCGTCCCCCTTTCGTGGCGCCTTCCCGCCGAATGTCGGCGCGTCTAAGGCGTGGCGTGCTGGGTTTCCTTAACGTGAAATTATACAAGGAATTCACATTCATTTTTTGTGCCACACGGCCCTGAAAAGGGATGCAGCGTGCATCTTCGGGCCAAGGTGTCCCACCCAGGCGCGTAAACCCTTCTGCCGACGATGCGCGTCCGCGCGGCCGAACGAGCGGGCGTTTCGGACCCTTCGCTTGAGCGCTTTAGTAGAATAAAGCATATATCTGACTCTCGTGAGTAAAGGAGTGCGCTTATGGGTAGGGTGTTCAACTTTTCTGCAGGTCCCGCGATGCTTCCCGAGAAGGTCTTGAAGACCGCGGCGGCGGAGATGCTCGATTACAACGGGTCTGGCATGTCGGTCATGGAAATGTCCCATCGCTCGGCGACGTTCAAGGGCATCATCGAGACCGCTGAGCAGGACATCCGCGATCTCATGTCCATCCCCGACAACTACCGTGTCCTCTTTTTGCAGGGCGGCGCCACCCAGCAGTTCGCGGCAATTCCTATGAACCTCATGCGCAACAAGGTTGCCGACTACATCGTATCGGGTAACTGGTCGAAGAAGGCCTTCAAGGAGGCGAAGCTCTACGGCACCGCGAACCTTGTCGCTTCCTCCGAGGACGAGAACTTCACGTGCGTTCCCGATTTCGACAGCGCCGCTTTCTCGCCCGACGCCGACTACGTCTATATCTGCCAGAACGAGACGGTCTACGGCACGCGCTACACCCACCTTCCCGAGACGGGCGATATCCCGCTCGTCTCCGACGTCTCCTCGATGTTCCTCTCCGAACCCGTCGACGTTTCCAAGTATGGCCTCATCTACGGCGGTGTGCAGAAAAACGTTGGTCCCGCCGGCGTGGTCATCGTCATCGTGCGCGACGACCTTATCCGCGAGGACGTTTTGCCTTTCACGCCCACCATCATGCGCTACAAGACGCAGGCCGACGCCGGCAGCCTGTCGAACACGCCGCCCGCCTACGGCATCTACGTCTGCGGGCTTGTCTTCAAATGGCTCAAAGAGCAGGGCGGACTTGAAGCTATGCAGAAGCGCAACCAGGAGAAGGCGGCGCTGCTCTACGACTACCTCGACCAGTCGAAGCTCTTCAGCGGCACGGCGCAAAAGGAGTTCCGCTCGCTCATGAACGTTCCCTTCGTCACGGGCGATGCCGATCTGGACGCGAAGTTCATCGCCGAGGCGAAGGCGCGCGGGCTCGAGAGCCTGAAGGGCCATCGCAGCGTGGGCGGCATGCGCGCGAGCATCTACAACGCGATGCCGCGTGAGGGCGTCGAAGCTTTGGTCTCGTTCATGGAAGAGTTCGAGAAAAACAACGCATAAAGCCGTATAGTTGTGCTGACGGAAACGAATTCGGCCGCGGGGGAGCGTTCCCTCGCGGTCGAATTTGCGAATCGAGCGCGCGATAAGCGGCCTTGTCTGAGAAGGGAATTCGCCATGACGCACAAGAAGGTTCTCGTAGCCGATCGGATCGCGAAGGAGGGCATCGACGTCCTGCGCGATAAGGGCTACGACGTCGACGTGAAGCTCGACCTGACCGAAGACGAGCTCGCGGCGCAGATCGCCCCCTACGATGCGATCGTCGTGCGCTCGGCGACGCCGGTGACGCGCCGGGTCATCGAGGCCGCGGAGAACCTGAAGATCATCGGCCGCGCTGGCGTGGGCGTCGACACAATCGACCTTGACGCGGCGACCGAGCGCGGCGTCATTGTGTGCAACGCCCCGACCTCGAACATCATGAGCGCAGCGGAGCACACCATGGCGCTCATGCTCGCCTGCGCGCGCCAGCTTCCCCAGGCGAACGCGAGCATGCACGAGGGCAAGTGGGAGCGATCGAAGTTTTTGGGCAAGGAGCTCTACGAGAAGACGCTCGCCATCTTCGGCCTGGGCCGCATCGGCGGGCTTGTGGCGGAGCGTGCGCGCGCCTTCGGCATGAAGATCATCGGGCACGACCCGTATTGCAGCCCCGAGCGCGCCGACCAGCTGGGTGTTGAGCTTTTCGAGCGCGTGGAAGACGTGCTCGCGCGCGCCGACTTTATTACCGTGCATCTGCCGAAGACGCCCGAGACCATCGGCATGTTCGGTCCCGAAGAATTCGCGGCCATGAAGGACGGCGTCGTGCTGATCAACGCGGCGCGCGGCGGCATCTACAACGTGAAGTCTCTTTCCGATTTCGTTGCCGCAGGCAAGATCTTCGCCGCAGGTATCGACATGTTCGAGGAAGAGCCGTGCACGGGCAGCCCCTTGCACGAGTTCGACAACGTGCTCTTGACGCCTCACCTGGGCGCTTCCACTCACGAGGCGCAGGTGCGCGCCGGCGTGCAGATCGCGGAGTACGTCTCGAGCGGCCTTGAGGGCTCCATCGTCCCCACGGCGCTCAACATGACGCTCGTTCCGCCCGAGATGATGGACGCGGTGGGCCCCTATGTCCCCGCCTGCCAGATGATGGGCCGAATCCTGGCGCAAATCTTGGGGTGCATCCCCAAGACGCTGCGCGTCGAGGCGGCGGGAACGATCGCGAACGCGGATGCGTCCATCCTGGTCGCAGGCGCGCTCGACGGCATCTTGGCATATCGCCGCGCGGGGTCGGTCACGCCGGTGAATGTGGAGTCGGTCGCCGTGCGCCATGGCATCAAGGTGGACACCGCCTCGATTGCCGACGCCGACGAGTACGCGTCGGCCGTGAAGGTCGTCGCCGACGGGGTCGAAGTCGGTGCGACGCTCTTCGGCTCGATGCAGCGCCCGCGCATCATGTCGTTGCTCGACTACAAGATCGACATCGCGCCCGCCAAGCAATCGCTCGTGTTCGAGTACGTCGACGCCCCCGGCCGCATCGGCGCGATCGGCACGTTGCTTGGCAATGAGGGTGTGAACATCACGACGATGCAGATCGGCACGAAGCCCTCCGAGAAGACGGCGCTCGTGTACATGAACGTCGAGGGCAACGTGAACGACCAGCTGCTCGAGAAGCTCTCGAGCACGCTTGACTTCAAGAACGTGTGGTCGTTCAGCCTGTAAGCGTTGGTTCCTGCGTCTAAGTGCGCTTCTATGGGCGCCCGATTCCGAGGCGATGTCGCCAAAGGGTCGGGCGCTCCTGTTGTGCAGGGCGCCTATCTGGGATAACGCTTTTGTTCGGGCATCTTTTGCTTCCTGCCGGGGCGAGCAAGCTTGATGCCGCGAACCAGCGCGCATAATGCGTAATATACGAACGTATGTGCGATGAATTTGCTGTGTCGTCGTCACGTTGCGGGCGATGCATGTGGTAAAGTCGGTCATTGCACATCACGCCAGCGAGACTGGCCCACAAGATCCGCCAGCAGCGCCGTGTCTTTCACGCCGCGCAAGCCGAGCGGGAAGGCGGCTTTGCCCTGAGGGGCTTGGAAGCTGCGCAAGAGGAAACACTATCATCGAAAGAGCGAGAATGGCAAACACCACTGCCGATTACGGCAACGATAGCATTCGCCAGCTGAAAGACGAGGAGCGCGTTCGCCTCCGCCCTGCGGTCATTTTCGGCTCCGATGGCCTTGATGGCTGCGCTCATGCCGCGTTCGAGATTCTGTCCAACTCGGTCGACGAGGCCCGTCAAGGTTATGGAAGCCTCATCACGCTGACCGCGTTTGCCGACGGCTCGATTCAGGTTGAGGACCACGGCCGCGGTTGCCCGCTTGACTGGAACCCCACGGAAAAGCGCTTCAACTGGGAACTCGTCTTCTGCGAGCTGTACGCAGGCGGCAAGTACAACAATAACCAGGGCGGCGATTACGACTTCTCGCTCGGCACCAACGGCTTGGGTTCGTGCGCCACGCAGTACGCCTCTGAATACATGGACGTCACCGTATGGCGCGACGGCAACAAGTACTCTTTGCATTTCAAGAAGGGCAAGGTCGTCGGCGCCAAGAAAAAGGCGCTCGAAGTTGAGCCTTCCAGTGAGAAGCGGACGGGTACCATCATCAAATGGCGTCCCGACCTCGAGGTTTTCACCTCTATTGATATCCCTGCCGAGTGGTATCGCGAGACCATGCGACGTCAAGCGGTCGTCAACGCCAACGTCACCTTCCGTCTGGGCCTCGAGGGACCTGAGGGTTTCACGGAAGAAGACTTCTGCTATCCCAAGGGCATCGAGGACTACGTTCTCGAAAAGGTAGGCTCCGAGTATCTGACCGAGCCCTTCTTCATCCAGGCCGATCGCCGTGGCCGCGATCGCGACGACCTGCCCGACTACAACGTCAAGATCACTGCGTGCCTGTGCTTCTCCCGTACCTTCCAGATGCAGGAGTATTACCACAACTCGTCGTGGCTCGAAAACGGCGGTTCGCCCGAAAAGGCCGCTCGCAGCGCGCTGACCAGCGCACTTGATGCCTATATCAAGTCGCAGGACAAGTACACCAAAAACGAGTCCGCTATTAAATGGCAGGACGTGCAGGACTGCCTCGTGCTCGTGACGAACTGCTTCTCGACGCAGACCTCCTATGAGAACCAGACGAAGAAGGCCATCAACAACCGCTTCATCCAAC
>OLQV01001787.1_pt1 | contig 15551 bp, 15 predicted proteins | sample 1672371 | NCBI WGS metagenome assembly OLQV01 (sample SAMEA3136676, study PRJEB25190) | human gut metagenome
CCTGGATTACGTCCTACTGCTGCTGCACCCTGTCCTGCTGCGTATCCCTGTCCAATACCAGGTCCGATACCTGCGATCAGTGCAAGACCAGCACCAATTGCACAACCAGCCAGTGCGATACCTTTTGCCAATACTGTAAAATCCATAATCAAATCCTCCTGTTATTTATGATTTCTCTTGTTAAAAAATACAATTCAGCCGGAAACTGCAAAATATTTTCTGCATTCTCCGGTTTTCTGCCCACTTCGTGAACCTCTGCCTTCTTTAGACTACTCTTCCGCTGCATTCGCAATATACATTACAGTCAGCATACAGAAAATAAATGCCTGCATGATTCCGGAAAACCAATCAAAATAAACTGACATAATTGCCGGAATACCAACATCCAGGAATGGGATCTTCGACAATACATCTCCCACAATACCCGGAATCAGTCCGAACAGTTTGGAACTTGCCAGCGCCAGCGCTGCATAGATCAAACCATTGATAACTACACCGGAAAGAATATTTCCAAAATGACGGCATGCCATACTGATCGGTGTGGCAATCTCAGAAAGAATATTAAATGGTGTCATAATAGGGATTGGAGTTGTAAATCCCTTCATATATCCACCGAAACCATTTGTCTTGATCTTCTGTGCCGTGATCATGGTAAATACAACAACTGCCCATGCAGCTTCTGTGGAAAGATCTGCTGTAGGGCTTCGCAGTCCTACAAGGCTGATCAGGTTGGATACCACACTGGTGGCAAAAAGCGCCGCCACAAAAGGAATCATATAGCTGAATTTCTCACCCATATTTCCGATGACGAACTTATTTGCTGTCTCCACCAGAAGCTCAGCCACAGCCTGTCTCCTGGATATTTTCTCCACCTTCAGATCATGTGTCAGCCAGATACAAAGTCCTGTGATCAACAGCATAACCAGCCAGCTTACAACCAGAGTCTCCGTTATCTGGAATTTCCCCAGGATGGGAATCTCGAACGGAAACGTATAGAATATCCTGCCACCGGTTATTTCAATATCCATGTACTCTCACCTCCTGTCATTATAAATTTGCAACTGTTCTGTACCACCTCTGTCACACACCTCGTGGAGTAGTACCTGCTGAATAGTTACATAAAATTATATATATCATTATGCGGCCTTCCTTCCCCCAATAATTCCCACTGTCTTGATCACAATGTTTGGAAAAAGCAATGGTAAGATTCCGGCTACAAACTGAAAACAGGGAACCGCAATCGCCAGAACGCCCCAGATAAGCTGAAGCATCATTCTCTGACTATAGCTGGCCTTCATCTTTGCTGCAGCCTGTTTATCGTCCTCCATGGAAACTATCTTCTGAACGGTCAGTCCCATAAGGAAAAAGTTCAGTACTGCCACCATCCCGCCAATAAATCCGGCGAGAAGCACTGTATAATCAAACGGAATCTGCTCCGGCACTGCCAGATGTCCGATTCCAAATACAGCCCACATCAGGACTACGCATACAAATGTACCAATCGCCACCTTCTTAGTCTCTTTCCTCACTGCCGGCTGCACATCTGCAAACATTTTGCTCATACAAATCTCCCTTCTGAAACGTGTTTGAAAAAGGCTTTCCGCAAAATGTACGTCACACTTTGCAGGAATGATTCCTCAAACACACTCTAATGATGTCTGTTAAATGAAACTTTATTCTTCTTTTTCTCTTTCTTCTGATGGCCGGTTACGGACAGGTAAAGCTTATAGGCTACTGTAAAGGAGCCTCCCAGTCCGAAAAAAAAGCCAGGAATAAAAATCCATTCTCCTATTCCCAGGCTGGTACTCATCCACCAGCAGATCAGCAGGCACAGAAGCAGAGGAGTGATAAAGGATAAGCTAAATTGACTAAGCAAAGTCATATTCTTGATAATATCTCCCCATTTTTTCATAAAAGCCTCCTGTCTCAAGTCTCATTTTATAGACAGATTTTAACACAATTCAGTGTGGATAGCAACTTTTTTTGTGCATATTATTTAAAAATTGGCTTCTATTTTATTGCATATCGTCAATTTTTTCACACTTCAAAAAGTAATTACATGCTAACAAATTCTTGTTATTTTGTCGTTATACAATCGTTAAACATTGACTAAAATTCAGACACTGCAGGTAGTATTGTCTAGAGCGTGTTTGAAACAGGCTCTGGCTGCAATATCCTTTGATATGCAAAAAACTGCCTTGTATCAGCATTCCCATTTCTGGTAAATTCATGCTGTACAAAGCAGTTTCTCTTTCATAGTTTCTTATGAACCGCTCTATCTTATTTTAGAGCGTATTTGTAAAATCATTCTCGCAATCTGCACGCCCCGCTTTGCGGCATATTTTGCCCAAATTCGTAGAGCGTGTTTGTGAAATCATTCCTGAAAATTATGACGTGCCTCTTATGAAAGCTGTTTTAATTTGCATACAAATAAGAACTGTATGTAGGATCATCAATGTTTGAGGAATCAATCCATGCCGGGTCGATACGCACATTCCGCTTGATTTCCACACTCTTCTTTGGTGCTGTAGTCAAAAGTGCTGTCCAGATGGTCTGATATCCCATCGCGTAAGGCTGCTGGGAAACCACGCCGACCTCTTTACTATTCCGGATAGCCTCCTGTTGTTTCGCTGTGGCATCCACACCAACCATCACAATGGAATCCTTTGTCTCATCCTTTTTCATGTCCAGATACAGATCGGCAATATCTGCATTATCGCAGAAAACACCGTCCAGCTGCGGATATTTGTCAAGAACCTCCTGCATGGCAGCTGTCATATCATCTACCTGATCCTGATAAACAATCTCCACAACTTCAATATCCGGATAATTGGTGATATAATTGGTAAAACCGCTTACACGTTCCTGAATGCTCTGCGTCTTTTCCTGCGCAGAAAAGACTGCAACCTTACCCATTTTTCCGATGGCTGTGGCTAATCTATACGCAGCGATTTCGCCCACCCTGGTATTATCCGTACCGCGGAATGCACGGATCATCTTACTGTCCGTAACACCGGAGTCAAATGCCACAACCGGGATTCCATTCTCCTTGGCAGCTTCCAGCTGCGCCTGAAGGGAATCCATATCGCTTGCAGAAATGCAAAGGACATCCGGATTCTCTGCAATTACTGCATCTATGGTATTTACCTGGCTCTCCACATCTTTCTCATCGCTGGCGCCTTCAAAGGTCATGGTCACCTGATCTTCTTTCTTGAAGCCATATGCCTCGTTTACATCGGCAATTGCCTGCTCCATTCCTTTCTTAACCAGTCCCCAGAACTCTCCGCTTGTACTCTTGCTTACAACTGCCACCCGGGATCCTGCCTGGAGTTCTACAGATGTATCAATTTCAGGAATAAGAGGATCCTTTTCTTCCTGGGCTTCTTCTGTGGATTCCGTAGTCTGCCCGTCAGAAACCAGTGGTGCGATCACTTTCTCCACTTCTTCTTTCTTACAGCCTGTGAAGGTGCATAATGCAGCCAGAACAACAGCAGGTATCACTGCTACTTTTTTCATTTTATTCACTCCTCATCTGAATGTTTAAAGTTTTTTCAAAAAAACTTTTTATAACTATTTTTCGCAGTCTTCATCTTTGTTTAATCTTGCTTTTACATTATACACAATTTCGGTTCCACGTCTATAGTTTTTATGTTTTTTTCACATTTGCGGGATAGAAATCCCCTTAAATTCCGCCCCTTCCGGCTTCGTCACGAATTTCATCACCTTTCCGGTTACAGGATGTAAAAAGGTAAGGCTTGCGGCGCACAGGGCCAGGCTTCCTGCCCCGATGGTCACATTAGTTCCGGCACCATATTTCCGGTCACCTGCCAAAGGCATTCCGGCATGAGCCATCTGAACCCGTATCTGGTGATGGCGGCCTGTATCCAGATGAATTCGGAGCAGCCATTTTTTCTTTCCGGAAATTTCATCCACAGCTTCACCGAGAACCTCATAGGAAAGTCTGGCTTTCTTCGCACCAGGAGTGTTCGCATTCACTACGGAAGAAGTATTGGATTTTCCATCTTTTTTCAGGTAATCCTCCAGAACTGTTTCTTTTTTCCCAGTCTCTGCCTGCTGTCCATATGTTACTGCCAGATAAATTTTTTCCATCTTTCCAGCTGTAATCTGTGCACTTAACGATTTCGCAGCCTCAGGTGTCTTTCCAAATACAAGAATACCTTCTACCGGCTGATCCAGCCTGTGGATTACTGCCAGATATGGAATCCTTCTCCCACCACCAGCTTGCATTGCCAGATAATTTTTCAGGCTGCTCTCCAGATCCATGGCACCAATTCTTGCATTCTGTACCGCAATTCCCGCTGGCTTACGGCAAACTATAATCTCTTTATCTTCGAAAAGAATGTAGTCCTCTATTTTCCCACTAAACATCGTCTGCTTCCCTCATAGTTTCCAATTTTCTCCGCTCATTATAGCGGATTAAAGCCTGATTTACAAGCTCACACTTTCTATTCCGGTATGCTTTATGCTGCATATCGGTTCCTGTTCACTTCGTATCCAATACATCATCCCGCTTTTTTGTCTCTCACAGCATGGAAAAGGACGGTCATCATTTTACTTATATTTCAAATGATGACCGTCCTAAAATTCTTCAGTATTCAATGGTCTTTTCCTCGTTTTTCAAATTGATTTACAATTTAATATTTACGTGGTCTTTATTCAGTTGTTCTATATTCAGTTTTAAGTTTTTATTTAAAATATCTTATCTTATTTCCTGCTCATAAACGATATGATGTTTATCATTCGGTTTATTTAGAAGTTTGATAGATTGAAATTATAATTCACGTTTTATAATTTCTTCTGCAGAAATATCGGATATACTTCTCAGGCTCTGAATCATTATCATAAACAATTTCAAACTTAATTCGGTTAAATCCAAAACCACTTACTGGTTCATATGCTCTCTTATATGTATTATACAAAAAAGTTTGAGCGGAAGTTCCTGATCTATTTCTGACTGGAATATCAATTATGATATTCTTCTAATGCAAAGTTTCGATTCATATTCTAAAGGTTCAATAGGAATCTCAAGATATCCTGCTTATCTGTGATAAGGGGTTATATCCTCTGGAAAAATGTTTCTTTACACAAGTTCCAGATCTTTGTATTAGTGGTGGACAGTTATTCAATATAAGTAATCGCTTCTATTTACCTTGGATACGTTTATAAGTATCAGCTGAATCAAGTGATACTTTATTTTCTATTTACACAGTTCTCGTATCAGGTCTTCTTGCAGGAAATGCGATTCCTGTCTCTCTTATATTGATTAGAAAGATTTTATGTTCCCATTGGAATCACTAAGCTCCTTTCTTTATGAAGTTGTTTTTCTTTTCTTTTGATGAACTTATATTATCATCTCCGATCTTATTTGTCAATACTTTTTCGTGTATTTTTTGTTTTATTTCTGTTTTATTTTGGCACTTCACGTTGTATTTCTGTGTTTTTTACTAATTATTGTAATTATTCAGAATATTTGTTTATATAACAAGAAAGGCTCCTTTTTGCAGAAGTCTAAATGGGTGTTTAAAAAAGGCTTTCTGCAAGATATACGTCATGATTTGTGGGAGATTTTGTCCGGTTGAGGGTATCATAGCGGGCTACGACAACCGAATTCGGGAAAAATATACCGCAAAGTGGGACGTGCAGATTGCGGAAATGCTTTTTTAAACACGTTCTAGCCTATGTAGAAACACATTGAGCGATATTTGCCTTTTCGTTGCAGTGTGATCATACCATGTAGAACTTTTTATGTAACAGGGAATTCTGATAAAAAGGCAGGTCGCTCTCAAAAAGAATGACCTGCCTCATAACATTTTATTTTCTATTGTAGTTGATCAGACAGCCTTTCAGGATGATTTCCCGCTCATCATCTGTCAGCTCTCCAAGTGTTACGGTAAACGGAACCAGTCCGCTCTCTTTTACCACATAGCCGGTAATGCTGTCGGCTTTCTCTTCCACTGCCTTGCGGATTTCCGGGAAGAACAGGTAATCACCGTTTACAAACGGAAGATCACCGGCCGGGATCAGGAATGGAAGCATTCCCCAGTTAATCAGGTTGGAACGGTAACGTTTGGTAGCGTATTCGTTGGCAATGTTTGCCCACCCGCCAAGTACTTTCTGACAGGAAGCAGCCTGCTCACGGGCAGAACCATCACCAGGTTTGACCGCGAAAATGGTACTTCCGACACCGATATTTCCTTTGCCGACTTCCGGATAAGACTTCTGGATTGCTGCCATCACCGGTTTTAATTCATCCAGTACATCCAGTGGACAAGTACCTGCTTCAATCGCTTTCTGGGCTTTCTGGACCTCTTTCGCGCGTCCTACATAGGCAGGATCCTTTCTGGAAAGTGCAAATTCAGCAAGTCCAAGCGGGTTGGAACGATAAGAAGAAGTCTCGCCGGACGGGATCAGTTCGTCTGTTGTTGTAACCGGATCGTGGATCTCAGATACGACCTTCAGGATCAGATTCTCAGGAAGAGCGCTCATTGCCGGCCAGTCTTTGATGTTCGGTCCGAATTTGATCTCAACCGAAGGATCAGCAACGCCGTGGCTGTCAAATACACGGTTGGCGTAAATTCTGGAATCAAAGTGGTAAGTCGGGTTCTTGTATTCAATATCAAAATCTGTTGCCGGAGTAAGGAAACCTTTGTTCGCAGCAGTTGCGGCAATGGAACGTGCATCCATAAGGGCAACAGATGCGATCTGTCCACTCTGCAGCTTGCTTCCTTCACGGTTCGGGAAGTTACGGGTAGAGTGACGGATGGAAAATGCATTGTTTGCCGGAGTATCCCCAGCACCGAAGCACGGTCCGCAGAAGGCAGTCTTCACGATCGTACCGGCTTCCATCAGGTCAGCAACCGCACCATTTTTCACAAGCTCCATGTAGATCGGTGTACTTGCCGGGTAAACACTGAAGGTAAATTCATCTGATCCGATGTATTTGCCACGGATGATGTCTGCGGCAGCACAGATATTTTCAAAACCGCCGCCGGCACAGCCTGCGATGATACCCTGATCGACATAAAGTTTACCATTTACGATCTTGTCCTGAAGAGAGTAATCCACAGCACCATCCAGGCTTACCAGCGCGCGCTGCTCTACATCGTGGAGAACATCTGCAAGGTTGGCATTGACATCCTCGATGGTGTAGACATTGGATGGATGGAACGGCATGGCGATCATAGGCTTGATCTCGCTCAAATTGACATATACAAGACCGTCATAGTAAGCGACTGCGCCAGGCTCCAGTTCCCTGAAGTCATCACTTCTTCCGTGGATATCGTAGAACTCTTTGATCTTGTCATCGGTTCTCCAGATAGAAGAGAGGCAGGTTGTCTCTGTCGTCATAACATCGATTCCGATACGGAAGTCTGCACTTAATTTGCCAACGCCAGGTCCGACAAATTCCATGACCTTGTTATTGACATAGCCATTGCCGAAGGTTGCGCCGATGATCGCAAGGGCAACGTCCTGCGGTCCGACACCTTTCATCGGTTCGCCGTCCAGATAGATTCCGACAACGCCCGGCATCTTGATATCATAAGTCTTGTTCAGAAGCTGTTTTACAAGTTCCGGTCCGCCCTCTCCCATTGCCATGGTACCGAGTGCACCATAACGGGTGTGGCTGTCAGAACCAAGGATCATCTTGCCGCCGCCTGCGAGCATTTCACGGGCAAACTGGTGAATAACTGCCTGATGAGGCGGAACATAGACACCGCCGTACTTCTTCGCACAGGTCAGTCCAAACATGTGGTCATCTTCATTGATCGTACCGCCGACTGCACACAGAGAGTTATGGCAGTTGGTCAGAACATAAGGGATCGGGAATTTCTCCAGTCCGGATGCTCTTGCAGTCTGGATGATTCCGACAAAGGTAATGTCGTGCGAAGTCAGCTTGTCAAATTTGATCTGAAGCTGCTGCATATTACCGGAAGTATTATGCGCACTTAAGATCCCATAAGCCATTGTCTCTTTTGCAGCAGCTTCTTTTGTTGTCTCAATACCTGTCTTGCTTTTTACGGCAGCAAGTGCATCGGGTGCATCTGCAATTACCTCAGTACCGTGTAAAAGATAGGCACCGCCTTTGTATAATTTCACCATATCATGTCCTCCTATTTTCTGTTTTCTATGAATTTCATGTGGTCTGCGACCATCAAAGCAATCTTAAATGTCAGGGCGTCCTCAAAGACTCTGACGTCAAGGCCGGTGAGCTTCTTGATCTTCTCCAGCCGGTAGACGAGCGTATTCCGGTGGACGAAAAGCTGTCTCGCTGTCTCCGAAATATTCAGGCTGTTTTCAAAAAATTTATCAACTGTGGATAAGGTTTCTTCGTCAAACTGATCAACGGTATTTCCGGCAAATACTTCTTCCAGGAACATCTCGCATAAGGAAACGGGAAGCTGGTGGATCAGCCGTCCGATACCAAGTTCGCGGTAGGATAAAATATTGCGTTCCGGATAGAAGATACGTCCCACATCCAGAGCCATGCCAGCTTCTTTGTAAGACTGTGAGACCTCTTTGAGTTCGGGAATGATGGTTCCGAAGGAAAGCCGGACATTGACCATAGCTTCGGTGTTGATCGCATTCACCAGCATATCGGCAGTCGAACGGATCGTATCATAATCATCCGTACTGTCAAGGGACTTGATCAGAATAATATGTCCCTCATCTACGGCAGTAACAAAATCGCCGGTTCCCGAGGAATAAATCCCGCGGATCATATCCAGGACGATCGTGTCATCCGGATTCTTCGGTTCGATCAGATAGACGACTCTGCGCTGCTCAACTGTAATACCAAGCTTTTTCGCCTGATTGTAGATATCTACGAGAAGCAGGTTATCCAGGAGCAGGTTCTGGATAAAACGGTTACGGTCAAGACGTTCGCTTCCGGATCTTAAAAGGCTCTCCAGCTGGCAGACACTTAAGCGTCCGCTGGTATGCACATCAATCTCATTATTGTGCTCGATCACGAAAATATAAGTCAGTTCATCATCATCATAAACCGGGAACAGACCATAGCATTCATCCAGGTGCTCCTCCGCTACGCCGGTAACCTCCAGCTCTTTTAAAAATGAGCAGACAGCTTTTTTTACTGCAGGTTTCTCCTTACCTACAGCTGCAAGCATCACTCCGTCTGTGTTCCAGATGGAACAGTTACACTCGATGATATCCCCTATTTCATTGATTGTTCTCTGTAAAATCTGGTTGGATAACAATCCATTCACCTCTCCATTCTTTTCAATATATGACAAATGGGAGAATTGTGAAATTCCCCCATCTTCTTCTGACAATACAATCTGATATTATTTTAGCAAATGTTTCACACTTTAGCAAGCTAAAATGAAAAACGTTTTCTCTTATTCGTCTCCGTCATCGCGTCTGTCAAGCATGGCAGCAACGATTTCAAGAATCACAGCAAGACCGATCATAGATGCAGCGGCAATCTTTCCGGCAGTGCCGGTTGCAGCCTGTGCGATACCGCCGACAACCGGCACAGAAAGCTTTACTTTTCCGATGTAGTTGTTGTAAGGGATCGGATTCATATCTTTTTCCTCATTGGCATCCCCTTTGGTGATAAACTGTCCCATCGCCGGGCTGTTGGATACTACGCGGTGGGTGATGATCGAGCCGTCTGCATTGTTGCTGTAAAAAGCAATGACATCATCTTTGACGATCGTGTCTGGTTCTTCATACCGGACATAGACCAGGCTTCCCGTCGGGATCGCCGGTTCCATGCTCCCACTGATCACGGTGTACATCTGAAAACCAAAAGCTTTCGGAAGCGTCAGCGGAATACAGGCAAGAATCAGTACTGTCAGTAAAACAGTGCCCAGTGTACTGCAAAATGCAGCCACCGGGCTTTTCTTTTTCTTCGTTCTCTTCAAAAAAGACTTCTCCTTTAGTGCCGCGCTTTTTTATTTTGCACGTTTTTTCAAGAATACGATCAGTCCTACGAGAGCTGCTACCGCAACAACGATAATGCCGATCCCTGCTGCAATCGGAGTTTTGCTCGTTTTGTCTTTCGCATCGATATTTCCTTTTGGAGTGTCTTCATCATCCAGATCTACCAGAGACTTTGGTGTCTGTTCATCCTCAGATGTTGCAGTATCTTTATCTTTAGCTGTCGTATCCTGAGAATCGTTATCTGTCGTTGTACCATCGGGTGTACCGGTTGTGGTTCCGTCTGTTGTGCCACCGGTAGTTCCGGTTGTAGTTCCACCGGTAGTTCCGGCAGTTCCACCGGTTGTGCCGCCTGTCGTGCCACCTGCTGTACCGACATTACCGGTACCTGTGCCAGGAGTTGCTGTACCAGGAACAGTCGTTGTGATGGTGGTTGTTGTTGTAACAACACGGTCTGTAGCACCCGGTTTGTAGGTAAACGTAAATACATTCTCAGATTCATTATTACTCAAAGTCTTGGTAAGTGCAAGAGCATCCGGAATATAATTTTCAACGTAACGGTAAGCAACGACCGGCTTGTCGCCGACGTTTCCGTAGAAGGTCTGGCTCTCTGCCAGTGCATTGCCGGATGCATCCTGATAGTTTACGGTATAGGCAACCATGTTACCTTTGATTCCGTAAGCGACTACATAGTCGGCATCTTTATCAACGGTAAAGGAAGGAGCCGCAAGTGTTTCGTCATTGTCACGTCCGCTGAGACGGATTCCTTTGACATAATACTTGTCGTCTGTTACCTGGATGTCATTCAGATTGAAAGTAACGGTAGAACCGGAAGCAATGTCTGCCTGCTCGATCTTGTTCTGTCCGTTAATTGTTCCTTTGTTACCTGCGGATAATGTTACCTTGTAGGTATACGGTGTAGTATCATCTGCCATAACGCTCATTGTGGATGCACCTAGTGTCATGGATACAGTCAGAAGAGAAACCAGTAATCTTTTCCATTTTTTCATCTGCTTACTCTCCTTTCTGTCTGCGTCTTTTTGTGTTCTTATTGAGTGTGTAGATACCATATGCAAGAAGGATCAGTCCACTGATGAGTGCAAGCACACAGAAGAGAAGAATTCTTGCGGTATCACCGGTCTTAACGGTGTTGGTTGTCTTAACAATCTTATTCTTGGTGATGGTTTTGCCGGCTGAAACCTTTTCTACTGCAAAGTTCATGCGGAGCTTTGCGAGTGTGAGCTGATAACCGTTGCCCTGTGTCTCACCTTCAACACCGACGGTAAGGTGTACCGTTCCGGTATTATTGGAAGCAAGTCTTCCGAGGTAGAAATATTCCTGGGTTGAGTTATCAATCTGCTTCAGACCTTCTCCTGCTTTGGAAGCGCCTTCCCCTCCGACAGTTGTACTGTCATAGAGTACCTTTTCGGCATTATCACTTCCAACATAGGTCAGCTTGTATTCGTAAGCACCACCTTCTGCGGAAGACTGTGCATCCTCCAGCGTCTGGATCACTTCATTGGTCATGTACCAGTCGGTATCCGTACTGTCGGAGTTCTTAAGCTGAACCTTGAGTTCGATGCTGTCACCCGGCTGGATATTTGCCAGCTCGTCAGTAACATCGGAGCTTTTAAAATTACTTCCCATCTTGCCGCCGGTGAAATTAACCTGCCATCCGTCGGCTCCCTGATAATCCTTTGCAAATGCAGTTGTGTGTACCCCTGCTGCCATTATCACTGTCATGGCGAGGCACAAAATTTTCTTTTTCATACTCTGTACCTCCCTACTGTAAGCTCATTGTTGTTTCGTCGTCTGATACATTTACGTCCACGCCCCAGGCACTCTTGATCGCGTCCTTTGCGTTGTGTGTCTGAACTGCATCCACCTCTGCGTCAATGTGGAAGGTGTAGCCATTGTACTTGTAAGTATAAGTGATGGTTTTACCTTTTTCAGATTTGGTTACATGCTTTGTTACATCCGATGCAATCGAAGGATTGATTCGGAGTGTATCCGATAATGCCGGTGCGGTATCTCCGGCTGCAACTGCCTTGGTATAATAAAGAACGGTACGCTCTCTCGTGGACTGTGCATTTGCAACCTGCCATCCGTTGTCTGTGAGGAAGTTCAGCTCGATCAGATCCGGTGAAAGTTCGGTGTGCTTTTTACCTTCTTTGTCCTGCCAGCTCTTTGTGATGATCACACGTACAAAGGTGTCGATCGTACCGCTGTTCTTGACGCTGATTGCTTCGTTATATTTCTTGCCGGGTGTAAATGTCTCATCCTTTCCAAGAAGGTTTGTGAGAAGTGTACCCTCTGAGGTTCCCTTCCATTCATTGTTCGATACATAATCCCGGCTGCTGACTACTTTGTCATTTTCCAGAAGAGATACGCCGATACTCTGCATATTCATCTGTGCGGAATAATTCTCACTGTAGTAAGTGAGTGCGGCGCGTGTACTGCCGACAGTGCTTCCAACCAGCAGGAGTGCTGCGGCTGTCAGGACCAGGGCAGGTTTCTTTGGAAATGATTTCTTTTTCTTTTTCATTCTCATTACCTCCTACTCTGTCGTCTGTGTGCTGTCGTCTTTGATTACGTGATTCCAGTCGGCGTATGGATTGCCGTCCTCGTCGTAGAGAACCGGGGTGCATTCCTGGATGACTACGATGTTGAATTCTTCCGGTTTGTCATTTCCTTCCGGGAACTTATAAGTGATATTGAGTTCCTGTTCGGTTGTCTTGCCTGCCGGAAGGACATCGTCGTAACACCAGTAGGAGACATTCTTGTCATTCTCGTCGACCATTTCGGTCCATCCGCCGTCCGGAGTGTTGTATGTAAGTGTTACCGGAGCGAATGCCGTTACTCTTACGAAGCAGTCATAATCACCGATATTGCTGATCGTGACATGCTTCCCGTTTTGATCTACTGTTTCATTTGGGATGGTTTCTGTAAATCCCATATTCATTTTCACACCGCCACCGGCTGTCGAATAGGTTGTAAAATACGCCATCGCGCTTCCAACTGCCAGGGTTCCGGTAAGAGCAAGTGTTGCTGCTGCCATGATAAGTGGTTTCTTATGTAACTTTCTCATTCCGACTCCCCCTTCCTAGTTCTTTTCTGCCGGTTCGGTGTACTGATACTGACCATTTTCGTCCAGTTTGAAATTATTTTTTACACCGTAGCCGCCATTGGTACGTCCATCGTGTTTGTTGATAAATGAAACCTCTGCCGGTTTGAATTCTACTTCGGTTTCTTTTTCAGGATTAGCAATGATGTCTGTTTCCTGACTTTTAGCAGAAGCGAGTTCATAGCTTGCACCGCTGTAAACCTCCGTTACCGTGACATGAGATCCAGCAGGAATTTTTTCAATCGTTACAGAATCGCTGCCTGCTGCATTGAAGGTAAGCTCTTCGATTCTGGTTTCTTTTTTCCCATCCGGTTTTTTGATATCGATCTGGAATACGAAGGTTGCCTCGTCTCCGAAGGTAGCATTGTGATCTACCAGTTCCTTGTTGATCACCAGATTACCGTATCTTACGTGCTGTTCCGTTTTCAGACCAACTGCATTGCTGCCAGTCAGATTGTAGATCCAGTTGTCACTCGCATCCTTACCATTGTAATAATTGTTGGTCGGAAGTGATACCAGGTAAGGTGTAAAAGTATAAGTGTAATTTGGTGTAATTACTTTTGGTGTATCTACAAGGTAAAGTCCTGTATCCAGTCCTGTTGCAGTACCTCTTCCCTGTGTCAGTGTGGTTGTAGTTGGCTCTGTGTCATCCTTCAGCAATTTCTTCGCTTCTGCTGCACGTTCTGCCCAGGTAGCAGCTGCCGCATCCAGGTTATCAGCACTTACGGATGAAAGATCCAGTTTTGAAAATGCACCGATTCCGGTATAGTTGCCGGATTCATCAACCGAAGCAACTTTATACAGTTTTACCGGAATGCTTGCGCTTAGAAGTTCACTGCTGTTTCCACCAATGTCAAATTGGATGGAACACTCTGCATCGGTATCGATCGCGTTTGCGGCTTTCGCACCCGGAAGAGTGAGCAGTGGAAATGTAAGAGCGACAGCTAAGAGAAAAGTGCTTCCCTGTTTTAATCGTTTATTCATCATCGCCTCATGTCCTCCTTAAAAATCTTGGTTATTCTTTGTGAGCTTTTCTCTTGGAAAGGAATCGCAAGAGAATGATCACAAGAATCGTGATTGAAAGTCCTAAAATTAAATAGAGCATATAATAATTCTGAATGGCTTTTACCATAGAATCTGTAACTGATTCGGTAGCATCCTCTTCGCCGTTATATGGAACTCTGGTTCCTCTTACGAGAAGACGATGGGAGTTGACTCCATATGGTGTACAGGTAAATAAAGTTACCTGGTCTTTTCCTTCTTCAATCTGGAGTGCTTTCTCCAGTGTTTCATGATCGTCTTTGTCTACCATCGGAAGAATCTGATCTACCTTGTAGGCAAGGACTTCATCCAGTACATGGATGTAAAATTTATCGCCAACTTTGAGCTGATCGATATCGGTAAAAAGCTTTGCGCTTGGAAGTCCACGGTGAGCTGCGAGAACACTGTGGGTACTCTCCCCTCCGATCGGAAGCTTTGTGCCGTTCAGATGTCCGACACCGGTCTGAAGTTCATCATCACCGGTGCCATGGTAAATGGCAAGCTTGATGTTGATCTTCGGAATGGAAAGATATCCCATTACTCCGTCATCTGCAACGTTTAGGATCTTCCAGTATTCGGTGCCTTTGATGTCATTTTCATCTTCACCAAATACATCTCCGTAGAGATTGTTCTGTTGAATGGTATCATTGAAAGCTTTTGCCTTTTCCCACTCAGAGGTGAAGTCCTCCGGTTCCATGTCCTGTATTGTATTGTCATAGCTGCTGATCAGCTGATTCTGTCTGTAGGTGTTCCACTGGTTGGATACCGTCGGGTAGATCAGAATCCCAAATCCTATCAAGAATAACAGACCGAAAAGGAAGGTTGAGATTTTTCTTTTCATAGGCATATTCCCTTTCTCGTTCTTATTCTCTTTTTAAGAGGTCTCATTTTTCTTCTTTTGAAGCTTCTTCTCCTTTAAGTATAACATAAGGATGAAGATTGTGGTAATTACAAGACCAATAATTACCCATAAAAGATAATTTGTATGAAGACTGATGCCACTAAGTGGTGTCTTCTCGTCTGCGACCTTCTGTTCTTCGTAAGGTACGCGGTGACCACGGACCAGAAGCCGCTCGGTATTGACTCCGTATGGAGTACAGGTTAAAAGTGTTACGAGATCCTCTCCTTCTTCGACTGCAAGAGCAGAGGTTTCTTCCGGTTTTACTACGGAAATCTTATCTACTTCATAACATAAGGTTTTGTTTAATACATGGATCAGAAAATGATCCCCTTTTTTCAGCTGATCCAGATCTGTAAAAAGAGATGCACTGGGAAGTCCACGGTGTGCGGAGATAACGGAATGTGTACTTTTGCCACCAATCGGAAGGGAGCTTCCTTCCAGATGACCTGCGGCCTGCTTCAGAACATCTTCTTTTGTGGTGTGGTAGATCGGGAGCTTGATATCGATCTTTGGGATCTCTACAATTCCCATCATCTCATCACCGGCAAGGTTCAGTGTGTTCAT
>OLQV01001791.1_pt1 | contig 15531 bp, 13 predicted proteins | sample 1672371 | NCBI WGS metagenome assembly OLQV01 (sample SAMEA3136676, study PRJEB25190) | human gut metagenome
GAAATATTAAAAAGTGTGTTTTTTACATCGATTCGATTTTGTAGATACCCCCGTTTGACAGCGAATACGCAAAGGCTATTCGCATCGGGGGTTATGCGAAAAAAGGTGTTGCGTCCTTTCTGAACTCCTCATACTTTGAAACAATCTCATCAAGCTGTGATTCTGTCTTTCTTCCAGTAGCATCATAGCCAATCAATTCCGGTGCTGCCATAAAGATAGCTTCGTCTCCATTCGGTTTTTCACTATCTTTGCGCTTGCGAACGAAAATAACTGATGCCTTTACACCTGCGCCAAAATGTGCAAAGGCACACTGAGGCAAGCTCACAACCGCAAGGAGTTGGAACTTTTCAAGTATGAAACCACGAACATACTGCATGGAACTGTTTGTTAGGATACCATCGGGCAGTACAATTGCGGCCTTACCTGTCCCAGGTTTCAAGAACTGCCAAATACGCTCGATGAACAGAACTTCGGAACTTTGGTTTTTGCGTGGCTTTTTCTTGCCCTTGGCATCAACATTATTGCCAAGCTCGTATGTTGATAAATAAGGCTTTTCCACAAGGTTGATGGTAGAACCGAACGGAGGATTGGTAAGAATTAAATCAAAACGATTCTCGGCAAAACCTCTATTATGATCGTGCATTTTATCAATGCTTTCAAGGGCGTCATGACTGATAACATTAGTATGACCATCATCGTGGACGATCATATTCATCTTTGCGACACGGGCAATTTCATCATTGATTTCAATACCGAAAAGGTGTTTTGCGGCAAAATCGTGCCAATAGTTGAAATAGTCAACCGTACCTTTTTCGTAATAATCGCCTGCTTGATTACGCATATAGTCAAGAGCGTGCAGGAGGAAACCTCCAGAGCCACAAGAAGGGTCAAGAACATCCCAATCTTGCTCTGGCTTCATCATTTTTACGCAGAATTCAATAATGGGACGAGGAGTAAAATACTGCCCAAAATCGCCCTTAAAGAAACCATCCATAAACTGCTCAAAGGCAACACCTTTAACATCCAGATCGGTTTTATTAAGATTGATAGCTTCCAAATGCGAAACGACAGTGCGAAGTACACGGTCATCTACCTTGATAGATTCTGTGAATATTTCGGGGTCTTTAACTTTTTGCTCATTATAAAGCGCATTGATACGTTCTGCCAGTTTAGATGACGGTTCATGGGTCTTGATCTGAAATTGATAAGGCTCGCCATTTTTACGAGGCTTCTGTTCATCGCTAATTTTAACAAAAATGAGCTTGCAAAGTTCACCAAAAGCAGTAGGGGGAGAGAGACGACCACCGCCCCACAAGGTCTGATGGCATTTTTTAATTGCCGCAATTAAGTCTTCTCTTGACACAGGTTTAATATCGTTATCAGTTCCTTTGTAAAACCTGAATTCTTGAGGTTTGCCGTATGCCCGAGGAAGGTCAGCAATGATGTTTTGCTCACGTTCAAATGCCCCGTATTTATCGGAAACATCTAATACCCGACGAGTACCGCCAGCGATGATAACAACATACTCTGCACGAAGTTTCACCCAGGTAGCATTACCGACACCCTGCTCAATAGCCTGATTAAACTCGGCATCAGTAACGCCTTCTTTTTTGCACTCAACGATTGCATAAGGGCGTTTGCAGTCATTGTCACTGAAAACAACAATATCGGCACGGTCAGTGGGCAATCTGTCCGGAACAACTACTTCAACCTTGATGCGGTTTGCAGGATATTCGTATTTATATATCAGCTCAGCAAAAAACTCGGCACGAACTTTTTCTTCGGGATCTTCATAGTTTTCCACATGCTTTTCCGAGGTTATATACTCAATTTTCTTTTTGCCGTCAACACCTGTAATGTTAATATATCCATCTTTTTGGGCTCTTTGTAACGGCGTAAACAGCACTGGTTCAAATGCTGTTTTAGCTATATCATTGATATCAAACATTTTCATTCTCCTTGTCTGGAATTTTAAGCTCTGATAGAAAGTAAAATTACTCGCCAAAGATAAAACTAACGATTCTATCACTTGCTTTGTCAGTGGCGCTCATAATATCATCTTTCTTCCAATAAGGCTTATTAGCACTCTGATATTTGGAAACCAAGGCACGAGCTATAGGATATTTGCTATCGATATATCCTGTCTTGTTCTCGAGTTTAGTTGAAACCTTAGTTCTAAACCATTCGTTTCCGATTGCTCGATTAATCTTTTCTTCAAGAAGAATCTTGTTGCCTAATTTGTTTACGACGCCGTAGAATTCTTCTTCACTGTCAATCTCGGCATCTTTTCTAATTTCCTGAAGGTTGTTGCCGCTATATGGCATAATGTGTTCAATGTCATATTTTGTTCCAAGTGTAAAACTCAGACCTTTTTCTTTTGCAAAAAGAAACTCGTTCAGATATACCAGCACATTGCCATCATAGTCATGTAAAGCTGCCCAAATAGTTTCTTTATCCCAATTAGAACGGATATGTTCATTAAAATCCTGTGTGATTGCATCGACAGTGGTGCTTTTACTAACGAGCTTGACTTCTGCCCCAAACAAAAATGTCTTAAAATATTTACTGGAATAACCAACATCGACAAGTTCGAGAAGAGAAAACAGACGAAGCAAGCACTCAAGAATCGGTTCAACAAGTTCTTCTGTAATATTATCCTCATCGAATCTAAAGAAGTAGCTTGCCAAGAACAGTTTTGTGTTCTCGTTGAACTTTAGCAGAACTTTCATTTGAGGATATTCAGAAACCTTTTTCCAAACCTTAACCAGTTTAACCATATCAGAACACATACCGATAGGATCAGTAATTGGCATTTTATTAACCTCAGTAAAATACCTTCTCAAGCCAGGTGTAGTCACATTGATTGCACCTGTTTCACTTATCGTTTCTTTGTTAACCGTTCGTATGTAATACATATACTGCATCAAAATCGAATTGATATCTGCTATACGAGTGCTTTCCAATTCGTTTATGCAGTTGTTCAACTGTTTCCACAAATCCGCAAACTCTTTTTCTTTTCCTCTTTTTTCTGCTTCCGCATATAGTTTCGCAGAGATGATATCCGAGTCGTAAAGAGGAAGCCCATCAGAGTTGAGAGAATTAAACATAGTGATAGCTTGCTCAACTTGCCAACTTTTAATTTCAATTACTTCACAGTTGTCCGTAATGGATTTTGCAATACTGTTCAATTGAGAATCTGACAGTTCACTTATCTTTCCATAGAAGAATTTGAAATTCCTAAAAAAGTTAGTATATCTGTTGTCTTTTTGCTTGTATTTGATTTTAATTACTCTTGCTTCTGCTGAAGCGTAATCCGTAGCTTGAAGAATTGTTGACAATTCTGTCTTGTATTGCTCGTTTATAGAAAAATTCTCAAGGATGATTCCACGACGGCATATTTCAGCATCTTTAGCTGCATCGGGCTTGTCTGAAATATCTTCTGTTTCTGCTTTGTACAGAATACCCATTATTCTTCTTCTGCGTTCCTGTAAACCACGACAGAGGCTTGCAGAGTCCTCGTCACTTGCGGTCCTCTCAATTGCAATATTGATTCTGACCAGCAAAGCTTTTAATAACAACAAAAATGTGGTAGTTCTCTGCTGACCGTCAATAAGTCCATACTTTGTGTCATTATCCTGACAGTTGATAATAATTGTTCCGAAGAAGTATCTATCCTTGCTTTCGCTTTCAACAAAGTCATTGATGTCTTGCCAAAGCTTATCACAACTATCAATGCCCCAAGAATACGCACGCTGGTATTCCGGTATGGTAAAAACAGTATCTTCTTCGAGTTTCAGATAATCACCAATCTTTTTAAGTTTGGGTTCAATATTCTTTGCCATAATCAGGCCTCCATAACCGTTCTAAATATTTCATTGAGCTACCGTTCGTCTAACAATAATATTTATCCATTGTCACACATTACTCAGCTTGGCGCTGTAATGAGAATAACATTTAACTTAGCTCATCTATTGTTTTATCAATCTTCTCAATTGCATAGAGCGGCAAATTTATAAGCCAATCTTCCTTTTTGAAATCTGCCATCGAAGTACGAACAGATATATCAGGTGAAAACTTCTCCTGATATGTTTTCAAGCTCTTTGCTCTAAGGTTAACTTCTGCCTTCACTTCAACCGGAATAATTTGCTCACCTGTATCAATAACAAAGTCAACCTCACAAGAACCCCTATCGTTGGTATAATAATAAATACCTAAATCTTCGATGTTTTTTAATTGCTGACAAACATACTGTTCAGTAAGAGCGCCTTTGAATTCGACAAAAAGATCGTTCCCATCAAGCAAAGTACGTTGATGAAGCCCCGTCATGCATCCGAGCAATCCCACATCTACCAAAAATAACTTAAATGCTTTTAAGTCCTCATACGCCCGTAGCGGGATGCCCGTTGCATTTACACGGCTGACCTTATGAACGAGACCGCAATCACTGAGCCACATAATTGCGGTTTCATAGTCTTTCGCACGGGCACCTTCACGGACGAGCCCGTAAATGAATTTTTTGTTTTCTTTGGCTAACTGAGAAGGAATACTGTTCCACAACATACGAAGTCTTGGTACAATCTCATTTGGAGCATGTTTAGAGAAGTCTTGTTCGTAGGCTGCAAGGATTCGCTTTTGAATTTCACGGACCTCGTTAAAGTCTTTGTTCTCTGCGAAGCTTTGCACAGCTTCAGGCATACCACCGACAAAGTAGTATTGCTTTAAGGAATCGATATATGTTTGCTTAAAGCATGTAATCATCCCAAAGTCTTGCTTATCAAGAAGTTCGGCAAAACGTTCCTTATCGGTTGCCATCAAAAACTCTTTGAACGAAAGAGGATAAAGCTTTAAGAAATCTACCTTGCCAACGGGAAAAGATGTGCCTTGATGCAAAGCGATACCAAGCAAAGAACCGGCACATACAATGTGGTACTGCGGGGCGTTTTCATAAAAATACTTAAGAGATGCCAGCGCTCTCGGAACTTCCTGTACTTCATCAAAAATCAATAAAGAATTGTCCGGATCAATTTTGCGACCAGCATACAACTCTAATCCCATAATTAAGCGGTCAGTATCCAAGTCAGAAGCAAATAACTCTGCCATTCTGGAATTAGAGTCAAAATTGATATATATGGCATCTGTATACGCCTGCTTGCCGAATTCTTTCATTAGCCAGGTCTTGCCAACTTGACGTGCCCCTTCAATAATTAAGGGTTTGCGGCGTTTACTTTGTTTCCATTTTAATAGCTTTTCAATAGCAATTCGGTACATACATGCACCTCCGTCATCATAGTGTAAGTATAGTATATCACACAGTTACAAAAATTACAACGATTTTTAGGCTGCTAAACACATTTTTACAGTGATTAAAGTTGATAAGTTTCACAATATTCTGACAAATATTAAAATACAAGCGATGCTTGGTAGGTTTACCGAGCACCGCTTGCGTGTAACTTTATTTAGTTAGCAATAAATCAATTCACATTTGATGATTCCTTCTGCTCGATTACGAATGCTGTTCATAGCTCCGACCCATGTCATTTGGTTAGTTGCTTTTAACTCCACTGTCACGCCCTCAGAAGCCTTCAATTGCTCAATAATAAGTTCCAGACGGTTCTGTGCCTGCTCATTCAAATCAGCGAGATATGTCCATAGCTCCCCGGTCAAGCAAAGGTCATCAAAGCGGATGGGATTGGATTCTCTCAAATATTCTCTGTGTATCCGTCCCCATCGACCAATAGATCTGGTTTCCTCTTGTAATTTAATATCAGGTATGAAGTAATCTCCACAACGAATATATTTCAATTCTTGCATCATGTACGCCTCCTACTAAAGTTGAATAAATATATTAGTGATGAAAAAAGCGATACCTGGTTGTTAAAACCAAGTATCGCCAATTTTTCTTGTCGCACCCTGTACGGCAGCTACCCTATGTCAGTAATGTTCTCATGCTGTCTTATTGGAAGCTGCCGTCGGCGGTCTCTTTTTTTGCATGTGCGCCGCTTTTCAAGCATAGACTGGAAACGACGGGAGGTTTTGCACATGCCCAGAATTTATTTGAGTCCCTCCACGCAGGATTGGAACCCGTATGTCGACGGCAGTGGCAGCGAGGAATACTGGATGAATCTGCTGGCCGACACGCTCGAGCCGTACCTTTACGCAAACACCATCTCCTTTGTGCGCAACACGCCGGAGATGACCGCGGCCTCGTCCATCGCGCAGGCGAACAGCCTCGGCGGCTTTGACTTTTACCTTGCCCTGCACTCCAACGCCTCGGGGGAGGAGCAGGCGGGGAAGAACCGCGGCATCATCGTCTTTTACTATCCCACGAGCAGCGACGGAAAGCGCGCTGCCGAGCTCTTCGCCGCGCAGCTGCGCATGGTCTACCCGCTGCCTGCAAAGGTGACGACGCAGGCGACCACAACGCTCGGCGAGGTGCGGCGGCCCAGATACCCTGCGAATCTCATCGAGCTCGGCTATCACGACAATTACGACGATGCGCGCTGGATCGAAAATAACCTCGACGCCGCGGCGCAGGCCATCGCGCGGGGACTGACGGAGTATTTCGGTCTGCCGTTCATTTACCCGCAGCTTGTGCGCACCGGCGTCGTCACGACCGAGGGCTCAGCCCTGCGCCTGCGAAGCTACCCGGGCATCGACGGGGAAATAGTCGGCAGCATCCCGAACGGCGAAAGCGTGCAGGTCTACGGCAGCTATCAGGGCTGGTACTCCGTGGGCTACGACGACCAGCTCGGCTACGCGGCGCAGGCCTACATCGCGGTGTGACATTTGCCCGTTTCCGATATTTTCCGAACGCGACTTTTCCTTGACAGCTGGTCATAAAAAGTTTACAATGTTTTTTGGATTTATGGAGGGGAGAGAAGGGGAATCTCCCGTTTATGATTCAAAAACCCAACGATAGATCAATCGCATCGATCAAAAAAAGCACACAGGAGGAATCGCATGATCAGCTATCTCTACGCTGCGCTTATCGCGGTGGGGACGCTCGTCATTGGCATTCTTCTTGGTATTTGGATTCGCAAGAGAGCCGCTAAGCGCGCCGAGGAGAAGATCTCCAACGCCGATGAAGAGGCTCTTCGTATTGTCAACGAAGCGATCAAGAGCGCTGAAAACAAGAAACGCGAAGTCATGTTGGAGGCAAAGGAAGATATCCTGCGCTCCAGAAACGAATACGAGAAGGAAGTCAAGGAACGCCGCGCCGAGCAGCAGAAGCAGGAGCGCCGGCTCCAGCAGAAGGAGGAGAATCTCGACCGCAAGACCGACGCGCTGGAAAAGCGCGAGGAGGCTCTCAACCAGAAGCACGCCGCCCTGGACAAGGAAAACGAAGAAATCAAGATCATCAAGCGCAGCCAGACCGAAATGCTTGAGCGCATTTCCGGTTTCACTGCCGAAGACGCCAAGAAGTACCTGATCGAGCAGGTCGAGAGCGAAGTGACGCACGAGACCGCGCTCAAGATCAAGGAGCTGGAGCAGCGCGCCAAGGACGAGGCCGATTCCCGCGCCCGCGAGATCGTCGCCTCTGCCATCCAGCGCTGCGCTGCCGACCATGTTGCCGAGATCACCGTCAGTGTGGTGCCCCTGCCCAATGACGAGATGAAAGGCCGCATCATCGGCCGCGAAGGCCGCAACATCCGCACGATCGAAACGCTCACGGGCGTCGACCTCATCATCGACGACACGCCCGAGGCGATCACCGTCTCGTGCTTCGAGCCCGTGCGCCGCGAGGTCGCGCGCCTGGCGCTCGAAAAGCTCATTGCCGACGGCCGCATCCATCCCACGCACATTGAAGAGATGGTCAACAAGGCCCGCCGCGAGGTGGACGCCATCATCAAGTCCGAGGGCGAGCGCGCCGTGCTGGAGACCGGCATCCGCGGCCTGCACCCCGAGCTTGTGAAGATGCTCGGCCGCCTGCATTACCGCACGAGCTACGGCCAGAACGTCCTGCAGCACTCTATCGAGGTCTCGCACCTTGCGGGCATGATGGCCGCCGAGCTGGGCGCGGACGTTTACGCCGCCAAGCGCGCAGGCCTGCTGCACGATATCGGCAAGGCCGTCGACCACGAGATGGAGGGTACGCACGTCGCCCTCGGCGTCGAATTTTTGCGCAAGTACCACGAAAAGGACGACATCATCCATGCCGTGCAGGCGCACCACAACGACGTGGAGCCGCAGACCATCGTTGCCTGCCTCGTGCAGGCGGCGGATGCGATCTCTGCCGCCCGTCCCGGCGCCCGCCGCGAGAATCTGGAGAACTACATCAAGCGCCTCGAGCAGCTTGAGGAGATCACCGGCAGCTATCCCGGCGTCGACAAGGCCTATGCCATTCAGGCCGGCCGCGAGGTGCGCGTGATGGTCAAGCCCGACCAGGTCAGCGAGGACCAGATGGTCATTCTGGCGCGCGAGCTTGCCAAAAAGATCGAGGAAGAGATGGAATATCCCGGCCAGATCAAGGTGCACGTCCTGCGCGAGACGACCGCCATCGAATACGCGAAATAAGAAAAAGGCTCCGCTTTTGCGGGGCCTTTTTTCATGCCTTTCTTGCGTTTTGTCCCGCGCCTTGCTATACTGGGGAAAACGCAAAGCGGAGGAACGCCATGCTCTACAATATTCTGGCCATCGGCGATGTGGTGGGCGGCTGCGGCGTCAGCTGCCTCGAGCACCATCTGCGCGCCGTGAAAAAACTCAAGAACATCCACTTCACCGTGGTCAACGGCGAGAATGCCGCGATGGTCGGCCTGACGCCGAACGACGCCGAGCGCATCTTCTCCGCGGGAGCGGACGTCATCACGCTTGGCAACCACACATTCGGCAAGATGCAGATCACCGACTACCTCGACGACTGCCCGTATATTCTGCGGCCGCACAATCTCGGCGCGCGCGTGCCGGGGAGGGGCTACGGCGTTTTCGACTGCGGGCGCGCCCGCATCGCGGTGATGAACCTCATCGGCCGCTGCGACCTCGCGTTCCATGCGGACAATCCGTTCAAAACGGCGGACGAGCTGCTCAAAAGCGGCGAAAAGCCGACGTTCACGCTGCTTGACTTCCACGCCGAGGCGACGAGCGAAAAGCTCGCCATGGTCTATTACCTCGATGGCCGCGTCAGCGCCATCTGGGGCACGCACACCCACGTGCCGACGGCGGACGAAGAGGTCTTCCCCAAGGGGACGGGCTACCTCACGGACCTCGGCATGACGGGGGCGGTGCGCAGCGTGCTCGGTATCAAGCCCGAGCAGTCGGTCGAGACGTTTCTCGGCGGTCTCCCGGGCCGCTACCGCGAGCCGGAGAAGAGCACCGGCAAGATGCAGGGAGCGATTTTTACATTGGATGACGCGACGGGGCTCTGCGTGGGCGTCGAGCGCGTCGATGTGCGCTGAAAAAGCGCGAGATAGAAAGGAACAACGCAAATGTCCATCGAAAAAGTGAGAGCGTATTTTGAACACTTCGGCATCGCCGACCGCATCCGCGAGTTCGACGTGTCGAGCGCGACGGTCGAACTCGCCGCCATCGCCGTCGGTGTGGAGGGCGCGCGCATCGCCAAGTCCATGAGCTTCAAGCTCGCGGACGACGAGCCCATCATCATCGTGACGGCGGGGGACAGGAAGATCGACAACGCTAAGTACAAGGCGTATTTCCACGTGAAAGCAAAGATGCTGACCTTTGACGAGGCCTGCGCATTCACCGGCCACGCGCCGGGCGGCGTGTGCTCGTTTGCGCTGCCGGAGAATGTGAAGACCTATCTCGATGTGTCGCTCAAACGCTTCGACACGGTTTTCCCCGCGGCGGGCAGCGCGAACAGCGCCATCGAGATGACCTGCGACGAGCTTGAGAAGTATTCCTCGAACTTTGTCGCCTGGGTCGACGTGTGCAAGGAGAAAGCGCCCGCCCCGCAGGCATGAGAGGAGAGAACACATGAGCGTGAAGATCGTCCACGCGGCGGACTTCCATTTGGACAGCGCGTTCGGCGCGCTGAGCGCCGAGCAGGCGCGCCAGCGCCGCCGCGAGAGCCGCGAGCTGCTGACGCGGCTTTGCAATTACGTGAATCAGAACGGCGTCGATCTCGTGCTGCTCGCGGGTGACCTGTTCGACAGCGACACGACCTATCGCGAGACGCTCGAAGCGCTCTCCGACGCGCTGGGCGCGATGCAGGCGCAAGTGTTCATCGCCCCTGGCAACCACGACCCGTACAGCGCGAAGTCGGCCTACGCGACGCTTTCCTGGCCGGAGAACGTGCACGTCTTCACGTCGAAGACGGTCGAGCGCGTGGAGCTTCCGGAGCGTCAGTGCGCCGTATACGGCGCGGCGTTCACCGCGCCGGTGCAGGATGAGAGCCTGCTTGCGGGCTTCCGCGCACCGGAGGACGATTTCATCCATCTGATGGTGCTGCACGGTGATATCTCCGCCGCGGAATCGCGCTACGATCCCCTCACGAAAGAGCAGATCAAGGAGAGCGGGATCGACTATCTTGCGCTCGGCCACACACACCAGTTCGGCGGTTTCCTGCGCGAAGGGCAGACGACCTACGCCTACTCCGGCTGCCCGGAGGGCCGCGGTTTCGACGAGCTGGGCGAAAAGGGCATCCTTACGGGCACGGTGGAGCGCGGGAAGGCCGAACTTTCGTTTGTGCCGTTCGCGCGCAGACGGTATGAGATCCTGAACGTCGATGTGACGGGAAGATCGGCGGAGGACGCGCTGCGAGCAAGCCTGCCGGATGCGACTGTGCGCGATATTTACCGCATTATTTTCACCGGAGAGACGGATGAGCGCGGGCTTGATCTCAAGTCAATCGAAGAGCAGTTTGCGCCCGACTTCTTCCACTTGGAGCTGCGCGATGAGACGCGCATTGGCGAGGACGTCTGGGCGCGGGCGCAGGAGGATTCGCTGCGCGGCCTGTTCCTGCGTGAGCTGCACACGAAATTCGATGTTGCATCCTCGGACGACGAGCGCGCGAAGATCAGCCTCGCCGCGCGCTTCGGCCTTGCTGCGCTCGATGGGCGCGATTTGTGAGGAGGAGAACTATGTCGATCTGGTACAGCCGGCGGAAAAAGGAAGAAAAGTCCCTGCGCCTTGCGGCGGCGGGGAAGTCCGCGTTCTGCTTTGCAGAGCTTCATTACAACGCGCGTAGCCTTGCGCACGTCGCAGGAGTCGCAGCGGAGAAGGCGCTTCGCCTCTATCGTAAAATTGATCGCAAAAAATAAGAAAACAACCGAAGAAGGCCGAAAGGAAGCCCCTTTCGGCCTTTTTTGAGAGGATATTAAGTAAGAATTAAGAAACAATCGCTGTTTTTGTTTGAAAACGGCTGATACAATGACCAACATGAGGTGAGAAAATGTACAACATTCTGATTTGTGACGACGAACAGGACATTGTCAACGCGCTCAAGATCTATCTCTCCGGCGGGGACTACTGCCTGTTTGAGGCGAGCAACGGGCGCGAGGCGCTGGAGGTCGTGGAGAAGAACGACATCCATCTGATCCTGATGGACATCATGATGCCCCAGCTCGACGGCATCGCCGCGACGGCGAAGCTGCGCGAAAAGAGCAACGTCCCCATCATCCTGCTCACGGCCAAGAGCGAGAGCAGCGACAAGGTGCTGGGCCTGAACATCGGCGCGGATGACTACATCACAAAGCCCTTTGACCCCGTGGAGGTGCTGGCGCGCGTCAGGTCTCAGCTTCGCCGCTATACGCAGCTGGGCGCGAAGAAGGAAGAGGAGAAGCCGAACGTCTACACCGTCGGCCCCATCGTGCTCGACGAGGAGAAAAAAAGCGTGACGGTCGACGGCGACGAGGTCGCGCTCACGCCCATCGAGTTCAACATCCTGCGGCTGCTGATGAAGAACCCGGGACGCATCTATTCCTCTGCCCAGATCTACGAGCTGGTGTGGAAGGAGGACTCGCTGGGGGCGGAAACGTCTGTGAGCGTGCACATCCGCCACCTGCGGCAAAAATTGGAGATCAACCCCTCCGAGCCGCGCTACCTGAAGGTCGTGTGGGGGCTGGGGTATAAAATGGAGGACAAGAAATGAAGGCTGCGTGGATACGCAATTTCTGGACAAAGACGGTCGCTTTTTTGCTGGCGGCGGCGCTCGTGCCGGTGATCCTCACCTATGTTGTGGGGCTTGTCTACTCCTACGGCGGTATGGGTCGGGACTTTTACACGAGCAACCTCTGCCTGAATGCGGTCGGCAAAAAGACGTGGGAGATCTGCGACGACTATATCGCCATGGAAGGCGGAAACTATGAGCTCGACAAGATCTACTCCAAGGGCGACAGCTACAGCAACATTCGCTTCCGCGTGACGGACGAGCAGGACAAGGTGGAGTTCAGCAACGTCAGCGACGGCGATACCTTCTGCTACAGCACCGTTTATGTTGACAAGACCTTTGATGTCTACCTTGTGAAGGGCCTTCCCGCGCAGGACGACATTTACTGGGCAAAGGTTTTTTACGACAAGGCAGAAAACTGGGGGCAGAACGCCCTGGAGATGCTCATCCTCTTTGGCGCGATGGAGCTGTTCCTGCTCATCTTCCTCGCCCGCACGGCGGCGCGGCGCGAGGACGGCGAATTACAGGGCGGCTGGCAGGAAAAGATCCCCTTCGACCTCTATCTTCTCGTTGACGGCACGATCATTGCGCTGCTGTGCGTGGCGGTGGGGGAGGTCTACTCCTATGTGAGCTTCTATACACCGCCCTACGATGTGCTGCTGTTGGGGATGAGCTTTGCGCTGGCGGTGCTCGTCTTTGCCGCGTGGGTGACATTCTGTGCGCGCGTCAAGGTGGGCGGGCTGTGGAAGGGAACGATTGTCTACAAGCTCCTGTGCCTGTGCTGGAAGATCGTCAAGTGGTGCTGGAGAGTGCTCTGCGCCTTCTGCCGCGGCGTTATTGGCTTCCTGCACGCCATCCCGCTCGTCTGGCGCACGGCGGTGGGCTGCCTTGTGGTCAGCATGATGCTCGGTATATTTGCGGCAAATCGCGCGGGAGGGGCGATGCTGCTGACGATGCTTGTGCTGTCCGTCGCCGCGTGCCTCTTCTCGCTCCAGCTTCGAAAGCTCCAGAAGGAGGGCGAAGCCCTCGCCGCCGGCAATCTTGACGCGCAGGTGGACACAAAGTGGATGTATTGGGACGTTAAGCGCCACGCCGAGAACTTGAATTCCATCGGCGACGGCATGGCTGCGGCCATCGACAAGCAGCTCAAGAGCGAGCGGCTCAAAACGGAACTTATCACAAACGTTTCGCACGACATCAAGACGCCGCTCACGAGCATCATCAACTACGTTGATCTTTTGCAGCATGAGCACACTCCCGAGCAGGAGGAAGAATACCTCGCCGTCCTCAAGCGGCAGGCGTTCAAGCTCAAAAAGCTCACGGAGGACTTGGTCGAGGCCAGCAAGGCCACGACGGGTAACCTGCCCGTGAACGCCGTGCGGTGCAGCATGAACGAGCTTCTATCGCAGGTCGAGGGCGAGTACGGCGACAAGCTGAGCGCGGCGGAGCTGACGCTCGTGAGCGTGATGCCGGACAAGGAGCTCTTCTGCAATGTGGACGGCGCGCTGATGTGGCGCGTGATCGACAATCTGCTCTCGAACATCTGCAAATACGCGCAGAATGGCACGCGCGTTTATCTGACGCTTGAAAAGACCGGCGGCGACGCGGTCGTGACCTTCAAGAACACCTCGCGCGCGGCGCTGAACATTCCCGCCGAGGAATTGATGGAGCGCTTTGTGCGCGGCGACAGCTCGCGCTCGACCGAGGGAAACGGACTCGGCCTCTCCATCGCGCAGAGCTTGACGGAGCTGCAGGGTGGGAAGATGTCGCTCGCCATCGATGGCGACCTCTTCAAGGCCATCCTCCGTTTTCCGACGGTGGTGTGAGAAAAATACAGAAAGGTGCGGAAAGGCGTTGCCGTTCCGCACCTTTTCCGCGCCTGTGCTTGACAATTCGGCGCAAAAACAATACAATAACAGTTCAGAACTCTATCCTGAAACTGAGGGAGAACATAAACATGGCAAAAGATAAAAAGGTAGAACAGATCACGAATCTGGAAGACGATTTCGCCCAATGGTATACCGACATCTGCCGCAAGGCGGAGCTTGTTGAGTATGCCAGCGTCAAGGGCTTTACCATCCTGCGCCCCTATGGCTTCGCCATCTGGGAGAACATGCAGCGTTTGATGGACGCGGAGTTCAAAAAGACCGGACACGAGAATGTGGCGATGCCCGTTCTGATCCCTGAGAGCCTGCTCAAGAAAGAGGGCGAGCTCGTCAACGGCTTTGCGCCCGAGGTGGCGTGGGTCACGATGGGCGGCAGCGAGAAGCTCGAAGAGCGCCTTGCCTTCCGCCCCACGTCCGAGACGATGTTCTGCGACCACTGGTCCCGCGTATTGCAGACCTACCGCCAGCTGCCGATGCTCTACAACCAGTGGTGCTCCGTCATCCGCTGGGAGAAGACCACCCGCCCGTTCCTGCGGAGCCGCGAGTTCTGGTGGCAGGAGGGCCACACCATCCACGAGACGGCCGCCGAGGCCGAGGCCGAGACGGAGCAGCAGCTGAACTGCTACGCCGACGTGTGCAAAAACGCGCTGGCCATGCCCGTGGTGAAGGGCCGCAAGACCGACAAGGAGAAATTCGCCGGTGCCGAGGCCACCTATACCATCGAGTGCATGATGAAGGACCACAAGGCCCTGCAGTCCGGCACCAGCCACTTCTTCGGCGACAAATTCTCCCGGGCCTACGACGTGACGTTCACCGGCCGGGACAACACCCTGCAATACCCGTTCCAGACCAGCTGGGGCGCATCCACCCGGCTCATCGGTGCCATCATCATGACCCACAGCGACAACCACGGTCTGGTGCTGCCCCCGGTCATCGCCCCCACGCAGGTGGTGGTCATTCCCATCGCCCAGCACAAGGAGGGCGTGCTGGAGGCCGCCGCCGCCCTGCGCGACCGTCTCAGCGCCGCGGGCATCCGCGTCAGCATGGACGACAGCGACCAGTCCGCCGGCTGGAAGTTCGCCCAGTACGAGATGAAGGGCGTGCCCCTGCGTGTGGAGATCGGCCCCAAGGACATGGAGAAGGGGCAGTGCTGCATCGCCCGCCGCGACACCGGTGAAAAGACCTTCGTGCCCCTGACGGAGCTGGAGAGCGCCGTGCAGCAGCTGCTGCAGGACGTGCACGACAACCTGTACGCCATGGCGGAAAAGAACCTGGAGGACAACACCTTCGATATGACCTCCTGGGAGGAGGTCAAGGAGATGGCCCAGGGCAAGGGCGGCTTCGCCCGTACCAAGTGGTGCGGCAGTCTGGAGTGCGAGCTGGCCATGAAGGAGAAGGCCGGCGTGTCCAGCCGCTGCATGCCGCTGAAGCAGTCCGGCACCACCGGCAAGTGCGTGGTGTGCGGCAAGGCGTGCACCACCGACATCTACTGGGGCGTGGCGTACTAAGAAGAATCAAAAAAGAACAGTCGAAAGGCCGCCTGACACAAGAAAACACACGGTTTTGCCTGTGTCTATCCGGCTG
>OLQV01001818.1_pt1 | contig 15360 bp, 13 predicted proteins | sample 1672371 | NCBI WGS metagenome assembly OLQV01 (sample SAMEA3136676, study PRJEB25190) | human gut metagenome
AGTCCACCAGTTTCTTATCCTGCGCCGCGGGGGAGAGGTGCTCTATTTTCGCACCGAGGCGCCCGACGACCTGCGCGAGCATCTGGACGAGTTTGCAGACATTTTTAATCAGTACAGCGAATTAGCATAAAAAGAAGTGCGTTCCTAACGGGAACGCACTTCTTTTTTGCTATCTTGTCACTGCTCTAACTTTTTGAGCTCGTCGAGCTGGCCCTCCAGCGTGGTGAACGCCTTGGGCAGTTGTGCGACGGCAGCGTCCGCGCGCTTGAGCTCGTTCGACACGCTCTCACACGTCGCGCCGAGCGTCGAGAGCACCTGCTCACAGTGCCCTCTGCATGCCGCAATCATTGCCTGCAAACGCTCCCGCGTGGCGACATCGAGCGCGTCTGCGCGCTCACGGGCGGAGAGCTCAATGTCGGCGATGTGCGCCTTGACGCGGCCGTATTCCTCGACCTGCGGGCGGAGCTCGTCAAGCTCGCTTAAAAGGCGCTTGCGCTCCTGCTCGGCGGCGGAAAGGCGTTCGGCGTGCTGCGCTTCCAGCTCGGCGATGCGCTGCTCGGCAACGTCGTCCTTTGCTTTCAGCTGGCGGTCGCAGTCGGCCTTGGCGCTCGCGAGCTTCTGCGCGCCCTCTTCGATCTGCGCGCGCAGCTCGGAGATCGTCTCCTGTGCGGCGGTCAGACCCTTTTTGAGCGCATCCTGCGCGCTGGACGCGGTCGAATAGGACTCGGCGAGCTTGTCACGCTCGCGCTCGGCGGCGGCGAGCTTGTCGCGCAGCTCTGCATTCTCGCGGCAGAGGCCATCGCTCTCCTGCTCGAGCGCTTCGATCTGCTGCTTGCTCTCGAGCGAGGTTTTTTCGATATAACGGATGACGTCATCGCGGTTGAAGCCGCCGAAGACGGAACTCTTGAAGGTATTTTCCATGATTTTCCCACCTTTTCCTTTATCAATGTTATGGTAACACAAACCCGCCGCGATGACAAGGAAAAAAGCGCGACCTCTTAAGACCGCGCTTTTGCGATTTTTATCGGAGGGGAAAGGTAAAGCTCTTGCCCTTCTTGGTAAAGGTGAAGCCCTCCTGCTCTTCGCCGCCGGCTTTGGTGCAGCGCACGCGCTCGGCGCTCACGCTGCCGCTGACATCGCCGCAGGTGACGCTGTCGCTTGCGCGGACATTGCCCTGCACGTCGCCGGTGCAGTGCACACTGTCGCCCGCCTGCACATTGCCGCCGACATTGCCGCAGGTCACGTCATCGCCCGCGGTCACGTCGCCGCCAACGTCGGTGCAGGTCACGCCGTCACCGGCTCTGACGCTGCCGGAGATTGTCGAATCGGTGCAGACGACGGAAAAGTCGCTGTAAATATCCTGCGCCGTGCCGGAAAAGTGCAGCTCGACGGTCTTGCGGATCTCGTCATATTTGTCGTGGCGGAACAGGCTCCCCTGTTTCGGCTGGAGCAGCCGGTGCCCCTGGAAGAGCACGGCGTGGATGGCGTCGTCATCCTCCCACGGCAGCTCTGCCGCGATGGGCAAGATCTGGCTGTCCGCTTCCGCTTTTTGGGTGGGCTTTTCTTTGCTTTTGCGGCCAAAGAGCTCGTCGAGGCTGAGCTCCAGTGTGTCGGCCAGCAGCGGCAAAAGCTGCAGGTCAGGGCAGCAGACATCGCCCTCCCACTTTGATACGGCCTGATTGCTCACACCGAGCTTGTTTGCCAGCGCCTCCTGTGTCAGTCCTTTTTCTTTACGGCGGCGCAGAATGCGCGCGCCCATTGTCGATTCTTCCAAGTTGTCTATCCTCCTGCACTGCATTATAATAGTAAAGTGAGCGTTGGAAACGCGATGAGCGGGTGTCCCGCGTCGAACGGGAAGTCAGGCGCCGACGTTTCCCTCATATTCAGGCAGCACATCGTGTGCAAACGCCTGATCGCCGATCGTAACATGTTGGTCCTTCCTTGCCCCGTGCTGCAGCCGCGGCTTTGAATCACCGGTTATGGACTCAGTATAGGGGGCATGGGGAGGATTGACAATGGCGCGGTGGTTGAATCGGGGAAAATCCTTTCCAACCGCCGGTTGGAAAATGAAATGTCCCCTGATTTTTCAAGAAAAACTCAGTGCCGGATGACGGTGATCTCGCCCATATCCTTGGTGTAGTCGACCACATGCTGGAGGAAAAGCTGCGTGATCGTGGAGGGGAGGAAGCCTTTTTTCACGGCGATGCCGATCTCGCGCGACTGCTTGACATTGAGCGGCAGCACGGCGACATGATAGCGCTCGGGCTTGATGAGCAGGCTGTGCACGATGCTGACACCAAGTCCCGCCTCGACCATGGACAAGAGCGCGAAGTCGCTCGTCGTGTCATAGGTGACCTCGGGATGGATGTTGTAATGGTCGAGCAGACGGTTGAACTCGTAGTCTTCGATCTCCATCAGGCGCACGAAGTTCTCGTGCGGCAGCTGCTCGAGCGGGAAGACGGACGCGCCCGCCATCGGGTGATCCTTTGGGAGGATGGCGACCATCGTGTCGTGCAGGATGGGCGCCGTCTCAAAGTCGTTGGAGGCGGGGATGGCAAGAAAGCCGCAGTCGATCGCGCCGCGGCGCAGCCATTCGGAAATTTCATAATACTCGCCAGTCATCAGCTGGATCTGAATGTTGGGGTACGTCTGGTGGAAGTCCTTCAGAATTTCCGGCAGCAGGCTGATGGCAAGGCTTGTAAAGCACCCGAGGCGCAGCGTGCCGGACTGCACGCCGTGCAGCTCGGACACGGCAAAGTTGAGGTCCTCATAGTCCTTGACGATCTCGCGGATCGTGGGCAGGAGCACCATGCCGTCGGAGGAGATCTCGATGCCGGAGTGGTTGCGCGTTAAGAGCTTGACCTGCCAGTCCTGCTCAAGATCGGAGATCATCTTGCTCACGGCGGACTGCGTATAGCCCAATTCGTTCGCCGCCTGGGTGATGCTGCCGGTCTCCACAGTGCGGAGATAGGCAATATATTTACGAATACTCATTATAAATGCCCTCAATAATCAACAATACCTCAAAGATTCCATTTTGGAATGCGCATATAAAAATATATTCGCTTTTCAAAACTGCTTTTGGATTATACAATATCAACAAAGAAAATTCAATGCCTACACACGGGATTTTCCAAGCAGTACAAAATTGTCAGACAAAATGTCGAATCAACAAGGAGGAAAACAGACATGATCCATTATTCCTGCATCGGTGCTACCGGTTATGTTTGCGGCGAAGTGCTCCGCATGATGGTCAACCACCACGAGGGAGAGCTTGTCAACGTGCTCGATACCTACGGTGTCGGCGATGCCATCTCCACGCATCATCCCGCTCTGCGCGGCTTCTATGATCAGGTCATCATGGATCTCACGGAGGAGAACGTCCGCGAGACCGCGAAGAAGAGCGATGTCATCATGATCCAGGTCCCCTCTGGCGATGTGGCCAAGTGGGCGGAGATCGTGCTCGCTGAGGACTGCGCCATCATCGATATCGGCGCTGACATCCGCTTCCGCGATGTCGACGTCTGGGAGAAGTGGTACGGCCAGAAGCACCCCGACGCCAAGATGACCCACGACGCTGTTTACTGCATCCCTGAGGTCATGCGCGACCTTGCCAAGGGCAAGAAGCTCATCGCCAACCCCGGCTGCTATCCCACTGCTTCCACCCTCGGCCTCCAGCCCATGCTCAAGGCCGGTCACATCGTTGACAACACCATCGTCATCGATGCCAAGAGCGGCTACACCGGCGCAGGCCGCCGTCCCGCCCTCAACAAGCTCCTCACCGAGGCGGAGAACAACTTCTGCGCCTACGCCCTCGGCGGCGGTCACCGCCACACCCCCGAGATCGAGCAGAACATCGCCTACATCACCGGCAAGGATCTGATGAAGCCCGAGACCTGGCAGTACATCAACTTCCAGCCGCACCTCCTGCCCCAGGTCCGCGGTATCGAGGTCACCATCTACGCTACCTGCGACAGAGACTTCACCAACGAGGAAGTTTACGAGCTCTACAAGGACTTCTACAAGGATGAGCCCTTCGTCAAGGTCTTCCCGGCGAGCCTGCCCGTTCAGACCAAGTGGGTCTACGGCACGAACTTCTGCGAGATGACCCCGACCTTCGACGCGCGTACCCACCGCCTGATCGTCTCCTCCGTGATCGACAACATCGGCAAGGGCGCAGCCGGCCAGGCCATCCAGAACATGAACCTCATCATGGGCCTGCCCGAGACCACCGGCCTCATGATGCCCCCGATGTATCCGTAATTTTCGGTTCGACGAGTTTCGACCCGATTTAGGCAAGAATGCTGCTAAACTAATGTTAAGAGAGGAGATCCCCCCACATGTCCAATCTGAAAAAGATCGAGGGCGGCGTTACCACGCCGCAGGGCTTCACCGCCGGCGCGGTCTACACCGCCATCAAAAAGCGCGAGAACAAGAAGCCCGACGTCGCTGTTCTCTACTCCGACCTGCCCTGCTCCTGCGCGGCCTGCTTCACCACGAACAAGTTCTGCGCAGCTCCGGTCATCCTTGACCGCGAGATCCTGAAAAAGGGCAAGGCCCGCGCCGTCGTCATCAACTCCGGCAACGCCAACGCCGCCACCGGCAAGCAGGGCATCGAAGACGCCCGCACCGTTGAGCGCGAGGCGGAAAAGCTGCTCGGCCTCGGCGAGGACGAAGTGTTCGTCTGCTCCACCGGCGTCATCGGCCAGAGACTTCCGGTCGACAAGGTGCTTCAGGGCATCCGCGAGATCATTCCCGCAAAGCTTGCCAAGGAGAACGGCTCCGAGGCTGCCTACGCCATCATGACCACCGATACCGTCCGCAAGGAGTGCGCCTATGAGCTGCAGCTCTCCACCGGCACCGTGAAGATCGGCGCGATGGCCAAGGGCTCTGGCATGATCCACCCCAATATGGCGACGATGCTCGTCTACGTGACGACCGACGCCAAGGCGGATCCCGCAGACCTGCAGAAGATGCTCTCCGCGGCTGTGGATAAGAGCTTCAACATGTGCACCGTCGACGGCGACACCTCCACGAACGACTCGATCTTCCTGCTCGCCAACGGCGCTTCCGGCGTTGAGATCAAGACCGAAGAAGACAAGAAGGCGATGGCCGACCTCGTGCTCGCCATCTGCACCGATATGGCCCGCCGCGTCGCTTCCGACGGTGAAGGCGCGACCCACCTCATCGAGGTCGAGGCCTACGGCCTGCCCACCGAGCACGACGCGCGCCTGGTCGCCAAGTCCATCGCGGGCTCCATGCTCTTCAAGGCTGCCGTCTTCGGCCGCGATGCCAACTGGGGCCGCATCATGGCCGCTGCCGGTTACTCGGGCGCTGACGTTGACCCGACCCGTGCCGACTGCATCATCAAGAGCGCTGCCGGCGAAGTGCAGGTCATGAAGGACGGCTTCGGCGCGGACTTCAGCGAAGAGCTCGCCAAGAAGGTCCTCACCGAGCATGACATTACCGTCATCGTCCGCTTCTATCAGGGCGACGGCGAGGCCAAGGCCTGGGGCTGCGACCTCACTTACGATTACGTCAAGATCAACGGCGACTACCGCACCTAATTTTTGAAGGAGGCTCCACCATGAGCGATATCGCAAACAAGGTCGAAACTCTGATGGAGGCAATGCCTTACCTTCAGAAGTATCAGGGTAAGATCATCGTCATCAAGTACGGCGGCAACGCCATGATCAACGAAGAGCTCAAGGACGCCGTCATGCACGACGTGGTGCTGCTCAAGCTCCTCGGCATGAAGCCCGTGCTCAGCCACGGCGGCGGCCCAGGCATCAACAAGATGCTCGAAAAGCTCGACATCCCCGTCGAGTTCATCGAGGGCCTGCGCTACACCTCCGCCGACATCATGCGTGTTGTCGAGATGGTGCTCGTCGGCCAGGTGAACACCGAGCTCGTCGGCTTTATCAACAAGCTTGGCGGCAAGGCGGTCGGTCTTTCCGGCGTCAGCGGTGACATCTATCACTGCCACCAGCGCGACGAGGTCCACGGCTACGTGGGCGACATCGACTATGTCGATCCCAAGCCCATCTTCGCCATGCTCGACGCGGGCTACATCCCCGTCATCGCCCCCGTCGGCACCGACGGTCAGGGCCACACTTTCAACATCAACGGCGATACCGCCGCGGGCAAGCTCGCTTCCGCGCTGGGCGCTGAAAAGCTCGTGATCCTCACCGATATCGAGGGCCTGTGCAACGACATCAAGATCCGCGACGTCATCAGCTATCTGAACATCGAGGATGTCAAGGCGCTCAAGGACAAGGGCACGATCGCCGGCGGCATGATCCCGAAAGTCGACTGCTGCGTGCAGGCCATCGAAGAGGGCGTGACGAGCGTCAACATCATCGACGGCCGCAAGCCGCACTCCGTGCTCTACGAGGCCTTCACGAACGAGGGCACCGGCACGACGATCGGCACCGCACAGCCGAGCGTCGGCATCAAATGGTAAAACATACACCCAACTTTTATTATAGGAGGACATAATAATGATCGAAAAGTTCAAGACCAACGCCGAAGTCATCGAGAACGGCGACAAGTATCTCTATGGCAACCACGTCCGTATGCCCCTTTCCATCGAGCGCGGCGAAGGCGCTTACGTCTTTGATAAGGACGGCAACAAGTACCTCGACTTCATCGGCGGTATCGCCGTCAACGGTCTCGGTCACTGCCATCCCGCGATCGTGAAGTGCCTCGAAGAGCGCGCCCACACGATCCTGCACTGCTCCAACTACTTCTACAATGAGCCCGCCGTCCAGACCGCGAAGCTCATCGTCGAGAACAGCTGCTTTGATAAGGTCCTCTTTGCCAACTCCGGCGCCGAGGCCAACGAAGGCCAGATCAAGCTCGCCCGCAAGTACGCCAAGGATCACGGCCATCCCGAGCGCTTCGTCGTCATCACGATGAAGAACTCCTTCCACGGCCGCACCCTCGCGACCTGCACGGCCACCGGCCAGTATGCGGTGCACCGCTACTTCGAGCCCCTGCCCTCCGGCTTCCGCTATGCTGAGTTCAACAACCTCCAGTCCGTCAAGGACATCATGGACGAGTACGTCTGCGCCATCCTGACCGAGCCTGTCCAGGGCGAGGGCGGCGTGCGTCCCGCCTCTCAGGAGTTCCTGCAGGGCCTGCGCGACCTGTGCGACGAGAAGGGCATCCTCCTCATGTTCGACGAGGTCCAGGTCGGCTCCGGCCGCACCGGCAAGCTCTTCGCGCATCAGAATTACGGTGTGGAGCCCGATACCTGCTCCATGGCGAAGGCGCTCGGCTCCGGCGTGCCCATCGGCGCGGTCTGCGCCCGCGGCGACGCGGCCAAGACCCTCACCCCCGGCACCCACGGCTCCACCTTCGCCGGCGGTCCTCTCGCCTGCGCTCTGGCTGCCACCACGCTCGACGTCATGATCAACGAGGGCGTCATCGAGAACGCCCGCGTCATGGGCGAGTATTTCCGCGATCAGATGCACAAGGTCATCGAGAAGAACCATCCCAAGGCGGTCAACGAGATCCGCGGCCTCGGCATGATCAACGGCATTCAGCTCAACCATCCCAGCGGCCAGCCCGTGGTTGACCTCTGCTTCCAGGACAACAAGGTGCTCATCAACAACACCAACGGCAATGTCCTGCGCTTTGTCCCGCCGCTGATCACCGGCAAGGAAGAGATCGACCTGTGCATCAAGGCGGTCGACGAGGCTATGACCAAGCTCGGCTGGTAAGAGAAAACAGCGTCCTGACCAAGCCAAACGGTCAAACTTTGTGATATCCGGCAAGCGCGCGGCACTTGCCACCGTGCATAAAATATGCTAAAATATCCGCATATTTAATCGGTACGCCGCGCGCTTCCCGTATCAGCCTTACATGCAATTTCCCCGTCCTCCCCTTCGCAGGGGGGCGAGGGAGGACGGGGAGACCGCAGCAAATCGTTTCCTGATCATTCAAGGAGGGAAAAATCACCGAATAAAGGGGGAATACCGTCAAGATCACGTCTTCCTGCCGCCGGTCTCATCTGCCGGTCTGCGGGCGCACAGACCCTCGCAAATACCGTAAAACAGTGTTCACCATCTACGAAGCTGCGCGGACGGGAGCGTTCCCGCCCTATGCGCACCATGTATTTAGAGAAAGGTTGGTACAATCAAGTGAGTGAAGAAAAGAAAGCCAGGACCCCGCGTATGCCAAAGCTGTGGGAAGCTCTGGTCACCATGCTGATCTTGGTCGGCGCATTGGCGCTCGGCATCGTCAAGTATGAAACAGACCCGCATGTCCCCATGTTCATCGGCGTTATGGGCGCCGCGCTGATGGCGCTCTACCTCGGCTACAAGTGGGAGGCCATCGAAAAGTCCATGATGGACGGTATTTATAAAGCCCTCCAGTCTGTCTGTATCCTCGTCATCGTCGGTATCCTCATCGGCGTTTGGATCAACGCCGGTGTCGTTCCCACAATGATCTTCTACGGTCTGAAGGTCCTCAAGCCCGCGATCTTCTTCATTGCGTCTGTTCTCATCTGCTCCATCACCTCTCTTGCCACCGGTACCTCCTGGGGCACGATGGGTACGATGGGCGTCGCCCTCATGGGCATTGGCTTCGGTCTCGGCATGAGCCCCGGCATGACCGCCGGTGCGGTCCTCTCCGGCGCCTACTTCGGCGACAAGATGTCCCCGCTGTCCGATACCACGAACCTTGCGCCCGCTATGGCAGGCACGGACGTTATGACCCACGTGAAGGCCATGATCCTGCCCACCGGCATCACCTATGTCATCACCCTCATCGGCTTCGGTATTCTCGGCGCCATGCAGTATCACGGCGGCGATGCCGACATGAGCCGCGTGACGGAGTTCTCCGGCGCGCTCGAGGCCGTGTTCAATATCAACCCTGCGCTGCTCTTGCCCCCGGTCATCGTTATCGTGGCGGTTGCCATGAAGATGCCCGCCATCCCTGGTATCACGCTCGGCATCATTTCCGGCGCGATCATGGGCATGATCTTCCAGCCCGAGTGCAACATGGGTACCGTGTTTGATTTCGGCATGAACGGCTACTACTTCAGCGACGAAGTGCTCGCCATGTTCGAGGAGACCCTCTCTCCCGAGACCAGCTACACCATGACCCGTCTGCTTGAAAGCGGCGGTATCCTCGGCATGATGTCCTCCGTCGCCATGACGATCATCGCCATGATGTTCGGCGGCATTATGGAGGACACCCACCAGCTCGAGGTCATCGTCAACAGCCTCAAGAAGCTGGCGAAGGGCCCCGCGGGTCTCGTGCTCCTCACCGAGTGCACCTGCGTGCTCTCCAACGCCGTCATGCCCGAGCAGTACATCTCCATCGTCGTTCCCGGCCGTATGTATGCCGAGGAATACAGAGAGAAGGGTCTGCACCCGGCTCTCCTCTCCGGTACGCTGGAAAGCGCCGGTACCGTCACCTCCGCCCTCATTCCGTGGAACACCTGCGGCGTGTTTATCTCCAGCACCCTTGATATCAACGCGTGGGGCGCGGGCGGCTACGGCCCGTGGGCTCTGTTCAACTGGCTGATGCCGCTCATCAACTGGCTGTGCGCCCTCATCGGCTGGACGGTCAAGGATCTTGCCGGCAAGCCCTATAAGAAGTCCAAGGCTGCGGCTAAGGCGGAATAAATCAAAACGGCAAAGGAACGGTCTATGAACAGAGGAACGGCACGATACCCTCTTTTAGAGATCGACCTTGACAAGCTGAAAGCAAATCTGGCAGCGCTCATCGAGCGCTGCCAGAGCCTTTCTGTCGAGGTCACGGGCGTGGTCAAGGGCTTTTCGGCGCTGCCGGAGGCCGCCGGGGTCTATACGGAATGCGGTGTGCGGAGCCTTGCCTCGTCCCGTCTCAGTCAGCTGCGCGCCCTGCGCGGCGCGGGCGTTGCCTGCGAGCGCGTTCTCATCCGCATTCCCATGCTCTCCGAGCTTCCGGAGGTCGCGGAGGTCGCGGACATGAGTCTCCAAAGCGAGCTTGAAACGCTCCGCGCCCTCAACGCGGTCTGCGCGAAGCGCGGAACGCGCCACAGGGTGATCCTGATGGCTGACCTCGGCGATCTGCGCGAGGGCTTCTGGAGCCGCGAGGAACTGGTCGACGCCGCGCTTGAGGTCGAGTATAAGCTCGACCATCTGGAGCTGGCGGGCGTCGGCACGAATCTCGGCTGCTACGGCTCGGTCGCCGCCACGCCGGAGAAGCTGCGCGAGCTGGTCTCCGCCGCCGAGGCGGTGGAGCGCGCCATTGGCCGCGAGCTGCAATATATCTCCGGCGGCGCGTCCACCTCCGTCCACATGGTGCTTGACGGCACGCTGCCCGCGCGCGTCAACCATCTGCGCATCGGCGAGTTCGCCCTCCTCGGCGGCATCTACGGCTGCTATCCCGACTTTCTGCGCCGTGACGTGTTCACCCTCCGCATGGAGGTCGTGGAGTGCAAGCCGAAGCCCAGCTATCCCGTCGGCGAGCTGACCGTAGACGCCTTCGGCAAAACGCGCGAATACACCGACCGCGGCATCCGCCGCCGCGCGCTCTGCGCCGCGGGCCGCGTCGATTACGGCGATCCCTTCGACCTCACGCCGCGACTCGCGGGCGTGGAGGTCCTCGGCGCGTCCTCGGACCACACCATTCTTGACGTGGAGGACGCCGCCGTCCCCGTCCGGCTCGGCGACGTGCTGGACTTCGGCGTGAGCTACGGCTCGCTCGTCTACCTCACCAACACGCCCGAGGTCCGCATCGTCTATCGGAAAGGCGGCCGCCTGTACACGGCGGAATAACGCACAAGGAAGCCCTCCGCTCGGTGAGCGGAGGGCTTTTCGTCGCTTTTTTGTTTTCTCAGCTCAGCGTCGTGCCGGTGACGAAGCTCGCCACGATGATGAGCAGGATGGAGATGGGCGCAACGTACTTGACCAGCACGCTGTAGACCTTTGCCAGCTTGAACGGCTTGCCGTCCAGCTCGATCTCATGCACGGCATTCGCGGGCTTCCAGATCCAGCCGGTGAAAATGCACACGCCGAGCGCGCACAGAGGGATCATCAGACGGTCGGTGAGGAACTCCATGAAGTCACCGAAGATGGGGAAGCTCACGCCGTTGGCGAAGTCAAACCAGATGCCCTTGATGTTGAACGCGGCCTGCGACATGGTGTACAGACAGCCGATGAGGAACATCAGCGTGCAGACGATGACGGTGGTGGGCTTGCGCTTCCAGCCGAAGCGCTCGGTCAGGAACGCCACCACGCCCTCGATGAGGGATATGCTGCTCGTCAGCGCGGCGAACAGGAGCAGCATATAGAACAGCACGCCGAAAAACGCGCCGCCCGCCATGTGCTCGAACACGCCCGCGAGGGACGCGAAGGCGAAGCCGCCGCCCTTGCCGACGTTCTCGGAGCCGAGCGTCGCAAACACCGCGGGCACGATGATGAAGCCGGCGATGAGCGCCACGAGCGTATCCATCGTGCAGATGAGCGCCGTGTTCTTGCCGAGGTTCTCATGCTTGGGCAGATACGAGCCGTAGGTGATCATGATGGCCATGCCCAGCGACAGGGAGAAGAACGCCTGCCCCAGCGCGGAGAGGAAGGTGTTGAAGCCGACCTTGCTCCAGTCGCAGCTGAGCATATAGGCGAAGCCGACCTGCGCGCCGTCGAGCGTGATGGTGCGCGCGAGCAGTACAATGAGAATGACGAACAGCGCGGGCATACCGACCTTGTTGAACTTCTCGATGCCGCCCTCAACGCCCTTGATGATGATGAAGGCGTTGACTGCCATAAAGACCGCGGCAAAGAGAATGGCGGTCAGCGGGAACCATGTCTCGCCCGTCGCGGCGTTGTAGCCGAGCAGGCCGTAGAAATAGCCGAGCGGATCGGCATAGACCGTCTGCGCCTCCGTAATATAGGACACAACGTAGCGCAGCACCCAGCCGCCGACGTGGCAGTAATAGGAGGTGACGATGAACGCCACCGCAACACCCGTGACGCCGACCCACTTGAAGCCGCGGTAGCCGAGCTTGTGGAAGCTGTCGATGGCGTTCGCCTGCGCGGCGCGGCCGATGGTCAGCTCCGAGAGCATGACGGGGAAGCCGATGAGAACGACGATGGCCAGATAAATGAGGATGTAGGCGCCTCCGCCTCCCTCAAAAGCCTTGCCGGGGAACTTCCAGATGTTGCCGAGGCCGACGGCGCTGCCCGCCGCCGCCAGTATGAAGCCGATCTTGCTTCCCCATTGGGCACGATTGTTTTCCATGTGATTTTCTCCTTTAACTACGTTTCTCTCTCCGTTTTCCGTCAAATTCGTCCTCATATATTTTAATGAGATGTATAAATTAAACAGAAATTAGTCAAATGATACCGTCTTTCTTGCCAAAAGTAAAGCGACGTATTATAATAAAAATATGAGCGATCCTAATAGAAAGGAAATACTTCTATGGAAAGCAAGAAATTAGAGGCCCTGCTCATGGCAGTCGATCTCGGCAGCTTTACCAAGGCGGCAGAGGTCCTCGGCTACACGCAGTCGGGCCTGACACACATGATGAACTCGCTGGAAAAGGAGGTCGGCTTCACGCTGCTCGAGCGCGGACGCAGCGGCGTGCGCCTCACGGAGGAGGGCGAGCGCATCGCGCCCGCCGTGCGCGAATTTCTGCAGGCCAACGCCCGGCTGGACAGCGTGATCGAGCAGGTCGCCTCCTCGCGCACGGAGATCATCCGCGTCAGCGCCTACGCCAGCATCGCCATGCACTGGCTGCCGGGCATCATCCAGCGCTTCCGCGAGGAGTGCCCCGACGTGGACGTGGACATCCGCATGGCCGACCACGTCGACGTCCCCTACGAGCTGCTCGCGCAGGGCAAGATGGACGCCATCCTCGTCTCCCCGCAGGACGAGGGCCAGTACGAGTGGGTGCATCTTGCCGACGATCCCATGTTTGCCGTTCTGCCGAAGGATTTCGACACGCAGGGCATGACCGCCTTCCCGCTCGCCGCCTTCGAGGCGCGCGACTTCATCATGCCCTCGCAGGGCTTCGATAAGGACATCATGCGTATCTTCAACCGCATCGGCGTCAAGCCGCACATCCTGCCGACCTGGGTGGACGATCCCACCGTCATCAGCATGGTCAGCCACGGCCTCGGCGTGAGCATGATGACCGAGCTGACCGTCCGCGGCCGCACGGACGGCGTGAAGCTCCTGCCGGTCGAGCCGGCGTCCTCGCGCGAGCTTGGCCTTGCCGTCCGCTCGCTCGACGCCGCGAGCGACGGCCTGCGTCACTTCATCGACTGCACGAAGCGCGTCGTCGCGGAAATGCAGCCCTGAGCCGTTGCAAAAGCCACTTGTAATCACCGCCGAAGCGGTTATAATAAGGAAGCCCGCCGACCCGCGGGCGCAGAGAAAACAACGCGAAAGAAAAGGAACACCCTATGCTCACCTTTACTCCTGTCACGCAGCGGGACATTGCCCGCCTGCGCCGCTACTATAAAAGCTGCGAATACCAGCTCTGCGAATACTCTGCCCTCGTCAAGCTCATGTGGCGCAGCCACCTGCACCCCTCGTGGGCGGAGGGCGCGGGCTGCCTGATCGTCCGCAATTTCATCGACGGTCAGTATTGCTTCGACTACCCCGTTCCCGGCCCCAACGGCGATGAGGACGCGGCGCTCACGCTCATCGAGGACGACTGCCGCGAGCGGGATATTCCCCTCGTCCTCTCCGTCGTCCCGCAGGACAAGGCGGAGCGCCTTGCCGCGCGCTACCCCTACTTCCGCTTTTCCTCCCCGCGCGTCTGGCGCGACTATATCTACGCCGCCGAGGATCTGCGCGACTTTGCCGGACGCCGCTACTCCGGCCAGCGCAACCACATCAACAAGTTCCGCAAGCTCTATCCCGACGCCGTCTTCCGCCCGCTCGGGAAGAGCGACCTGCCGCTCATCACGCAGTTCTTCCGCGACTACGAGGCCGTCTTCACCAAGGCGTCCGACTCGGCGAAAAACGAGCTGCGCTGCGCCGAGAAAATGCTCCGCATGACCGGCAGCCCACACTTCCTCGTCGGCGGCATGGAGCTGGACGGCAGGCTCCTCTCCGTCGCCATGGCGGAGCGCTGCGGCGACACGCTGCAAATTCATATCGAAAAAGCCCTCTACGGCTATGAGGGCGTCTATCCCGCCACCGTGCAGGCGTTCGCGCAGGAATTTGCCGTGGACGGTGTGCGCTGGCTCAACCGCGAGGACGACGCCGGCGACAAGGGCCTGCGTACTTCGAAGCTCCAGTACCTGCCCGACCACCTCGGCGCGAAGCTGCGCTTCGACGTGCTCAACGAGCTGGTCAACATCACCGAGATCCCCACGCTTACCACCGCCCGCCTGACGCTCGACGCGCTCACCGATGCGGACAAAACCGCCTACGCCGCCCTCTGTCTCGACGACGACCGCAACCGCTGGTGGGGCTACGACTTCCGCAAGGACTACGACGGCACGCCCTACGAGGACTACTTTCTCGCCGTCGCGCGGGAGGACTGCGCCCGCTCCCGCGCCGTGAACTTTGCCGTCCGGCTCGACGGCGCACTCATCGGCGAGGTCGTCCTCTACCGCTTTGATTCCCGCGGCGGCGCGGAGCTCGGCTGCCGTGTCTCGCCGGACTTCGCGGGCCACGGCTACGGCACGGAGGCGTTCGCCGCCGTCGCCGACTGGGCGCTCTACCGGCTCCACCTCGCCCACGTCGTCGCCAAATGCTATAAGGAAAACGATGCCTCCTACAGGATGCTCTCCTCCTGTATGCACCGCGCCGGCGAGGATGAGACCTTCTTCTATTTTGATAAAGAGGTCTGAACCGCGTATGAAAAGACCGCCTCTGCACACAATAGTGCAGAGGCGATTTTTTGTGTTCACACAAAAGATCGCGGCATCTGCGGCACGCCGACAGGCGGCAGCCGCGCCGTATGCAGGCTCTCCATCCGCCGCCGACGGAGAGCAGCGCAAGGCAGAGCGGCAGAATGGAGATCTTCACGATGGGAACCAATTCCGAATTTTGCTCCGATGAGCGCGTGGGCTACACCCTGCTCAAATCCTTCCTCGCGGGTGACGTCAACGCCAACCGCTGCTACGCCGGCCTCTCGCCCGAGGAGCAGCAGCGTCTCGTCTCCGGCGCCAAGAGCCTGCGCACCCCCGACGAGGTCGCCAGCTACGTCTGGGACTATCTTGACAGACAAGGACGGTAAGCCGCCATGGAGCGCCTGACGGGACACTTTGAACTGGATGTCCGCACGCTCGACGCCCTGCTGGGCGTCGAGCGCTGCTTTGACATGATCGCCCGCGACCTCGTCGCGGGCGGCCGCCGCTGCCGTCTGTATGTCGTGGACGGCTACGGCGACGACGCGGTGCTCGAGCG
>OLQV01001827.1_pt1 | contig 15316 bp, 15 predicted proteins | sample 1672371 | NCBI WGS metagenome assembly OLQV01 (sample SAMEA3136676, study PRJEB25190) | human gut metagenome
AATGGGTGAGATTGCAACAGTTATCTATACAAGTCTTGCTGAATGCTATGCAAAAACAGCAAAAGAACTGGAAGAGAGTACAGGAAGAACCTACAGTCGTATTCATGTAGTTGGTGGTGGTTCCAATGCAGGATACCTGAACGAACTTACAGCCAAAGCAACAGGAAAAGAAGTTCATGCAGGTCCCGGAGAAGCAACTGCAATCGGTAACATTACCGCACAGATGCTGAAAGCACAGGAATTCAAATCCATCGAAGAGGCTCGTACAACCATTCATGAGTCCTTTGGTATTAAGATTTATAAATAAGTTTATAAATAAATTATAATCAATATTATGATTGAGGTTTAATTTTGTAAGTAAACACAAAAGCAAAAGTCGGCATATTTTCTATTGCTTTAGGAACATATCTGCCTCAGTTCCCATCACTGGTATCTGAGTTTGAGGCACAGTATGAGGCATTCAAAAAACAATTCCTGATACAGTAGAGATCATCAACGGAGGAATGGTAACAACCAAAGAACAGTCAATGGAAGCAGGAGACAAATTCCGTGCAGCTGATGTTGACCTTGTATGTCTCGGGATTTTGGCAAAAAACATGCCAAAACACCTCGCGGGATACTACCTACTGAATAGTTACAAGCCATCTATATCCATATACATATTCAAAAAAGACACTCTGTCATACTGGCAGGGTGTCTTTTGTCTTGTTATGTATTGTCAATCACCGATGACTGACGGTGGGCAGGAATACGGATTTCTACTTCTGTGCCCTGTCCGGGAGTGCTGAAATACTTAAGACCATAGTTTTCTCCATACAGGATCTGAAGGCGTTTGTGAGTTCATTCTGAAACAGCCACATGGAAGTGCCGGGAAGATCAATATAAATCTGAAGGCCTGTGATTTTTCTGAAGAAATCAATTGTTCAACCTGATCGTGAAAATCTTTTACAGCTGCCTGTATTTCAACAGAATTCAGTGGCTTTTCTATATAATTGACCGCTTTCAGCTTTATTGCCGCCTTCAGATATTCCTTGTCGGAGTAACCACTCATAAAAATAGGGACGGAATCAGGGAGAAATTTCTCCACTCGCTCCAACATGGTAATTCCATCCATTCGCGGCATACGTACATCACAGAGAATAATCTCAGGTTTATGGATTCTGGCTGTTTCCAGACCATTTACACCATCATCGGCCTGAAAGACTTCATCAATTCTAAAGGATTTCCAGTCAATGGAGGTAATCACACCGGTACGTGTAAGTTCTTCATCGTCTACAATCAGTAATTTCATAACGTTCTCCTTAACACTGACTTCGTATAATAATAAAAAAGCTGTTGCATATGCAAAACAATAAGTATCATATCATTTCCATAACTTTGCGGCAGATTTCGGCAGCAGTCTGATCGTAGCTTCTCCATATATACAATATAATCCTTCTAACAAATGCAAAAACTCATGTCAATGTAAGCGGAATATTACCTGTGAACAGTAACACTTTGCCTGAGTGATCTGGTATGTTATGATAAGAAAAGAGATGAGACAGAGAGGGACAATTATGTATATAAGCAGAAAAACAAAAGTATTGATTTTTTTGTGTCTGATGCCTATGGTACTTGCAGGTCTGATACGTCTGACAAGAAATGATTTTCCACAGACAGAATGTAATATGCTTCTTTTTATGATTTTTATGTCTGCGGGCTTTTTGTGGATGGTCAGTGTTGAGACCAGAGTGCTTCAGCCGGAAGAAAGAAAATATCTGATTCTGACTATTGCTTCTGTGCTGCTTCTTATGGGAATCCGTACAGTCAAATTTATTTTTATTCCAAGGACTTCCACGGCAGCAAGATATGTGTGGTATCTTTATTATTTTCCGCAGACATTTGCTGTATTTTTTTTGCTGTTGGCAGTAACCCATATTGGAAAAGCCTATGATACAAAAATAGATTCTAAGTGGAAACTTCTTTATATTCCGGCTTTTATAATCTCAGCAGGGGTATTTCTTAATGATTTTCATCAGAAAGCCTTCTTTTTTACGGAAGGACTGGAAAATTGGGAAGACCATTATGTACATGGACCTGTCTATTTTTTGTCACTGTTGTGGATGGTACTGATGTTTGGAATGGCACTGGTGATAACAATAAAGAAATGTACTTCAAAAGAAAACAGAAAAAATATCTGGATACCGTTCCTGCCGCTGGCTGTAGGTGGTGTATATACAGTTTTCTTTTTGGCAGATCCTGATGGGATCCTCAGCAGATTATATAAAACTACAGATGTGATCTGCTTTGTGATCCTGGCATTTATGGAAGGACTGATCCAGGCGAGACTGTTTCCTTCCAATGATTGCTATGATGAAATGTGGAAGGAATCTGATATCTGTGGGGGAATTGTGGACAGCCAGGGCAGGATCCTTTGCAGATCTGAAAAAGAGATAGCAGTTACCCTGGAAGAGATTAAAAAAGCTGCCCATAGATCTTTACTGATTGAGAACCAGGATTATCTTTTGAGAAGTAAGAAACTGGAGGAGGGGTATGTATACTGGTTCAGAGATATGAAGAAAATAAACAATATCAACCAACAGTTGGAAGAAACAGGAAACATAATTGCTGAAGAAAATAAGATGCTGGAAGGCGAAAATCGTCTGGCAGAGAAACAGGAGCGGATCCGTCAGCAAAATATTATCTATGACTGTGTGTATGAAAAAATATCTGGGAGACTGGAGGAACTGGATTATCTGGTAGATCATCTTCCTAAGGAAGAAAAAACAGCTGAAGAAAAAATGAAATATGGAGCATTTCTTATGGCGTACATTAAAAGGTGTTCCAATCTGGTTCTTCATGTTCATCAGGATCATAAGGTTTCTACAGGAGAAATCTGTCTGGCAATAGAAGAATCTCTGAATTACATAAGGCTTTGGGGAGTGAAGGCATTTTTTTCAATGGAATCAGATTGTGACATTGGTGGAAAGGCGGCACTTTTGTTATATGAATTTTTCCAGAGTGTAATGGAATTATTCTGGGAGGAGACAGATACTTTGTTGATCATATTGGAATGTGGCCGGCAATTGCGGTTTTACATGGAATTAGGCGGCACCAAAAAAGGACTGCCGGAACAGTTTATGGAAAAAGAACTTACAGAGGTTTCTGGCAGACTTGTAAATGAGAGAGAGGGAAATATAGAGTTTATCACATTGCAGATCCCATCAGATGGAATACAGGAGAAAAAATGAATTTATACTATGAAATGCCATGGGAATTAAGAACCATTGTGTGTGTATATGGAATGTCAATAATGACTGCGATAGTATATATTACTTTAAAAAATGCTGTCACAGGCAGGGAAAAAAGGATATATATACCTGGAACAGTGCTTTTCTTAATCAGTGCATTGCTTCTTCAGGGAATGGCAGATAACGAGATATTAATTTTGAAAATAGAAGAGAGATCCTGTCTGGCCAGGATTACAGGGAATCTTTCCCAAAGATGGATGCTCATGATCTGGATTTTGATCACTGCCTGTACTCTGGCATTATATGATCAAGGTGTCTTTAAAAAAAAATACACAGGTGCAGATACAGTGAAGCAAAGCCTTGATAATCTGCCGGACGGAGTTTGTTTCTACACAGAGGAAGGGACTCCTATTCTCAGCAATATATCCATGAACCACCTTTGTGGAGAAATTTTGGGAACTGGAATCACAAACGGTCAGGAGATATGGGATCGTCTGAAAGATGCAAGAATGCTATCAGAGAATGATAATTATGTAGAGCATCCCTTTATCCTGATAAAATTGTCTGATGGAAGTATATGGGAATTTCAGAGAAAAAGAATTTATCTGCAGAAAAAAAACTTATGGGAGATGACTGCCTGTGATATTACAAGACAGTATGAACTGAATCAGAAGTTAAAAGACCGAAATGAGAAACTCAATGAGATCAATGCGCGGTTACAGATCTTTAATCGAGAGGTGGCTGACATTATCCGGGAAGAAGAAATCCTGGATACAAGGGTTCGTCTTCATGATGAAGTCGGGCGTTCTCTCCTTATATTCAGAACCTGTCTGGAACAGCCTTTTTGTGATCGTGACTGGAAAGAAACAGCTTTTTTGTGGAAATACATTGTCACAGGTATCAGAAGTGGCAGCTTCAGTCATTCCGGCAAAAGTCTTGCTCTTGTGATAAAAGAAGCAGAATCTTTAAATATTTCTGTGGTTCTGGATGGACAGACACCTAAGTGGGGGAGACGCGGATAAAATCCTGGGACAAGCTCTCAGAGAATGTATAAATAATGCTGTGAAGCACGCGAAAGCCGAAAAAGTATATTTAAAAATACAAGACAAAGGCACTTTCTATCAAGGAATCTTTACAAATGATGGGGATCTGCCGGATAAAGAGGTACAGGAAGCAGGAGGACTAAAAAATCTGCGAAACACAGTGGAAAAAGCAGGAGGCAGAATGAAAATCATAAGTCGGCCAAGGTTTGTCATGATCATTGAAGTTTTGAAGGGAGAAAAAAATGAAATATAAAGTAGTGCTTGTGGAAGATCAGTACGTGGCCCGGCAGTTATTTGGGTTATATCTGAAAGACAGTGAGAAATATGAGATTGTTCGGACACTGGAATCAGCGTCTGGCATCGCGGAGATTTTGAGAAATGTACCAGTGGATCTGCCACGCCCGGGAAAAGTTCGATGTGATCCTGATGGATATCCTTCTGGATGATCATTCCAATGGAATGGAAGGTGCCGCCCGGATCAAGAAGGAGCGTCCGGGAATAAAGATCATCGCCATGACCTCTATGGCAGAAAAATCCTGGCTTTCAAGAGCACGGAAAACAGGAATAGAAAGTTTCTGGTATAAGGAATCTTCCAGGGAGACGATCCTGGATGTGATGGACAGAACTATGAATGGAGAGTCTGTCTATCCGGATCATTCTCCTCGTATAAAGCTTGGTCAGTCTGACAATCTGGAATTTACGGAAAGAGAACTGGAAGTCTTAAGGGTTATGACCAGGGGAATGTCCAATTCCGGAATTGCCAAAAAACTGGGGATTTCCGAAAATACGGTTAAGGTCCATATTCAGCATATGCTGGATAAAACAGGATATGAGAACAGGACAGAACTGGCCATAGAGGCACGGATCAGAGGAATCGCAGTAAACCTGGATGATTAAGTAATAAATATTGGGATAATAATACTTTCAGGTGATGTAAACCCTTTACTTAAAGATATAATATATTTATAGGAGATATTATATTTTTTGTAAAGGAGGGAATCAGTATGAGTAGAGCAATAAGAAGCAAATTCAGAATAGTCGGAGCTTTTGTCCTGATGTTCACCATGATTTTTGCTATGGCAGTGAGCGTAAAGGCAGCAGGTCCCGGCAGACCTACGAACAGTACCATAACGATCAGTTATCCGGATCAGGAAACGGGTGCGGATTTTTCAAAAGAGAAGTATGCCTACACCACTGGAAATAAGGTGACTATCAAAAATACTTCCCCTATCCGTCTGAAACTGGACATCACCATAAGTGCGATTCAGACCAAAATATATCCTGACAGTAAAATGGAACAATTTGGAATTTATTATTATTCCAGTAAGCTAGAGGTAAAAGGTGGATATATCTATCTGGACAGCAACGAAAGTACAGTACTGACAATGGATTTCCAGTCCTTTTATTCAGGGGACACATTGATCCATATTTATGCAACCAAAGCAGATGTGACTGATAATGGAGGAAAGAATTTCCATCAGGCCAAGAAAATCTCTCTGGAGGGAACACAGGCCGGTGTACTTACCACCTATGGAAACAATCCGGCTACAACACCCAGATATTTTGAGATCAATACAGCCAGTAGACATTTCCTGAATATCGAGTTTACCTGTAACGATGCCAACAGAACCCTGTTAATGGATATCTATAATAAATCCGATTCGGAGATGCGATATCCTGTGTTAAAGGATTTCAGAGTTGACGGAAAGTCAACAATGAAAAACAAAATGCTTCTTGACCCCGGTACTTATGTTATCCGGGTACTTCACAGAGGATCAGATGGTAAATCCGCAACCTATAAGTTTACACTGACAGGCAGAGATTACATACCGGCCACAGGGGTGAAGCTTACTTGTTCTGACAACAAGCGTTTCCTTGACCAGGGAATCATCAAGAAGTCCAAAACTATGACCTTCACAGCCCAGACAGTACCATCCAACAGTGACGATAAACTCAGCGATATTGAACTGAAAGAGCGCTGGCTGGGCAGCCAGGGAACCGTAAAGGGCAGCGTGAAAGGACAGAACAAGAAAACTTTTAAAGTTGTTTTTTCCGCCAGTAGCAGCAGTTATACAGCCGGATACTGCACCGTTCAGGTCAAGACTACCAACGGTAAGAAGTCCAAGGCTCTTGAAATAGTTGCCAAACCTGGAAAACCTACTGTAACAAAAAAATGTTTTTATAACAGGATTGTGTTCAAACATACCGGCTCCAAGAATACCGTGGGAGATATGAAATACACCCTTTATATCCAGAATGGAAAAAACTGGAAGAAGAAAACAGACAATATGAACCAGGGTTCCTATACTGTCAAGAATCTGAAAGGAAACAAAACCTATAAATTCAAGATTGTTGGCAGGGCTAAACGCGCCGACGGAGGCTGGATCCAATCCGATCCTCTTTATGTAACTGCCAAAACTGTCCGCGGCACGAAAGCTCCTGTAAGTTCTGTACAGAGCAGCAATGCAAGAGTATGGTACAATGAAAAATGGGAAAAATGGGGCAGTGGATGGACCTGGAGAAAGTATTACTACACAGATTTCACCGTTACCATTAATTTCAGCAAGGCAATGCCGGAGATCAAGGGAATCTATGTAGGAACTACCAAGGATATTGGCGGAGCTTATAATATGAAAGGAAATAAGACCAGATACTCAGGCAGGTTGAGAACCAGCGGCAGCATGAAGGGCAAGAATATAACACTCTACATTACTCCATATTATAAGAACGGTGTTGGTCCTACAATAAAGAAAAAGGTTTATATTCGATAAATGAAAGTAGCAGTTTGGTTGTACAAATAAATAATTTCCTGCATAATAAAGACAAGGCAGAGGTCCATGAGACTTCTGCCTTGTTTTTTGCGATATAAGATTATATAATAAATGCAGATTGATGAAGTTTTTTATGGGAAAGCAGGAGATTTTACAGTGGACAGTGCCAAAATGCTCAGCGAGGGTAAACTGATCGCTGTCCGAACCCATACCAGATTTATCCATTTTCCTGCGCACAGACATAATTTTATTGAAGTGCTTTATGTTTGTCAGGGGCAGCTGACTAATGTGATAGGCGGCAGGGAAGTAGTGATCCGAAAGGGAGAGCTGCTGTTTCTGAACCAGTTTACCAGACATGAGATCCTTCCGGCAGGGAAGGACGATATTGCCATTAATTTTATGATCCTGCCGGAATTTTTTGACGTGGCGTATACCATGGCCGGTAACAAAAATGTACTGGCAGATTTTTTGGTAAATGTATTGCGGCAGGATGAAGAAAGAGGTGAATATCTTCATTTCAGGGTTTCTGAAGTACTGCAGATACAGAATCTTCTGGAAAATATGATTTCCATGACCACACTGGATTACATAGAACAGCAGTACCGCACAGCAACCCTTACAGAACTCTGTGCCAAACTGAACCTGCCTATGCATGTCCTCAGCAAAATGATCAAGAAAAATACAGGGTTTAACTTCAAAGAACTAAGAAGAAAGGGTGTATTTATAGGAGAATATTTTTTATAAAACAAAAAGACATCCCGGATACTCTCAGAAGAGAATGTACGGGATGTCTTTTTCTTATGCATATCAGATTTTATTTTATCTTTGGTACAGAACGAGATCCGTTCTCTGATCGTAAGAACACGAATGCAGGATACCTGCTGTTCTGAAGTAATAAGCTGTTTCTTATCTTCGGTGTCTTGTTAAGTATATTGTAAAATCTGTAGACCAGTATAACACAGTTTTGGAAAAGAAGCAACCTTACCGGCTTGTCTTTGCAAGACTTTTTAGCAGATCAATATCAGATTCTTTTACTTTAAGATTGGTCTCAAGAACACGTCCTTCTGCAGTGGTCACCTTGATTTCGATAATAGTATCTTTGCTGATGCAGGAGCCGGCAGCCCGAAGAAACCGGGGGAATTTGGGATGATTCCCGATAAAAGTGTTCCATGCGTTTTTTAACTGTAACATACTTCCAAAGTTCATAAGTGTCCTCCTTGTCAGTTCTGGAAGTGGATATTTTCGCCCTGGAGGACAGGATAACAGATAAGAGTATCCTGGTCAAGATTGGTTTTGTGCATATCCACAGCAGAAATCTGGTGATTTTCGTAAGTGTTGTAATAATAAATACCTTTGCTGGCATTGCAGCAGGAGGTATAAAGGGTGATCTCGTATTTTCCTTCTGTTACCTCACAGCAGCCTCTCTGCTGATCTACAGATCCCAGAATATGGAAAAACTGGCTGACGCTTTCCAGTTCAGAATCACCGGAAAAGGAATTCATTTTTGTAAAAGCCACACGTACAAAACGTGATGCAGAAGAAAGATCGCCCGGAAGCCCCAGTGCTCCCATTCCACGACTGTAGGCGGTAAGGGAGAGATCTTTGCAGAAATGATTTTCCGGCTGCTTTGGGGAAAGATACATATAATTATTCAGCTGGAACATCTGCTGAGGAAAAGGCGGATTGTTGGTGAGTACACCTACTGGATTGTCATAAACATGAAGTCCGTCAGCTGTGGATTCCACAGTGACAGATCCGGTAGTGTCAGAAATGATCCAGTGAAGCTGGGCTACAGGAAACTGTTCACTGAAAGGCGTATTTACCAGATTCATATGAGAAAGAAGTTCTCTGGCTTCAGTAAGAGAAGCACATGTACCGAGAATCCATGGTATAAACTCGAACTGGGCGATGTTGTCGCAGTTTTCAGAAGGTTCTGCATAAACTGCATTTCCTACAAAATTAAGTCCTGCCATCCCAAGACCTTTTTCATTAATACCGTCATAGTACAGAGGATAATCGCTCGCCACATGAGCCATACCGATGATGGCATAATGTGAAACAGGATACTCTGTATGACGGAACTGGAAATGATAATTCCGTGGAGTGACAACAATCTGGTCTCCATAAGAAAATTCATAGTCAAGAGTTCTGCCAAAATAAAAATCTTTTGTCTGATAAGTTGCTGCAGTACACATAATTAACCTCCATTTACTTATTCATTCTTCGTCGTAACTGTTCAGTATCCTCACAGTTACCTACTGAATAGTTACCTTCTGTCAAAAATCAAAATCAGCATAATCTGCCGGCAGGAACCGGTGATAGATAATGTGGCAGCCTTCATCCTTGAAACAGTAGTAGTAAGGATCCTCAGGTTTGTCCAGAAAACGGATCAGACAGTCGAATTCACCGTTGTCCATGTCTTCGCAGAGAATGTTCTCTGAATAAGTATGGAACAGATTCTCAATTTCATTCATGGTACATCCATGTCTGCCAACAAGTTCTACCAGCTGACGGATAAATTCATTGGGGGCTGTGTTCTCATGAACAAAGATCGTACCTTTCGGTGGAATATGAAAACAGAAACGGTCTCCCTTGTGGGTAACCCGGATGTTACCGAGCCTGTCAGTAAAACCTTCCGGAAAATGCTCAAGACGTTCCTGCATTTCCCCTGCATTGTCAGTAGAATCAAAGAAATGATTCAGAGAAGAAAGAGGGTAATAAAGACGGATATCTTCTTCAAAGAAACCAAGTTTGGCCTGTTCCTCTTTGATGATATCGATCAGGTTGCGTTCTAATTTATCAAAACTCATAATAACCTCCTGGTATGTTGATAACGTAATGTTTTCGGTAAAGTTAAATTACTGTAACATCTGTAATGTATTGTACCAAAAAAACGCACAAAATACCAGAGGACATATAGAACAATGTGTCCGGTTTCCATCTCTCGTAACTGTTTACGACCTTCACAGTATTTGTGAACAGTTACCATCTCTCACTTCCCATTACCTGAAAATACAAACAAATTTCAACTCTTATCTTGACTTTTTTGACAGTTTTGGTAAAGTGGAAGTATCAGAACACAGTAACCGGTTTCATGCAAACCAGAACTGTTTTACTGTGGAACACAAACCGACAACTATATCATGCAAATCAAGGAGGAATCACAATGAAAATCATCATGGGAGCAGACCCGGCAGGGTTTGAACTGAAAAACGCCATCAAAGAAGACCTGTTAAAAAGAGGATACGACGTCACAGATATCGATCCCGATACCCCGGTACTTTTCCAGGATGCAGCCAAAGCAGTCGCAAGAGGCGTTCAGAGCAAAGAATACGAAAGAGGAATCGCCATCTGCGGTACAGGAATGGGTGTAAGCATTATCTGCAACAAACACAGAGGTGTCTATGCAGCACTTTGCGAAAGCATATACCAGGCAAGAAGAGCCAAAGTAGTAAACAACACCAACGTACTCTGCATGGGCGGATTCATTATCGGTAACGAAATGGGAAGAGAAATGGCGAGAGCCTGGCTGGAAGCAGAGCATATGGTAGGCTTGGACCCGGAAATGGCGGCGATTGTAGAAAAAGAATTTGACGAACTGGTTGACTTTGAAGCAGAAATGTACGGCGATAAATAACCTGCATATATTCTGATATTCTGAGTCAGAGACTGTCCTATCTGACAGAAATACAGGAATTCTGCAGAAAGCGGTTTGAAATCTGCTCCGGAACCAGAATCTGACATCTTGCACAAAAAATGTCCATACAATATGTTAAAATGTACAGAAAGCATAGAGAACAGGAAAACACCGGTTGACAAAATCGTTAGACTGTCCTATAATACGAAATATAGAAACCGGTTACAATTTGTAAGTGACCTGGAGGACAGCGTATGAACAACTTGACGATCATGGATATTGCAAGAGAGGCTGGTGTGTCTAAGGCAACTGTATCACGAGTGATCAACAGTTCCGGAGCAGTAAGCCAGAAAACAAAAGAGAGAGTTATGGAGATTATTAATGCCAATAAATTTTCTCCCTCTGCTACAGCACGTAATCTTTCCATGGGTACTTCATCTGCAATTGGTTTCATAGTTCCCGAAATAGACAACCCATTCTTCGGAGAGATTCTCCGGGGCGTTACAGAGGTTACAGATAAGAACAATCTGACACTGATGTGTTACAACACAGACGATGACAGAGAGAAGGACCGCAGAGCACTGAATCTGGTAAAAGAAAACCGGGTCAAGGGTATTCTTTATACACCGGCTGCTGACTACAGCGATGAGAGAGACCGCAAAAGACTGATTCGGACTTTTGCAGAGATTAATGTTCCGGTGATCGTTATGGACCGTAATATCCGGCTGCCGGATGTGGATGGCGTTTATTTTAACGATTATCAGGGTATATATGAAGCAACAGCAGCACTGATCGAAGCAGGACATACCAAGATCAGCATGATCAATGCAGATTTGGAGAGAGTTCTTGCCAGAGACCGCCAGAAAGGTTTCATTGATGCCATGAAAGAAGCAGGGATTCCTGTGAGAGAAGATTACATGTTTGCCGGTGATTATCACGCAACTAAGGCATATCACCTGTCAAGGAAGCTTCTTGCAATGGAGGACAGACCTACCGCAGTGATCACCTGTAATAACCGTACTACGCTTGGTTTCCTGAAAGCATTGTCCGAGAGAGGAGAATCCGTACCAGATGATATCGTCTGTGTAGGACTTGACCGGATTGAAACACTGGAACTTCTGGGACATCAGTACAATTTTATTGAACGGGATGCCATGAGGATGGGACATGAAGCGATAAAGCTTTTGCTGAATCGGATGGAATATCCGGAGAGACCTAAGATGGAAGTGGTGCTGGGAACAAGGCTGATTCGCAAAAAAATGTAAAACAGATATGCAAGTGATTGCATATTATATTTTATAAAAAAAATGGAAACGGTTTCAATGTACGTGAAAATGCACAAAAACCAATTCAAAAGGAGGCAGAAAAGTGGCTGACAGATTTAAAGAACTGAGCACACAATGCATGAAAGAACTGACAGAAGTATTCAACCGCATGGACGATTCCAACGTAAGAGGACTTCTCGAAGAAATCAAAAAAACACCAAGGATCTTTCTCCTTGCAGCAGGAAGAGAAGGACTTGCAACTAAGTCATTCGCGATGCGCCTGATGCATCTTGGCAAAGAATCCTTCTGGATCTGGGATGATACCACACCATCTATCGGAGAGGGAGACCTGATGATCTGTGCCTGTGGTTCCGCAAACGTAGGTCATGAGAACTATGTAGCAGAAATGGCAAAGAAAAACGGTGCCAAACTTGCGTTGATCACACCATCAAGCGAAGGATTTCTTCTTTCCATTGCCGACATGGTAGTAAATGTTCCGGCAGCAGCGTATAAGGCAGTTGGAGATTTTGTACCTTCCGAACAGCTGATGGGAAATCTTTTTGAACAGACTCTGTTTATATTCTACGATATCCTGGTAATGATGCTTCGTGAAGAGATGGATATCAAACCAGAAGAAATGGTAGCACGCCACAGAAATGTGGAATAAACAAGAACCCTATGGGGACGCGGCAGGCCCGCAGTTTTTACAATACACTTTCTATTTATAAGGAGGAAACAAAATGAAAGCAAAGAAGGTAGCAGCGGTAGCATTGACAGCAGCAATGACAGTTACAATGGCAGCATCAACAAATGTATTCGCAGCAGACGGATATGATCCGGCAGATTTCAAATCCGACAAAGACTCCAAAGAATGGACAATCGCAGTTGTAACAAAAGACAACACAGCAAACTGGTTCAAACGTATGGAAGTTGGTGTTAAGGAGTTTGGTGAAGAGACAGGTATCAACGTAATCCAGAAAGGACCTGCTAATGCAGACGCTGCTTCCCAGGTTCAGGTTATTGATGATATGATCAACCAGGGTGTTGACGCTCTCTGCGTTGTTCCGATCGACCCGGGCGCAATCGAAGCTTCCCTGAAGAACGCAATGGACAAAGGTATCGTTGTTGTAACACACGAAGCTTCCAACCAGGTAAACACTCTGTACGATACAGAGGCATTTACAGCTGACGATTTTGGTGCAGCTATCATGGATGCTCTTGCATCCGATATGGGTGAAGAAGGAAAATACGCTGAGATGGTTGCATACACAACCAGTACAACACATATGGAATATGCAAACGCTGAAAAAGCTCGTCAGGAAGAAGCATATCCGAACATGGAACTGATCAATGACGGCGCTGTTCCGACATGTGAATCTGAAGAAAGTATTGATACAGCTTACGAACGTGCAAAAGAAGTTCTGAAAGCTAACCCGGATCTGAAAGGATTCACAGGTGTTGCTTCTACAGACTGCCCAGGTATTGCAAAAGCAGTTGAAGAACTTGGTCTTGACGTAAAAGTTGTTGGTGTTGGTACTCCTAACGAATTCAAACCATATGTTGAATCCGGCACAATCTCCACAATCAAACTGTGGGATCCAAAAGACTCCGGATATATCATGTGCAAAGTTGCTTCCATGATCCTTGGTGGAGAGACAATCGAAGAGGGCGCTGACCTTGGTCTTGACGGATACAACAAGATCACAATCAAAGAAGGCGACAATAAGTGTATCATCGGACAGGCTGACCTTACAATCACAAAAGACAACATCGATGACTATGATTTCTGATTTTGCGTATCAGACAGTAACCCGTAGATAAGTAATTTAAGTATATTGTTACAGTTCAGACCACAAATCTGGGCTGTAACAATATTTTTGCCAAAAAACAGCATTTTACACCCCAAAAACGTATTTTATATAACAAAAATCATTATTTACCTAGTATTATTCGTTTAAATAGGAAAGGAAAGGCAGGATGATAGGATGGAAAATATTCTTTCAGTAAAACAGATAAAGAAGTCATTCGGCGGAGTACATGCATTGAAAGGCGTTGATCTTACAATCAAAAAAGGCGAGACACATTGTCTGGCAGGAGAAAACGGTTGTGGAAAATCAACAATCATCAAGGTAATCTCCGGATTTTACAAACCGGACGGAGGAAGCATCGAAGTTGACGGAAAAGCATATCCGGTTATGACCCCTTCAGAGGCAATCAAAGCAGGAATCCAGGTAATTTATCAGGACTTTTCCATCTTCCCGAACCTGACCGTTATTGAGAACCTGGCATTCAATCAGGTACTGGCCAATAAGAAAAAATTCGTTAACAAAAAAGAATTCAGAAGGTTGCAGCGCAAAATCCGATGCTGAGACAAGATGATTTCGTAGCAATGCAGTGGATCTGTATTGCGGAAAGACAGAGAGATGATATAAAGTTTGGTGATAAAATGGTTGTCTGCATGCCGACTTGCGGACATCCGAATGTAATTGAGGATGTATTACAACATTGTGCGGAGGTGTATCAGAGATACGCATTAGATGTTTATTTTTATGATAGCAGCAAGGACGAAGAGACAAAGAAGGTAATTGAAAGTTATCAGGAGAAAGGATACGATAACTTATATTATATTGCAGTAGACCCAGAACTGGAGTTAATAGTTAAATTTGAAGAAATATTTATGCTTAATGGAGTTGAAAAAGAGTATAAGTATATGTGGTATTTACGTGATCGATGTTGGTGTGAAGAAAAAACATTAAAATTGATGCATAAAGCGGTCACTGAAGATTATGATTTGATATTTTTAGATGTTGGGCATCCAGAAAGCGATAAGGAAATGTCTATATGTAGTAATGCTAATGACTTTTATCATAGGTGCGGAGACTATGCAACATCAATGGATACAACGATTTATAATATAAATACAATGTTGAAATCGAGAATGAACTTTGTTACTTTTAGAAAGAAGTATAATGGAGAATATAGGCAGCCATTTTTCCATTACCTAATAATTTTTGATCAACTTAGCAAAAAAAATACACCCAATATATGCCTGATTGCTGGAACAAAGGTTGCAATATTTCATTCAACTTTGGGGCAATCTGGTTGGGGGGATAAAAGAATACAAACGTGGGGAGAAAAGTGGATTTTGGCAAATAAAAATTTGCCAGATTGTTATACTGACAAGGAAGAAATTATAAAGAGAACGGCTTCCTTTCCATGGATACTGGGTGATATAAACGTTTTAATTAATTTACATGAAAAAGGAATTTTGAACTCTCAATATTGTGAAAAAATAAAAAAAATATGGCCTCAGTTATCAGATATTCCTCTCGAAACAGTAAAGCGCATTGCAAATGGAACATATAAGGGT
>OLQV01001830.1_pt1 | contig 15281 bp, 11 predicted proteins | sample 1672371 | NCBI WGS metagenome assembly OLQV01 (sample SAMEA3136676, study PRJEB25190) | human gut metagenome
GCATTAGCGCTTGAGAGCATATTTGGCATTAATGCAGTTCCTTATCGTTTAGTGGTTGCGAAGGAGATGCCGCCTTTGCGGCCAGATCCCAACGCGACCTAAATAATCACGATTTTTTATTGTAAAGGGTATTGGCGTACGCTTACCAGCCTGCACGGTTTTTGCGGAAAATGGGAATATAGGGACTGGTCCCGTTTTCCCGGTTTTGCCGGAAAGCTCACTATATGTAGTCTCCTATAGCGGAAACGACATCATAGTTAATCTCTCTGATTCTAGGATCAGAGAGCATTTCTTCCACTGTTAACCAACGACATTTACATCCGTTAGGGGCAACAAATGATCTCTCTCGCCAGCCATCTGGCAGCTTATTCAACGTTGCGCTATACAACCGACAGTGATAGTAACGGAACTCGTTATCGTGCTCTACACACTGCTTTTCCGAGTCTTTTTCGGTAACAAATGTTAGCTTCAGATCGGATTTAGAGATACCGAATTCTTCAGAAATATATTTCTTTAAAAAGCCTATCTCGCTGTCTCCAGGATCAACGGTTTTTCGATTTGGGAGAAAATCGCAAGACCATCCATTGTCGTAATAGAGCAGAAAACGATTGCTGACCTGATCGCAGCCTTTCACTGCAACCAGAGAGCTTCTGATTTCCGTCCTATTCATATCTTTAATTTCCTCAAACAATTGACGGTCTGAACATTTCCTATTGTGCCAATGCCATGCATTCCGAATTCCGTAAAACGTAAACAGTAATCCGATAGTAACTAAAATGTTCAACGGAAGGCCCGAAAAACCAGAAGCGACTGCCGTAGCAATGTAGAAAACTCCAGCTACGGTATCTGCAATCGCCCCTCGAACAGGTGGGCCACCTATCGTCTCTTTGTGCCCTAGCAGACACCTATCTAGGTCCGCTTCATCAATATGAAGTATCAAGACAATCTCTCCGTTATCATCGTAGGCAGCCGCTACCCCTTCAAAGCCACCTTCCCGTCTACATACCCATGCTTCATGTTCTCGCTCGGCGCAAGCGTCCCATCCTCAACAAGTTTCTTGATGTAGCGCTGTGCGGTTCTCGAAGTTACGCCTGCAGCAGCAGCCAAACTCGCAGATGTCACATACCCGTCGCGCTCAACGATAGAAAGAGCCAAAACCCTAGCGGAATCAGCACCCCTTGTCTCCGCCCCGTATTCCACAGGCACATAGGCATGAAAAACATCACCATCCTCCAGAACAGGAACTTTTCCACTATACAACCTTGAGTATTTTTCCAGATTCCTCAACCCGCTGCCCAGCTCCTCGGCAAGGCCAATTTGCGAAAACACCGAAGCAATCGTGGGGTTTTTCGGTACGGGATTGAAGTCCGATAAAGCCAATCTCCCCTCATAAAAAGTTCGACTGGCGTTTTCTGTTTTAATACCCTCCTCATCGATGACCAGCTTCGCGGGGAATGGGTTAAGAAACTCCCTATGAATCAGAAGATTCGCTATCAGCTCACGAGCGATAACGTCTCGCGCGCTTACTCGCTGCGTCCCCTCCAGGACGAACCTGTCGGGCAAGTGCTTTTTCGCGAACGATAGCAAAATATCGTACGATTCGACCAGGTTCGTCTTTACCGTAACGCGATCATCGTACCTGTCGGTGCTCTCTTTTCTGAATATCGCATCCGTCTTGTAGGCAGGGCATATATCGCTAATTACGTCATCGGAACCGACCAGTAGTACCGCCGCTAAGGTAAGACCTTCTTCTCCGGTATTTCGGTCCTTGGCGTATAGCTTCGCACTTCTTAACAAGGAGGCATCATCCAAGGAAGCCCAAGGATGACCAGCCGTCTTTGCTGTGGCCATCTTGCGCAGTCGATCAATCAGATCGGGACGCAGGTCTTCCATTTCCACATATTTGTACACTCTGCGCTCTGAATACAAGTTCTGCTTGCGTAGATACATCAAGGCGATCTGATCATCGCCGCGCACCTTGATATCGCTATCCGAAACGCGGTCGTATATAACACCTTTCCAACTGTATACAGCAGGCCCCGCTGGAACCCAGACCCTTATCACAAGGGCCCCTTCGAAACGAACCCTCTCTATTTCCACGAAAGGAGACGGCTTAAAACAATTTGAATCATTCAGCCTTTTAACCAAGTTTTGCTCTATGCCAAGCGCGCATTTCTCGTTTACGCCGCAAACCGAGCCATCGTCCTCAACTCCGAGGAAAATATTGCCGCCTTGCCTATTCGCGAAAGAGCAAATCGTTTCAAACGTGTCGTTACCGGGAGTGTCTCCGCAGCGCTTGAATTCACACGTCAGCCCTTCGCCGGAAGAAACATGAGACTTTAATTCTTCGGGAGTCACAGCAATACCCCTTTCGATAGGAGGGCTAGTTCCGCCTATTACCCACGCCGACATTATAAACGACAGTGTCGCGACAGTTAGGCGACAGTGTCGCATAGGTGTCGTGGACCTTAAATTCGGTTTTGCAGGCGGTTTTGAGCAAACAGCCCCCGAATAGACCAAAAAATCAGCCTATTTTTTGGTCTATTCGAGCGAAAACGAGCGATTGACCAAAATTCTTTGATCTATTTTGGTCAATCGAGGGCGCTACTGTTCGCGACAAGCGACAGCACCGCGACGCAATATCGCCCCTAAACGACACCTATGCGACACTGTCGCGACAGTTTGGCGACATTGCCGCATGGGTGTCGCTCAGAACGGCCAAGCAAGCAGATCGTCAGCACCCCGCTTCCCGTAAATCAGCCCAGACAAGCAAACTCAGAGTTCGCACCCTCTTTTCTGGACATCTTTACCCTTGTCCAGAAAATGTCCAAATTATGCCCTAATTAATGTCCAGAAAACCAGAGAGGATCCACCGCATAGCATGTAAGCCTTCACGAACCCCATCCGAAGCGACCTTACCGTCCCTGCCTTTATTTCTCTAGCTTGCTCTTAAGCCGGACTGATTGATTTCAATTTCGTACTAATTCCTGCTAATTCGTACGAAATAAACCGTATTTGCCACAACTAGAAGTACTAATTCGTAATTACGTCCGCAAAAATAGCAACTAGTTTGTATAAATTGTTCGTAAAGATCGCTAATCAGCATTTTCTAAATTACCAATTAGCACATTTTTTGAGATGAAAAAACGCGAAGCCAGAAGGTATATCCCTCCGGCCCCGCAATAGTCCACTATCTCGCGCCACCGCTTTAGCCAGAAAAGCCAACAAGGCTCTGAGACGCCGCAAATGGCAAAATGGGGACTGTCCCCATTTTGTCATTTGCGGGCACCGAGGGCCGCCTTCGGGCCGGCTATCAGCAGGTAGAACAAGCCCTTTTTCAGGGGCGTTGGATCGTTCGGGAAGAACTGCTCGAAGCGTTTGGGGTGCTGCATCAGGTATCGCAGGGCGGCATCCTGGTAGTCGGCGAAAAGCGTGCGGTCGTACGCACCGCCCTTGAAACCGGCACGCAGGTCTTTCTGCATCACAGGCACGAACTCGCGGCGCTGCTCGGGCACCAGGCGCGCGAAGTTCCACATATAGCTGTCATACCGCAGCCTGAACAGCACTTTCTCCAGCATTTCGCGCTGCGGGTCATGCCTAATGAAGCGCAGCGCCATGTCGAATTCCTTGCATACGTACATAGCCTTCTGCGTATCGTTCACAGAAGACGCCTCGTTGTCCTGGCGGTAATGCAGAATAGGCTCTTCGCTCATAGCCACCTTCTGCGATTTCACCCACACTTTGAACTGAAAGCCCAGGTCCTGATAGCTGGCACCCGCCGTTTCCAAGAAACGCACGCCGCCCTCATTCAGCATTTCACGACGATACAGTGCCGACCAAATGGACGGAATGCAGTAGAACACATCGCGTTGGTCGCGCGGATTGAAGGGCTCCGCCGCCATGGCAGGCGTGCACACGCTTATAAGTTGATTGCGCTCTTTGGGCGTGCTCCAGTAGAACCAATAGTTCGCTTTTGCCACGTCAACGGGCGCGTCATCCGTTCCGACCTTCGTCAGGCCATGCAGCAACTCCAGGGCATTGGGCTCGAAGAAGTCATCAGGCTCAAGAATGCCAATGTACTCGCCGCGCGCTGTATCGATGCCCAAATTCATCGAGGCACCATAGCCGGAATTATCTTTGTCAATCAAACGAAAGCGCTGATCGTTTGCCATATAGCGCTTGATAATGTCTAACGAACCGTCGCTGCTGCCATCGTTAATGCACAGCACCTCGAAGTCAGTGAATGTCTGAGCCAACAACGAATCAAGAGCTTGTTCCAAGTAACGCTCGACGTTGCAAATAGGCACTAAAACGGAAATGGCCGGTGCTGCCCCCTCGGGTGCGGGACTGATTTTCGCCCCCGCACGCGCCGCAGCGCAACGCTGAGCCTGCAACGAAAGCTGGTTGCCCTTCTTTGTGCCGCCCCCCGCCTGCTTTTTCGAATCGCGCGATTGCTTGCCGCCGGGAGCCTGAGCCCCATTCGTCTTCTTCTTGGCCATTCCCCTACCCCTCTCTTATTAGTTAGTAGAAGTATACCGTGCGAAGCCGATGCCTAAAATACGGATCACCGAAAGGCAGGGCAGAACAAGTCGCTTGGAGAATGAGTTCACTTCTTCTGGCAGCAAAGGAGCTTCGCCTTTCCAAATATCCAGCAGAAGCTTTTCGGTCAAGCAAAGCATCCCGGCAAGGAAGCCAATCGCTCAGTGGCAGTTCTTGCAAGGCGTATAGCCTTCCGCCTCAGCTTCCGACAAGCTCATGGCAATCTTCGATTTCTTGAGCGAACTACAGCCATCGTTATGGTATTTCTTCCCCGTCTTCGTTACGTAAACCGTTTGAGGATTCGTTGTTGACGAGGCCTTGCTCGCTGAACTCGCGCTCGAAGAGGTGGTCGCGGCCTTCTCCTGCGCCGCTTTCTGGGCCGCCGCCGCTTCCGCCGCCTTCTTCGCCTCGGCTTCCTCCTCAGCTTTCTGCTCGTCGGCAAGCCTCTGCTTTTCGGCGGCCAACTGTTCGGTAGCTTCTTGATCTATGCTCAAAGATATTGCTACATGTTGGTTTCTGGAATCATCGCGCATATCATCTATCGAAGAAACAGCGTAAACCGTTTCCCCCGACCTCAAACTGGAATCTATTACGGTAAACGTATAGGATCCCGCAGTAAGATCATTCGATTCGTATCCCTCACCTGGCGTCACCGAAACCGTTTTTGAAACAGAATCACCCTTGTCGCTTTTTCCGTTGACGGAAACAGAAACCGCCCCGCCCTGCCATCCATCAGCATTAACGTTTATATCGAGTTTCCCCGACTCAGACGAACAACCCGAAAGCGAAGCGCATAATAGCAGACCGAATAACGTGGTGAGTATCCCAAAAACAGATACCCGCGCTCCCGCCGTTCGGACAGCGCGCGTCTCATTAGCCGAACGCAATCTCTCTGTTCCCATATGCGCCCCTTCTCTTCCGCACTTACCATCAGGTTCAATATGGGAAAATGCTACCAACGAGACACGCACTCGGCAACAAAAAGCGATAATACCTGCCCAGACCCAAATGGAAACAGATGCTTCCATTTGGGCTGAAACATATATTCTTTTGCGCGCCAGTTAAATGATAAGAGGACTAAGGAGTAAGGGTGAAAAACGACAAGCCTGCTCAAACCAAGGTACCCAGGTTGTTAGGTGCCCTCCTTGCGTTTATTCTCTCGTTCTCTCTTCTGCCGGGATGCTCAGCTTCCGTTTCGGAAAGCACGGAGACCGCTTCACCTCAACCCGCACAAACCCAGGCCCAAGCTAGCGCCCAAACCGTCAGCCAAGGAAACGCCACAAACAGCACAACGCAAGCTGCCAGCCCGACACCGCTAACCCTTATCCCGGAATACTCGGGCGTTCCCTACGTTGAGCTCTCAAACAACATTCCCAAATTCGCCGCCGAAGACAAAGAGCGAAGCAGCTTCGAAGAATACAGCAACCTCGACGATCTGGGCCGATGCGGCATTGCCTTCGCTCTCATAGGCACAGAGACCATGCCCGCTGAAAAGCGCGGAAGTATCGGCGAGGTCAAACCTTCAGGCTGGCACACCGTTCGCTATAACGGAGTGGTAGAGGGAAATTATCTGTATAACCGCTGCCATTTAATCGGATATCAACTTGCCGGCGAAAACGCCAACCCGAAAAATCTCATCACCGGCACGCGCTATCTGAACACAGAAGGCATGCTGCCCTTTGAAAACAAGGTGGCCAACTACGTTGAAAAGACGGGCAACCATGTGCTTTATCGCGCCTCGCCCGTCTTCGATGACAACAACCTGGTTGCAAGCGGCGTGCAGATAGAGGCCCTGTCCATAGAAGACGACGGAGCAGGCGTGCGTTTCAACGCATACTGCTACAACATTCAACCGGGAATCAACATCAACTACGCAACGGGCGAAAGCAGTCTTGCCGAAAGCACATCGGCATCCAAGCAGGAAACTGGCGCAGAACAAACCTTCGTCTTGAATGCCAACTCCAAAAAAATTCACAAACCAAGCTGCTCAGCAATTTCGCAAATGAAAGAGTCGAACAAGAAATCGTACACAGGAGCTCGAGACGAACTTGTCGTCCAAGGCTATTCGCCTTGCAAGAAGTGCAATCCATAGGCAGCAAAACCTATGCCGCCAGAGGAAAGTCTGGACGTCCGACCAGCCGTCAGCTACTCACGCCGAGGAAGCTGCCCGCTGGGCGTTATGCACCGCTCCATCAGTTCCCACGTCGGCGAAAGCAGACTCCCGCCCATTAACGCACCCGCCCCTTCTGACCCGCAACCCAACAACCCCTCGCAATGGAATAAAATCAGGGGAAAGGAATCGGTGGGTTGATGCCAGAAGTGCAAACGGAATTTCGCCTGGCACAGACTCTTCGAGCAGCAAGCCCCAGCAGCCTGGCAGAACCCACCCAAAGGCATCCAAAAGGGACAGTCCCTTTTGGATGCTGCACCACGTAAGGAGGCACTCATGCAACTTGGATTCATCGGATGCGGAAATATGGCCAAAGCCATGATCAAGGGAATTATCGCTAGCGGTGCTGTTGCGCCTGGTGAAATCTACGGTTCCAATGCAACGCCGGAACACGCCGCCGCCGTAGCCGAAGAATTCGGCATTAACGCTGGCACTAACAACATCACCGTCGCCGAAAACGCCGACATCCTGTTCCTTTCCGTAAAGCCCTACCAGTACGAGGCCGTTATTGCCGAAATCCGTGGAGCAATACGCCCTGAACAGACCGTCGTCACCATCGCCCCCGGCAAGACTATCGCCTGGCTGGAAGAGCAGTTCGGCATGCCCGTCCGCATCGTACGCACCGCGCCGAACACGCCCGCACACGTGCTGGCAGGCGTTACCGCCTACTGCCCCAACAGCTCGGCAACCGCTGAAGACGTCGCCGCCGTCGAATGCCTGCTTGCCAGCTTCGGCACCACCGTTGAACTGGAAGAATCGCAGCTCGATGCCGCGAGCGCCATCGGCGGCAGCTCGCCCGCCTATGTATATATGTTCATCGAGGCCTTAGCAGACGCCGGCGTGGCCGAAGGCCTGAAGCGCCCGCAGGCTTACCAGCTTGCCGCGCAGGGCGTACTGGGTGCTGCGAAACTCGTGCTCGAATCCGGCAAGCATCCTGGCCAGCTGAAGGACGAGGTGTGCTCGCCTTCCGGATCCACCATCCGCGGCCTTGAGGTTCTGGAAAAAGGCGCATTCCGCGGCACCGTTATCGATGCACTGCGTACCACCATCGAAAAGGCACGCGCTCTGTAACACAAACGGGCGCGGTTGGGTGCCTGCGGTGCCAATGCGCTGCGGCAAGCAGCGATTGGCGGAATCCAGAGCAAAACAATTCGACATCAAGGGCATTAGGGGCAGAGCAGCGGAACTGTTTCTGATTGACGACATCGATTTAGCCCGAAGGGAATATGCATGGTCCCTCTGCGCTGATTCTTCAGAAGGACCATGCCGACGCACAAACCGAACGTCTCTGACCAAAAAATAGCCGCACTTGCTTACGCAATCGCTGCGAATCATCACCCCCCGCAAACGAGCCCTCGCTGCATGCGCCAGGGCGCACACCGCACCTACGCCCGCCCGCACAGCACCGAACAAAGACGAAGCCCCAAACCAGTGACAGCAGAGCGCGACATTTACCCGCCAGAATTCAACGTAAACGTACCTAAAATCCTACATAATTCCTTATTTTTTTTAACAATGTACCCAGGGGATACATTACGATGGACTTATCTATACCAGTTCAAAGGACAAGCAGAAAGGCAAAGTGGGATCACATGGCAAAAGCGTCAGCAAAGAATAAAACGCTTTCCACTGCGGTGGCACTTGCGATGGCTGCTTCGCTGAGCGTTCCTTTCACGGCATATGCCGATGAAGATGCGAACGCTTCGCAAGAGGCAACCCAGCAAGAGGAAACGACAGCGGCAAACGACGAATCCGCAACCAACAACGAAGAAACTGCAACAGTTAAGGCAACCGGCGAAACTGAGGCAGACGCGAAAGGCGCAATTGCGCTGCATTCCAACGAATCCGCGCAGGCAGTGGCCGAGGTTGACGGCGTGAAGTACGCAAGCATCGCAGCGGCAATCGCAGCCATCGATGCTGAGGGCACCGTTACCCTCCTGGGTGATGTAGCAGAGGACGTCACCATCCCTGAAGGCAAGACCATCACGCTCGACCTAAACGGTAAGAAGCTCACCAACAAGGCAAGTCACACCATCACCAACAATGGAACGCTCACGGTAACGGACTCCATTGGCGGCGGCGTGGTTGACAACATCACCCATGCAAAGGCTGCTCTCTCCAACGCAGTAGGCGCAACGGCCACGCTTGAGGGTGGCACGTTCATGCGCAGCAAGGAAGCCGGCAAGGACGGCAACAACAGTGGCGGCAACAGCTACTACACCATTGAAAACTATGGCTCCATGAGCTTCGGTTCTGGTGCATCGGTGGAAAACGCTGGTCACTTCTCCAGCATGATCCGCAACGGCGGCAAGAACACCGCTGAAAGTCCCGCTGAAATGACCATCAATGGCGGCACGTTCAGCGGCGGCATCAACACCATCAAGAATGACGATTACGGCAACCTCACCATCAACAATGGCAACTTCGACAACACGTCCCAGTACGTAATCATGAACTGGAGCAAGGCCACCATCAATAACGGCACGTTCAAGACCTCCAGCAAAGCCACCTCTGCTGTTCTGTTCAATTCTTCGTACGGCAATGACCCCGCTGACACCGGAAGTCTGGAAGTAAACGGCGGCACGTTCACCACCAATTCCGCCGCCCAGCCCGTGCTGACGAACTACTACGACGCCAACAACACGGCAACGTCCACGGTGATAAACAACGGCATCTTCAACGGGGATTTGGTAAACGAGTCCGAGCATAAGGGCCCGCTTTCTGTTTCCGGTGGTACGTTCACGGATCCGGCAGTCGCAAAGCACCTCAAGAGCGGCAAGGCAGTTTTGTTCAACGACGGCAAATATGCTGTCGGTAACAAGGACGCCGTGAAGGGCGATGCAACCTATTCCGTAACCAATACCGACGGAACGGTTGTTTACTTCACCGATGCTCAGGCTGCAAACGACTATGCTAAGGAATCGGGCGCTCAGGCTCCTGTGGTTTTGAAGGTTACCGTTACTTTCGATTCCAACCAGGGCACGGCAGTTGACTCTCAGCTTGTTGCCGTTGGCGGCAAAGTGGCAAAGCCGGCAGATCCTGCCAAGAAAGGCTACGCCTTCTCGGGATGGTTCACTGACAAGGACTGCACCAAGGCTTACGACTTCGATGCTCCTGTAAACGGCACGCAGCCCGAGTTCACCCTGTATGCCGGCTGGAAGGCAGCGGCTCCTTCTACCGTTCAGCCCGGTGCTGGCGACAACGGCAATAACTCCTCTGCCAATGCGAACGTAAACGTCAACGCCGTTAACGACAATGGCGACAATGCCGCAAGCGAAGCAAAGGCGACTACCGTGAAGACGGGTGACAACCTTGCTCTTATTGGTGGCGCAATTGCCCTGATTGCCGTTGCGGCTGCTGCCGTTGCAGGATTTGCACTGCGTCGCAGGAAGATGAACTAGCTTTTTGCTCACTGCGTTTCACTGACCGTAAGGCAATACGGCGGTAACGCGTACGGCAAAGGGTCGGGCCTGAGGAAATCTCGGACCCGACCCTTTTGTTTTGCTTTGGGACAATGGACGGATGCTGTTTTCTCGCGCATCCTTTCACATTGGCCTTTTGAGTCCTGGAGAAATCCAGGGCTTTTTGCTTACCCGTCTAACAAGCAGAGCCCTGCTTGCGACCAATTACGCCAACAGGGCTCTGCTTTTGTGCGTGTTGCCAAACAAAAAAGGGCGGTCGCTTTTGCGAACGCCCTTAGTAAAGCTGGGAATTTGGTATCAGTCCCTATATTCCCACTTACGCCATGAATTTGTAGACGGCTTGGGTGTAGGCCACCGGGTCGTCGATAGGCAGACCCTCAGTGATCAGCGCCTGATCGTACAGAATCGTGGCGTACAGGTGCACCTTTTCGGTATCTCCATCCTCGAACGCCTTCTGCACTGCCTTGAATACGGGATGCTCGGCGTTCAGTTCGAGCACTCGATCGCTCTTTACGTGCTCGCCGTCGGGACCCTGCGCCAAGATCTTTTCCATTTCCAGCGTGATGGGACCTTCTGCGGTTACGCATGAAGGGGTATCGGTCAGGCGTGCGGAAACGGCAACGCGCTTAACCTTGCCATCGAGTGCCTTCTGCATTTCGGCGAACAGGCCCTCGTTTTCCTTCGTAATGGCCTCAGCTGCGCTCTTTTCGTCCTCGGTTTCAAGGCCCAGGTCACCGCCGGCGACATTCTTGAATTGCTTTTCGTTGTATTCGCTCATCGACATGAAGCAGAACTCGTCAACATCCTGCGGGCACAGCAGCACGTCGAAGCCCTTGCTCAGCACCGTGTTCACAATGGGGCGCTTCGCCAAACGGTCAATGGCTTCGCCTGTTGCGAAGAAGATGGACTCCTGGCCTTCAGGCATTGCTTCGGCGTACTCGGCCAGCGTCACCATCTTCTGCTGCTTGGCGGAGTAGAACAGCAGCAGGTCAGCCAGCACATCCTTCTTCATGCCGTAGCTGGTGTAGATGCCGTATTCCAAATTGCGGCCAAAGCCCTTGAAGAACTTTTCGTAACCGTCGCGGTCGTTCTTCAGGAACTTCTCCAGTTCGCTCTTGATCTTCTTTTCGAGCTTGCTGGCAATAGCGCGCAGTTGGCTGTTCTGCTGAAGCGTTTCGCGCGAGATGTTCAGCGAAAGGTCCTGCGAGTCCACCACGCCCTTCACGAAGCTGAAGTAGTCGGGCAGCAGATCGCCGCACTTTTCCATGATCAGCACATTCGAGCTGTACAGTGCCAGGCCCTTTTCGTAGTCCTTGCTGTAGAAGTCGTACGGCGGGCGCTTGGGGATGAACAGCAGCGCATCGTAGGTCAGCGCGCCTTCCGCGTGCACGGAAACGGTGCGGGCTGGGTCCTCGAAATCGTGGAAGTCGGTCTTGTAGAAGGTGGCGTATTCCTCGTCGGTTACCTCGGATTTGCGGCGCTTCCAGATGGGGATCATCGAGTTGATGGTCTTAACCTCGCGTACCGTTTCGAACTCGGGCTTGTAGTCGTCGCCGGCATCTTCGGGCTTGGGCAGGGGCTTGCGCTCCTCCATTTCCATGTGGATGGGGTAGCGCACGTAGTTGCTGTACTGCTTGATGAGGGCCTGGAGCTCATACTGGTCTAGGAATACGTCGTACTCTTCTTCGTCGGCGTTGTCCTTCAGATGCAGGGTGATGCTGGTGCCGTGGTCGGCACCCAGTGCGGCGGCTTCTTCCGCGGTGGCGGGCTCGATGGTGTAGCCCTCAATGCCGTCGGATTTCCAGGTGAACGCCTCGGCCTCGCCGTATGCGCGGGAGGTTACGGTAACTTCCTTGGCAACCATGAACGAAGAATAGAAGCCCACGCCGAACTGGCCGATGATGTCCACATCTTCGCCCTGCTTTTCGGCGTTTTCAGTCTTGAACTCAAGGCTGCCGGAATGGGCGATGGTACCCAGGTTGGTTTCGAGCTCGTCGCGCGTCATGCCGATGCCGGTATCGGAAACGGTGATGGTGCGTGCGTCCTTGTCGAAGGCAACATCGATGGAAAGGTCGTCCTTCGAAACGGCGATAGAGGTATCAGTGAGGCTCTTGAAGTAGAGCTTGTCCACCGCGTCGGATGCGTTGGAAATAAGCTCGCGCAGGAAGATTTCCTTGTTCGTGTAGATGGAGTTGATCATCAGATCGAGGAGCTTTTTGCTCTCAGTTTGGAACTGCTTCATTCAGATCCTTCCTTCTTTGGGCGAATGGCACGCGCCACACGGCACAGACGCGGCAACACCCTATTTATATTGTGGGCAAACGCAAATTAGCACTCCCGCAAGAGGAGTGCTAATAAGAATTCTAGTATGGGAACTGCACCTGTCAAGGAAGGCGAAGGCCGCCCGCCCGTTTGTAACGCGGCTGTTGCCTTTCGGGCGGTTTACGGCGAACGCGCGCGGGCGATGGTAGTGCGCAGCGCGTCAATCACCGTGCCGCGGAACGCGCCCTTTTCCAGAACCACAACTCCGCGAATGGTGGAACCGAAAGGCGAGCATACCTCGTCCTTCAACTGGCCAGGATGCTTGCCCGATTCCAGCACCAGCTTCGCAGAACCCAAAACCGCCTGCGCAGCAATCTGCTGGGCCTGCGGGCGCTTAAGCCCTTCGGCCACACCGGCGTCGCAGCCTTCGCCTATTACCAGCGAAAATAGCAGCAGCCCTAAGCGTTTAGGCGCTATTCCTTCTCTTCGCCTTCTGCCGTCTCGGGCTCCTCCTCGAAGAGGACATCGATCTTGTCGATGCGCAGGCCGTCCATCACACGAGCCATCATCGTGATTTTCGTGCCCTCGTGATGCAGCTCGTACGAGTCGCCCTCGGCGGGGATCTTGTCCAGCAGGTCAAGCATCAAGCCGCCCGCGGTCTCATAGTCGAACACGGGCACGGGCTCAAATCCGATGAACTCAACAAACTGGTCAACTGGCAACGAGCCGTCAACCAAGTAATGGTGCTCGCCTACCTTCAGAATTTCGTCCTGATCATCGTGCAGATACTCGTCTTCCATGCGGCCGATAATCTGCTCGACCACATCGGTCATGGTAACGATGCCGGACGTGCCGCCATGCTCGTCAACCACCACGGCGATTTTCGTGTGCTTAGCCTGCAGCACCTGCAAAAGCTTCGCGATGGAAATGCTCTCCGGCACCGCCTGAATCGAGCGGATTTTCAGGTCTTTCATCGTGGAGCCCTCGGGCAGCAGATAAGCATCCTTGATGTGCACGAAGCCCACGATGTTGTCCTTGTCCTCGCGGAACACGGGATAACGCGTGAATTTGTTCTTCCCCATGAAGTCGAGATTCGTTTCAAGATCATCGTCGTAGTCGATGGCCAACACCTCGGTGCGGGGCGTCATGATAGCCTTCGCGTCCTTATCGTCCAGGTCGAAAATGTTGTCCAGATACTGGTACTGATCCTGCTCGATAGATCCGCTCTCAGCGCTTTCTTCAAGCAGCAGCTTAATTTCTTCCTCGGAATAAGCCTCAGTTTCATTCTTGGCATCGTGGCCGGTCAAGCGCATAACGCCATTGGTGGTAGCGTTAAACAGCCACATGATGGGATAAGTAATGCGATAGAACGCATGAAGCGGGCCCGCCGTGTGCAGCGCGTAGGTCTCCGTCTTCAGAATAGCCATGCTCTTAGGGATGAGCTCGCCGGCCACCACATGCAGCGTGGTCATGATGAAGTAGCCAATACCCACCGAAATAACGGTGACAGCCGTGTCGGGCAAGCCAAAGAACACGAAGATCGGGTGAAGCAGCGCGGCAAACGCGGGCTCGCCCAACCAGCCCAATGCCAGCGATGCCAGCGTAATACCGAGCTGGCAAGCCGAAAGGTACTCGTTAACGTTGTCGGCCATCTCGAACGCACGCTTGGCGCCCTTCTTGCCTTCTTCCACCAAAATCTCAATCTGCGATTTACGCACGCGCACCAAGGAAAACTCGGCGATAACGAAAAAAGCGTTCATTAGCAGGAACAGGACCACCAATATCAAACTTAACCAAATAGGCATCTAGGTACAAAACTCCTTGCGTAAGCGGGTGAGAAGCGGCATCGCCATCTCTCACTGCGGGGACGAGAAACGGATCGGCCATTTCTCATTGCGGAAACAGAATCGGAAAAGAGGGCCAGCCTGCTTTTCCGCTAAAGGGGAATCGGTGCGCTTTGCACCCTTTCCGAGAAAACCGAAATTACACGGCCATCTCCCCCTTTGGGAAGGGCATAAGGCGCGTTACGTCCGCCAACAAGGAAAGGCGCTTGCGCACGTCCAGGCATAAACCACGCGCAAGGAAGAGTTGCAACGCTGTTTGCGCTGCGGCATCTGAATACAGAAACGCAGCCTTTTCTTCACACGAAGACAAAGACCGCGCGGGACCAAAAAGAGAATTATTGCATTGTGCGGTGCGTTTTCGGGTCGAGCAACATCGACCGCCGCCGTCGGAGTCGTTCACGACAGCTTCATCTCCTATTCTGATGGCCGCCGCCATCGTTGGTCCCACAACCCGTTTTGCGTAAACAGGCACGATATCTTTCAGAATAGTACCGCGGAACAACGGCAATTCAACGAAACACCATCACAGCGCCACGTTTTCTGCGGTAAACGACACGATCCCGCTGTTTCGGCCTCGTCGCGGACGCGACGACAGAGATGCGGGTGCCAGCCTCATACGAAATCCCAACCAAATCAACAACGCGCGCCACCGCGAAACGGACGCGCAGGGCAAAAGGCGCGTGGACGGCGAGGCGGGACATGCCCAGCGACGCGAGGCGAATGCGCTTGCTCCGCGTGGGACGACGCGGAATGTACGCACACCTCACACGGGGGTAACGGGCACGTCTCACGCGAAGGCAGGCGCGACAACAGGAGCATCTTGCGCGTGAGCGGGGAGCAGCTCGAAGCTGCATGTGAGCGAACCCACGAAACAGCCGCTCCACCCCGCACAAACGGGGACAGTGCGCGAAATACGAGCACCTAGGAATGGCAAGATCTGCGCGCCGTGCATGATTCGAGGGGTCCGTGCAGCGAAAGCGGGCCCTTCATGGCAAGATCTTCGCGCGGTGTATTCCCAAACGGCTGTTTGCAGGGCTTTTCGGA
>OLQV01001834.1_pt1 | contig 15264 bp, 13 predicted proteins | sample 1672371 | NCBI WGS metagenome assembly OLQV01 (sample SAMEA3136676, study PRJEB25190) | human gut metagenome
GGTGACCTCCTTCGTAATGAATTTACGCTGCAAAGCGTATGAATTCATTATAAAGGGAATCGGTATCATCTGACCGGAATCACGGTATCCGAATCCCGGAATTGCGGTATCGTTGAAAACGGAACAGCGGTACTGCATCACCGGAATGGCGGTTCAAAATCGCCCGGAATACTCAATTAAAAGAACTGGGATTTGAAATTACGTTGCATGATAAGATGCCTGATGTAGTGCTATATCTTGAGGATAAGAATTGGATCTATTTTGTGGAATCGGTAACATCGGTCGGTCCGATGGATCCAAAGCGTATATTGGAAATTACAGAAATGACGAAAGATGTAACAGCAGGAAAAATATTTGTAACAGCATTTCTGGATTTCAAGACGTATAAAAAATTTGCGGAAGAACTCGCGTGGGAAACAGAAGTATGGATTGCTGAAATGCCGGAGCATATGATACATCTGAATGGTGATCGATTTATGGGACCGAGGTAGCGGATAAAATGTATTATGGGGGGATATGATGTATTCAAAGTATAGCATAGAAATTAGTAATAGTTTTTACAATAGAGAATTAAATAGACATTTGGAAACAGGAAAAAAGATATATCAAAAACATGAAGAAATGGCAAAGAAAAGTTTGAAAGAATTCATCTATGATAATGGGCACATTGATGGAGATTCTATGAAGAGCAATTGGTTTCAAATGGAAAATGTTGATATATTTATATCGCATTCACATCAAGATATAACTAAGGTTAAAGCATTTGCAGGTTGGTTGTATGATGAATTTAAGTTGACTGCATTTATAGATTCATGTGTGTGGGGATATTGCAATGATTTACTACAACAAATTGATGATGAATATTGCAAAAAGAAAGATGGAAAAACTTATGATTATAATCTTCGAAATTATACAACTAGTCATGTACATATGATGTTAGCTACTGCGTTAACAGAGATGATTGATAATACAGAGTGCATTATGTTCTATAATACGCCTAATTCTGTTTTATTAGCAGATGACTTACAAAAGATAAAAAATGAAAAGAAAAAAGTGACATTATCTCCATGGATATATCATGAATTGGCTATGACATCTTTGGTACGAATTTGTAAACCTAGTAGAACAATACAATTATTAGAGAATGCTCTTGTTCACAAAGCATTTAGCGAATATAATGACATTAATATAGAACATAATATCAGTGATTATTTGGACAAAATGATTACTCTTAAATCAGAAGAACTTGAATTATGGGATAGAAGTTATGCAATTTTAACACATAGATTAGATGGCGAATCAGTTTTGAATATTACAGGATATGAGAAGATTCATTCATTAGATGTTCTTTATAATTTGCCGGTATTATCCAAAATTAAATAAAAGATATTTTGAATTTTAAAGTGAGTTGAGGAGATGATATGATGAGTGCAGATAATGATAAGATTTCAATAGAAGAAATTCATAAAGAAATTGATTTGATACAAGCGTGTATAACAAGAATGGCACAAAATTCATTTGTTATTAAAGGCTGGTTCGTATCCATTTATGCTGTGATTTTGGCTTTACTGCCTGAAAGGGTAAATATGTTTTTACTGTGTATATCATTAGTAGCTGTCAATGTGATTTTTTGGTATTTAGATGGATTTTTTCTTAGAACAGAGAAAATATATAGAAAAATATATGACTGGGTATTAGCGGAGAGACCACAAAATAATAGAGAATTAATGTATCAGTTGAATCCGCTTAAGTTTAAAGGGAAAATTGAAGAGGTAGAATCCATTTGGACAGTAATGTGGTCAAAAACATTACGATGGTTTTATTTAATACCATTAGTGATTGTTATAGTTGTGTATATATTTGAGTCTTGGCCAATTCTATTTAAAATTATACCAATTTGTACATGTAGATAATATGGGGAGGAAAAATATGGGAAAAAAGATATTTGTTTCGTATAAATTTGCGGATAATCAAGTGGAAAACTTATCAATATATGAGAATTCAACCGTACGTGATTATGTCACAAAGTTTGAGGAAATATTGGATCCGTCTGATAATATATACAAAGGCGAAAGTGATGGAGAAGATTTGAGCAATTTATCAGAGGCAACTATTTGGGAAAAATTAAAAGACAGAATATATGATAGTTCTGTAACCATTGTATTTATATCACCAGGCATGAAAGAAAGTTGGAAAACTGAAAGAAATCAATGGATACCATGGGAAATCTCATACTCATTAAAAGAAGTATCACGAAAAAATAAAAATGGAGATGCTATTACAAGTAGGAGTAATGCAATGTTGGCAGTTGTATTACCAGATGAAAACGGCTCATATTCCTATTATTTAGAAAGTAGAAACTGCTGTAACAGCAGCTGTACTACGCACCATACGGATAGATTGTTCTCAATCATAAGAAAAAACAAATTTAATTTGAAAGAAGCAACCAAAAAGGTATGTGACAATGGGGACACAATTTGGTATGGGGAGTTTAGTTATATTAAAGCTGTGAAATGGAGCAACTTCATCAATGATTATAGTACATATATAGAGAGCGCATGCATAAGGCAAGATAACATTGATGATTATGAGATTTATAAAGATGTCTAGAAATATTTACACAATAAAGGAAGATTGGTATAATATATTTGTGGCAACAGAAAATCAGCAAGCCCAAATAATATATGTAACAGAGATAAAATAACGGCAGAAAAGAGATAAAAACTAAATAAATATGTTTAGCCACACCTTTGGACTTGCCGAGTTTGAATAATTAAAATTTGATATGGGTTATTTTAGATGACAGGCAGTCTGCGGGATTGCCTGTCGTTTTGTTTGCGCGCCATGGGCGCGCTCTCGCAGGTGAAAGTCCTGAACATGCCCAGGTAGTGGGAAATGTATAGCGTAAGCGCTTAAATTTTAGACATGGATACTAAAAAATCCCCGGCTACATTTCTGCAACCGGAGCACCTTGACAATTCACATATGATTGATTATTGATTCGAGTCGTTTGAACGACGTTCGATTTCAGCTTTGACATCTTCGTTCCATGGGGCAAGCCTATCTAACTCTTCATCGCTCATCCTATCATTCGGGAGCTTTTCCAGAAGATAGGTTAGATAGTGATAGACGTTTACTCCATTTGCCTTTGCCATTTCTACCATTGTATAGACGATAGCACTGGCCTGGGCTCCGTTTGGAGTATCACAGAACAGCCAGTTTTTTCGGCCTACTGTAAACGGACGGATAGCGTTTTCACTGAGATTATTAGAAAAACTGCAGCGACCATCTTCCAGATAGGTCATAAGATAGGATCGTCGATTCTGAATATAGGTAACTGCCTTATCCATCCTTGATCCACGGACTGGATTCTGTTTATCAAGCCATGACAAAAAGCCTTCTACTATCGGCTTTTCTTTCTTAAGACGAGCTTTCTTGATAGCATCGAAGGATGAGTACTTCGCTTTAATTACATCTTCCAAATGGAAAAGCTGGTTGATATACATCATACCCTGAACAGACGGCTGTGTATAATCCAGCTGCTTCCCTTTCGGAATTGCATCTGTCAGATATCTGCGGATGTGCGCCCAGCAGACTGTTCGTTTGGCATCAGGCACTTTGTTGTAACCACTGTAGCCATCACACATCAGATATCCCTTGAATCCCTCAAGGAATTCTACTGCGTTATTCCCGGCACGGGTTTCTGAATATTTATAAAGGATGATTGGTAATCCTCCATCTTCCCCTCTGCGGAATAACCACATGTAAGATTTTGTCTGTGCACGTCTGCCGGGTTCGTGTAATACCTGAAGCGGGGTTTCATCTGCCATTGCGAATTCCCTTTTTAAAAGTTGTCAGTGGAAGTAATCATACATTGGGGTGAAATAATCCAAAGTATTGCGGATTACCCAGTTTGCCATCGTTGCTCTTGTGATAGCAACACCGTACTGTGCCCAGTCTTTTTCCTGCCGGGTATAAGGAAGACTGTTACAAAATTTCTGATACATAACCCATGCGATAGTATCTGCAGCAGCCATGCCGTGAAGCATATGCGCATGACCGTCTTTTCCTTTTTTGATAACTGCAACGTCATCTTTATTACATTCCGGGCAAATATAATTTAAGCTGTATATTTCAATAACTTTTAATTTTGCTGGTACGAAGGAAAGTTCGCGGCGTACGAATTCTTCACCGATTTTTACCAGAGGAGCATTACAAACAGGGCAGACTTTTTCTTCATCCGGAAGATCTAGATATTTTTTGACTATCGGAATCCCTTTGAACCGTTCTACGTTAGTTGCACGGGATTTCCGCTTTTTTGTCTCTTTCTCTGGCAAAAGACTTTCGAAAGCTTCCGGTTCTGTAATGGTTGGATCCTGTTCCAGTTCAGCTTCATTAAATAAATTTAGCTGTACAGGAATCTCCATAGAACGTTTTTCACTGGAAGAACCGAAAAGTTTTTTGCGAAGCAGATCCACTTCTTCCTTTAGATTATCCCGTTCCTGAGTAAGAGCCTCTTCCCGTTTGTTAGCAGCATCTACAGTTGCCTGAAGTGTTTTTATCATTTTTTTCAGATCGTTGATCGTATCTTTCAACTCACGGAGTTGAAGGTCTTTAGAACTGTCTGCCACTGCGTTTTCCTCCCGGTTTTTGATACTTCTATTATACCAGAAATCATGGAGAACTCCTAGATAAACAGGACAATCATGACCTTGAAAAATGCTGAATTTTCAAGGAAATCCAGTGCTTTTATGTGCACTTTTTGCAGTATAGTTTAAGTGGTTTTAATAGCTTTTGACTGCTCGATATCGATGCCTGACATCAGCCAGTCGAACTCTCTCCAAGTGAGATTCCGGACCTCTGATTTATCCCGGGGCCATCGGTAAGAGCCTTGGGCGGTGAGTCTTTTGTAGATCATAACAATCCCGTCAGGTTCTTTTAAGATAGCTTTAATCCTGTCACATTTGCGTCCACAGAATAGATAGAGCGAATGGTCGATTTCCATAGAGAACTGCTCCTGAATAATTGCGCATAATCCATCGATAGATTTACGCATATCCGTTCTGCCACAAACGATATAGATTGCATCGACATTCGAGATGTCCGCTAGCATAATGGCTCCTTTAATGCATACATTAAAATTTTCAGAAGCATAGGCTGAACGGTATTGCTCATTCGGATTGTTAATCCTTTTGCTTCAATCTCAATCGTATGTGAATTGTCAAGGTACATAGAACTGTTTCTTTCATCTTGAAACAGTTCTGCCGGAGAAGTTTCCGGTTCTATAGCAATCTGAACGACATCCTGTTTGTGGGATGTAAGATCAAGAGTGCTGGCTTTGCCAATCGGATCTGGTATCTGGCAGGCTCTTTTTCACAGACGGGAAACGGCATTATAGAAGCAACTCGGAGAAATCCCTTGCGCTTCACACCATGAAGCATCTGTTAATCCACTTTGTCTGCATTCAGTTACCAGCTCCATCCAGTCATCCAAGGAACGCCTTGGTGCACGTTTATCACTCATAATGAAACCTCCAAATGTAGTGAATTTCTACTTTCTATCAAAGAAGTGGAGTAAAAATCTATCTTCTATCATTATGAGTTAGGAACCGACGAATATCTAGGTACCCAAAAACTAAGCGCTTACTTTTCATATCCAAATGATTCATCACTTCCAGAAATGGACTCCCGGTCCCAAAATATATCGTTCAAATAAGATAATTCACATCCCATATGCCATCTAGGAATGCATAAAAACATTCCACTCATTTGAGAACCAAACAAGATATGAAAGCTGTATCCTTCTGCTGATACGATTGCTTCATAAGGTTCTTTATCTGTTTTTAGCGGTTCAATTGAATATTACGGTGCGGCAGAGCCGCCAGTCCGGTGTGGCGAGAGCCACCTGTCCGGACTAACGGAGCCACCCCAGTTTGTTTATTAAGTTACTTTGCCATTGCTGGATCCAGTCCATATACTTCTCTCATAGAGAGGTCTTTAGATGGGTCAACACTTTCAATATCGATCTTATAGGAATCATACGATATACGATCCATGATGGCATCGGCAAGAGTACTTTCACCATCACAGATTTGCTGGTACCATTCACTTTCACGGAACTGAGAACAAAAGATCGTTGAAGATTTTTTTCGTCTTTTATGTATCAGTTCAAAAAGATTCCTGGCTTCAGCTTCTGTCAGTTTAAGAAGCAGCCACTCATCAAGGATCAGTACTATTGGCTTGGTATATTTCTTCAGGACATTCGAGAAAGTTCCATTGTCCCTGGCAGCCTGTAAGTCCAATAATAGATCAGGAAGTCGTACATACCGTACTGAGTAATAGTGCTTGCATGCTTCCATGCCAAAGGCACAGGCCATATAAGTTTTACCACTTCCGGTTGCTCCAGTAATAAAGATGTTCCGGTATTCTGTAATGTATTCACAGGTTGCCAGACGGTTGATCAGTGCTTTGTTCAGCTTTCGTCCAGAATGGTAATCAATCGCTGCGATGCTGGCATCTGGCTGTTCAAACTCAGCCTGGCGGATCAGCCTTTTCAGACGATTGTTTTTACGGTTGCTATACTCGACATCAACAAGCATACCGAAGCGATCTTCGAATGGAACTTCCTTCATTGTAGGATCATCCATCTGGATGCGGAATGCATCTGCCATAGCAGTCAGACGCATTTCAATAAGTTTATCGATTGTACTTTGATTTGTCATGATTGTTTACCTCCATAGTATTTGGCTCCTCTGGTTATGCCGTGTGGTTTTTCTCTTGAGGAAAGGAAGTCATAGTAGCAAAGTGGCTTCTTTTTATATGCATAAATATACTTTTCTACCTTGTATAACCGTAGACGCTGCCGTATAATAAGGAGTATAAGAAAATGATAAAAAATACGTTGAAGAGATGAAAATATGTAACCTATGGGATATGTTGATTGGAAAGGCGTAGGAAATATAAAGGAGCAAAAAACTTATGATGAAACATTTGGGAGAAGATAGCAAAAGAGAAAACTGTTGCTATCATGATCTTGCACCAGTAGATAGTATAGATTCGGAAGAGGAAAGTATACAGGCACTGCGCTGGGCGATAAAAAATCCAAAAGTTCATAATATTGCGTTATCAGGACCGTACGGATCGGGAAAGAGCAGTGTGATTCAGTCTTATCTGAGACAGTATGATGTGTCAAAAAGATATAAAAGATTGGAACGATGCTCGCTGTTAAAGAAATTACGTATTTTAAATCTTGTTTCAAAATCATCAGGGGAGAATTTGAGAATTTCGCTTGCAACCTTTGATGGGAATTTGCTAGAGAAAGAAGATGCCAAGGATGAATTGCAGAAAGGTATATTGAAACAGCTGTTCTATAAAGTAGATGCCTCCAAAATTCCGCTAAGTCGTTATCGGAAACTGCATCATATAAAGGGTTACAGATATGTGCTGGCTATTGTATTGAGCTTATTACTTATAGTGGCAGGAGGATATCTGATATTTCCCCAAAATGTACTTTCTTTCTGGAACCAATATTGGGACGGGGTGAACGGCGCAGAAAAGGCTTTTAGAATAGTAACAGCGATAGTTTTCCTTGTAGGAATCAGTTATTTATTATGGATGTTTACGTCCAGATTCCGAATTAAATCTATCAGTGTTGGAGATATAACAGCAGAAGGGAAAAATATAACGGAAGAATCAATTTTGGATCGGAATATGGACGAGATTTTGTATTTTTTTGAAAAGACAAAATATAGGGTGGTATTCATTGAGGATCTGGATCGTTTTAATAATACAGAGATTTTTGTGAATCTTCGAGAACTAAATGAAATTTTAAATAACTATGAAGTGATTAAAAAGTGCGGAAAGGTAACGTTTGTTTATGCAGTGAGAGATGACTTGTTTGCTGAAGAAACAGAAAGAACAAAGTTTTTTGATTTTATGATTCCCGTAATTCCAGTGATCAATTCCACGAATTCTGATGAAGTAATGAAACAATTGCTTGGAATTGGCGAAAAGTCTGGATGTGATGTGCCAAAAGTTTCTCATGAGATTAGCGAGGACTTTATAAAACAGATATATCCATTTATCAGTAATATGAGAACTTTAATTAATGTGATCAATGAATTTTGGATTTATAAGCGTAAGTTGAAGAAGGATTCAGCTGATAAATTAGATGATGAGAAAATCATGGCACTTATGGTGTATAAGAATTTATATCCAAAGGATTTTGCGGAGTTAGAGGATGAAAGAGGTCTGATAAAAGATGCATTTGATTCAAAAGACAAGTTGATAAAAAGCCGGAAGGAGTGGCTGATAAAAGAGAAAGAAGAATTATCAAAACTTCAGAAAGATGCAACAAATTCTGTACGAGAGATAAAAATATTGATCTTGTCAGAATTACTGAAGAATGTGCCAGCGGAAAGTGCTATTATTTCGTATGAAGTTTGTATGGATAATGACACAAAACGATATACAGAAAGCGAAATATTAAAAGATGAATTTTCTATGGAAGTTTTTCGACAAGATAAAGTAAAGGTTCGAATAAATTATAAAGTGTGTAGCTACTACAGTAGAGAAGGTAGTACTGACTGGATAGTAGAGCCGGAGTGTATTAGTGAAAAAATGAAAGAATTGTTTGAGCGGTATGATCTTTATAAAAAATATGAAATTTATTCAATGGATGAGATTAAAGCAAAATTGGTTCAAACAGAAGAGAATCTTCAAAGAGTAAGGTCTATGTCAATTCAGCAGATGCTTGAAGATAAAGATGATAGAGAGCAGTTACCGGAAAATGTTAAAAATAACATACTACTGATGTTTCTGCTCCAAAGAGGTTATATCAATGAAAACTACGCAGATTATATTAATTATTTCCGTGAGGGAAGTATTAGTAGGAGTGAACTGAATTTTATTCGGACTGTGCGGAGCAGACAGGGCATTTGCGATTTTGAGTTTGTGATTCGTCATCATGCCAATGTGATTGAGAAACTGTTTGATTATGAATTTGAACAAGTGGAATTATTAAACTACAGTCTTATGGATTATATGTTGCAGCATTGTGCTGACAGCAGCCAAATGCAAAAGTTGCTGGGACAAGTGACGAATAGAACTGTAAAAAGTAAGCAATTTATTAAAGATTACCTGTCACGGGGAAAGTTTGTTGCTGAATTCGTAAAGCGGATTGCTGCAATTAGTATGTATATATGGGAAGATATAGCGGAAGACATAGAGTTGACACAAGACAGACAACTTTCGTATTTGAATGATTTATTAAGTTATGCATATATTGAAGACCTAAAAAAGAATGATTATGAAATTGATTATGAAGAGAATGGACCGAATGAACCGGTACAAAGAAGTATAACGAGGTATATATGCGAAGTTCCTGATATATTTAAAAGAATGTCAGATGTCCCAACAGAAAAATGGATACAAATTATTTCAGCATTAGATGTGATTTTCGTTAGGGTGACGTTACAGAAAATAGATAAAAAAATCGTGAATGCTATAATCAAAAAACATGCATTTGAATTAAACCATCATATGATAGAGGAAATCTTTAAGATAACGAAACCAGAATATTTGCCAGTTTTATTTAAAAAAAATTATTATTGCATACGGAAATTGAGCAATAGAGAGATTGTGGAATATGTGGACGAACGTATGATAGATTATGTTGAGAATATCATATTGGGTGAACAGACGAACACAGAAGAAGATAAAGATGCTGTAGAAATCATATTAAAGTCACTTCTTGATAATAAAATTAATGATAAAGATCCAGGTATGTATTCTTTGTGTGGTGAGGTTTTGAAGAAAGAACATTTGGCATACTGGGAAACATTTGAAGATTTTTTGGGAAATTATGAGGAAGATACAATAGAACTGTGGGAATATCTATTGAGGTATGGACGGATTACGGCAAGTTGGGAAAACTGTATTGCTTATTATGAGGCAACTGGGGAAATAGATGACGCTTTATGTGATTTTATTGATGCCAAGATTGACGATATCCTGATTGATCAAAGAAATCATGAGAAAGTAAGGGGAGAGAAATTTGAGCCGCCACATGAATTTTTCAAGGCTTTGATTACAAGTGATATACTTGAAGATACATTTTATAAACTAATAACGACATTTGAAATTATAACTTTTGATTGTAAATGTGATGAATTCTCGGAGAATAGGCTTCGTATGATGATTCAAATGAGTTATATTCCATTTGATCTGGAAAAGCTGAACGAATTGAAAAACATATCGCTGGAATTATGGATGATTTATGTTGCAAATAATAAAAGCGACTTTTTAGACAACCTATCTCAGGAAAGATTGGAAATAGAGGATATTAAAAACTTGTTGAAAGCAGACATATTTGAAGCTGATGAGTCGAAATTAGTTCTGGAAGAAATCGATGCAACAGAGATAGATAAAGAACTGGCGGAAATATTAGTTTCTTTCTCAGAAAAAACAATATTTGAGAAATCATATGTGGAAGCAGTTTGGGAAAACTTACCAGAAGATAGACGGTATGAATGGCTGTATAATCAGATGGAAGTGTATGATCTTGATGAGCTGGCAGAACACTTTGCACAATTGGAAAAGACATATCTTCAATTTGTGGATCGGGATAGCCGACATAAGTATAAGGTATATAATACCAAGTATAATGCAAAACTATGTGCAAAGCTAAAAGAAATAGGTTTTGTTACGGGAGTAAAGGATACCGGTGAATGGCTAGAAGGGTATGTGAAAAAGAGGGGGTAAGTTTTGGGGAAAATGATGAAATTAAATCTATTGTAACACGAATGATGGCAGCGGGATTGAGTATCCAAATGGAGAGAACATTGACTGGCGGCGCAGGAAGAAAGATTAAGAAATTCATAGGAGCACTTCTGGACGAAGAACTGATATACTGCGTCGGAACCGATGCACACGATAAAAAGCACAGACCGCCGAAGATGAAGAAGGCAGCAGCGTATGTAGGGAAAAAGTGCGGGGAAGAATATATGCGGCAGATATTTTACGAGAATGCGAAAGAGATGGTGAAGCGGCGGGGTAACCGGCATCACATGGAAAAAACATAAGGAACCGATATGACTATTGGTATATATAAGAAGCAAAAACAGATACAGGGCGGTAAAATACCTTCGTATCTGTTTTTTTTCACACATAATCTTCTACGGATCATCACACACATGCTATAATAAATACACAAAAGATTCGGATAGATAAAAAAAGAAACACGAGAGGATACAGTATATGAAAATACAGGAAAGAATCACAACATTAACAGAAGAAATAAAAGATGATAACACGACAAGCCTGTGGCGTGTGTGCAGGGGAATTGTGGAAAATGTAAGCCAGCATAATAAACAGATCATTGCACAGATGCGGGATTACGACACACATGACAAAGAACACAGCGAAAAAGTACTGGAGATCATAGAAGATATCCTAGGACAGAATATGGAGAAGCTGACCGTGTACGAGCTCCTTCTGCTGTATATGTCCGCATATCTGCATGATTCGGCGATGGCATTGCCGGACTGGGAGTATAAAGTACTGAAAGCAGTAGAAGGAACAGAAGAATACCACGATAATACACTGGAATTCACCATATGCAATGACTACAAACCAAAGCATACATATTCAGAGGCCTTACGGATCATCGAGGAAAATAAAGATAAACTGTTCTGCTACGACACGGCGAAAAATTATGTATGTGCAAAGCCGACAGAAGATAAGATGACAGAGTCACTGGCAGAATTTATGCAGCAGTATGAAGAGTTCCGTAACGGATACATAACAGACCTGGACAAATGCAAGGGCTCTGTTTCTGAATATATGGATAAAAGCAGATGGATCCGCAGCGAATTTATACGGCAGACACACCATATCAGGGCTGTGGAGAATGTCGAAAGCCTGAAAGGGAAAATCGCAGATGCGATCGGCGGATTCTATGCAGAAAAATTCATAGAAGACCTGGCTGCAATATGCAGATGTCACGGAGAAAATCTGGAAAGCGTATTCCAGTTGCCGGATGCGAGAAAAGACTGGCTTGGCGGGACGGCGAACATACAGTTCCTTGCAATGATGTTAAGACTGGGAGATGTTATCCATTTCGATTCCAAAAGAGCACCCCGCTCCTTGTATGCGGAGAAACAGATTACAGATGCGGTGAGTTATAAGCATTGGAATGCAAAATTCCAGGAACTGCAGTATAAAGTACAGAATACGAATGGAAAAGTTATCATCTGCTATCAGGCATACTGTGAAGATCCGGAGATGTACTATTTTATTCAGGACTACATGGGATGGATCGATAATGAGATTGACAATTACTATGTACTGAAAAATAGATGGGAAATGAACCAGAGCAGTGAAAACGGTCAATACTGCTTCAATATAGAGAAAGTTGACAGAACGGACATAGGCTATGATAAAGATCAGTTTGTGCCGGATAACGATATGAAATTCGTTCTGAACCAGTCAAAAATCCTTGAACTGTTAATGGGGATCCAGCTGTATAAAGATCCGTTTCTGTGCCTGCGGGAGATTTATCAGAATGCACTTGATGCTTCGAAGTGTATGAAAGCATATAATAAGAAAAAAGGGAAGACAGAGAACCTGACGATCGAATTCGGTATCGGAGAAGAAGACCTTCACGGGAAAAAAGAAAGATACATCTATTGTCTGGATCACGGAACCGGTATGAATGCATACATCATCAAGAACTACCTGCTTCATATTGGAAATTCTTATTACAGGTCTAAAGACTTCGCAAAACAAAACACAGATTGGGGATACGATGTAAAACCAACATCACAGTTCGGCATCGGACTTTTATCCGGCTATATGCTTGCAGATAAAATCGGAATCACAACGATTCACTACGAAGAAAGCGGAAATGCATTGAGCTTTATGATGGAAGGCGTCAACGAACATTTTTATTACACAAAGCCGAAGAGGACAGAAGCAGAGGCAATCGGAGATCATGGTACACTGGTGAAGTTGTATCTGAAAGAAGAATACCGGGATAAGGTTAATGCGGAATATATTCCGAAACTGCCGCTGGCGTTGATGTGTGATAACGATGATGACGATATTGAGGATGAACTTGGGCAAAATTTATTTTATATTTTGAATCGTCATATAGGAATAAAATGTTCTGAGATTTCTGTGATGATTTGTGATGCTGAGGGGAATGAGCGAGAACTTTATTATTGTAATTCTATTTTTGATCAGAAAAATTATAATGAAATTTCAGATGAAGAAATGAAAAATGTATTTGAAAAAGTATTTTATTTATCTGGTGATGAAGATCTGATTAAAATAGCAATTGGGAAAAAGAAACAGATTGAAAATTATGTGATTAAAGTAACTAGTGAAAATATGGAATTATATTCTCATGTAGCTTTTCCTAAAAAGGGAATAGGAGAGTATAAAGGAATATTTGATTATGTTAGATTCCTAGGAAATGTGGAGGAAAGTATATATGTTGATGGAATATTGATAGAAAGAGAAAGATCAATTAGGCTTAGTGGGCAATTAGATCAAGTGCTTAAGGATGATATATTAAAAGATAGTATAATTAATTATGTTGGAAGTAAGAGGCCGATTTTGTCAATAGATCGTAATTCGTGTGTTGCATTTCCTAACATGGAATTGGAGTTAGAAATAATAAAAGATGGGTTTGTTGAAGAGCTTTGTAGAATTATTACAAAACATATTTTAAAGGAACATATGTCAACAGATGATCCAGAACAATTGATGATATTGGATATTATAGCTAGAAAGTTTCCTTCGATATTGGAGAAACTGTTAAGAAAATTGAAAATATCGCAAAATATGAAAATAACACTAGATAAAAATTTTGTAGAAAAAAATAAATATATATTAGATGACATTTTTTCAAAAGAACAGTTATGGTTAAATGATGTTGATTTTAGGAGCTATATGGAAATTACGCGCCAGACTATATTAGGAAGAAGTATTACAGCAGATGAAATTAAAGTGGAGGATCTTAATGTTATTATCCGAGGTGGAAAGTGTCAAGAAGTCATAGATTCAACATATATGAATCCTTATTATGAACAGATGTCGTTAGAAATAATGGCTATATGTGCAGATGAATGGAAAGGAAGATTTCGAGAATATGATATCGTTAATAAAATATGGCCAGTAGTTAATCAAGATTTATATAAATGTCTCAATTGTGAGGGACTCATAAGCGAGAGAACAAATCGGTGTAAAATGATTTATGATATGGACGAAATTATAGAAATCGCAAATCTGGATCCGGTGTTGGTGCATCCTGTTTATGGCATCAGTTCAAGAGGTAACAGAAGGTTTGAAGACGGAGAAAGTCAGGTAGGTGAATTTTATAAAAATCAAAGGAAATATAAATTAAATGAAATGACGGGTTATGGGAGATTAACTTCTGAAAAGAAAGTTAGTTATGCATTGTATGTATATATTGCATCAAGAGACTTGGATGAAACAGATCAGCAGAAGTTGGAAGAGTATAAAGAAAAAGACCCAGATTATGTACGCGGTGTAAAAGAAGGCTGGAGTATCCTTTTCTTGGGTGAATGTCAAAAGTATGTAATCTGTCCAGGAATCGTGCCAAGAGCGGAAATGGCTCAAAAAGTAAAAGAAGATTATAGAAAATTGACACCGGATATCACATACCTGTATTCAGATGGAACAAAAGTATTCGATGAATAAATGAAGAATAAAAAGTGCTTGACACCATTAAATTTTTATAAAATTTCTATTCTATTTTTTACATAACAACCTTAAAGAATAATGCTATAATATGTTCAAAAGAAATGAGGTGAAGGCATATGATGTATCCGTATATGACACTGGCAGATGAGACAGAAATTATTCATTCACAGATTATAGAAAAAGATGGAATGGAAGTAAAAGGTGCCTGACACTATTAAATTTTTACAACAGCAAATGACTATACAGCAGAAAAAGATTCACCATTTTGTACTAATGAAGACAGCTCATATATGTTCCCGTCAAAGTATTTGATGGATCAAATGAATTTAACGTGGAATAGTTCGTTTGTGTATGTTGCAAATGGTAGAAAGCGCTATTCTATTCGGGGTCAGACCCCATAAAAGATATATAAACTCATTAAACTATATTGACTAAACATATCATGAATGATATAATATCGAAAAGTTTAATGGAGTGAATAGGTATGGATAATACAATAAAGGTCTATAAAGAGGAGAAAGAATTAAGAGAAAAACGT
>OLQV01001840.1_pt1 | contig 15197 bp, 9 predicted proteins | sample 1672371 | NCBI WGS metagenome assembly OLQV01 (sample SAMEA3136676, study PRJEB25190) | human gut metagenome
GATCAAAAAGGACGCGTCAATTTTCCTGCCAAGCTTTTAACCGACTTGGGTGACCACTTTATCCTGTCGAAAGGCCTGGACGGCTGTTTGTTTGTATACTCTATGGAAGAATGGGGAAACCTGGAGAGAAAAATAAAAGAGCTTCCTCTTTCCAAATCGCGGACATTGCAGCGGTATTTCTTTGCCGGAGCAGCGGACGTGGAAGTGGACAAACAAGGGCGTATTGTCATTCCGGCAAAATTGCGGGAGCATGCGGGCCTGGAAAAAGAAATCATGATCATCGGCGCATCCAGCCGGGCAGAAATCTGAGATAAGGAGAGATGGAACCAGAATTGTCAGGAACTGACCGCCGAGACCATCGAACAAGCGATGGAAGAACTGGGATTTTAGTCACAGATATGCCGAAAGGAGCGGAGCGATGGAGTTTTCCCATTATTCCGTGATGCTGGAAGAATGCATTGCGGGACTTGCCATCCGGCCGGACGGTATTTATGTGGACGGGACAGCAGGAGGGGCTGGACATTCCTGTCAAATCGCAAAACGATTGACCGATGGAAAGTTGTTTGCGCTGGACAAGGACCCGGACGCAGTGAACATTGCAGAACAAAGGCTGGCGCCTTATGCGCAGGCTACGGTAATACAGGCAGATTTCAGAGATCTGTGCTGTACGCTAAAGGAGCGGGGGATTACCGGTGTAGACGGCATTTTACTGGATCTTGGCGTTTCCTCTTATCAGATGGATACGGCAGAACGGGGATTCTCCTATCATCAGGACGCGCCGTTGGATATGCGTATGAGTAAGACCGGCCGCAGCGCCGCGGACGTGGTCAATACGTATGACGAGGCTGCGCTGGCGGATATCCTCTACCGCTATGGGGAGGAAAAATTCAGCCGCCGCATTGCCGCCAATATTGTAAAAGCCCGGCAGGAAAAGCCCATTGAGACTACATTCCAGCTGGTGGATATTATTAAAGCCAGTATGCCCCAGCGAGCCATGCGCGACGGCCACCCGGCTCGGCGCTCCTTTCAGGCGATTCGCATTGAGGTTAACGGTGAACTGGATGTGCTGCAGCAGGCGTTGCACGACGCCTTTGACTGTCTGAACCCCGGAGGTCGGCTGGTAATCATTACCTTTCATTCCTTAGAGGATCGAATGGTGAAGAACGCTTTTGCCCAGTGGAGCAAGGGCTGCACCTGCCCCAAGGAATTCCCAGTGTGCGTGTGCGGTAATAAGCCCAAGGGCAAGGCGCTGAAGTCCGTTGCCCCCTCGGCGGCAGAGCTGGAGAAAAACCCCCGCGCCCGATCCGCGCGGTTGCGGGTATTTGAAAAATACTAAAGAAGATTATAAAAAATAAAAGATGTGGAAAGGTCGGTGAGCCGAAATGACAAACAGCAGCGATTTCAGACGGTATGCGTATTCTGCGGACGCTTCCTATGCGCTGGAGGCGTTTAACGCCCACAGAACTGCGGCGGCACCTGCCTATCAGCCGCCTCGGCGGCAAAGAAAGCGGGAACTGCGGGTGCACGAGAACACCCGCCTGAAAAGCGAGCAGCAGCTGCACACCGAAGGGCGTATGGCTGCCAAGCAGGCGGCAATCCTGGTGGTCAGCGTGCTGGTGACCCTGGGTATGCTGGGCGGCGTGCTCTTTACCTTTGCACAGAAGAATAAACTCAATCATGAAGTGGCAAGCATCAATCGCCAGATCAGCGAAGCGCAGAGCGAGAGCACACGGCTGAACAGTCAGCTGGACGCCTTGGTCTCTGTGGAGATGATTGACCAATACGCCGTAGAAAAACTGGGTATGAGCAAAATGCAATCCGGTCAAATGCGCTATGTGGATGTGGACGCTTATATGCAGGCTCGCGCCAAGGCGCAAAAGACCCAGCCGTCCCCCGGCGCTTATGCCCGTGTGGTGCGGGAATAAGGAAAGAAGCATAAACGTATGATTGAGAGTTGGCAGCATTGGCTTCAACTCTCATAAGTATTTTATTCGGCCTGTCGAATGGGCATAAATCTGCGCTTATTGTGCAGAAAGGAGCATAAAACTGTGGCCATTTTCGGAAGAAAAGTGATGAACAATCGCATTACGATCCTGGGGATCGTTGTGCTGTTTTTGCTTTCTCTCGATGTGGCCCGTATTTTTTATCTGCAAGTGCTAAAGGGTGACGAATACGCCGCCAAGGCGGAGAGTCAGCAGCTGTCCGATACGGAGATACCGGCCATGCGCGGTACCATTTATGACAGCGACGGTAATATTTTGGCCCAGTCCGCTACGGTGTGGACCGTGTATTTGGATCCGCTGAACATTAAGGAAAAACAGCGTCCGGTACTGATCGCGGAGCTGACCAAGCTCTTTGACTTGGACGAAGAAGAAGCCAAGGCGTTGGAAGAAAAAACCCGACAAAAAAATCACTATGTAATCGTGCGGGAGCAGGTGGAGAATAATATTAAAAAGCAGCTGGCGGATTTTATTGACAAGCAGGCAATGGCCAACTGCATTGGGATGGAGCAGTCCACCAAGCGATATTATCCGTACGGTTCGCTGGCCTCCAGCGTGATCGGCTTTACCGGCGCAGACGATCAGGGCTTGTCCGGTCTGGAGCAGAACTACAATGATCTGCTCACCGGTACGCCGGGACGGCTGATCACGGCTAAGGACGCCAAATCCAATAGTATTTCCGACGATTATTCCACCTCTATTGCTGCGCAGGACGGCGACTCTCTGATATTGACCATTAACCAGACCATTCAGTATTACCTGGAGAAGGGGCTGCGGGAGACCATGGAGCAGTACCGGAGCAAGGGCGCCTACGGTGTGGTGATGGACTGCAACACAGGCGCGGTGCTGGCAATGAGCTCTATGCCGGATTATGACTGCAACGAGCCGTACAAACTCACTTACGATAAGAACAAAAAAGCTATTAAGAAAATTAAAGATAAGACCAAAAAGAGTGAGGCAGAAAGCGCTGCCGTACAAAATCAGTGGCGCAATTTTACCGTGTCTGACACCTATGTGCCCGGCTCCGTGTTCAAAACCTTTATTGCCAGCGCTGCGCTGGAGGAAAAAGTGGTGAATTTGAACACCAGCTACACCTGTACCGGCTCCATTCAGGTAGAAGATTACAAAATGAACTGCCACTACCACGCCGGTCACGGCACACAGAATCTGACCCAAGGACTGGAGAACTCCTGTAATCCGTTCTTTATCACCATCGGCCAGCGGCTGGGCGTGCACAATTATTTCAAATATTTCCAGGGCTTCGGCTTTACGGATATTACCGGCATCGACCTGCCCGGCGAGGCCAGCCCCCAGTATTATAAAGAGAAGCAGTATGGCATTGTGGAATTGTCCTCCGCTTCCTTTGGCCAGACCAACAGCCTGACCCCCATTCAGGTGTGCACCGGATTGTGTGCCATTGCCAACGGCGGCGCGCTGCTGAAGCCTTATGTGGTGTCTGAGGTGCGGGACGCAGACGGTAAAGTGGTACAAAAGAACAGCCGTACCGCTGTGCGCCAGGTGATCAGTGAGGATACCTCCAAAAAGGTCTGTAAGATGATGAAGGCCGTAGTGGATGAGGGCACCGGCAAGAATGGCTATGTGGCCGGTTACCGTGTAGGCGGCAAAACCGGTACTTCCACCAAGCTGGGCGAGTCCGCCGCAGGGGAGAAGGACAAATACATTGTCTCCTTTGCTGCCATCGCCCCCTCCGATGACCCGCAAATTGCTATGCTGATTATTGTAGATGAGCCGAATGAGGATCTGGGCGGCGGCGCACTGTGCGCGCCTATCGCTTCTCAGGTAGTGGAACAGGCCATGACGGAACTGGGCGTAGAACCGGTTTATACCGACAGCGAACTGTCTGCATTGTCTACCGCCGTACCGTCCGTTACGGGCAAAACGGTGGAGAAAGCAAAGTCCGCTCTTTCTGAGCAAAAGTACAAGTACAAGGTGGTGGGCAGCGGCAAAACCGTGGTGGCGCAAAGTCCCTCCGGCAATGATGTGATTCCCGCCGGCGGCACGGTGTGGCTGTACACGGAGAGCGGTAAGGAAAAGAAGGTAAAGGTGCCTAACTTTACAGGCTGCTCCGTGAGTGAGGCCAAGGCATTGGCGCAGGCTCACAATCTGAATATAGAGATCACCGGCAACGATTTGTCCTCCGGCAATGTAAAAGCCTATCGCCAAAGCGAGAAGCAAGGCTCTATGGTTGCCCAGGGGAAAGTGGTCGTTGTATCGTTCAAAAATACAGAGTCCGTTTTAGACTGACAGAAGGGAAGATCGCAATGAAAGTATCCGAATTGCTGCAGGGGATCCCCTGCACCGGCACCTACAACGATGTGGAGGTGTTGGATGTGACCCAGGACTCTCGGCTGGTGGAGCCGGGGTATCTGTTTGTGTGCATCAAGGGCGCCAGCTTTGACGGCCACGCCGTGGCGGCAGAAATGCTGGAAAAGGGCGCCGTTGCCGTGGTATGTGACCACGACATGGGGCTGCCCAGCCAGGTGATTACCCCCAATACCCGGGATGCCTATGCAACCATTTGTGCCAATTATTACGGCAACCCGGCAGAGAAGTTGCAGCTGATCGGCCTTACCGGCACCAACGGCAAAACCACCACCACATTCCTCATTAAGCAAATTTTGGAGAATGCAGGCAAAAAGGTGGGCCTCATTGGCACGGTGCAGAATATGGTGGGCAGCGAGGTTTACCCGGCCAAGTACACCACACCGGAGGCACACGAGCTGCAAAAGCTGTTTTCTTTGATGGTACAGGCCGGTTGTCAGTATTGTGTGATGGAGGTGTCATCCCAAGCGCTGGCACAGGGTCGTGTAAAGGGTCTTCACTTTGCACTTGCCGCCTTCAGTAATCTGACCCAGGATCATTTGGACTATCATAAGACTTGGGAAAATTATTTTAATTCCAAGCGTATTTTGTTTGAGAATTGCGACAAAGCCGTCACAAATGCAGACGACAAAAACGGTTTGAAGATTGTGGAGGGCCTGCCCTGTCAGGTGACCACTTATGCGGTGGATACCAACAGCGCCGACTATGTGGCTAAGAACCTGAATTTTAAGCCCAGCGGTGTGGAATATGAGTTGGTGGCGCCGGAAAATATCGGTCGCTGTCATTGCCCCATTCCCGGCCGGTTTTCCGTTTATAATTCGCTGTGCGCCGCTACTTGTGCGCTGGAACTGGGCGTGCCGTTTGGCGATGTGCTCACATCCATCAGCAAATCAAAAGGGGTAAAGGGCCGCATTGAAGTGGTACCTACCGATACAGACTTTACGGTGATCATCGACTACGCCCACTCACCGGACGGACTGGAGAATATCATTTCTTCTCTGCGGGAGATCGCAACCGGTCGCATTATGACCCTGTTTGGTTGCGGCGGTGATCGGGATAAGACCAAGCGTCCTAAGATGGGACGGATTGCGGCAGAGTTGTCCGATTTTTGTGTGGTTACTTCGGATAATCCTCGTAGCGAGAATCCCCACGCCATTATTGAAGATATTTTAGTGGGTATGCAAGGCATCTCCACGCCTTATGTGGTTGTAGAAAACCGCAAGGAGGCCATTGCCTGGGCACTGCATCACGCGGAGCCGGGAGACATTGTGCTGTTGGCGGGCAAAGGCCATGAAACCTACCAAATTCTGCCTACGGGCACCATTCATTTTGACGAAAGAGAAGTCGTGGCAGAGATCCTCGGCGCCGAGAAAGAATGAAAGCATTTACTTTACAGGAAGCGGCGGCAGCCTTAGGCTTGCCCCAAATGCAAGCCCAGGCCACCTTGGCCGATGTTTGCACGGATACAAGAAAAATACAGACCGGCAGCCTGTTTGTCTGTCTGCGGGGGGAACGGTTTGACGGCCATTCCTTTGCGTCTCAGGCGGCACAGTTAGGTGCGGCGGCGCTCCTGGTGGATCACCCGGTAGACGCGGATGTGCCCCAGCTGGTGGTAACAGATACCGGCAAAGCGCTGCTCCAGTTGGCCGGTTGGTATCGGCGGCGGTTTCAGCTGCCGGTGGTGGGTCTGACCGGCTCCGTAGGCAAAACCACCACCAAGGAGTTTATCGCTCTGGTGTTGGGTGCCAAGTATAATACCTTAAAGACACAGGGCAACCTGAACAACGAGATTGGCGTGCCTCAAATGCTGTTCCGCTTGGAGGACAGCCACACGGCGGCGGTCATTGAAATGGGCATGAACCATTTTGGCGAGATCAGCCGTCTGACCCGGGCGGTGGCGCCCACTGTGGGACTGATCACCAACATTGGCGTGTCCCACATTGAGAACCTGGGTTCCCGGGCGGGAATTTTGCAGGCAAAACTGGAAATACTGGAGGGGATGGCACCGGATGCGCCCCTGATTGTGAATATGGATAATGATATGCTGCGCACGGTCAAGCTGGGGGACCGTCCGCTTTTGACCTTTGCCATTGACGATCAAAGCGCAGATTTTACTGCCACGGATATTGCAGAGCAGGGGAGCACCACCACTTTTACGGTGCACCACAGCACCTTTACCCAGCCGGTAACCATTCCCACTGTGGGTATACATAATGTTTATAACGCCCTGGCGGCTATGGCTGTGGGCTATGTGACCGGGGTGGACCCTGCTGCTGCTGCGTCAGCCCTGGCAAACTATGTGCCTGCCGGTATGCGCCAAAATTTGGTGCAGGTGGGTGGCGTGCAGGTGATTGAGGACTGCTATAATGCCAGCCCGGACTCCATGCGCGCGGCATTGCAAACCTTGGGCAAGCTGCCGGTGCACCGCCGCTATGCGGTGCTGGGAGCCATGCTGGAGCTGGGAGATTACGCCAAGGAGGCACACACCCAAGTGGGCAAGATGGCGGCAGAGAATGGCATAGACGGCGTGCTGGCCTATGGGGCGGACGCTGCCTATATTGTAGAAGCGGCCAAGCAGGCGGGGCTGGAAAACGCCCGATTGTTTGACACAAAAGAGGCGCTGGCGCAGTCGCTGGCGCAGCAGGTACAACCCGGTGACGGTGTGCTCTTTAAGGGCAGCCGTGGGATGCACCTGGAGGATGTAATGCACACGGTGTATGAAAGGTGGGAGAAGGCGTAATGTCTATTGTATCTGTTCTGATCAGTTTGGTGGTGGCCTTTGCCGTCACCGCAGGGCTGGGGTTTGTGATTATTCCATGGTTGCGCAAGCTGCACTTCGGCCAAACCATTTTGGACATTGGCCCCGTGTGGCATAAGAAAAAGCAGGGCACGCCCAATATGGGCGGGTTGATGTTTATTATCGGGATCATTGTGGCCTTTATTGTAGGCGCCTTGACCCTGCACTTTTCCGGCGGGTCGCTGGAGAGCGCCTACTCCGAACTGCTCCCCGGGCGGGAGATCATTCTGCTGGTGGCGGGTCTGTGCCTGGCCCTCGGCAACGGGATTGTAGGCTTTACCGACGATTTTATCAAAATCAAGCTGAAGCGCAACGAGGGCCTGTCTGCTAAGCAGAAGTCTCTGGGTCAACTGATTGTGGCAGTGGGATATGTGGCGACCCTGTGGTTCTCCCACAACACAGTGTGGTACTTGCCTTTTGCCGGATCTGTGAACTTTGAGCGCAATTTCGGTACCGGACTGCTGTTTTGGGTGCTGTCCATCTTTATCATTTACGGCACAGTAAATTCCGTGAATTTGACCGACGGCATCGACGGCCTTTGTTCCTCGGTGACCGCCACCGTAGCCATTGCCTTTATCTATTTTGGTATGTACTGCGGCTACACGGGTATGTCCATTTTGGCTGCAGCTATTTTGGGCGGCGTGTTGGGCTTCCTGTGCTGGAACTGGAACCCGGCCAAGACCTTTATGGGCGACACCGGCAGCCTGTTCCTGGGTGGTTTGGTTGCAGCTTTAGGCTACTGTATCAAGTGCCCGATTTTGCTGCTGCTTTTCGGTATCGTTTATGTGTGCGAGACCATGAGCGATATTATCCAGATCGGTTACTTTAAGATCACCCACGGCAAGCGTATTTTCAAAATGGCGCCCATTCACCATCACTTTGAGATGTGTGGCTGGAAAGAAAAGAAGATCTGCGTTGTGTTTTCACTGGTAAATGCCGCCGGATGTATTCTCGCTTTGGTGCTGCTGATTAAGGGCACCTTCGGAAAATAAGATTTGAAGAAAGAACAGAAAGGAGCATTCTGTGGCTTACCACGCAGATAACGCATTGCCTTCCCACAGCGAAGGGGAACGGGTGCTGCCCATGCAAAAAGGCGGCAAACAGCGACTGAAAAAAAGTGATATTTGGGTCACCGGCTCCTTTGATGTGCCTTTTTTGGCGCTGTCTTTGCTGCTACTCACCATCGGGCTTGTGATGCTTTTTTCCGCCTCCTATGCCTATGCTTTTTATAATGATGATGGCAACAGCTATGCTTATATCAGCCGCCAGCTGATTTTTGCAGTTGTGGGCCTGGTGGCGATGTTTATTCTATCCAAGTTGAATTATAAGGTGATCCAGGCGGCTACTGTGCCGCTGCTGCTGGTCACATTGGCGCTGCTGTGTTTGGTGCTGGTGTATCACACAAATCTGCGGGGCTTTCGCCGTTGGATCCCCCTTGGTCCCATTACTTTTCAGCCGTCGGATCTGGCCAAGTTCACCATCTCGGTGGTGCTGGCCAATTATATCAGTCGGTACTACCACCAAATGCGCAAGTTTAAGTACGGCTTTGTGTATCCCATTTTGGTCATAGCCGTATTTTGCGGGCTGATCTACTTAGAGCATCACATGTCCTGCACCATTTTGATCTTTCTCATCGGTGCGTCGCTGATGTGGGCCGGGGGCAGCAACTGGAAGTTGTTTGCCATCGGCGTTGGTATTGTGGCAGCTGTGGCAGTGCTGGTGGTGGTCAATCCGGAGTTGCTGGAGAATTACGCCGGAGAGCGCATACGCGCCTGGCTGGATAAAAGCTACTCGCCGGATGATCTGCGCTGGCAGACCAACAACTCCCTGTATGCCATTGGCTCCGGCGGTCTGTTTGGCACCGGGCTGGGCAATTCCAAGCAGAAGTACCTGTATGTGTCTGAGCCGCAAAACGACTTTATCTTTTCTATTGTATGTGAGGAACTTGGCTTTGTAGGCGCTGCGTTTATTATTCTTCTGTTTGGGCTTTTGGTGTGGCGTGGTGTTGATATTGCCAAAAAGTGCCCCAATCGGTTCGGCTCCCTGCTGGTGCTGGGTATTATGGCTCAGATCGGGTTTCAGGTGGTGCTGAACATTATGGTGGTCACAGATACCATTCCCAACACGGGTATTGCTCTGCCGTTCTTCAGTTACGGCGGCACAGCACTGATCCTGTTGCTGGGCGAGATCGGCGTGGTGCTCTCCGTATCACGCAAAAACAATCAAAGAGTGGAGGTAAGCGAATGAAGCTCCTGTTTGCCACCGGCGGTACAGCCGGTCATATTAACCCGGCTTTGGCTGTGGCTTCCTACCTAAGAGAAAAATATCCCGAGGCAGAATTTTTGTTTGTCGGCACGGCGGACCATATGGAAAGCCGTCTTGTGCCTGCTGCCGGGTTTGATTTTAAGACCATTCAGATCAGCGGCTTTCGCCGTTCCTTTTCACCGGCGGCCATTGCCCACAATGTGCGCACGGTGGCCTGGCTGATGAAAAGCGAAAAGAAATGTAAACAGATCCTCACCGACTTTCAGCCGGATGTGGTGGTGGGCTTTGGCGGTTATGTCAGCGGTCCGGTGCTGCAACAGGCGGTGAAGCTGGGTATTCCCACTTGTATTCACGAGCAAAACGCCTATCCAGGCATCACCAATAAAACCCTGGCCAAAACGGTGGATCGGGTTATGCTGACGGTAGAGGATGCTGCCAAGCACTTAACGCCGAAAAATCCGCCGGTGGTTACCGGTCTGCCGGTGCGCGGTCAACTCCTGTGTGCCGATCGGGCGGCTGCCCGGGCAGGACTGGGCATACCGGACGGTCAAATGTTGGTACTGTCCTTTGGCGGCTCTCTGGGTGCTAAGCCCCTGAATGAGGCCATGTTGCCCATTCTTCTGCGCCATGCAGAGGACGGCAGCTGTTACCATATTCATTCTGTGGGCACCAATGGCGGCGAATATTTAGAGAAGTTTGCGCAGGCGGGCTTTACCGATGGCCGCAAAGGCACGGTGGAAGTGCGCCAGTATATTGACAATATGGATGTATGTATGGCGGCGGCGGATTTGGTGATCGGCCGTGCCGGCGCCTCCTCTCTGTCTGAGATTGAGGCCATGGGTAAAGCATCCATTTTAATTCCCTCGCCCTATGTGGCAGAGAATCACCAGTTCCACAACGCGATGGCGCTGGTAAATCGTAATGCCGCCCGTATTTTGGAGGAGAAGGACTTGTCCGCAGATACCTTGTCTGCCATGATGGACGAGTTGCTTTCCGATAAAGAAAAGCTGTTTGAAATTGAGCGTAATGCCAAGGCTATGTCTGTGGCTGACGCTCGCAGCCGCATTGCCGATGTAATCCTGGACCTGGCAAAGGCAAAATAACCCGATACACCCAAAGTCCCCTCCTTGCATAGTATGGCAAGTACGAGGGTGATGGAATGGAACAGTATGTAATCGAGGGTCAGACCAAACTCCGGGGTATGCTGCCGGTACACGGCGCCAAAAACGCAGCGCTGCCTATTTTGGCCGGCACGCTGCTGGTACCCGGGGTGTGTGAAATACATAATTGCCCGGCGCTGTCTGATGTGGCGGCGGCCGCTGCCATTTTACAGTCTCTGGGCTGCCGGGTGCAGCAGGAGCCGGGTGTAGTGACCGTAGACGCTACGACGATGAGCGGCACCTGTATTTCCGAAGAAATGATGCGTACCATGCGCTCCAGCATGCTGTTTTTACCGGCGATTCTCAGTCGGGCAGGCAGCGCCACCGTATGTTATCCCGGTGGGTGCGATATTGGACTGCGACCCATTGATCTGCACCTGTCCGCTCTGCGGCTGCTGGGTGCTCGGGTCACGGAGGACGGCTGCTGTATGCACTGCACGGCGCCCGGTGGCCTGGTGGGTTGTCCCATACATTTGCCGTTCCCCAGCGTCGGTGCCACAGAGTGCGTGATGCTGGCGGCCTGTACCGCCAAGGGTGTGACTACCTTAATGAACGCAGCGCGGGAGCCGGAGATCGGTGATCTGGCAGACTTCTTAAATGCAGTGGGTGGCAAAGTGCTGGTAGATGGCAACGGTACAGTGACCGTTGAGGGTGTACCGTCGCTCCATGGCACGGCGCATACCGTGATCCCGGATCGGATCGTGGCGTCAACATATATGAGCGCTGCGGCCATTACCGGGGGCAAACTGTTGCTGCGGCAGGTGCGCACGGCGCATTTGGCACCGGTACTGCCGGTGTTTCAGGAGATGGGATGTGACCTGCGCCTGGACGGCACAGATCTATTGATCACAGCGCCGGAGCGGCTGCGCGCCTTTAAGCGGCTGACCACCATGCCGTATCCGGGATTTCCCACAGACAGCCAGGCAGTGCTTGCTGCCGCCGCTGCCACTGCTCGGGGCACATCTGTGATTTGTGAGAATATATTTGAAAATCGATTTCGTTATACCTGCCAGTTGCAGCGCTTTGGCTGTGACATTGCTGTTAGCGGCAAAACGGAGGTAATTCGCGGTGTGCCTAAGCTCCACGGGGCAAAGGCAGAGGCTACGGACTTGCGTGGCGGCGCCGCCTTGGTGGTGGCTGCATTGGCTGCTGCCGGTACTTCCACCATCAGCGAAATTCATCATATTACCCGCGGCTATGAGGACTTGCCGACCGTACTCACCGCGGTAGGGGCAAATATCAAGAGGACGAACCATGAAACAAAGGACACCAGAACCGCCTGAACAACGGCGCAGCGCTTACTTGGACAATGGGCTGGAGCCGCCGAAGCTGTATCGTCGGGAGCAGCAGCAAGCCGCTTCCCGACAGCAGCGCCAGGCGCCGCCGATGACCCGTCAGGAACGGCGCAAAAAACAGAATAAACGCCGCCGGTTAAAGCGCAGCGTGCGCCGGGCTTTGGCCGTGATCGGTTTGGTGCTGCTGGCGGTTGCGATTGTGGCGGTGCTGTGTCTGACTGTGTTCTTTAAGATTGAGAGCATTACCGTTACCGGCAGTAAGGTATATGACACGGAAAAGGTGATCTCCGTTTGTACCATTGAAACAGGGGAGAACCTGTTTTTGGCAGATACGGACAAGGCAGCCCAACAGTTGCAGCAGGCACTGCCGTATGTGTACAGCGCCAAGATTAAGCGCAAGCTGCCCGGCACCGTTCAGATACAGGTGACAGACGCCACACCGGCCTATGCGGTGAAGAATAAGGACAAGACCTATACCTTGATGGACGATCGGTTCAAGGTGCTGGAAGTGGTGCAGAAAAAGCCGAAAGAGAGCATTCTTATTCAAAAGGCCAATTTAAAGAGTGCTAAGGTGGGACAGACCGCCCAATTTGCCAACAAGAATGTAGCAGCGTGCTTGACCCAGTTGGCACAGGCCATTCGTGATTATCAGTTCACAGAGGCAACGGCGATTTGCAGCGAGGGACTGAACAGCAACTCTATTGTATATGACGGTCGGATCGTCTTTAAGCTGGGCACCTGTGAGAAGCTGGAAAAGAAGATCCATCAGGGCTTAGCTGCCTGTGCACAGTTGGATCAGGATAACCCTTCTGTGAAAGGAACCCTTCGTTTAACAGGTGAAAAGCAATATTACTTTACAGAAGATTAGCTGTAAAGAAAATAAATGTACATATTTTAGACAAGTTTCGCACACTTGTGGAACATGCACAAAGTCCAGCCGGTTGAAAATCGGAAAAATTGTCAAAAACTTTGAGAAATATTCAAAAAAAGTGTTGCAAAAGGATTACAATATTGTTACAATATGATTTGTAAAGTTGTCTGCTGACAAACTAATGGATTTACAAAATAAATGAAGGAGATACATAATCTATGGCTCGTTATGAAATTGATACGGATGACAACAAGGTTGTTCAGATTAAAGTAATCGGTGTTGGCGGCGGCGGCGGCAACGCCGTGAACCGCATGGTAAAATGTAATATTCAGGATGTGGAGTTCGTTGCGATCAACACGGATCGTCCGGCTCTGGCTAAGTCTGCCGCTTCTCATAAGATTGAGATCGGCGAAAAGGCCACCAAGGGTCGCGGCGCCGGCGCTAAGCCGGAGGTTGGCACTCGTGCCGCCGAGGAGAGCCGCGAGGCTATTACTGACGCTGTGACCGGCGCAGAGATGGTATTTATCACTGCCGGTATGGGCGGTGGTACCGGTACCGGCGCTGCTCCCGTTGTAGCGAAGATTGCCAAGGATATGGGTATTCTTACCGTTGGCGTTGTGACTACTCCCTTTGCTTTTGAGGGCAAACGTCGTATGAATCAGGCAAAAGAGGGTATCGAGGATCTGGCTCAGTATGTGGACTCCCTGATGGTCATTCCCAATGAAAACCTGAAGTATGTGACCGATGAGAAGATCACGCTGCTCAACGCTTTTGAGATTGCGAATGATGTACTGCGCCAGGGCGTGCAGTCCATTTCTGACCTGGTAAATGCTACCGGTCTGGTAAACTCTGACTTTGCCGATGTGACTGAGATCATGAAGGACGCCGGTTATGCCCACATGGGTGTTGGTCGCGCCAAGGGCAAGGACAAGGCCGAGGTGGCTGCAAAGCAGGCCATCACTTCTCCGCTGCTGAACACCTCTATCGAGGGTGCCCGGGGCGTACTGCTGAACATTACCGCTTCTACGGACATCGGTCTGGAAGAGATTGATGCAGCTTCTACCATCGTGACCAATGCGGTTCACCCGGATTGTGAGATCATTTGGGGTGCCAACTTCGATGAGGAGCTGGAGGACGAGATGATTATCACCGTCATTGCCACCCGCTTTGGTGACGAAGGCCCCAATCATCAGATCAAGTCCACCACCGCTAACCTGGAGGTTGCACCGCCGGTAACCGAGCCTGTGGCGCCTACCACTGCTGCCCCCTCTGCGTTTACCAACAGCGATGATGACGCCTTTGACCAGATTGTGGATTTCTTTAAGAAGTAAGCAAGTTTGATACAAAAAGCGCTCCTGTTTTTCAGGAGCGCTTTGTATTTATACAGATCGTTCAAAAGTGGGCAGGATGTATATTTATCGTCTCTGTGGTATAGAAATGTGGAAAATAATGAGAAAGCAAGTGAAAGCCTTTACATTTTGCACATTTTCCACCGAGTTTTTCGCAAATTCCGTTCACAAACCAACTGAGACTTCCACAGTTTGAACATAGTCTTCCACATCGATTTTCACTTTGTGATTTTGTAAAGGCGTTGTGCCTTACAGAGAGAAAGGACCGATATGCAGAATTTGCATACCGGTCCTTTTGATATTTATGCACCGTTACCATTCACTTTTTGTATAAGAGCGAATGATGTTGGTAATGGGGTTGTCCCTTTTCCAGCCTTTGCCCTTACCGCCCTTGGCCTGGTCCTGGATCTTGCCTGCACGAATGGTGACAAAATCCGCCTTGTCAATCAGTTTTTCCATTGGCGGAATATCGTCAAAGTCGTAGTCGCCGGTAATAGTGTCCAGCAGGGGGGTAGCCAGGGTAGTGTTGGCGTATTTCTTTACCGCTGTCATAGCCATAATGATCAGTCGATTGTCCTCCGGCAGGGTCAGGGTCTTGGCACCGCGAATGTCCAGTTCATACAGGTAGAACCAGGCTTTTTTGGCGGCAATGTTGCCCTCCGGGTGATGGCAGTGTGTGAATTCAAGGGCAATGTCCGCATCCTTAATGCGGGCGGTCTGCTTCAGTCCGGCCATATCCCACAGAAATGGCAGCTCTGCCATACTGTGAATGGTCAGGGTCTTGGTGCGCCGATCGGTGGCGAATTCCGCCTGCCGGTCACCGGCGGTGCTGGCTGCCAGAAAGTACAGCTTGGTGCAGCCCTTGGGCAGCTCCAAAGTCTCGCCGCGAGCCACAAGCAGGTCGTTGCCGTCGCTGACCTGCGGCAGTTTAAATGTAATGCCCTTATAAGTGGGTACCTGCGGCAGCAGTTCTGCCGGCAGCGAGAACCCGGCGCCTTGCAGAATGCAGTTGCGCATATCCTCGTCGGTCGTTAAGCCCTTGGTGTTCACCGGAAGTTCCATTTTTTTAAATTTCTCTCGGGGCAGCTTTTCTGCCTCAAAGGTGAGTAAAAAGGTT